>JACZCZ010000287.1_pt1 | contig 20469 bp, 16 predicted proteins | sample 8641811 | NCBI WGS metagenome assembly JACZCZ01 (sample SAMN15324610, study PRJNA640507) | soil metagenome | isolation source: intercropping peanut in the first line | place: China: Luxin town, Laibin City, Guangxi Province | collected 2019-07-25 | depth 10cm m | reverse complement strand
GGCACGGTGTTCATGCTCGAGTTTCGCGCCTCGCAGACCGAAGGCTCGATCAACCGCAGTGGCCGATTCGCGACGCAGTTGACGCTGCTCGAAGCCGAAGTGAAGGACTCGCGCTTCCCCGACGGTTGGGCATTCTATGTCTTCGGCCCCGGCAACAATCTCGCGCGCGCCGCGAAGCCGCTCGCCGGCGACGACGTCGCATCGTGCGTCGAGTGTCATTCCGAGCACGGCGCGGTCGAGCGCACGTTCGTGCAGTTCTACCCGCACCTGCTCGACGTCGCGCGCGAGAAGGGAACGCTGCGGCCGGGTCACTGACGGGCGACGCCACTAGTTGCTATCGCGCGAGCTATGCTTGCGCCATCGTGCTGTGCCAGCCACGCCGCATACGTATACGTCCTTTTCCTGCGATCGTCAGGGCGAGGGACGTTTTGCGACCGATGGTCCGGGTTACTCGACGGTCTACTTCAAATCGTCCTCGCGCTCGCGCAATCGCGCTGCCGAGCTAGGCGGCTTCGAGGATGATGTGCCCCACGCCCGTTGACGACGCGGGCACGTGATAGAAGCGATAGACCTCGCGCACGTTCTCTCCGAGCGCGCCCCTCATGATCAGCCACATCACGAGCTCGATCGCTTCGGCGCCTGCATCGCGCAGGTACTCGAGCGGCGGAATGCGGGCCAGCCGCTCCGGATTGCGTGACAAGTCGTCGAGAAAAGCTTTGTCGAACTCTTTGTTGATGAGGCCTGCGCGTGGGCCTTGGATCTGGTGCGACATGCCGCCGGTACCGAAGATCACGACGCGGAGATCCTCGTCCCAGCTCTCGACGGCTTTCTTGATCGCCTTGCCGAGCTGGTAGCAGCGGTTGCCCGTCGGCGCCGGATACTGAATCACGTTGACGGCGAGCGGAATGACGCGCACCGGCCACGCTTGTGGTTGCCCGAACAGCAGCGTCATCGGGACGGTGAGGCCGTGATCGACCTGCATCTCGTTGACGATCGTCATGTCGAACTCGTCGAGCACGAGCGACTGCACCATGTGCGCCGCGAGCTCGGGATAACCCTGAACCATGGGCACCGGGCGCGCACCCCAGCCTTCGTCTGCGATCGGGAACTGCGCGCCGCAGCCGAGCGCAAACGTCGGAATGATTTTGAAGTCGAATGCGTTGACGTGGTCGTTGTAGACGACGATCGCGACGTCCGGTTTCGTCTCGGCCATCCACTGTTTGGCCGGCTCGTAGCCTTTGAACAACGGAACCCAATAAGGCTCGGCGGTCTTGCCGTTGTCGACGGCGGCGCCGATGGCGGGTGTGTGCGAAGTGCCGATGCCGGCGATGATCTTGGCCATCAGCCTTTCCTCTCCGATTTCGAGCGCCAGCCGTTCGGTGAGCGTCCGCCGCCCAACATCATCTCGACGTACTCGCTTTCCGGTACCCCGACCATCTGCGAGGCCATGAACTGGTAGGACTTCTTGTCCGTGAAGGCGAGCTTGGCCAGCGCGTACGATACGCCGCCGAGCTCGAGCAGCCTGTTCCACGCGCGCTTCATGACCGCCTCGCGTTGTTCTTCGGTCATCGCGAACTTCATGAGGTATTTGCGCTCGTCCGCGAGAAACTCGGCGCGATTGTCGGCTTTCATCAGCGAGTACAGGAACTCGTTCAAGTGATATCCGATCCGCGCGCGCTGGGCGTCGAACACCCAAGTGCCGGGAATGTCTTCGTACTCTTCGGGCTTCTTACTCATGGCGGTGATTCGACAGTTCCATAGGACCTAAGTCAACTCTTGTCTTTGATCGTGCTGCCTGTTTGCACGCCTTTATATAGGAGCGAATCCGCCATGCCTTCGGCAAGGCACCACTCCGCAAACAATTCCGGCGTTTGCCGAAACTCGCCCGGCACCCAGCGCTCGTCGACGACATCGGAGTCGAAGTCGTACTCGGCTGCGCCGCCGCACGGACTGTGGAAATACCAAAAGTAGCAGGACGAGATCGGGTGTCGTCCGGGGCCGAGGGCGGTGCGCCAGCCGCGCCGTGTCATGTTGAGGCCGCCTCCGAATAGCTCGTGAATCGAGCCGAGCTCGAATGCGAGGTGATGAAAGCCGCGTTTCTGGCCGACGTTGAGCAGAAACAGGTCGTGGTGATGATTCGACGCGCCGCCGCGCAGGAAGTAGCCGCGCCCGGGGTAGCTGTCGCTTGCGATGAAGCCGAGGCGCTCCGTATAGAACGGCACGATCTTGTCGGGCTCGTCGATCATGAATACCGTGTGCGTCATCTCGAGCGGTGTGGCCGATGCGAAGAACTGGCCGCGCGTATTGATGCGGTCCGGGTGCCCGGGGGTGTTGAATTTGAGCTCCGGTGCCGCGACGGGCGTGCGGCGCGCCACGCGGAAGGCGATGCCGAACCCGAGCGGGTCGACGGCGTGCACCGTGCCTTCGTCGTCGATGCGCACGCGCCGATCGCGTGCGAGCTCGGCCGCGATCGCGTCGAGATCGGACTGCGCCTTCACGCCGAAGATCGCTTCGCGCTGTGTCGCGCCGGCTTCGATCGGCTCCGGTAACGACGGGTCGTCGGCGCTGCGCAGCACGACCGTCGAGCCGTTTTTGCAGCTGAATACCGTCGAGCCGTCGGCCGCCATGCTTTCGCTGAGCCCGAAGTCCGTCCAAAACCGGCGGCACGCGGCGAGGTCGTTTATACCGAAGACCACGGAGTCGAGATTCGTTACGTTCATTAAGTGTCCAATCCTCAAGCGCCGAGCGAGCTTTCGAGGGCGACGCTCTTGATCAGCGCGTACACTTCGCGCCCAACGGCAAGCTCGAGCTCATCGAGCGCATCCTGCGTAATTCTCGCACGTACGTGCTCGCCGCCGACGTCGAGCAAGAGCTCCACGTTCAAATTCGGCCCGGCCTCGATTCTAAGGATCCGCCCCGTCAGCACGTTACGGATGCTGAGCTTCTCGGGGCGTAGCGTTGCAATCGCCACGTCGCGAGCGTGGATGCGGATCGGCCGAGTGCTTCCGACGTCCGCGCCCGCCATGGGCACGCGCAACTGCTGTTGTCCCACGAGCAAAGTAGCCACGCCATTGTGGTAAGCCGCAACTTGCGCGCGCAACACCACTCCTGCCTCGAGGCCGCCGGTGAAGCTGCCCAAGTCGCTGCGCTCGAAAATCTCGGCGACGCTACCGTGCGCCGCAATTTGTCCGCCGGCGAGCAGCACTACCTCGCTGGCGAGGCGCGCTACCTCGTCGACGTTGTGCGTGACATACAGAACGGGGACTTTGAACGTCTTCGGCAGCCTCTCGATGTGCGGCAGAACCTCTCGCTTGCGCGCTACGTCGAGCGACGACAACGGCTCGTCCATGAGCATGAGGCGCGGGCTCGTCAGCAAGGCGCGTGCGATCGCGACGCGCTGTTGCTCCCCGCCCGAAAGCGACGAAGGTCGGCGCGCTAGGAGCTGACGGAGGTCGAGCGCGCTCACTGCGGCGTCGAGGCCGATCGATTGCTGCCGTGCACGCCGCGCCGCGAACAGCAGGTTCTGCTCGACGGAGAGGTGCGGGAATAGCCGGCCGTCCTGGAAAACGTAACCGATACGGCGCTCGTGTGCCGGCACGCGCACGGCTGCGGACTGCCAAGCTTCGCCGTCAAACGCGACGGTGCCGCGCGCGTCGTGCTCGAGGCCAGCGATGATGCGCAGCAGTGTCGTCTTGCCGGAGCCGCTCGGGCCGAACAGTGCCGTGATGCCGGCAAGCGGCAGCTCGCGCTGAACGCGCAGGGTGAATGCAGGGCGTTCGAGCGTCACGTCGAGCGACAGAGTGCTCATACTCGCTACACCCGCACGAGCGGCATGCGCCGGTTCAGCGTATAGATCGACAGCAACACGACGAACGAGAACACGAGCAACCCGGCCGCGAGCACGTGCGCTTGCGCGTAGTCGAGCGTCTCCACGTGCTCGTAGATGGCAATGGAAATGACCTTCGTGCGGCCCGGGATGTTGCCGCCGACCATCAGCACGACGCCGAACTCGCCGAGCGTGTGCGCAAACGTCAAGACGACGGCGGACACGTAGCCGCGCAGCGCGAGCGGCGAAGCAATGTGCCAAAACCGGTCGAAAGGGGCTGCGCCGAGCGTTGCCGCTGCTTCGAGCGGCGCACGGCCGACACCTTCGAACGCGGCTTGCAGTGGCTGCACCGTGAAAGGGAAGGAGTAGATCGCCGACGCGACGACCAAGCCCGTGAACGAAAACGTCAGCGTCGTGTCCGTGACGCTGACCCAGAGGCTGCCAATCGGGCCCGCCGGCCCAAGCAGCACGAGCAGATAGAAGCCGAGCACGGTCGGCGGCAATACGAGCGGCATAGCAACGACGGCTTCGACGACGGCGCGAGCTCTACTGCGTGTGAATGCGTGCCACCAGGCGAGCGGAGTGGCCACGACGAGCAACAGGATGACGGTCACCGTCGCGAGCTGCAGGCTGAGCCATACGGGTCCGAGCTCGACTTCCGGCATCTCAAATGGTCCGCAATCGTGGCGGCCCATGTAGCCACGCGCCGCGCTGCATTGTCAACGGACGCGCAGGGCACGCGCAGGCCGCGTGCTATTCTCGTTCGATGCCGGAACGTGCAAGCAAACGACGCATCATCGTCGCGATAACGGGCGCTACGGGTGCCGTGTACGGCATTCGAATCTTGCAGGAGCTACGCCGTGTCGGAGATATCGAGATTCACGTCGTAGTTTCGAAAGCAGGCAGCTTGAGCGCTGCTGCGGAGCTCGACGTCGGGAAGCGCGACATCGAAGCGCTCGGCGACGTCGCGCACTCGGAAAAAGACGTCGGTGCGAGCATCGCCAGCGGGTCGTTCAAGACCGACGGCATGATCATCGCGCCGTGCTCGATGCGCACGCTTGCCGCGATCGCGACCGGTGTCACGGACAACCTCGTGACGCGTGCAGCGGACGTCGTATTGAAGGAGCGACGCCGCCTCGTGCTCCTCGCGCGCGAGACGCCCCTTACGCTCGTGCACCTGCGCAATATGGTCACGCTGACGGAGATGGGCGGCGTCGTATTCCCGCCTGTTCCGGCGTTCTACGCGAAGCTCGACAGCCTCGACGCGATGGTCGATCAGACCGTCGGCCGCGTACTCGATCTCTACGGCATCGATTCGCCGCTCGTGCGCCGTTGGTCCGGCGTCAGCGCGCCGGCCGACGACTGACGGCCGTTACGGTCGGCAGGAAGCGGGTAGGTATCGCTCCAGCACCGTGGGAGCTGTGTAGTTCGCGACAGTGGGACTCCCTGTCCCGAGGAGTACGCCGCCTGCCGGCGCCGGTGCCGTGCCGCAACGCCATGCAATACCGCGTTCCGGAGTCTCGTATGGCGTCACGGTCAAAGTCATATTGTGAATAGCGGCGTTCGCTTCGTGGCCGAACCTGAGGATTAGCACGCCATTGTTGATGTCGAGCTCCGATACGTATTTGCCGCTGGTATCGGTCGGCGGAGCTGTAAGACCAGCAGCGATACGGTTGGCAGGAGCGCTGCCACGATTCAGGAAGGCATCGGCGACGCGTGTCTTCACGTAGGCCGTCATGTTGACTCCCTCGGCGACCTGCGCACGCACGGTGTAATTCTCGTACGCCGGAATCGCGATGGCCGCAAGAATGCCGATGATCGCCACGACGATCATGAGCTCGATCAAGGTGAAGCCCGAAGCGCGGTTGGGCTGAGTCGTTGCGTCGATCATGTACGTTGTTCCGTTTTCCCCGACGCGGCGCGTCGACAAAAATGGGGCTCTGCAGAGGGGTAGCAAGACCTATGCCAGGCACGGAGCAAGGCGATTCTTGGCTCGCGAGCGGGCGTTATGTTGACGCGACGTGACGTGCCGCGTCAGTGACGGACGTCGCGATTGCGTTATGTCGCGATGTGGAGCTACGCGCCGGCGCGGCCGATCATCGACAAGAACTCGGAGCGCGTCCGCGGGTCGGAGCGGAAGTGTCCAAGTAGCTGACTCGTGATCATCGACACGCCGTGCTTGCGGACGCCGCGCGTAGTCATGCATTGGTGCACGCCTTCTATCACAACCCCGACGCCGCGCGGTTTCAGCACGTCCTGGATGCAATGCGCGATTTGTGCGGTCAGCGATTCCTGTACCTGCAGTCGGCGCGCAAACGTCTCCACGACGCGCGCAAGCTTGCTGATGCCGACGACCTTTCGATCAGGCAGATATCCGATGTGCACCTTGCCGATGATCGGCGCCATGTGGTGCTCGCAGTGCGACTCGAAGCTTATGTCGCGCAGCACGATCATCTCGTCGTATCCGTCGACCTCGCGAAACGTACGCCGCAAAAACTCGAGCGGGTCGTCGGTGTAGCCGCTGAACCAATCTTCATAAGCGCGCACGACGCGCCCCGGGGTGCCGAGCAGCCCCTCGCGCTCCGGATCGTCGCCGATCCACTCGAGCAGCGTGCGCACCGCTGCTTCGGCTGCAGCGCGCGAAGGCTTTTCCTTGCGCGTCTTGGTTACTCGTTTGCGTCGGCTCACGGCGCGGATCTCGGTTGCAACGAAGGTCGGCAGTCTAAGTCTCGGTCGGCGAAAGGTGCAACCGATGGACTGCGCTGGCATATTGAGCCGCCAGCGAAGCACGAGAGCACATGGGAGCACGACCACTACTGCAGTCGTTCGATGCTTGGCGGGCAACCGCCGAGCCGCTCGTGCTCGCCACTGTCTACGAGACTGCCGGCTCGACGTACAGTAAGGCTGGGCATCGCATCTTGCTCGCGGCCAACGGCGACTATCGCGGGCTCGTCAGCGGCGGCTGCCTCGAAGGCGATCTTGCGGAGCGCTCGCGCGGCGTCATCGCGAGCGGCAAGCCTGCAGCCGTGACTTACGATCTGCGCGACGCCGCGGATGAGCTATGGGGGCTCGGGATCGGCTGCAACGGCTTGTTGCGCGTGCTCCTGCAGCCGTTGTCGCCGACGAACGATTACGAGCCTTTCGCCGCCATCGCCGAGCTCCTCGGAGGGACGAGCCCCGCCGGAGTCGCGACGGTCGTCGAAAGCGAGCGACCCGAGGTGCCGATCGGGGCGACCGCAGTTGCGGATGCGGCCGGGGAGCGCCTGCTCGGTGTTGACGACGCGGGAGCGTCGGTCCTGCGCGGCGCGGGTCGCGACGCATTGCGTGCCACGACGGCACACCTCGCGGTGCAGAACGGCTGCCGGATCCTCTTCGCACCTCTACAGCCGATTCCGCAGTTGCTCGTGCTCGGCGGAGGCCTCGACGCGATTCCGCTCGTCAGCATGGCGGCCGAGCTCGGCTGGTTCGTCACCGTCGCCGATCATCGGCCTGCGTATCTCGCGCGCGGCGGCTTCGAGCGCGCGCAGCGTGCAGTTCTCGTGGAGCCCGGCCGCGTCGCGGCTGCGTTACCGCTCGACGACTTCGCCGCGATCGTGGTCATGAGCCATCACCTCGATACGGATCGCAAGTATCTCGCCGAGCTTGCGGGCGTCGGTAGCCGTTATCTCGGTGTGCTGGGTCCGCGGGCGCGGCGCGACCGGCTGCTCGGTGAGCTTGCCGCCGTCGCGCCGGGATTGCGGGAGCGGTTGAAGGGGCCGGTCGGTCTCGGCATCGGCGCCGATTCGCCGGAAACGATTGCGCTGTCGATCCTGGCCGAGCTGCAGTCGACCTTGAGCGCTCGCTGAGCAGCGGAGCCCAAGTGATCGACGTCGCGAACCTGACGAAGCTGTACGCCGACTTCGCCGCGGTTCGCGACCTGTCGTTCACGGTGCGCCCCGGCGACGTGCTCGGCCTCGTTGGGCCGAACGGTGCGGGCAAAACCACGACGTTGCGCTGCATCGCAGGGATCATCCCGCCGAGCAGCGGTCGCATATCGATCGCGGGCTGCGACATTGCCACCGAGGCCATCGGCGCAAAACGCGCGCTTGCCTTCTTTCCCGACGAGCCGCGACTGTTCGACTATCTCACCGTGCGTCAGCACCTCGCATTCGTCGCGCGCGTCTATGGCGTGGAGAACCACGAGGCCCTGACGAAGCCGTTGCTCGACGAGTTCGAGATAGCCGACAAAGCCGACGAGCTGCCGGGCGCATTGTCGCGCGGCATGAAGCAAAAGCTCGCGATTGCTTGCGGTTTGCTGCACTCGCCGCAAGTGCTGTTTTTCGATGAGCCGTTGACGGGGCTCGACCCGCTCGGCATTCGCCGCATGAAGAAGTCCATCGTGCAGCGCGCGCAGTCGGGCTGTGCCATCGTGCTGAGCTCGCATCTGCTGCACCTACTCGAAGAGGTCTGCACGCACGTGCTGATCTTGAAGCGCGGCACGAGAATCGCGAACGGCACGCTCCGCGACGTCGCCGCGCAGTTCAGCAACGGCGAGGAAGGTGTCGATCTCGAAGAGGTATTCATCCGCGCGACGGGTGGCACGGAACAATGAGCGCGAGCCGAGTGATCGGCGCTCTGTTCTACCTACGCGTCACGTCGTTGCGTAACGTCGTGATCGCGCGCATCGCGAGACTCAAGCAGCCGAAGTACCTCGTCGGAGCGATCGTCGGCGTCGCGTACTTCTATTGGCTCCTTTTTGGCCGCGGAGGCTTCGGGCAGGGGCGGTCGACCGCACGCTTCGCCGAGACATTGCCGCTCGAGCAGATGCCGATCGTCGTTGCGATCGCTGCGTTCGTCGTGACGCTTGTCGCAGCGCTGTATTGGTTGTGGCCGCGTTCGCGGGCGGCCCTGACTTTCAGCGAAGCCGAAATAGCGTTCCTGTTTCCGGCGCCGATCGGCCGAACTACGTTGCTGCATTTTCGTTGGGTGAACGCACAGCTGCGGATTCTCTTCACCGTTCTGTTCCTCACGCTGTTCTCGGCAACATGGAGCTTCGTGCCGGGCAACGCGTTCGTGCGTCTCGTCGGCTGGTGGCTAGTTCTATCGACGCTCGACTTGCACGCGGTCGGCTCGTCGTTCGCGCTCACGCGGCTGCTCGATCGCGGCATGACTTCGTCGCGCCGCAGCGTCATCACGATCGCCGTTGCCATAGCGGCCGGGGGTGCGGCGCTCGTTGGGGCTTGGCGCGGGCTGCGCGCGCCCGCCCCCGGCATGCTGGCGGAGCCAGCCGCGGTGTTCGAGTACATCGGCATCTTGCTCTCGACGGAGCCGCTCGCGTGGCTGCTCGCGCCCGCACGCTGGGCCGTGCAGCCGCTGCTCGCCAGCGATTGGCGCTCGTTCGGTGCAGCGCTCGGCCCCGCTCTAATGCTCTACGCGCTGCACTACGTGTGGGTGCTGCGCTCGGAGGTGGCGTTCGAGGAGGCGTCGGTTGCGAGAGCCGAGAAGCGCGCGGCGCGCCTCAGCGCCCTGCTGCGCGATGGCAACGTGCGGTTCGGCGGCGAGCGCAAAGCGCGGCCGGCGCCCTTCGACCTTGCCGGCGTCGGCCGGCCGGAGGTCGCCTTCTTATGGAAGAACCTCCTCGCGTCCGCGTCGTATTTGCGGCCGCGTGTCGCGCTCGTCGCGGCTGGCGTCATCGTGCTCGGCTCCGTGGGGATACGTGCCCTCGACGTTCCGCTGCTGCCGGCCGTCGTGGGGTTCATCGCCTTGATGTGTGCCGCCTACACGCTCGCGTTCGGGCCCATGGTCGCGCGGCAGGACCTGCGTCACGATTTGCCGAACGCGGACGTTTTGAAAACCTATCCGTTGCCGGGTTGGCAAATCGTGCTCGGCGAGGTGCTTGCGCCAGTCGCGATCGTCACCGTTCTCGTGTGGCTGCAGCTGCTGGTCGCGGCTCTGAACGTCGAACCACCGCGCGGGGCGGTGTTCCCGACGGGAGCGCGCATTGGCATCGCGCTCGGCCTCGCTGCGCTCGTGCCGTTCTTGACGGCGATCATGGTGCTCGTCATGAACGCCGCGCTGCTGCTGTTTCCGGCGTGGCTGCCGCAGGGCGCCGGCCGCGCGCGCGGCATCGACGTCATGGGTCAGCGTTTATTCTTCGTCGCGGGCGCCGTTCTCACGATCGGGGTCCCGCTGTTGCCGGCCGCCATCGCTGCCGGCGCGATCTTCTTCCTGACGCTCTGGCTCATCGGCTCGTTCGCCGCCGGCGTCCTCGGCGTTCTCGCAGCGCTCACGGCGCTCGGCGCCGAGATCGCCGTCGTCATCGGCTGGCTCGGCAAGCTCTTCGAGCGCTTCGACCTCTCTGCCGAGCTGAAACCCTGACGTCGCGTCGGCCCTACCGCCACCGTAGGCGACGAAGTAACAATCAGTAAGTCGAGCCGCGGCGCGAGTCGTCGTACATCTTGATGAGGAACGAGCGAATGGTCGGCTCGGCCTCCGCCGCGCTCATGAGCCGCTGCTCGACGACGAGCTTCGCCATGTCTTTGAGTGACCGCCGCCCGTCGATCAGCGACATCAGAAACGCGTGAATGCGCGTCGCGGCCGCCTGACTGCGGAACGAGTCCACGAGCGGCACCGGATCGGTGCCGCGAACGAGCCACTCGGGAAGTGCGTGATAGCGGGGTACTTTCTTCACGTCGTGTTGCTTGCGCGCCGACCAGCTCACGACGTGTTCGCGCCGCGCATGCCGGCTCGCCGGCGAGCTCAAATAGGGGATCTCGCGTTCGTCGATGAGCACGTCGCCGAAGCCGTTCTCGTCGAGCGCTGCGCGGCACTCGTCGAGACCGTAGCGCGCGGCGGGATCGGGGTCATGAAAGCTCAGCGAACCGAAGTTGAGCCAGCGCCCGCCGTCGGCGAGCAGCGAGTTGACCCGCGCGCAGAGCACGTCGAAGCGCTCCGGCAGAATGTCTACGAGCCATGGCGTCACAATCGTGTCGAACGCGCCACGTCGAAACGGCGGCCGATGTGCGTCCGCGACGACGTGCGCAAGGCCCGCTCGCGCAGGGGCGGGCGCCGACAATGTACGCAGCACGGCGGCATCGGCGCGCGGTGCGAGCGGAAACTCGTAGAGCTCGAAGGTTTCGCCGCGCGTCACACGGTCGGCGACGATCATCAGCAGCGGATTGAAGTCGAGTACGGCCGTCAGCGTAGCCGCCGTTCGTTGATGAACGTCGTAGGCGAGTCGGCCCGCGCCGGCGCCGAGCACGAGCACGCGGCCGGGCGCCGCATCGCCGAGCAGCGAGGCGATGGTGTCGAACGAAGCGTCGTTCTCGGCGCCGCCCCAACACCAGTCACGATGGATGTTCGCGTAGTAGGTCGTGAGTCCCTGGTCTGCCGGCAGGCGTGTGCGCAGCGCCAAATACGTCTCGTAGCTCGCGGCATGTCGCTCGAGCTCGAGAGGGGCTAGCACGGCGCGCAAGCGGACGGCGTGGTCGCTCGTGGCACGCTCGAGAGTCTCGAGTCGCGTGCGAGTGGCCGGCCGCAGATTCGCGCCCGTCGATGCGTTCGCGAGCTGTTGGCGCTCGCGCTCGAGGCGCTGCAGCGAAAAATGCAGACGGCCGCGCCATTCGCCGAGCGCGGCATTCGGCTCCGCGAATAGCCATGGCACGCCGGCGAGCTCGGGGAAGTCGACGGCGCAGCCGGCGCAGCGCCATGCCGCGCCGTTCGCCGCAAGCGGCGCGTCGCAGCGTGGGCACGCGAGCAATTCGCGTAGAACGTCGGCAGTCGTCATCGCAAGTCGTCTTCGTCGTCGTGGAGCTTCATCGTGGCCGCGACCTCGAGGGCGGGCACGTGCATCGCTCACGTTATGTGAATAGCGTGAGAAAAAAAACAACGGTTACCCAGCCATCCGTGGCCGAGTAACCGTTGAGAGAGCGTTAGGAGCCCCGAAGAGGTCTGTGCGTCGTCGCCGCGTTAGGCGATCTGTCCGAACGCGATGAAGCGGTCGAGGAGGGCGTTGTCGCCGAGGCCGTGGTTCGGGAACAACGTCGGGAATTGTCCCTGCTCGCCGTGCAATGCCATGTAGTTCAGCAAGATCATGTGCACGAGGAGGTTGACGTTGTTGGCGCCGGGCGTCCCGGAGCGCACGACGTTGCCGTCCGCCGAGAACGCACCGAGCTGCTGATGCTGCGCGGCCGTCAGCCCGCCGCTGGTCAAGAGTTGCGGACGCCCGCCTCGCGCCGGCGGGTTGTAGACGAGGAAGAACGGCGCGGCCGTGTCCTGGTTGTCGCTCGTCCACTCGCCTTTGCCGCGGCCCGCGGCCGAGTTGTCGATGACGCCGTTGCTCGACAGCGAGCCGGCGCTGAAGACGTAGAGCAAGACCGGCTTGTCCATTCGCGCGGCGTACTCGAGGATCGCGCCCATGCAGCGGCCCGCGCGGAAGTCCTTCGTCTCGCCTTCCTGGCGCATTCCGCCGTGGTAATCGTAGCCGCCCATCGTGATGCAGCCGGCGCCGGCGTAGCCGTCGATGACCATCTTCATGACGGAGGCCGTCTTGCGGAACTCGTTGCCGTCGGTGCCGGTGGTGAACTCGGCGTCCGTGAAAATGCCCGTCGGCCCGACGATGTTCGGATCCGTGGCCGGGTTCAGCACGACGTTGCCGAACTTTTCCTTCGTGTAGGCGGCGTCGAGATAGCCGCACTTCACGAGCTCCTCGACGACCTGATCGCGCGTGATCGGGCCTCTAACGGGATCGGGGAAGTTGAGGCCCGTCGCGACGTTGCTGTCCATCTTTCGCTTGCTGATGCGGTAGATGGCCTCCATCACGGCGACCTCGTCCTCGTGCGTCAGCCGCTTCGGCCGATCGCTCGTGCCGACGAGACCGGTGACGTCGCTCGGCCGGTCGACCTTCGTCGGCCGGAACTCGGCGTTGATCATCATGGCGGGTGCCATCGAGTTGCCGCCGGAGTCCGAGTTCTGCGAGCCGATCAGCGTGAGTATGGAGCCCTCTGCGCCGGCGCGCTGAATGCCGTACAGCGGGTTGTGCGGGTTGTTGCTGGTGTCATTCTCGGAGCGAGCCGGAATCACTGCGCCGTTGATGCTGGCGGCAATACCGGGCGTCTTGAAGCTTCGATACATGCCGCGCAGGAACGCGCTGTCGCTGTGGAACGCTAGCCCCAAGCTCGTGTCGGTGTGGTTGCCGTTGCTCGTGCCGGTCTCGCTGGCTGCCACTTCTGCAACACCGGGGACTTGGTCGCCCGGTAACCCGAGCTTGCTGTAGCCCGCCGTAGACAGGAAGTCGAGCTGGCCGTTCGCCTTGCCGACCAGCACGTTCGAGCCGGCGATGTTCGCGCCGCCTGCGAGGTCGATGCAGATGAACGGAATCTTCGTGCCGGTCCGATCGACGCCGCAGCCGAGGAGGCTGGCATCGATCTGCAAGTCGCTCGCGAGTGCCGCGAACGCCGAACGCGGATCGGCAAACAGACCCGCCAAACCGGTCGTCAGCACGGTCGCGCCACCGGTCATGAACCCTTGGCCGATGAGCTCGCGCCGCGTCATGGGGCGGCGATGGCTCTCGTGCCGTTGCGGCGCGTCGGGGTGCCGAAGCTTGCGTTTAACTCTGATGAGCATCGTCGTTACCTCGGATTCAAAGCGCTAATCACTGGACCAGCATCGCGGCGCTGCCGACCACGGACGCGCACACAGCCTTCGCGATGTTGCGCGTGCGAGCCGCGTCGTTCGTGACGCCCTGCAAGTTCAACAGGCCTGGGCGTGCCGTGTCCGTCGGATGACCATGAATGAGCTGGCTCAACTCCGTGCGGGCGGCCGTCTTGTCCGGCTGATGGCCGAGCGGCGTCACGCCCATCACGCGGTCGAGCAGCGGATTGAACAGCGCGTTCTCGTTGGCGAACGCAGCGCCCGGTGCAGCGTTGAAATCGAAGCCCTGGAACGTCGCGGCGCGCAGCGTGGTGTTTTCCATCAGCGCATGGCAGTACTCGATCGCGAGCTGCGAGATCGCAGCTTGGTGCGACGACACGTAAGTGTCGATTGCGGCGACGGCGGGCAGCGATTGCCGCACCTCCTCCATCGTTGCGCGCACGCCCGCGTCGTTCTGGCTGACGCCCGTGAGCTTCGCGATCGACGCGCTGATCTCGTCGAACGTGCGCACGCCGATCTGCGACGCGGGCGGCGCCAGCTGCGGCGGAGGAGCCGGCGGCACCGGCGGCGGCAGGCGGTTGAAGACGTTCGTGCCGATCGCGTCGAAGGTAAGGAAGAACTCGTCCTCGTCGGGGCCTTTCTCGAGCGGCAGCACGGTGCCGAGGCTCGCCAGCGATTGGCCGGTCTCGACGGTATAGGTACTGCCGATCTCCGTGTCGAGGAACGAGTAGGCTTGGCCGACGTGGGCCTCCGCGCCGTTCAAGCCGACGCGGATGCCGCGGATGTCGAGGCCCGCCGGGGTGGCCGTGTCGTCCAAGCTGATGAAGAACGGCTTGCGGAACAGGTAGCCGTAGCTGTCGAACTGTGCGGCCTCGAAAACCACGAAGCTGTCGTTGATGTTCGTCAGATGCTCGACGCTGAACATCAGGAAGAATTTCTCGCCAACACCGGCATCGTAGTTCTGCTGGATTTGCGCCGGCGTCAACGCGCGGTTGTGAATCGCGACGAGGCGAATCACGCCGTTCCACATCCGATTGCCCGACACCTCGTTGCCGAGCACGAACGCGTAAGAGTTGTCCCAGTTGGTCACCAGGCCGCCCGGCGCGGGGTCGTTCTGCGCCACGAGCACGCCGTCGACGTAGATCTTGCGGCCTGCGACGGGGTCGAACGTTGCGACGACGTGTTGCAAGCTCGCCTGCAGCACTTCGTCCGCGTCGGGCGTCGACAGCTGCGGATCGCCGTTGGCGTTGGTCCGATCGCTACGATTGAAGAAATCGTAGTTGTACATCGTCTGGCCGAGGTTGAAGTTGCGGTTCGTCAAGCTCGCCGAGTAGCTGACGATACGCATGTCTTCTTGCACGACGTTACCCGGCACCACCCACGCTTCGATCGAGTACTCGCCGGTCCCGACGATGAGGTTCTTGAGCTTCGCGCTCGCGCCCGTCGAGGCCTGTGCCTTGCCGCCGGCGAAGTTCAAACCCCAGCCGCCGAACCACTGCACGTTGCCCGACAGCGTCAGGTCCATCGCGGGGTCGACGCCGCTCGTGTCATAGGCGACCGAGCACGCGCCGATGATCGACGTGCCGCAGTCCTGACCCGTCTTAAACTCGTACAGCGCGACGACGTTCGCTTCGTAACGGTTGCCGCCCGAGGCGATCGTGCCTTCGTATAGCGTCGTTGCCTTGCTCGTGAACAAGGTCGGGTCGACGGCGGTCGGGGTCACGCCGTTGCTGAAGTTCTGGATGGCGGTCTGCATCGCGTTCGCGTCGTTCGTGCAGCTCGCGGTCCAGCAGTTGTGGAACTCGTTGCGCAAGCGCAGCACGAAGCGCGAGATCGAGGGGTCGTCCAAGTTGATCTTCGACTTCGCCGCCTCATAAGCGAGCTCCACGGCATCGGGATCGCTCGGCGGGCCCTCGGCGAAAAACGGCTGCTGCTTGAGCGCAGTGTCCGACGAGTGGCAGTTGGAGCAATGCTGCTCGAGAAGCGGATAGACCGTCTGCGAGAACAGCACGCCTTGGTCGGCGGGGAAATTCTTGCTCTGGCCGGGGTCGCGTAGCACCGGCGGCTCGAGCTCGATCTTGCGAGCGGCCGTCGAAGCGGTGGAGCCGGCCCAGTTCGTGATCCAGGTCGTAAGAATGTCGCCGCAGGCTGCGTTGCTCGCCAGCCAGCAGTTGTGACCGCCGCCGACCTTCGAGACCATCGTCGAATCCTGCGGCGACGGCAGCTCGACTACGCCGTTGGCCGCGGCATACGCGAGATTGATGTCGTCTCGGCGCGCGAACATCGGCGCCTGGCCGCCCGTGTCGCTGTGGCAGGTGCCGCAACGGTTGTTCGCTTGGATGTTGTCCCAGAGATTGATCTTGAACTGCTGCACGTCCGGCGTGGTGGGCGCCGGGCCGTTGTAGTTCGCCGTGGGTCCGTTGTTGCCCGTTCCGGGTATCTCTTCCACGTCAGCGCCGCTGCCGCCGCTGCAGGCGCTCAGAATCGAGGCGGCGAGCGCGACGGTGACGCCGAAGAAGCGCGCGTGACGCGCGGGCCGGTGTGTTTCGACCGCCGGCGGCGACTCGGAGGAAATCAACTTTGCGTACAGCATCGTCCTAGCTCCCTGACGCCTCGGCCTACAGGCCCTGGCTGCAATAACCCGCCGATTCCGCGAACACTTGCTTCAGGTTGTAGCTCCCCTGAAACGCGCTCGTCATGGCGTTGATCTGTGTGAGATCGTTCTGGTCGGCTGCGTCGCGCAGGCAAACGGCTTTGAAAACCTTCTTGACTTGGCATTGCGCGAACGCTTGCGAGCCGGCGAGCTCCTCGCCGAGCGACTTCGCGCCGCTGCCTTGGCCGGGCAGCGCCTGGTTCCAGCCGATCAACGAGTTCTGGCCTTGGCGCCAATGGTTGTGCCACGAGTCGTCCGGCGTCACGAAGCCATCGGGGAACGTGGTGTCGTTGTTGAAGTACTTTGAATGCACGGCGGTCGAGTCGTAAACCATGCGCTGCGAAGTCTCATCGAAGTCGTAGTACGCGAATGCTTGTGCCATCGGGTCCATACCTGCGTGGCAGCCGATGCAGTTGTTCATGAACACGCGGCTGTCGCCGCCGGGGCTGCGCGACACGTCTTGCCGAATACGATCCGGTGCGATGCTCGTATCGAGCACCTGCTCCATATCCATGCACATGTGGTTGATCAACGTGAAGCGGAACATCGCGCGGTTGGTGCCGGCGACGAAGAACGCCTCGGCCGCTGCGCGCGTCGTAATCGCGCCGGCCGTCGCAGCCGCGGGAGTGCCATACACCGCGGTCTGTGTGGTCTGCACGAGCTCGCTCTGGTTGAAGTTCGGCTCGCGCATGCGTTGCTCGAGCGCCTCGAAATGCGCGTTGCTCGCCGGGGATGGCGCCGGCGTCACGCTGCCGGGGCCCGTATAGAGCAAGTTGCCGCTGAGAATCTGATTGAAAGGAATGTTGTCGCGCACCATGCCCATGACGAGCGTCATGTAGTCGTTGAGCGGCACGAACGGGTTCTGATCGCGATTCGTCCACGGCGCGGCGAAGTTCTTCAGCGTCACCGCGTAGAAGTTCGGATTGTTCATCGCGATGTTCGCTGCAGCGGTCGTGTTCGGCAGGGCTGCAACCATCTGATCGAGCGTCGCCTCGTCGGCCGGTACGCCGGCGAGCCGGTCATGAATTCGCGCGGCCTGCTCACGCGGCCCAGCGAAAGCGAAGGAAACACCGCTGAGAAGTAGCGCGAGCGCAACGAAGATGCGCCACAGCGTCGTGTGGCTGCTGAGAAGCGCGAACGTCGGCGCAAATTGAATTCTGCTGATCATCGCGATCGTCCCGTTGAGTGATGCCAAAAATTCCGCGAGCGGGGCGCACTAAAACACAAAAAAAATTGGCGCGTAATGTGGGAAATCACAGACGTCTCATTTCGGCGACGGTTTCCGAGGAGCGGTCCTCGCCGTGTACGCTTCTCGCGGTGATCGAGAGTGCGGTGAAGTGCAACTCGGTCACTAAACGATCGAGTTACGTGAAGTCGCGCGCAACGATGCGCGCTCGAAGTGTGACGACACGGAGACGTCGTTCACACTTTTTTTTGGCGAGGTGATCCGGAGGAGTTCTGTGATCACGTTAACGGAAGACGTAAATGTCGATGCTCATGATTGCCGAGCCGCATTACGTCGCATCCCGCGGCGAGTGGCCGCGAGATTATGCAACTCCGCAGGAAGCGAACCTTCGCTCGATGCGCTGCATTGGAGTTTTTCGTTGACGCATCGACAGAGCTCAGGGTTGCCCTCGTCAACACCGGTTGATGGAGAGGGAATTTCCATGAGCTACGCAACACGGAACGTTCTGCAATCCTGCCTACGACGCGGCCGCGCGGTTGTGCTCGCGTCGATCGTCGTGCTCGTTGCGGCGTGCAGCGGCGATGGCGACGGCAGCGTCGGCATCGGCACGGGCCAGGATCCGGATCCCGTGGCTCCCGACTTTCCCATCGCATACACGAAGGGCCCCTTGTTCGACGAGGACGAAGAGCTCCAAGTCAACACCGACGTCCGGGACATTTTGCGCTACGCGGTAGGCACGGACCTTTACATGCGCGACCGTGCGTCGCCTACGGCGCCTGAGCGCAACATCACCGCGCGGTTCACCGAAGGCACGGGCGACGTCAGCGGTGTCGAGATCTCGAGTGACGGCCGCAGGATTCTATTCGCGATGCGTGGGCCCGTCGATGACGGTCTCGCGCTCGACGATCCCGATCAGCCGAAGTGGAACATTTGGGAATACGAGATCGCGACCGACACGCTGCGGCGGTTGATCGTCAACGACGTCACGGCTCAGCAGGGCCACGACATCTCGCCGCACTATTTGCCCGACGGCCGCATCGTGTTCGCGTCGACCCGGCAGCAGACCGCAAAAGCGATCTTGATCAACGACAACAAGCCGCAATACGACGCACGCGACGAGGATCGGCAGGAGCCGGCATTCGTTCTGCACGTGATGCGCGACGACGGCCGCGACGACTTCAAGCAGATCTCGTTCAACCAGAGCAGCGACTTCGAGCCGACGGTTCTCGACAACGGCAAGGTGCTGTTCAGCCGTTGGGATCACGCCGGCAACGTCAACGGCATCAATCTGTATCAAGTGAACCCTGACGGTACGGAGCTCGAGCTGCTGTACGGCGCCGAGAGCCATCTGACCGGCACCAACAACGGTGCCGTGCAGTTCATGAGCGCTCGCGAGATGCAGGATGGCCGGATCATGGCGATCCTGCGCCCGTTCGATCACCCCGAGCTCGGCGGTGCCATCACGATCATCGACACGCCGACGTACGTCGAGAACACGCAGCCCGTCGCGAGCTCGGCGGGCATGACGGGGCCTGCGCAAACGGCGGCAACGCCGACTCAAGTTCGCACGGATCTCGCGCCATCGCCGGGCGGCCGTTTCAGCTCGGCATTTCCGTTGTGGGACGGTACGGGCCGCGTGCTCACGACGTGGTCGATCTGCCGGCTCGAGGTGCCCGATCCCGCGAATCCGACCGCGCTGATCTACGTGCCGTGCACGGCCGAACGCCTCGCGGCGACCAACCCTGCCCCCGTCGTGGCGCCGCCGCTGTATGGCGTATGGATGTACGACCCGGCGACGCAGACGCAGCAGCCGATCGTCATCGGCGAGGAAGGCGTGCTCGTGCCGGACGTCGTCGCTGCGCAGCCGCGCCGCACGCCGACGAGCATCCCGGACAAGCTGCCCGGCGTCGATTTCGACGCGGAGCTCGCGGCCGAGGGCGCGGGCATCATCAATATCCGCAGCGTTTACGACGTCGACGGCACCGCGAGCGTCGACATCGCCGCCGTCGCGAACCCCGTGCAGACGCCACCGGCCAATCGCCCCGCGCGCTTCCTGCGAATCGAGAAGGCCGTGGCGATCCCCGACGAGGACACCGTGGACCTCGAGAACACGGCGTTCGGCCCGAACATTCAGCAAGGCATGCGCGAGATCATCGGCTACACGCCGGTCGAGCCCGACGGCTCCGTGCGCGTCAAAGTGCCCGCCAACGTTGCGCTCGCTCTCAGCGTTCTCGACAGCAACGGCCGGCGCATCACCGCGCGGCACCAGAACTGGCTGCAGGTCGTACCGGGCCAAGAGCTGACGTGCAACGGTTGTCACGCGCCCGCGAGCAATCTGTCGCACGGCCGCAGCGCGTCGTTCAACGCGGCTTACGCAGGAGCGACGGCTACGGGTGTCGCGTTCCCGGGCTCGGTCAGCACGTTCTCGCCGGATGCCGGAGAGACGATGGCCGAGACGCGTACGCGCGTGAGCTGCCAAACGGATTGTGCGGCGCTCGAGCCGAGCGTCGACGTGCTGTACACCGACGTCTGGACGGACTCGGCGGTGGCGACGCCCGGTGCGCCCGTCTCGTACCTGTACTCGAATCTCACGACGCTGCCGCCGACGAACCCCAACTGCCTGGCGGATTGGACGCCCGCGTGCCGCACCATCATCAACTACGAGACCAACATTCATCCGTTGTGGAACACGCCGCGCCAGGTCATCGATCCGATGACGATGCTCGTCGTCGAGGACAGGACGTGCACGACCTGCCACGCGCCGATCGATGCGGCGAACGCCCCGATGGTCCCGGCGGGCCAGCTCGACCTTACGGACGGCTTGTCGACGGACGAGCCCGATCAGTTCAATTCGTATCGCGAGCTCTTGTTCGCCGACGATCGTCAGCTCGTCATGAACGGCGCGCTCGTCGATGAGCAGATTCAAATCGGCGTCGATGCGATGGGCAATCCGATCCTGTCGACGGTTTCGATCGCGGCCTCGATGAGCTCCGCGGGCGCGCGCCAATCGCGCTTCTTCGCGTGCTTCGACGTCGGCGGCACCGGCTGCCCGATGCAGCCGCACGCGGGCTTCTTGTCGTTGGACGAATTGCGTCTGATCGCCGAGTGGCTCGACATCGGTGCGCAGTACTACAACAACCCGTTCGACGTGCCGGTGATGTAGATGCGGTGGGT
>JACZCZ010030190.1_pt1 | contig 20486 bp, 16 predicted proteins | sample 8641811 | NCBI WGS metagenome assembly JACZCZ01 (sample SAMN15324610, study PRJNA640507) | soil metagenome | isolation source: intercropping peanut in the first line | place: China: Luxin town, Laibin City, Guangxi Province | collected 2019-07-25 | depth 10cm m | reverse complement strand
CGACCTCGACCTCCGCAGTCGTCTTGGCCTCTGCGTGCGCAGGCGTTGGAGACGACGGATTCGGAAGGCCGGTTGATGCCATCTTGGGATGGCGGGAGCCTACCACGCCCGCCGCGTTCAGCCGCCCAACGCGATGCCGAGCCGATGCCGCAGCTCGAAGTACGGCTCCGACACGCTGTAGCGCAGAAGCTCCTGTGCGCGATCCTTGCGCGAGACTGCCGCCGAGTCCTCGGGGCTCGCTTCGATCACGGCTTGCGCCACCTTGAGATCGTTGGCGAGCACGAAGCCCACGCGGTCGGCCGTGTAGTCGACACCGGCAACCCAACGCTTGAGGTCGAGCTCAGGCGCGGCCTCCAAGAGCTTCTGCGTCATGCTGCGCAGCGCATCGCGTTGCGGGCCTGATAGATGCGTCTTGATTGCGACGAGCGCCTCTTTGATGTGCGGCTCCATCGACGCCGGCACCGCGAACTTCGGGTTCACCGTACGAATCGCTGCCATCAACCACGCGCGCAAGCCAGTGCCGGTCGGCACCATCCGACGCATGAAATGACCGCCGCGGTAGTAGCTGAGATGACGGCCCGCGACGAACGCCAACGCTTGCTGCGGACCGCCGGCGGCTGCGGCTTGACCGATGCCGATCGCCGGAGGCGAGACGAACAGGAAGGAGATGCCACCCTGGTCTTGCGGGCGGTGATAGATCGGCGGCAAGCGAATGCCGGTCGATTCGGCCACGTGATCCATCATGCGACCGATCGCGGTGGGATCGTTCGCAGGGTTCGCGCGGTTGCGCTCGTCGATGCCGAGCGCGCGCAGCGTCTGGGCCTGAGCTGCGATGGCCGCCGGAGTCAGCGCAGCAAGAATCTGCGTCAGCGCCTGGTCTTGCTCCGGATGCACCACCAAGTCGCGCCACAGCTCGTCGGTCATCGCCTGTTTGGCCTTGGCGAGCTTGGTCAGGCGGTACTTCTTGAAGAACTTCTCTTCTTCCGGATCCGCCATGTTGAGCACACGCAGGGCTTGGCAGACGCACCACGACTCGTCCGGCTTCTTTGCGCTCGTGTAGATCTTGCGGAGCGCCTGGTACGACTCGATGCGGAACGGATTCTGCGCGAGCAGCTCACGGTGCGACTGCACCGCGCGCTGGAAGAAGCGCTTCGGCTCCTTCGTGTAGATGTCGGTCAGCATCTCGCGACGCGATCGGTTCTCAGGATCGATCTCTTGGGCCGACTCATACACGCGGATCGCATCACCGACGCGACCAAGACGGAACTGCAGCACCTCACCTCGCGCATCGAGCAGTCGTGCAACCTCTTCGGTTCGTGCGGTGCCGCGAATACGCTCCGCGCGCGTCTCGTAGGCGCGCTCGAGACGTTCCCAGTCTTGGTTCTGCGTCAGGCACTGAACGAGGCCGTTGAACGCCGCGCCGAGGCTCGGGTCGTGAGACAGCGCTTCTTCGTAGTAGTTCGCCGCCTCGTCGTTCCGACCGAGCTCGTTGTGCGCGATGGTGGCGGCGGTGTTGTAGTACTTGGCGAGCTGGCCCGCGTCGCCGACCATCTCCGCGATACGCAAGATGACCTCGATCAAACGCGACCAATCCTTGCCGTCGGAGTAGACGGCCATCAGCTTGGTCAGCAGGTTGCGATCGTCGGGCTTGATTTCGAGCGCAGACACGTAGGTCTGCGACGCCGCTTCGCGATCGCGCAGCTTCTCGAGGAAGACGTCGCCGATCTGCACCAACAGATCGAATTTCTCACGTTCGTTCGCCACGCCTCGCGTGCGCAGCTGCAACAAGCTGATCGCGTCTTTCCATTCGCGCGCCCCTAGGTACGCATCGGTCAAGGCAGCGAGCACCTCGCGATCGTGCGGGCGCTGCTCGGCCGCCAACTTGATCGTATCGACCGCTTTCTTGGCGGATCCCGCCGCGAGCTGCGCGCGACCGTGAAGCATCAACAAGCGACCACGCTCGGGCGCGTCCACCTTGTCGGCGAACTTGCGCACGATCTCGAAGTACAGACGCTCGGCATCCTTCGCTTCGCCAGCCTCGAGCACCAACGCCGCCACTTGCTCGTGCGCCTTGAGACTGCCGTCGAGCTCGCGCGCGCGCTCGAACGTCTTGCGCGCATTGTCGTAGTCTTTGAGCTCGCGATACGCCTGGCCCGCCAGTTGGCAGAGTCGCAACGCCTGCGCCTGCGGCATTTGGTCCAGGTGCCCGAGCGGCGATTCGAAGAACTGTGTCGCGCTGCGGAAGTTCTCCGCCTCGAACTCCATCTGACCCAGCCCGATGCTGGCTGCGATGCAGGTGGGGTCGAGCTCGAGCGCCTTCTCCAACGCCTCACGCGCGCGGTCGTGATCGCGCAGGCGATCAAGACACAGGCGGCCGATCTCGGCGAAGAGGTCGGCGCGCTTGTTGTCACCTTCCGCCACGTCGATGTGCCGCAACAACATCTCGATCGCACCGTGCGCGTCGCCACGCTTGGTGTAGATGCGCGACAAGCCGTCGATGGCCGCGGCCGCGAGCCGATCTTGGTCGAGCGCGTTCTTGTAGTGCTCGATCGCGCCGTCGTTGTCGCCACGCTCCTCGAGCAAGGTCGCCGCGCGGATCGAAAGCTCGGCCTTCTTCTTCGGATCTTGCTCGGCTTCTGCCAAGCGCTCGACTGCTTCCACCGCGGCCGAGACATCGCCCGCGGTCGACTTGAGCTTGGCCAGTTGATCCAGCGCTTCGGATTGGCCCTCGTCGATACGCAGGATGCGTTCGCAGATGTCCATCGCACGCTCGGGCGCGCCCACCTCGACCATCAGCGTGCGTACCGCGGTCAACAGCAGATCCACCTTGCGCTCGTCGTCGACCGCGTGACTCGCGTGCCGCTCCAAGGTCGTCACCACGTCCGCGAAGCGACGCAGCTGACGGTACAAGCGCGCCAACGAAACGTTTGCGGCCTCATGCGAAGAGTCGAGCGCAACGATCGCCTCGAACGTTTCGACCGCTCCGGCGGCGTCGAGGAACTCTTCCTCTTGCAGCGCACCGATGCGCTCGAGCAAGCCCATGCGTTGCTTCGGCGTCGCCGCCAGCTCGACCTGCGCGCGGAGGTTCTCCATCAACGCCTGGTAGGCACCCTTGCGCGCGTAAATGCGCTCAAGCCCCTTGAGCGCGTTCAAGTCGCGCGGATCGACTTGCAGCGTGCCGCGATACGCCTGGGTCGCACGATCGAGGTCCTCAAGCCGGTCTTCGTACAGCTCGCCCAAGCGGTTGAGCAGCGCGGCGCGCTCGGTGCCGGACGCGGAGTCCAAACGCCGCTCGAGCACCCCCGCCACTGCAGCCCAATCCTCCTGCGCGACCAGGATCTGCTCCAAATGCTCCTGCGCCAGCGGGTGCCCCGGATCCTCATGCAGGATCGCTTCGAAGTGCGCGCGTGCGGTGACCGCGTCGCCCAACATCTGCGCGATCACCATCGCCGCCTCGGCGCGGTAGTCGCGAGCCCGCACCGGGTTCTGTGTGCGTTCCGCGCGCTGCAACAGCAGGCCTGCCAAGTCACCCCACGCCTGCGCCATGCGATAGAGGTCGGTGGTCGCTTCGTAGGCGCTCTCGTCGTCGGGATCGATCGTCAATGCCTGCGAGAAGCACGACAAGGCGAAGTCCGGACGCGAGAGGTTCTCGGCGTACCAGCGCCCCATGATCACGTAGAGGCGCACGAGGTTCTCGGCTTGAGCCGCGATCTCATCGTCGCCCAGCTCGGGGGATTCCATCTCGGCGCCCTGTGCGAGCTCCAGGTTGGCGCGCGCAGATTCCAATGCCTCTTCGGCGGTGGCTGCGCTCTGTCGGGCGTGCGTCACGTTGGCTTCGATCTCAGCGAGCGATGCGCGCGCGGACTCCACCTGGGTGTTCAGCGCGTTGTTCTCTTCTTCTGCCGTTGTCGTGGCATCGACGGCAGTTTCGGCATCGTGCGCGAGCTGCGCGGCCGTCATCTGCATGTCTTCGTCGTCAGGAGACTCTTCCAGCGCGCGCTGGATCGTCTCGTAGCGCTCAACCACGGTCTCGGCTTCTTCATGCGCGACCGCGAGCGCCGCCGCCTTCTCCTCTGCCAAACGTACGAGCGACTCGAGCTGACCGCGCGCCTCTTCCAGATGCAGCTCCGCCATCGTCAGGTTCTGACGGTGGAACTGGTGCGCCTGCTGCGCGATGTCCACAAGCTCCTGTTCGCGCGCGCCCGGCACCACGGAGGTCGTCGGCGTGGGGGCCGGTTCCTCCGTCAAGAGCGCCTGGATTTCCTGCGTCGTTTCCGACAGCGCGTTGACGGCTTCGGTCCAGCGCACCTCAGAGCCACCCGCAAGCCGTTCGACCTCACGCAAGGCGCGCTCGTCGCTTGGTCGCTCGGTCAGCACCTGCAACCAGGCCACGAAGGCGTTGTTGTCGTCGCCGATCTGCTTCTCGTAGACCTGCGCGATCTCCGCCATCGTCTCGGCGCGCGCGGACGCCGTGGACTGACGCTCGACCTTTTCCAGCAAGACTTCGATCAGCCCCTCGCCATCGCCGCGCTCACGACGCGCGGTCTCGATGCCCGCACGCGCCACTTCGTTGTCGTTGTCGAGCTCGAGGATGCGCTGGTACGTCGCTTCCGCGCGCATGCCGTCTTTGATCTCACCCTCATAGATGCGCGCGAGTCGGAACAACAGGCTGAGCTTCGCCACCTCGTCGCCGGTCGCAGCGATCACTTGATTGAACGCTTCGGCCGCTTCCGGCCAGGCCGCTGCGGCTTCGGCCAACTCTTCGACCGTCGTCGCGAGCGCGGCATCTTCGGGTCGCTGCAACAACGCACCGACCGCGTCACGGAACGCGGCCTTGTCGATCTGTTGCGGCCGCATCGACGCGCGACCCATGCGCGACAACGCCTCGAGCAACCCTTGTGCGCTCTGGAAGCGGCTCGCTGGGTCCTTCTCCAGCGCGCGCAACACGATGTCGTCGAGCTCCTTGGGCACCCAGCCACGCTTGGCGTGGGTCGAGGGCGGCTCGGGCATCACGCTGAGATGCTGCGCGATCACTTCGATCACGCTGTCGCCGATGAAAGGAGGGCGACCCGCCAACACTTCGTACATCAACACGCCCGCGGCATAGACATCGCTGCGGCTGTCGACCTCCTGTCCACGCGCTTGTTCCGGCGACGTCGCCTTCGCAGTCGCGAGCAAGGGAAGCACGCCGGTCGCACCACCGTGACGGCGCGCCAACAAGCGATCGGTTCCGCCGCCGACCAAGACGCCATGGGACTCGGAGCCAGCACCGGTCGCCGTGGCCTTGCGCGCAATGAACACGTTCTCGGTCGCCACGTCGCCATGCACCAAGCCGCGCTCGTGCAGCGCCTTCAGCGCATCCAACACGTCATTGAAGATCAGTCGCGCTTCGTTGAAGTGCAGGCAGCCGGTGCGTTCGATCCGCGCCGCAAGCGTCTGGCCTTCGACCAGTTCCGCCGCGACCCACGGGCGCTCGTCCTCCAACACACCGACGCTGACGACCGGCGCGAGACCGGGCGACTGCAACGACTGCAATACACGCGAGACCGTGGTGAAGCGACGGGTCGCTGCTTTGTCGGTGGCGTACTCGTGACGCACCACACGCAAGGCCACACGCTTGCTGTCGCCGCCGCTACCCTCGCCGCCAGCTTCCGCCAGGTAGACGACCTGCACGTTGCCTTCGCTGAGCTTCTTGATCACGCGCAAGCCGCCGACATGCGTGCCCGGCTTCAGCTCGCCGTTGGCCCGCGGCGTGGCCAACGCACGCAACTTGGGATCCGCCTGCGACGACGACAACACGATCGCGTCCGCCAACGCAGGCAGCGCATCTTCACGCTCGCAACGCGCCACCAACGCGCGCGCAAATGCACCCTTGCTGGCCGTGCTCCCGACCTCGTTCGGATCGAAACCGAGGAGCTGGGAGGCAAGCTCCTGCATCGCGTCGAGATCAAACAGACGCTCAAGCTCTCCCTGCAACATGTCGCTCATCGGTTCCATCGGAGCCATCCTTCGGCGCGGCGTGAAAAAGGCGATGAGGTTAGCTGAAGCGGCGGGCAACCAGCCACGCCAAACTCGGCCAACCCATTGTCGGTAACGCTAGGTAATGGCGGCAGTTGTACGCAATTTACACAGCCGCAGCAACCGCCGGTCCCTGCCGATAAAGCCACGAAATCTTTGCCGGTTTGCGTGTACCGTGGACGCCAGCCCAGTGGCTCGGGAGGTCGTCCGCATGGTGACCGTGGAGTGGATCGATCGCGCGCTTCACCTGACCGTCGACCCTGGCGATCGGCTGCTCGACGCCTTCGACGAACGTCCCCAAATAGGGATGAAATTCGGCTGTCGGAGCGGCCATTGCGGCACCTGCCGTGTGCGGGTCGTGGAGGGAACGGCCTTGGTCCGACCGCCCGACACCTCCGAGCGCGAAACCTTGCGCGACCTTGGCGCGAGCGATGGTGAGCGGTTGGCCTGTCAGCTACGCGTCGATGCCCCGGTGGGCCACCTGCGGCTCGTCACGGTCTCCGCGTAAACCACCCTAGTGACGCGGCGGCTCGCTGCGCACGGGCGGGTTCACCGCCATCTTCAGGTACATCTGCGCCGCCTTGTTGTCCGGCTCGTTCTGCAGCGACCGCTGCCATTCGGCCACCGCCGCTTGCCGCTCACCCAAGACGAGCAGCACGACTCCGAGCGCGTTGCGTGCCGGGACATACGACGGCTTGATTCGGAGCGCTTCTTCCAGCTCGAAGCGCGCCGCCGCCAAGTCGCGCAGCTGCCGGTACACGTTCGACAGCTCGAGCCTCAAGTCGACGAAGTGCGGGCACAAATTGATCGCCTTGCGCAGCTCGTGAACCGCCTCGTTGTAGAGGCCGACGTCGTTGTAGGCATGCGCCACATCGGCGTGCAGATTCGCGATCTTGCCCTTCGCATACGGGTCCAAGCCGCCTGGGTATTGGGAGTCCCGCGCCAGGGCTTGTTGATACGTGCGCTGCGCCGAGGCGTAGTCGCCCAGATCGTTGCAGGTCACCGCCAGGTTCAGCGCGGCCTCGGTGTACTTGGGGTTCAGCGCCACGGCGCGCTCGAACGAGACCTTGGCCTCCTGCAGCCGCCCGCGGTCGTGGTGGATCACGCCCATCATGTTGTGGAGGTCGGCAAAACCGTCCGCGTCGGGCATCACGCGCAGCAAATACTGCTCGGCCTTGTCGAACTCGCGCTTCTCGTAGTGCTCGCGTGCAAGGGCAAGCAACTGCTTGGTTTTGTCGTCCATGCGCGTCGGGCAGCTTACCAGCCGTACCCAACAATGGCGACAAAGCGTTAGCCGTCCAAGCGTCCCAACTCCGAGCGCGCTTCGTCTGCTTGGGAGGCGGTCGGAAAGCGCTCCACCAGCTCGCGATACGCCTGAATCGCTTTGTTGCGAGCGCCGAGTCGCTCGTACGTCTGGCCCAAGCGCAGCAACGCTTCGGACTCCAAGCCGCTGTCCGGATAGCTCTGAAGCAACGTGCGCAATCGGCTCGCGGCCGCCGCGTCTTCGTCCCGATCCGCATAGAACTCGGCGACATACAGCTCGTGCTCCGCCAACAAACGCAGTGCGCGTTTGGCGAGGTCCTGGGCGCGCGGCACGAAGCTGTCGTCCGGGAAGTCCGCAATGAAGCGACGGATCTGCTTCAGCGCTTCGTGGGTCGCGGTCTGATCGCGCTCGTAAGCCGGCGGCGCCAGCAGCCAATCGGTCGGGATTTGCTCGACGTAACACTCGGCGATGCGGAAGCGGGCGTAGGGCACTTCGCTGTGGGACGGACGGTGCCGCACGAAGTCGCGATAGGCCTGGATCGCCTCCACGAACTTGTCGTCGTTGAACAGACAATCGGCCGCGCGAAGCTCCGCGAGCGCCGCGTAGCGCGAGTACGGATATTGACGACGGACGTTGCGGAACGCCGGCTCGGCCTCCAGGCAGTTGTCCGCGCGCAGCTCGGCCAACGCGGCCTCGAACGCAGCCTGTGCGTTGTCGCCGTAGCTCAGGCTCGGGTTCGACTGTGCGCCGCCGCAGCCCAAGAGAGCGGCAACAGCGACCGAAAAGACAACCGACCCCGAGCGACGAAGGACACGCGCGTGCATGGAAACAGGCGCGTTAGAGCATCGGCGCCCGGGCGACGCAAGGCGTCCGACCAGGCACTGCCCGACGCTTTGTGGCAGGCGGTGGGCGGCCTTCCCATAATGGCGACGTGAACAAGCGCCGTGGCGGGCCCGTCGCGGTGGGTGAGCTTGGCGTGGGGTGATGGTCATGAAGCACGGATCGTGGGCGCGGACGGGGATCGGAACGCTTGGAGTGGCGCTTCTGTTGATGATCGCGAGCGGGGTAAGCGCGCAGACCGCGGGCCTCGACAGCCTGCGTGAACGGGCCAAGGCAGAGCCACGCAACGCGCAGCTGCAGACCGAGCTGGGGCAAGCCTTGTTGCGTGCCGGCGAGCTCGACGAGGCCGAGCGCGTCCTGAAGAAAGCGGCGCAGTTGCAGCGTACGTCCGTCGCCGCAGCCTACGAAGTGCTCAAGGTCACCTTCGAGCGGGGCGACCATCGGGCTGCGCGCGGTGCATGTGCCGCGTTCAAGAAGATCGCGACCGGCACGCCCTACGAACACCTTTGCTTCGCGCGTGCGTTCTTGATTTGGCACCGTAGCTCGCGCGCCGTGGAGTACTTGGATGCTGCATTTGCGCTGGATGCCGATCACGTGGAGTCGCTGATCGCGTTGGGCGACGCCGAACGAATCGGAGGCAACTACGACGCCGCTGATCGCGCCTACGAGCGCGCGCGCAACCTCTCCGATCGCGTGGAAGCCACGCTCGGCTTGGCCAAGGTGGCGATCGCCCGTGGAGATCGCGCCAAGGCGGTGGGGCTGCTGCGCGCCTTGCAGGCACGCACGCCAGTCTGGCCCGAGGTTGCGTTCGAGCTCGGTCGCCTGGTCGAGGGCCAGGAGGCGCTCGATCTGTTGCGCCAGGCCGTCACGCTGCGCGCGCGTTGGGACGTGGCCGAGCTGGCGTTGGGCGATGCGCTGCTGAAGGCAAGACAAGCAGCCGAAGCGGAGCAGGCGGCGACGCAAGTGATCACGCGCAACCCGCGCTTGGCCGAGGCGCACACCTTGCTCGGTCGCGCGCGGCAAGCCCAAGGCAACACCGCCGGTGCCGAACAAGCCCTGAGCGAAGCGCTGACACTCGTACCCAACCTGCCGGAGGCGACGTTCGCACGCGCCGATCTGTATGCCGCCACGGAACGTTTCGAAGAAGCGTTCGCGGAATACCAAAAGACGGCTGGTCTGCGCCCGCTCGACGCAGAGCCATTGTTGAGCGCAGCGCGTTTGAGCCTGCGCTTGCAGCGCTTGAACCTCGCGGCTGCCTTTCTGGATCGTGCGCTCGATCGCGCCCCGCGCTCAGCAGCGGCGCTCGCGTTGTACGGCGACGTGATGCTTGCACGCGGTGATCGGGCCGACGCCAAGACGATGTACGAGCGCGCCTTGGGCGGAGAAGGTGCGTTCGATCGCGCATTGGTTGAGGCCGCCCTGCGCATGCTCAAGCCGGCGGGTTGAAAAAGCCCACGCAACGGCGTAACTCCGCGCAGCAGCAGACCGACTGTCGGTCGCGGCGTTACTGATGCGCACCGAAATCACCCGCAGCTTCTGGCTCGAATCCGCTCACCGCTTGCCGCACGTGCCGGCCAATCACAAGTGCGCGCGCCTGCACGGACACAGCTTCCACGTGACGCTGATCGTGGCCGGCGATGTGGATGCGAGGCTCGGTTGGATCATCGACTTCGCGGACATCGACGCCGCCTGGAAGCCGATTCACGACGCGCTCGACCACCGCTTCCTCAACGAGGTCGCTGGCCTTGAGAACCCGACGAGCGAGTTGCTCGCGCGTTGGATCTTGGAGCGCGTGAAGCTCCCCGGTGGACGCCTTCACGCCGTCAAGATCAGCGAAACCTGCACTGCATCGTGCACCGTCTATGCCGACACTTGATCGCGCCACCGCCGATGCTCGCAGCTACGCACGCGCCATGATGATGGCGACGTTCACGATGGGGATGGTCACCGCCGCCACCACGCACCAGAAGCTCGTGCCGGAGCCTGAACGCGATGCGCTCTATCAGGCGTGGATGAAGAACTGGGCCAAGGGTTTGTTGAAGGTGTTCGGGGTCGACGCGCGTTACGTCAACGCCGCACCGACGATCACACCGCGGGCCCGGCTGGTCGTGGCGAACCATCGTTCGCCCCTCGACATCACGTTGATGCTCGCGACGTTCGGCGGATCGGTGTTGAGCCGTGCCGACCTAAAGGACTGGCCGGTGCTCGGCCACGCTGCCAAGAGCGCAGACACGATCTTCGTCGACCGCGAGGATGCGCGCAGTGGCGTCAGCGCAATCCGCGAAATTCGCCGACGCCTGGAGCGCGGTCGCACGGTGATCGCGTTCCCGGAAGGCGGCACATTCGCAGGGGATGAAGTGCAGCCGTTTCGCGAAGGCGTGTTCGCCGCCATGCGGGGGCTGACGGTGGAAGTGATCCCCGTCGGCATCGCCTACGACCCGGGCGTCGAGTTCTTCAACGAAACGTTCATGCAACACCTCAAGCGCGTCGCCGCACGCCCGATCACCCGCGTCGGCCTGTGCTTCGGAGAGCCGCGCATCGCAAGCCAATCACGCCGTGAGCTCGTCGCTTCGTTGCAAGGCGAAGTGCAAGCGCTGACCCATCGCGCGCGCGCCATGTTGTAGCCACCTGCCGCCACGGCCCAACGCTCGCACGCGCTAGGTGCCGGCCACCCAACGGTGCAAGCTGCGCGTCAGTGGAAAACCGAGCACCGCGATCACCGAAAGCGCCGGCCAACCGACGACGAGCAAGGCCGCCGCATCGACGAGACAAATTCCCGCGAGCAACAGCCCGACAACCCTGGGACCAGCGCCGCGCTTGGCGATGAACGTCAGCGCGATCAGGTAGGCGAGCAACACTGCACTGCCGATCGCGAGCGGGACGCCGAACGTGCCGCCGAGCGTCACTCCCGCCGTCACGTACGACAGCACGCGACACATCCCCATCACGAGCGGACTGAAGCGATTGCCCTTGTGATGCATGTCGTAAAACACAATCACCGCGCACAGTGTCAGCGCGGACAGGATCGCGTCGCGCGCATTGCCGAACGCACGTGCTTGCCATGCCACACCGAGCACGCCCAACGCGAGCAGGCCGAAACCCACGACGAACACGGTGCGCGCGCTGGCACGACCGGAGGGAATCGGACGGTGCGGCTGATGTTGTGCGTCGAAGCCGCGATCGAACGCATCATTCAAGTACATGCCGCCGACATAGAAGCTGCTCAGCGCCAGCATCACGCACACGAATGGCACCAGTGACAGCGAGCCGCCAGCCAGCGCAGCGCCGGACATCGCATTGGTCCACACCGTTGGCAGGTTCGACACCCGACCGAGCGCCAGCGCTGTTTTGAATCTCACCGCGTGCTTCCTTCGAGCAGGCCACGCGCAAACTGCAGCTCACGCACGATGCTCGCGTTCACGTCACCCTCACGCATCGCCGCAGGCAGCACGTCCCACGTGTAGGTCTCCACCTCGGCGTGATCGGTGAACGCGTGCTGTCGCAAAGCGGCAAGGGCATCACGCAGCACCGGCGCCGTGCTCGACAGCGATCCTCCCGGCTCCGCGTAGAGCGGAATGTGAAAGTGCACACGCCACTCGACATCGTTGCGCGGTTGCGCCCGCTGACGCGCGATGGCGTCGGGCAAGTCGAGAAAACGCCGCAAACCATCGGAACCACGTTCCACGACTTGGTGCAGATAGACCGGATCGATGAACGATCGGAGCGCCTCGAGGGCTGCGGCATCGACACGCGCGATCCGCAGGGCGTTGCTGAGCTGAACCTTCCCGATCGCGATCCCGGCCCGCCGCAGCGCAGCGACCGCTTCGGACACGTCTTCGAATTCCACCGCGGCGTGACACACGTCGAGACACACGCCGAGGTGCGCACGCAACACGCCCTCTGCCGCCTGCGCGGTCAGTCCGGTTGCATTCGTCACGCGCGCGATCGACTCCCGGCAAAAGACGAAGCCTTCGAAGAACGCGATCGCTTCCGCCAGCGTTTCGATCTGGCAGTGCGGTTCAGGCTCCAGCGCCAACAGCACGTGACGTCCCGTCTGTTCGGCAAGCGTGCGCAGCGCGATCGCAGCGCGGACGAGCTGGGCTGCCACGAGCGCGCGGTCGGCGTCGTCCATGATGTCGTCACGAAAGCCGCCAGGCACCGTGCTGATGCTGCCGTTCACGCCCTCGGGCAACAGCTCCGTGAGCACCCGCGCCAGCCGCAGCGTGTACTGCACACGTTGATCGCTGCGCCAATCGGGTCGATACACCGCTTGCTTCACCGCCGCACCGTGGAACGCGCCGTAGGGAAACCCATTCAGCGTATAGACATACAAGTTGTGCTCGCTCAGGAGCCCAGCGAAGGCAGCGCACGCATCGCGATCCTCGAGCTCACGCGCCGCACGGTCCGACAGCCGCAGGCCGACACCGAACGGTTGGCCTGCATGCATCTGGTGGGCGATCACGGCGGTGTGCTCGATCAACGCGCGCCGCACGTCCGACAAGGACTCGCCCGGATGAATGTTGGTGCAGTAGCTGAGGTGGAGCGCATCCGCGCGGTTCGGCAGGACCAAACGCATCAGGCGTGACTTTGCAGGTACGCCAGCGCGCGCAGCATGGCGGCCTCGTCGATCGTGTGCACGTCGATACCGTGACCGACGCCGTCGAGCATGGTCACGGTGAGCGGTCCACCCAAGTGCTCTTGGAAATCGCGTAGGCCACCGAACACCGCAGGCCTCCCCTCGGCGTCCGTCTCGGCGAGCGCCGGGTGCCACGTCGGCAAGCCGAGGTCCTTGAGCAAGCGCTGGATCCGCGCTTGCGTGCTCGCATCGAGCAGCCCCGTTTCGACGCTGTAGCGGCTATCGAGCGCGAGCCCGATCGCCACTGCTTCACCGTGTCGAAGCGCGTGATCCGTCATCAACTCGAGCTTGTGCGCAGCCCAGTGTCCGTAGTCGAGCGGGCGCGCGCTGCCGGTCTCGAACGGATCGCCGCCTTGGGCAATGTGCTGCAAGTGCAAGCGCGCACCCTGCTCCACCATGTGCGCCGTTGCCGAAGCATCGAACGCCGCCAGCGCGCGGGCGTGCTCACACAGCCAATCGAAGAACGCGCGATCACGAATCAACGCCACCTTCACCGCTTCCGCGATGCCGGCGATCCGATCGCGACGCGCGAGCGTGTCGAGAAAATCGAAGTCGTTGATCACGGCAAAAGGCGGCGCGAATGTGCCCATGAAGTTCTTGGCGCCGAAGGCGTTGATGCCGTTCTTCACGCCGATGCCCGCGTCGTTCTGCGCGAGCGTGGTTGTCGGCATACGGATCGTTCGCACGCCGCGATGGCACAGCGTCGCAGCCAAGCCCGCCATGTCGAGCAACGCGCCACCACCAATCATCAGCACGAATGAATGGCGATCGATGCGATGGGCATGCATTTGCGTTAGCAGCTCGTGCGTCGGTGCTTCGCTGTTCTTGGCCGCTTCGCCACCGGTCATGATCAGCGGCGTAGTCGCCAACTGGATCGAACGGGCGTGCGCCTCGGCATAGGCGTGGATCTCCGCGATCACGGAGGAACGCGCCGCATGAACACCGCTGTCGATCACGCACAAGACGCGATGTCGCTTGTCGGCTTCGAGCCGCGTCAGCGCGCGCAGCAACACGTCGTTGTCAGGCTTGAAGCTGCCGCGCGTGAACCAAACCGGGTAGCTGTAGTCGACCGTGAACCGCTGCGTGTACATCCGAACCACCTGGTCTCACTCTAACCGGATTAGGCACAAACGCGAGCGCGCGCGATCGTCATGCCCGTCCCGCCTTCACGACCTTTTCGATGGTGCCCCACGTGCGCGTCGTGACGTTCTTGCCGAAGGTCTTTTCGATCAGCGTCATGAACACGGGGCCATCGGGCCCCGACACGTAGCTGCTGAACACCTCGCAGCCTTCCACCGCCACGATGCGCGCGTCGTGCAACGCGATCGGCAGCTTCAGCGTGCCGTCATGTGGCGCGGGCAAGAACGTCACGACGCGCTTCGATCCTTTTGGCAACTTCGCGCCCGCATAGGGATCGCGCGCGAGCAGCGCTTCGAGCTGTTCGATCGGCCGAATGAACGTGGTGAACGTCTTGCCGAGCTGAGCTTCCAAGGCGGCTTCCACCTTGCGCTCGAGCGAGCGCTGCGCCGTCTTCTTCGCGCTGAACACCGCGTTGCCGCTCGACAACAACGTGCTGACCTCGGTGAAGCCACCCGCCTCAAGCGCGCGCTTGAGGTCCGGCATCTTCAGGTTCATCGGGCTCACCCCGCGAAGCAGCGCTGCATATCGGGCCATCGGGCGGAGCATAGGCCAGCGACCCTCCACCTTGAGCATCTCGTTCAGCACCGGGCGTGGTACGAGCCTTGCTCAATACGCAGTGGGCGCGTGTTTTCGCAGGCGGTTCGGCACACGATGGCACAGTGGGTGGTACGGCGGGCCTGGTGGGTCCGGCTGATTTGGGTGCTCGGCAGCGCAGTCGCGCTGGCCGCGTGCAGCTGCGCCATCGGCGGCCCCCAACCAGCGCCGCCCTTCGGCCAGGACAGCGGCACGCAGGATGCCGCAGCTGGCGCGGCCGGATTCGGAGGGATTGGCGGTGCCGGTGGCGTTGCCGGAACGGGCGGTACCGGTGGCACCGGTGGCGACAGCGGCATGGGCGGATACGGCGATAGCGGTGGCGAAGGCGGCGGCTTCGATGCAGGTGCTGGCACAGGTGGCCTGGGCGGCGTCGGCGGATTCGGCGGCCACGGCGGAACGAGCTGCGAACCGACCGACGACGATGCCGGCGAGAATCCGCTCGAGGCCGACGCGTGTGTCCCCAACGACGCGGGCATCCCGATCGATGCAAGCACCGATGGCGGCGTGATCATCACGGGATTCTGCGCCTTGCCGATGGTTTGCCAGGTGCCGCAATGCACGAGCGGCACCGCGCACCCGGAGCTCCTCTGTCTCGGCATCGCGCAGTGTTGCGAGCTTTGAGCTAGGCGACGTTCGGGAAGTCGTCCGTCGGCGGCGGCTCCTCGTCATCCACCACGAACGGCGGGCGCCGATGGTCGATGCACACACCATCGATCAAGCGACGCAGCGACGGCAGCGGCGCAGGCTTCAACAACACTGACATCACACCCGGTTGGCGAAACAGTCCGCTGCGGTGGTTGTCGCCGGTCAGCACGGCGAGCGGCGGTGCGTCCGAGCCGAGGCTCTCGCGGATGCGGCGCACCAGCTCGTAACCATCGAGGTCCGGCATCAAGAGATCCGTAATCACCATGCACGGCTGCACGTCGCGGACCGTGTGCAGCGCTTCGGCAGGGTCCTGGACCGTCACGACTTGGTAGCCCCAACGGCTCAAGGTCCGGTGCAACGTTCGGAGCACCAACGGTTCGTCGTCGACCACAACGATCGGACGGCGCGCATTGGTGATGAGGCGAAGCTTGACCATGGTCCCAGGCTGGGGGGTACGACCGCCCCATTTGGGGACTGAACCCCGGACGTCAAAAAAACCGAAACGAAATGACCAACCAAACGAAATCGTTAGAAATATCGTCGCCAACCTTTTGGCACTCGCCCCCTACAGGAGGTGCGATGCGGCGTCGATGATCTCCCGGTTGGCCTCCATGAACGACCCACGTGTCGGTACCGAGCTCGAGCTGTCGTCGCCGCCCCCTGGCGTGAACGACACGCACGACCAATTGTTTGCGACCGAGCAGTTCTTGAGCGCGGTGCTCGGCTCGATTCGCGATGCGCTGATCGTGGTCGACCGCGATGGCGTGATCCAAGCGACCAACGCCGCCGCGCTGGCCATGTTCGGCTACCAAGACACAGAGCTTGAAGGTCAACCGATTCAGCAGGTGTTGGCGCTTCCACTGACGCTCGGCGATCAGGTGTCCACACGTCTGCTGACGTTGCAGCCGGAACAGCTCGCGGTGCTACACGACGGCGCGCGCGTGCCAGTTCGGTTCAACGCCACCGCGGTGCGTGGTCGCGACGAGCGGATCGAGTCGGTGATTTGCACGATGGTGTCGATCTCGCGGCGCAACGACGAAGAAGCCGAGCTGCGACATGCCGATCGCTTGCAGTCGGTCGGACGTTTGGCGGCGGGCATCGCGCACGAGATCAACACACCGATTCAGTTCATCGGCGACAGCGTCTACTTCCTGCGCGACGCGTTCGCGCAGCTGCACATCCTGTTGAAGTCGTACCAAACTGCGTTTGCCGTGCTCTACGACGCGGACCCGGACTCGCCACTCTTGCAAGCTGTGCGCGCCGCGGAAGAAGAAGCCGACCTCTCGTACCTCGACACCCAAGTGCCGAAGGCGTTCGAGCGCACGGTGGAAGGTGTGGCACGTGTCGCGACGATCGTGCGCGCGATGAAGCAGTTCGCGCACCCGAACAAGGCCGACAAGGCACCCGCGGACATCAATCAGGCGCTCATCAACATGCTTGCGGTCGCGCGCAATGAATACAAATACGTCGCCGACGTGGAGACCCAGCTCGGCGAGCTGCCGTTGGTCACGTGCCACGTCAGCGACTTGAACCAGGTGTTCCTGAACCTGTTGGTCAACGCCGCCCACGCGGTGGCCGATGCCGTCGAGCCCAACGGCGAGCGCGGGCGCATCGTCGTGCAGAGCTATCGCGAAGGGGATCGGGTGGTCATCGCCGTGAGCGACACCGGAGGCGGCATCGATGACGCGATCCGCGATCGCATCTTCGAACCGTTCTTCACCACCAAGGACGTGGGTCGCGGCACCGGACAAGGCCTCGCGATTGCGCGATCGGTCGTCGTAGGCAAACACGGCGGGAGCCTGACCTTCGAAACCGCGAAGGGACGCGGCACCACGTTTTACGTACGCATCCCCATCCATGGCGAAGACGACGTGAAGGAGGCGGCATGAAGCGCATCCTGTTCGTGGACGATGACCCGCTCGCATTGGCCGCGCTCGAGAACATGACGCGCAAGCACCGACGACGCTGGGAAATGGTGTTTTGCGGCACTGCCAGCGAAGCGATCGCACAGCTGCATTGGGGCAACTTCGACGCCGTGGTGACCGATCTCGGTCTGGGCGGTCGCGGTGTCGATGGCGATGCAGTGCTCAATGTCGCGCGCCAGAAACGACCCGGCGCCGCGCGGATCGTGCTGTCCGGACAGATGCAGATCGAAGCGGCGTATCGCGCGCTGCCCTATGCACACCAGTGGTTGAGCAAGCCATGCGAAGCCCATGTGTTGCAGAACGTGATCGATCGCGCCTGCGGTCTCGGTGAGCTGCTCGGCGATCCGTCGTTGCGCGCGCTGGTCGGTGAGGTGACGTCGCTGCCAGCGGTGCCGCGGGTCTATCAGGCGCTGGTGCAATGTCTCTCGGAGCCGTCCGCGCAATCGAGCGATGTCGCCGCGATCATCGAGCAAGACGTGGCGATCTGCGCCAAGACGATGCAGCTCGCGAACTCGTCGTTCTTTGGTCCGCGCCAACGCATCAGCCATGTACAGGCCGCCGTCACGTATTTGGGCACCGATCTCATCAAGAGCTTGGTGCTCGCGGCGGAAGTGTTCGGCACGCTCGGACGCACGCTCCGGTTGTCCGAACAAGCCCTGGACTACCTGCACGACCACGCGATGCGCTCGGGCCAGATCGCGCGCCAACTCCTGACCGACAAGCGCGAACGTGAGGACGCGTGCGTCGCGGCGCTGCTGCACGACGTGGGCAAGTTGTTGTTGGCGACCAAGGGTCCAGAAGTCGCCGAAGAGCACCACGCACGGCACGCCCACGTCGGCGCGTACCTGCTCGGGATCTGGGGGTTGCCCTATCCGATCGTGGAGGCCGTCGCGCACCACCACACGCCGATGACGATCTCGCACGAGCGCCTCGACGTGTTGGATGCGGTGTACGTCGCGGATGCGTTGGCGACGGAGATCGATCCGGGACCCGAGAGTTGGCTGCGCGACGCCGAGCCGCTGGACGAAGCGTACTGCGAGCACCTCGGCATCTTGGAACGCGTCCATCAACTGCGTGCGACGTTGTCCGCGCAAGCCCAGGCAGTGGCGTGAGTGACGCGCGCCCGATCGTGGTCGTGGTGGACGACGACCTGCGGGTGGTCGAAGGTCTGATCGCGATCCTGCGTCGCGAGCCCTACCGCACGATCGGCCTGACGTCCCCGCACGCGGTGCTGGCATTGTTGGAGCACGAGCCCGTGGAGGTGATTGTGTCGGATGAGCAGATGCCGCTGATGAACGGCATCACCTTGTTCCACCGCGTCCGCCAGCGTTGGCCGCACATCGCACGCATCATGCTGACCGGGCACACCGACATGGAGCTCGCGATGCGCGCCTTCGACCTGGGCGACATTCAGCGCTTCCTGCTCAAGCCCTGTCAGCCCCCACAATTGATGGCGGCGATCCGCGAAGGCCTGGCACGTCGCTTGGCGAAAGCCGGCTGAAACGTCGCGCAAACGCGCGCAATCGCACGTTCCATCCTTTACCGGTTCGGTCGTGCGACGGGGGCATGTGTGTGTTAGCCTGGGCCCGCTTTTGCGCCCAGACCGGCCAGTATTTCTCGCTGGGTAAGGCGCACAACGGCCACGTCACGTGAACACTTCCCGACGAGAATCCAGGGACCGCGCGTCCACCATCCGCAATACGCCTGCGGTCAGCGTGGCCCAGGGCCAGTACAGCTTGTTGGTCATCGTCAACGGCGTGGTGGCCACTCACACCCTGCCGGAGCAGGGCGAAATCTCCATTGGTCGCGCGCGCGAGAACGACATTCAGATCGTCGACCCCTCGGTCTCGCGCCGCCACGCGGTCGTTCGTCTGGGACCACCGCTGACGATCGAAGATGCGGGCAGCGCCAATGGCACGCAGATCAAGGGCCGCGTGATCGGTCCAGGTGAGCGCGTCGAGGTTCCGCTCGGCGAGGTGATCGATCTCGGCTCGACGATGGTGATGGTGCAACACCGTCCGGTCGCCACGCGCGAGTGGCGGATCTGGCAGCACGGCTACTTCGAGGGACGGCTGGAAGATGAATGCGCACGCGCCACCCGCACCAACACCCAGTTCGGCCTGGTGCGGATCCAGCATGCGCAGCTGAGCTCTGCCAACGTCGTGCAGGAAGTCCTGGCCAATGCGCTGCGCAGCGACGACGTGGTCGGCATCTACGGTCCGGGCGAGTACGAAATCCTGTTGGTCGAGCGTGCCACGGCGGAAGCCGAGCGAATCGTGGCGAGCTTGTCGCGTGCGCTGCGGGACGCGGGCGTTGCGTGCGGCATCGGACTTGCGTGTTTCCCGGCCGACGGTCGTGCTGCCCACACCTTGGCCGAGAAGGCGGGCTCGGCAGCACGCGGGTCGAAGCCCGGCGGCCCTGCGCCGTCGGTGGTCGTGAAGTCGCCCGCGATGATCAAGCTATTCGAGCTGGTCCAACGCGTGGCGCACAGCGACATCAGCATCTTGATCTTGGGTGAAACCGGCGTCGGCAAGGAAGTACTGGCAGAGACGATCCACCGCTACTCCCCACGCAAGGACAAGCCTTGCCTGCGCTTGAACTGCGCCGCCCTCACCGAAACGTTGCTGGAGAGCGAGCTGTTCGGACACGAGCGCGGTGCGTTCACCGGCGCATTGCAGGCCAAACAGGGGCTCCTGGAGACGGCGCAGGGTGGCACCGTCATGCTCGATGAAATCGGCGATCTGCCGATGACGGTACAAGTGAAGCTGCTGCGCGTGCTGGAGGAACGTCAGGTTTGGCGCGTCGGCAGCGTACGCTCGCGTGCGATCGACGTGCGCTTCGTGGCCGCCACCAATCGCGACCTGGAAGCAGACATCATCAACGGACGTTTCCGTCAGGATCTCTTCTTCCGCCTCAATGGAATGACGCTGCACATTCCGCCACTGCGCGAGCGCACCGAAGAGATCGAGGACTTGGCGCGCGGCTTCATCGCGGAGTCGTGTCGGCACCACAACCTGCCGCGTCCTGAGCTGTCCGATGATGTGCTCGACCTACTGCTTCACTACACCTGGCCAGGCAACATCCGAGAGCTGCGCAACGCCGTCGAGCGGGCGGTGATTCTCGCCAGCGATGGCGTGATCCGTCCTGAGCATTTGCCGGTGGAGAAGATGACCGCCACCGTGAGCACGCGAATCACGCCGTCGACACCGCCAAAAGCGGTCCCCCCGGAGTCCGCGACATCGGCGACGATGATGCCCGGCCCGCCGGACTCTCCGCTGCCGCCCCCGTTCCCCGAGTACTCGACTCAAGAACACTTGTCGCTGGGTGATCGCCTCAAGCGCGACGTTCAAGAAGTCGAACGCCAACACATTATCGATGCACTCTCGCGCTGCGGTGGTAATCAAACGCGCGCCGCGCGGGAGCT
>JACZCZ010051033.1_pt1 | contig 20652 bp, 20 predicted proteins | sample 8641811 | NCBI WGS metagenome assembly JACZCZ01 (sample SAMN15324610, study PRJNA640507) | soil metagenome | isolation source: intercropping peanut in the first line | place: China: Luxin town, Laibin City, Guangxi Province | collected 2019-07-25 | depth 10cm m | reverse complement strand
CGTACGGTCCGAACGGGCGCATCACGTACGTCTCGGACTGGCTGGCTCGATCATTGCCCTGAAGATTGGTGGTGACGCCGGAACCGTAAGTCACCGAAAGATGGAGATCGCGCTGTCCATCCGAAGTGCCCGCCGGCAGGATTCCAGAACCGTTACCGGCGCCGGCAACGTACGAAGCGCCAATTCTCGCAAGCGGGCTCGGCGATCCGGTCGATCCGGCGAACAGCGAAGTGAAGCCCGAGCCGTACTGCGTCGCCGTTCCGCCGACTTGTGCTTGCAGATAGAACTCGTCGGTGACGGGATTGAAGATCGCATCGCCTCCAACGGTAATCTCGGGGTTGGTCGCCCCCAGAATCGTCTGTGTCGTATCCGATGTCCTGACGAGGACGCTCCGCATCGGCGCCGCGAGCGCTGCGTCGCGAACGAATGCGAACGAACCGTCACGATTCAGGTGGACTCGTGGTGATTCGAAGTCGTCAGATCCCGAACTCTTGTAGATCGATCGCACGCTGCCGGGTTGCTGAAGGTCGGCAAGGAACACCTCATCGTTCGTCGCTCTCACGACGTATGCAACATGGCGCGAATCGCCGGCGATCGAGAACTGCTCGACGAACGCTCCATCCGGAATCGGTGCACTGACCCGAACGGTTCGCAAGCCGTCGTAGTGGTGTAGTTCTCTTGTGCCGAGTACGGTTTCGTCGGAGACGAACACGACGCCCGGAAAATGCCCCACGACCAGACGTGCTGTCGCCTCAGAAGAGGCTCCGCTTGCGTCCGAAATACGATACCGAGCCGTTGCAGGCCCCGCATAGTCATTCTCAGGCTCGAATGAGACGGTGTTGCCGTTGCTCACGGTCAGCACACCGCCGCGCGGTTGCGAGAGGATCGTGACGGTCAACGCGTCCCCATCGATGTCCTCGTCGTTTGCAAGAAGCGCTACGGTAACGATTCCCGCGCCGAGGCGGAATTCGTCGTCGCCGGCTACCGGCGCATCGTTGACCGGCAGGACTGAAATCGTGATCAGGGCGGACGAGGCACTCCCGGCCGGGTCAGCGACCCGAATCCGCAGTTGATCGGTCCCATGGAAGTTGTCGTTCGGCGAATACGTGAGTGCGCCCGAGCTGCTGAGTGTCACCGTGCCATGCGACGGGTCGGACTCCTTGGTGAACGTCACGGTCTGGCCTTCAGGGTCGCTAGCCACGAGCTGCGTAGCCAGGTCCGCGTCTTCGCTGACTTCGAGAGCAGTACTCGATAATTGCGGCGCCTGATTCGGTGGGGCCGGATCGTCGTTGCCCCCACCGCCGCACGCGGCCAGCAACGCCGCACAGATGAGCACCGCGCACCGCGAATCCTTGGTGTACTTCATAGAAGCCTATTGGTCGAAGCTGGGTCGTTCTCGAGGGCGGCTCTGCTGGCGCGCCTTCGGTTCGGAGCCTAGCACGCAGCCCCGGCAGGCTTCCGCAAGGACGGCTGGATTCGTGAGACCCACCCTGCCGGTGTGCGGGCTTCCGTATGTTATGTATCAGGGAATCTCGCTGGCACCGCAATCCAGCGAGCTCCCGCGGCATTGCACCGCGGGAGCAAACCTCAGGCCGTCAGCTCACACTGCCCATCAGTAGTCGCTGGCGGTCCTCATCTCTTTCTCGTGGCCGGCCTTCCATTCAGCAGCCGTCAGGTTGCCATCGCCATCGGCGTCCATCTTGCCGAACATCGACTTCGAGCCGGCGGCATGTTCCTCCGCGCTCAAGGCGCCGTCCCCGTCCGTGTCCAGCTTCGCGATCTTGTCGGCGGAAGACATGCCCTTACCTGCCTTCTCGCGACCCATCGACTTGTGAGCGGCGTCCATCTCTGCTGCGGTCACCTTGCCGTCGGCATTCGCGTCGAGTTTGACGAACATGTTCTTTGCACCCGCCGCATGCTCGGCCTGCGTGACCTTGCCATCGCCGTCTGCATCCATAGTCGCCATCCTGTCGTGCTTGTCGCCGCCTGCCCACGCTGAGAGGGAAATTGCGAACGCACAAGCTGCCGTCAGAGAAACCTTACCCTTCGAAGAAATCATGATGTGCCCTCCTTTGAAGTGCGCCGATTAGACGGCCGTGAAGCGGGCGTTGTTCCTGATCGTGCGATGCCGCAACGGATTTGATCCGGCGGCCGGCGCGCAAACTGATGAAAAAGCGGCTCACACCTTTGGTCCCAACAGAATTCTGACCAAAGTCAGATGTGCTCTGACACCGGCGTGTGTGTCGCCCGTCGCTCATTGCCACGACGATGGGTACCTGCTCGCCGCAGCCCGAGTGCACCGCGAGCCCCCATCTTCAGGAGTGAGCGATGCATCCAGGTTCGTGGAGCCGGCCGGTCGCGGCCGCGATGTTCGTGCTGGTGTTGACCCAGGTCCCGGCGCAATCGGTTGCGCAGAGCGCCCATGATGCGCAAGCGCTGGAGACACAGGCAGCGGAGTTCTTTCGAGGTCCGCTGGACTTCTTCAAGGCACGCCAATTGTTCGAGCGCGAAACGTTCGGCGGCAACGGTCGCACCTGCCTGAGCTGCCACAGCACTGACACAGGCACGTTGTCTCCGAAGGACGTGCAGCATCGCTTCGCCCGCAACCCGAAGGACCCACTGTTTCGGGCCGATGGCACAGACGACGGCCAGGGCCATGGCGTCTCGCGCATCCTCAAGGATGCGACGATTCTGGTTCGCATTCCGTTGCCTGCGAACGTGACCATTGCCGGCGACCCGACAGCACGCAGCGTCGTGCTACGTCGCGGCATTCCATCGACGCTGAATACGCCTGCGCTGGATCCGGTGCTGATGCTCGATGGCCGCCAGCCCGACCTTGTCGCACAGGCGAGCGGCGCGATTGCCGATCACGCCGCGGGCAAGCAGCCGCGCGCGCGCGACCTGGAGCTGATTGCGGCTTATCAACACACGCCGCAGTTCTTCAGCTCGATACCCATGCTTGCGTATGCGTACGCCGGCAAGGAACCGAAGCTGCCCGAGGGCCGCACCGCGTCAGAGAAACGTGGTCGCCGGTTCTTCATCGATGCGCCGCCCGAGGGAGACTTCAAGACGGGGTTGTGCTCGGCCTGCCACAGCGGCCCCATGCTCAACGAGACGAACGAATTCGTGCCCGCGCCGCCGTTCAAGCGAGGGGGACGCTTTCAGTCCGTCGGCGTTTCGGAGTTCAACACCGCGGGCAATCCGGTGTACGACTTCGTGTTCACGAATCCGGACGGGAGCCAGACGACGATCACCAGCCCCGATCCGGGCCGGGCGCTCATCACGGGCGATGCGCTGGATTTCCAGAGCGCAAACGCGTTCAAGATTCCCTCGTTGTGGGGCGCACCGCGTACTGCACCCTACTTCCACGACAACTCGGCAAAGACACTTGAAGATGTCGCACGCCACTACGCGCTCTTCTTCGGCGCCATCTCGCCGATCGTTCTGACGGAGGAAGATCAGCGGGACATGGTGGCTTACATGAGGCTGCTGCGCTGAAGCCTGAAAGTACCGGCGGATCACCTGCCATGGTCAGCAGGTGATTGCGCCGCACCTTGCGTTGATGTGCTTCTCGGCACGAACGGCTCCATCCCCTTTGCGCGTTCAAAAGCCTCACGTGGCGTGATCGCGTCAGGGGGTATGGGCTGCATCGCTGCGTTCCACGCTTCGTAGGCCTGCTTGAGCTCGGCGGCGATCTGGGGCTGCTTCAACCGCAGGTTCGCGTTCTCGGATTCATCCGCTGCAAGATCGTACAAGTATTCGAGACCAGCGTGAGCGTAGTACTTCCATGAGCCGCGGCGTGCGGCATGCGCCCATTGCGTGCGCCAGAACACCGTGCGCTCCTGCACGGCATGCTGGTTTGCCAGCATCGGAATGACATCAATACCATCCGATGGATAAGCCGCGTCGGCCACCCCACCGGCAGCAGCAAGCAGCGTTGGCAGCCAGTCCATCGACATGACGAGCTGGTTCGACGTCGAGTGCTTCGGGATGCGTGCCGGCCAGCGCACGATCCCGGGCGTGCGGATGCCGCCTTCGAGCAAGTCGAATTTCTGGCCGCGCAAGGGCCAGCTGTAGGAGAAGCGCTCGCCGCCATTGTCGCTCGTGAAGATCACGATTGTGTCGCGCTCGACTCCAGCCGATCTCAACGCTTGCATCACCTGACCGACGCCATCGTCCAGCGCCACGATCATTTGAGCGAAGACCAGTCGCGAGCCGCCGTCATAGTGGAAGTCGTTGACGCGTGCGCCGCCTCGATCGTCGCGGGTTTGCCACGGCCAGTGTGGTGCCGTGTGATGCAGGCTCAGAAAGAACGGCTTGCTGCGACGGCGCTTGATGAACTGTACTGCGCGCGCGGAGAAGAGATCAGTGGCATATCCTTCGGCGCGCGTGGGTGCATCGTTCTCGAACAGGTCATGCACTGGCGGCCCGAGAACGGTCGATGCATGAGTGAAATAGTCCGCGCCGCCCCCACTGATCCCAAAGAACTCGTCGTATCCGCGCTGGAGCGGACTGTACTTCGGGATCGAGCCCAGGTGCCACTTGCCGATCAGCGCCGTTTCGTAGCCGGCGCGCTTCAGTAGCGATGCAAGCGTCGGATGGTCGGCGGGCAGGCCGGCATCCGCATTTCTGGGCAACGGATCGTAGTTGCCCACCGGCAACCGATTCTGATAGCGGCCCGTTGCAAGCGCGACGCGGGTTGGCGAGCAAGTGCAGGAGTTCGCGTAACTCTGCGTCAGTCTGACGCCTTGCATGGCCAGCCGGTCGATGTTCGGCGTCGCGTAGTCGGGTCGGCCATAGCAACTGAGGTCGCCGGCGCCGAGATCGTCGGCCAGTATGAACACGATGTTGGGCTGCTTCGCCGACGCCGCCAGCGACGGCGAAGCGCCGAACGCGGCGGCGCCGACAACGAAATCACGACGGGTGAGTGAGCTCATTCGTTTCGCACTCCAGGGCTCGATCTGGCCATCGATCATCACCAGATGATAGTCGCAAGCACTGCGACTCTGTACCGGCGGATCCCGTCGTTCCTGCTCTCAAGTCCAGGCGCGCGACAGCAGCACGAGGGCCCCAACGACAACCACCAACTCCATGAACCATGCGTGGACGCCCGCCGGGATACGACGCAACAGAGCGCGCGCGATGAATGCACCAGGAGCCGTGAAGAGACCGACGAGCAGCCCCAGCAGCGCAAGCCGCAGGTCCAGTGCCGAAAGAGAGCCGAACAACATCACCTTGGCCGACCCCATGATGATGGAGACCACCGCGTCCGTCGCCACCAGGGTGCTGCCTGCCAACCCGACAGACATGAGGATCGAGATCAGGATCACGCCCGCACCGGTCACGCCGCCGTTGACGAAGCCAAAGACAGCTCCCGCCCCCACTTCGGTTGCAGCAGAGAACTGCAGTTGTGCCCTTCGCAGCACGCGGCGCATCGGCACGCTCAGAAGCAGGAATGTGCCGAGCAGAGCCGCAATCCACCTCGCGCTGAGAAGCGTGTAGCCGTAGGCGCCGGCGAGGCAGGCGGGCAACCCGAGCAGGAGCATGCGTCTCGCGTGAGTCCAGTCGATGTCACGCCAGAAGGCGACGACGCGGCTGCCGTTATTGATCAGCATCCCCACCGCCATGACCGGAATGACGTTGGCAATACCCACCAGCGGCACGAGGAAAACGGGAAGAATCAGGCCGGTGCCGAAGCCCGATAGCCCGCCGAGCGTCGATGCGGTCAGTGCGACGACGCATGCGAGGGCGAGCTGGATCAGATTCACGTCCGGGAGCATGCACGGAAGAATAAACCGGTCCTCCAACGGAGACCTACTACTGGGTCAAGGCGTGCAACGTCTCAGGCTCCAGCACTTTCTCCGTGAGCGCGCGAGACAGGCGAGAACCACATCACGCGGCGTCGTACGTCTCGACCATTCGGCGAAAACTGTCGTGGCATGCCATGGCCTTGATGCGGATTCGCTGAAACTCCGGGTCGTTGCGCATACCCGCCCAGATCGTGTCGACATCGAGAGCCGGGTATGAACAGTAGTTTCCATCCACCGCAAGCTCCACCATGTGCAGCGCCTCCTGAGAGCGGCCGCAGTAGGCGAGCATCGGCGCAACGGAGTAGTAGTTCTCCGGGTCTCCCTGGCGCTTCCAGTACGTGACGAACGCGGCAGCCTGAGCATCGAGCGCGGCGCCACTCGCTCCCGCCAGGCACGGCTCCATCAGTTGCCGCGTTGGCTCATCTGCCGCCTGCCGTACGACCTGCAGCGCGGCGTTTCGATTGTCCTGCCGCAAGTGGAACAGCACGGTCCCCCACTGCACGAAGTACGAACCTTCGTCCAGCATGAGGAAGCGCATGAAGCGCGAGGTTTTCCCGGCGTAGAGATAGGCGTAACCGCAGGAACGCAGGCCCGGGTTGTATGGGTCATACTCGAGCGCCAGCTCGCAGTGGCGTTGTGCATCCTCCATCAGTCCCCCGAACCGATACACGTACGCCAGTGAGAAATGCGTTTCCAGAGCGGGGCCGTGACGGTCGAACAGCTCGCGCGCAGCGCGATACGCGGCCTCGAGTTCTCCGGCTTCGACGCGCTGGTTCACGATCCTTCTTGCTGCGGGAAGCAGATCGGGATCGTGTTCCAGCGCCTTGCGCTGCGCCACGATCGCTTGCTGTCGTGCCGCCTCTGCGCCCGCACCATACGAACCGTGGTCGTAGTAGCGGACGCCCAGCGCATACCACGCCAATGCGAACTTCGGCTCCAGCTCCACTGCGCGCTCGAGCATCTCGATGGCGCGTTCGGTCGGCTTCGGCTGCTTCGGAAGCGCGAGACTATGCAGATAGAGCTGATAGGCCTCTCCGTGTTCGGGCATGGGCCCTGACGATGCAGCGGCAGCTACACCAAGCGCTGGCAATAAGCCCTTGTTCACGCCTTCAGATATCTGTCGACGCATCGCCAGCAGATCGTGAGCCGGCACCGTGATGCGCGTCCGCCAGACCACGCGCTCCTGGGGCACATGCAACGCTTCGACCGCGAGACTCAGCCGCCCGTTGTCTTCCTTGTAGAAACGGCCGCTAACGATGTGATCCACGCGCCGTTTGCGAGCCGCGGCGAGTGGATCGTCACCATCGACATACACGGAGGGACGGACAGCGAGATCCCGTGACTTCGACAGCAGGGTCGCCACTTCATCCGGCAGCGCAAGGCTGAGATAGTCGAGCGCCTCCTCGTTGCCTGCGTTCTCGAACTGCAGCACTGCGACGCTGGTACGCGTCGCAGTCGATGCACTCCGCCACCAGAACGCGCCGAGTGCGGCACTGAGCATGACGAGCAGCCCGCCCGCGAGCAGCCAACGTCTGCCGGACATGCGAGCCTTCGGCTGTATCGGCTGATCTATCGGCGGCGCGGCTCGGAACAGTTCCACTGGTGCTGCCAACCGATAGCCGCGTTTGGGGATCGTCTCGATGACGCGATGGGCCGCACGATCGTCCCCCAGATGATGACGCAACTCCGAGATGCAGTTCGTCACGGCCTGATCGGTGACCACGACGCTGCCCCACACTTGCGCGTTGAGCGTGTCGCGCGAAACAACCTCACCCGCGTGCTCAGCCAGACAAACGAGCACGTCCACTATCCTGGGTTCGAGATGTACCTCCGTATCGCCGCGCACGATGCGGTTCTGGCGCGGCTCGATGATGCACGCACCGATCTTGAATCCCGCTAGCAGCTCCTGACGCGAGAAGGCCATGGGAATGCGGGGCAGCTGGAGGTGACGGAATGCTACCTCATCGGTGCCGGCCCGGCACCGACCCGTCAGAAGAGACGATGCTTTCGTTTCCGGAAGCGTTCAGATCTCGGCGGCAGCGGTGCCACCGATGGGACGATCGTCGTTCGCATCTTCCGTGACATGCGCGCCTTCCGCATCCATGACGGACCTTCGTAGGGTCCATCGCTGGAGTATTGGCCAGCGCATCGCAAAAGGAGTCGCTTGATCGTCGAACTGTCATGCGTGCCGGCAATGTACTCAGAGGGAACCGATCGCAACTCCGAGCGGTCCATCCGCTATCCTGCCGCTTCCAATTTGCGACGAGTCCAACGATGCGATCGATTTCCAGGCGTGATGTGACGAAAGGTGCCGCGGCGACGATGCTGGCGTTAGCCGTCGGGCGAGGGAATGCAACTGGCCAACCGGTGGAGGCGTTGCTTGCGTCTATCAAGATCGGCGATGTCGAGCTGCGCAACCGCATTGCGATGGCGCCGCTGACGCGGGGACGTGCCGGAGCCTCTCGTACCCCGAACGCACTCATGACGCAGTACTACGATCAGCGCGCTGGTGCAGGTCTGATCGTATCGGAAGGTACGGCGATTTCTCCGGCTGGATACGGCTGGAACGGCTCACCCGGCATCTACCTGCCCGCACACATCGAAGCGTGGAAGGCGGTGACGGCCGCCGTCCATCAGCGCGGCGGCAGGATCTTCCTGCAGCTGTGGCACATGGGTCGCGTCTCGCACCCGGACTTTCTCGACGGCGCGACACCGGTCGCCCCGTCCGCTATCGCCGTCAACGACACGACATACACGCCGCAAGGCAAGAAGCCGTATGTCACACCGCGCGCACTGACCGAAGCCGAGATTGCTGCGACAGTGCGTGACTACGCGCAAGCGACGCGCAACGCACGCGAAGCTGGATTCGACGGCGTCGAGATTCACGCGGCCAACAGCTATCTCATCGATCAGTTCATTCGGGACGGATCGAACAAGCGCACGGACCGCTACGGCGGAAGCATTGAGAATCGCCTGCGCTTCCTGCGTGAAGTCACAGAAGCAGTCACGAAGGCGTGGTCGCCGAGCCGCACGGGTGTGCGGCTCTCGCCGTGGAATCCATACAACGACATGAGTGACAGCGACCCTGCGAAGACATTCACGGCAGCGGCCAAGGCGCTCAACGAATTCGACCTTGCCTATCTGCACGTGCACGAGACGCGCACGATCGCGAATCGCGTCGCGCCCGCGATGCGCGAGGCTTACAGGAATACGTTCATCCTGAATGGCGGCTTTGACGCCGCCACCGGCGCCACCGCGGTGAAGGCAGGCGAAGCGGATGCGATCGCTTACGGAAGGCTGTTCATCGCGAATCCGGATCTCGTCGAGCGATTCCGTCAGGGCGCGGCGCTGAACGTTCCGGATTCGAAGACGTTCTATACCTCGGAGGCCAAGGGATACACGGATTACCCAGCGCTGGCGGGGTGATCGGTTCCTTCAAACCCACGGCCTCCAGTACCGCCCCCTGGCTTCGCAGGTGCGGCGGACAAGGCCCCAGGGATCGCTCGCCCAGCAGGGAATCCTGGTACTCCTTGATCTCGATGATCAGGTCGTCCACGAGTCGATACATCAGGCAGTAGTGATTGCGATAGGGCTCGCCGGACAGAGTCACCATGTCGCCGCGCGCTTCGACAACAACCCAGTCCTCGTCCGCCAGGAAATGAAACGCCTGCGTTCTGAAACGGTGCTCCGCAATGCGCGAGCGCACGTAGCGGAAGAACTCGAGAATGCGCTCCTTGCCTTCGACCACCTGCGACCAGGAGCCCTCGCCAGTAATGGTCATCCGGGCGTGGTGCGCCAGATGTGAGGCGAACAGGCGACCGTCGCCCCGCCCGACTGCTTCGAAGATCTCCCGCATGAGCGCTTTGTTGTGTTGAGCCTGCGATGACGTCGACATGATGCTCTCCTCTCCTCGGTGAACCTCGCCCAGTGTCGACAAAGCAACGCGGGGCGCAAATGACGATGCGGCATACGGCATGACATACGATCATGCTCATGCCCGCTGCCATTCCCGCCGGCTTGCGGCACAATGCCCGCATGCGCCGCCTCCCTCCCTTTGCCGAACTCGTCGCATTCGAAGCTGTGGCTCGCCATCTGAGCTTCACCAAGGCAGCGGATGAGTTGTGCATTACACAAAGCGCCGTGAGTCATCGGGTCAGGCGGCTGGAGCAGTTCCTCGGCGTGCGCCTCTTGCACCGCTCTAATCCCGGACTGCAGCTCACATCGGAAGGCATCCTGCTGTTGCCGCAACTCAAGTCGGCGCTCGACGGTCTCGAGCAGCTTGGCCGGCGGCGTGAACGCAGGCTGCGCGTCGCCGCGGAAAGCGGGCTATGCAGCTGGTGGCTCGCGGGCCGCCTGCCCCGCTTCATGGAAGCGCATCCCCAGATCACGCTCGAGCTGGTGCCGATCGAGAACGAGCGCTCGCCGATTCCCGAGGTGGACGTACGTGTCCTCTGGCTCGCCGCTCACGATGAGCCCAGGGCCGCGACGCATCTCGCGCTGGCGAATGAGCACGTCTTTCCGGTGTGCAGTCCCGCGCTCCTGAAGACTGTCGCGCCTGGACGCGCACTTGCCGAGTTGCCGCTGATCCACAAAACCTCGCATGGATTCAGCGAGCTGAATTGGGCCACGTGGCTGCAACGATTGGAAATGCACAGGGAGCGAGGTTCACGCGGCGAACTGCGCCTGGGCGATATGGGAATGTTGCTGTCGGCTGCGATCAATGGCGCGGGCGTGGCTCTCTCGCGATCGCTGCTCGCGCACGATGCCCTTGCGGAAGGTCGCCTGGCGATTCCCATCAGCAACTTCGAACCGATGGTCTCCACCAAGCGGCATTTCCTGCGCTGGCGCCGCGATCGTCAGGGCGATCCGGATATCGAGGCGTTTGCGCAATGGATGGCAGCCGAAGTGCAGACGTCTGTCGATTCGGTGTTGCGCAGGACTCAGACGGCGACGGCGCGCGGTCGGGTGCATGTCGTGGGGTGAAGCGACCGGTGGGGCTTTGGGGTTGTTCGCTTGAGGCAACCAGCGTGGCGCGCACACTCTCGAAACGAACAGCCAAGGATCGCGAGGGATTCGCCATGCGCTCATGCGCCCTGCCCGGCGTCCACGCAGTTGAAGCATGCTCGCGACATTCGTTTCCGCGACACACTCACGACAGCTTTGGCATCGGGATCATCGTGCGTGGCGCACATCGCTCATGGAGCGGTCGTGGCATGGTCGAGGCAGGCCCTGGCGACGTCATCACCTGCAACCCGGGCGAAGTTCATGATGGCCGGCCCATCGGCGACACGAGGACCTGGCGGATGCTGTACTTGCCGCCGGAACTCGTCTCAGCAATCAGGGAGGACATCTGTGAGGGCGCTGGAACGCAGTTCGAATTCTCTCATCCCGTGATCTCAGAGCAGACGCAGACTCGAATGTTCGAGTCGGTGTACGAAGCAGTCGCAGACCGGTGCATTGATGCGGAATGTGCGCAGGAACGATTGATCGTGTTGCTGGCTGGATTACTGCAGTCCAGGCCCCGTGCATCGCGATTGCCTTCTGAGGCATGTAAGCGCGCCAAAGCGCGCATTGACGAGGATCCAGCAGCGCCCATGACGCTAGCAGAACTGGCACACGAAGCGGGCGTCAGCCGATTCCAGTTGCTGCGCGGTTTCGTGAGCTGCACGGGTTTGACACCTCACGCCTACATCGTGCAGCGACGGATGGATGCAGCACGCTCGATGGTTGCGCGCGGTGAATCGCTTGCAACCGCAGCCACCACCTGCGGCTTCGCGGATCAAAGCCACTTCAACCGACTGTTCGTTCGTCGCTATGGCATGACACCCGGCGCCTACGCACGCGCTTTGCGCTGAGCTGCAATTTCGTTCAATACCACGCGCGGGTCCACGTGCTTCCATCATCGTTGCCGCATCGGCACGCCAACGATGAGATGAGCACAAGCATGACCCCGCACGATTCGCGCAACCCTCCCTCACTGCCCATTCGCCACTGCCGCAGCGACGACGTGCAGACGATGGGGAGAATCATCAACGCAGCGGCCGAAGCGTATCGCGGCGCGATTCCCGCAGACTGCTGGCACGAACCTTACATGCCAGTGACCGAACTTCTGTCCGAGATTGAGGCCGGCGTCCGCTTCGTGTGCTGCGAGCTCGAAGGCGCGATGATTGGGCTGATGGGCATTCAGACGGTGCGCGATGTCGACCTGATCCGCCATGCCTACACAGCGCCCCTGCATCAGGGTCGGGGCGTCGGTAGCGCCCTGATCGCTCACCTGCGCGCGCAAACCCGCCGTCCCATGCTTGTCGGCACCTGGGCTGCAGCAACGTGGGCCATCCGATTCTATGAGCGGCAGGGCTTTCAGCTCGTCGCCGAGAATCTGAAGCCGCGACTGCTGAGAGCGTACTGGAGAATTCCGGCGCGGCAGATCGAAACGTCGGTGGTACTGGCAGCCGGCACCGGACCGGGCTTCGGAGAAGCACTACCGATGTAGACCGCGGTCTTTCCCCAATAGGCGAGCGTCCCGGTTCCCTCCAGAGTGGACGCCCTCTTCGAGCAGCGAGTCCGCCTTGAGATCCGCATCCTGCCTGCTGCTGATGCTGTCGCTGTTCTGCACCGAGGTGCGCGGCGAAATCGATGGGCCGCCGATCGTGGACAACAACTACGACCTGGACCTGCGGCAAGGTCCCGTCATGGGCTCGTCCCGGCAAGTCGCTTTGGGCGGTGCCTACATCGGGGTCGCCGAAGGCATCGCATCGCTGAATTCCAATCCCGCTGGCGTGGCATTCCGCCTGGAACGCTCGACGACGCGGTTCGACTGGGATTGGACCGCCGGTTTGACCAACCTCGACAGCAAGGACTTCGACAACAACGGCGTGACCCCGCCCGACTACAAGAGTCACCGGATCAGGTCGCTGGGACTGATGGGGCAATACGGGCCATGGGGACTCGGCGTACTGAACAACGCAGAAATCATCGCACTCGAGAACCCCGATGACGACGACAACGAATATGTACTGAGTGTCACCTCATTGAGACTCGGCCGGCAGTTTCTGGATCGCGAACTGACGATCGGTGTCGGATTGCACGCAACGACCAGCAAACTGCGGACGGAGACTCTGGACGCGACGCTCGGAAAGCTTTCCGGTATCGGGTGGGACGCGGGTGTTCTGTGGAATCCAGAACGCGGTGCCTGGCGGTTCGGCGCATCGTTCTCCTCGTCCATCCTGGCAGATGCCCTCGACAATCCTGGCGACACTCCGGTTACGGTGAATGGCCTGGTGGTTCCACACCAGGTGATCTTGCCTGCAACGTTTGGGATGGGCGCGTCCTACGCTGTGGAGTCAGCGCCGTTCTGGAAGGACCGCAAGTGGCTGGTCAGCGGCGACCTGCTCTTCACCGAGTCGAGCGACAATGCAGTGGGCGTGGAGTCGATGCTGGCGCAGAAGATTCAGCCCGTAGGAACTCACGACACCGTCAGTGTTCGAGTGGGATCGGAGCTGGAAGCAGTCCCCGGCCGGTTGCGACTTCGATTGGGCAGTTACTACGAACCCTCGAACTACCAGGGCGTGTCGAGCCGGACGCACCTGACGGGCGGGTTTGAAGTCCGCTTGTTCCACACCAGCATCTGGGGCGAATACGACTGGAGCCTGACGGCGACGGTCGATTCCGCGCGCGACTACCTGAATGTGCTGGTCTCGATCGGGTTCTGGTACTTCTAGGCCACCTCGAAGTTGACGCCCACTGATCGATCAGCGGCATGCCGGCGCGATCTCGTCACATCGTTCGCTCGAACCGGCAAGCCGATCGTGTACGTGCCCTCGATCGGCGGCACCATCGCCGCCTCCGTGAATGCGGCCGCTGGCGGCGCTACGGCCTCCGCGCCCTGATTGCCAGCTTGTCATCCACCACGATCAGCACGGTGCTGTAAGGCGTGCCGCTACCGACCACGAACGGAGCCGCATGGCCGCCAACGGCATTGCTCCCGAGGGTTTCATTCTCGTAGTAGGGTGCATAGATCATCATGTGCGGGTGCCAGGCGCCGAAGCCCGGGCCGGTGTTCTGGTCGGCTGACCACATGTATGCGAAGGCAACCGTTTCCATCGCGGGCAACTGACCGTTGCCGTAACGTATTGCCACCTCCTGCGCGATGGCCTCTGGAGACCTTCCTTCCAACCCGAGCTTCGTCTTCAGTTCGTCCACCGGAGCGACTGTTCGTGCCGCAATGGCGTCGAAGCAAATGGGCGAGCGAATCGCGGCCGCATAGCTGGCCTCAGGATCGGGAGCTGCGCTCCAGCTGCGCATCACCATGCACAAAAAGCCGTTGTCGCCCACGGTCGCGACTTCGAAGCCGCTGCGCGTCAGCACCTTGATCGTGGCGCGTGAAGAAATCTGTTCGGGTGCCGCGCTTCTCGCCAGCGCAATCTCTGCATCGCGCGACATTTCATAGTCGGCGAATGAAGCGTATTCGCGGTCTTCTGCCGCAGCCTGAAAAGCCAACGCGAATATTCCGATCGCAATGAAACTGGCTCGCATGAGGTGCTCCTGGTGTCTGGCCACGTAGCGAAGGACGATGAGTGCGCTGGCGGGCCGACAATATCGACACGGATCTGTGTCCCTGTCGGCCAGGGCCGGCGCCACACGTCTTCAAGAGACCTCATCCTCACACTGGAACATCCAATGCTCATCGTGTCTGGACGGCTCTACCTGAAGCCCGGCGCCATGAAGGCGTTCCTTGCTGCGTCGACCGAGGCGATGAGACTGGCCCGGAAGTCACGCGGCTGTCGTGACTTCGTTGTGGCGGCGGATCCCATCGACGCGAACCGGGTCAATGTTCATGAGGAATGGGAGTCGGAAGAGGCGCTGCTCAGGTTTCGCGGTGCCGGGCCGGATGGGCAGATGTGGTCGGCCGTCGTGCGTGCGGAGGTATCCCGTCACATTGTTGCATCCAGTGGGCCGGCGTAGCTGCATCAGTGCGCGGGACTGCTCTCGACTGCTTCCCGTGCGCGCATGCCCTGCAGCACGAATCGCACGGCGTAGTTTCCTTCGTGACATGCGAACTCGAAGATGCGTTCCCGCGAGCGACGCAGCCGATTGCGACCCTTCCACGTTGCTGTGTACCAGGTCGGATCGGAAACCGTGAACTCGTAGCTCAGCTCGTCATCTGCGGTTCGCGTGAAACGCTCCGTAACGATGGTTGCAGGCGACACCAGGAAAAGGATTCCCGCCGTGTGGCGCAGGCTGCTGGCAGGGGAAAAGTGCCGCGTCTCCACCACGAGGGTATCGCCGTCCCACCAGCCGATTGAATCGCCGAGCCAGGACGTCAACGCTGGCAGGTTGTGCTTCGCATTCATGCGCACGATGCGCGCGTCACGATTCCATTCGGACTGGATCAACACAACAGCAGGAGTCTGTACGATCTGATGCAGGTTGAGTGTTGGAACCGATAGCATCGGTGGCGTCGATGCCGGCGAACTCAGGCAGCGCTCGGCCGGCGGGCGGTCTTCCGGCCCGTCGCCCCTCGTCAGCGTGTGAGCGCGAAAGTCGGTCACGTGTTGCTTGAATGCGGCATTGCCCGGCAGGCGGCCATCCGCCGGATCGACGATCACCGAGCTATGCCATTCGCCATCGATGGGCTCGACCGTTCGCACTTCATCGAATGCTTCCGACGCAGCGCCGGTCGGCTGGCCTCTGCGCATACCTAAAATGCGCTCTTCGATTGCTCCTGCCTGCTCGCGCGATATCACCAGCGAATCGAAACCGGGGAGCCGCTCTAGTGGCGTCAGGTTCGACAGATTCCAAACGCCCTGCAGGTCGACACGACCATCCTCCAGGCGCGCCGGGCGATAGGGCTCTGCGGGGCACGTCGGAGAAGTGAAGGCCAGCGAGAGGAGCAAGACCATTGCAAGGACGCGCTTCACGCGTATGGACGCTACGCGTGTGCGGAATCGTGGTCAATCCTATAGACGTTCACCGCAGCAGCGCGTCGAGTGCCTCCCGATACCGGCGGCTCCCCGGCACACGCGAGCCGTCCGCCATGACTGCGACGAAGTCCCCGCTCGGCGTAGGGTGCAGTTCGCGGACTCGCTCGATGTTGATCAGCGAGGAGCGCGAGATCCTGACGAACTGGTTCGGATCAAGCCGGCTTTCGAGCGCAGCCAGCGTTTCGCGCATCACATGGACTTTGGCGCCAACATGCACATCCACGTAGTTGCCGTCGGATTCGCAGCGATCGATATCCCGCGCCTCGATGACGATCACCCGGCCAGCGTTGCGGATCGCAAGCCGCTTTGACCATGCGCTCGGCGGCGCGCGGTCGAGATCCTTGAGCGCCGCCGCGATGCGCTCGCCCAGCGGGTCCATCGAACGCAATCGCAGTCGGGCGCGCTCAATCGCAGTGGCGAAGCGCACCGGGTCGATCGGCTTGAGGATGTAGTCGATCGCATGCACGTCGAATGCGCGCAGCGAGAACTGATCGTACGCGGTGACGAAGATAACCGCCGGCATGCGTGCCAGGCCGACGCTCTCGATGACGTCGAATCCGCCGAGGCCTGGCATCTGCAGATCGAGGAACACGAGATCCGGCTTGAGTTCGGCGATCGCTTCAATCGCGCTCGCACCGTCCTCGCTTTCGCCGATGACCTCGATGTCGCTCTCGCTTTGCAAATGCTGTCTGAGGCCGCGACGCGCGACGGCTTCGTCATCGACGATGAGCGCGCGCACTGTCACGACACCTCCTCGTTAGCGGGCAGCGGAATGCCGATGCGCACCAGCAGGCCTCCGCCTGGTCCCGGCAGCAGGTCGAACGAGTGGCGCTCGCCATAGAGCAGAGCGAGGCGCGAGCGCGTGTTCGACAGACCGACGCCCTCGGACGCGTCGGCCACGATGCCCTGGCCGTTATCGCGAACGGTGAGCCACAGCATGTCGTCCTGCCGTTCCGCGGCGATCTCAATACTGCCGTCCGCCTTTCGCTCCCTCAGCCCATGTCGCACGGCGTTCTCGATCAGCGGTTGCAGGATCAGGCTAGGCACATGCAAGTCGAGCAGCTGAGGCTCCACGTCGAATCGATACGTCAGGCGATCGGCAAACCGGATCTGCTCCAGCGCCAGATAGGCCTCGGCGAATGCAATCTCGTGTCGCAGCTCGATCTCTCCGGCGGTCGACGTGTCGAGGGCCCTGCGCAGCAGGCCGCTGAGCAGGACAAGAACACGATTGGCGTCGTCGACGTTTTCACGCATCAGCACGGAAATCGTGTTCAGCGCATTGAACAGGAAGTGCGGCTCCAACTGGGCGCGCAGCACGAGCAAGCGGGCTTCGGCCAGTTGCGCCTCCAGCCGCAACGCGCGGCGCTCGCGCTCATTGGCGTCTCGCGCGACTCGCAACGCGGCGCCGGCGCCGATGATGAGCCAGTAAACGGGAACGTGCAGCAGGAAGGAGGTCGCAAGAAGGCGCTGGAAAGTCGCCGCCCACGTCGGTCCGGCGCTTTCGGCGCCGATAATCGGTGCGACGGTCGCGAACAACGCGAGATCGAGCAGCGCGAACGCGAACGCCGCTGCAATATGCAGCGCCACGTTCGCCATCGTGCGCCCTCGCGTCAGCGGAAAGCGATCGAGCAGCGCCAACGCGAGCGGCGTCAGCATGGCCCACAGGCAACCCCACGTGAGCCAGATCGTCAGGCTCTGGGTCCACGCGATCGGCTGGCCGTGGGCATCGCGTCCAAACCAGGCCTGAGTGGCGAGAATCGCGCCGGCGAGCGTCCATGCGGCGAGCACTGCCGTGAGGCGCGCCGCATGGAGCTTGAGTTTGCCGGCGTCAAACGTCACTTAGAACCCTTCTGTTCTGTCGAAGCGGCCGGTGCAGGCAGCAACCCAAGCTGCCGCATCAGGCCGAGCTGGTTGCCCGCCGTCCATTCTTCGGCGATTGCGCCATCGACGAAACGGAACATCGTGATGCCGGTGGTCTGCACGCTCTTGCCTGTGGCGGGAATGCCGTTGCCGCTGCCGGTGTTTGTGCCTCGCGCAGTCCAGCGTACTGAAACGAGATCGCCTTCGGCAACGATGAGATCGACGACCACCTTCAGATCGGGAAAGGCCTTGCGCCAGCCGCGTGCCTCAGCCATGCCTTGTTCGTGCGTAAAGGTTGCGACACCGCCGCCATGACCGATGAAGTCCCTGGTGTAGGGAACCTCGAAGATTCCCTGGCTCAGACCTTCCTCGTAGACGCGCCGGGCCGTGGCCTTGTTCTGTTCCTGCTTGGCAGCGAGCGTAGCAGGCGCTTTGGCGCGTGCGCTATCCGCCGGCGCGGAGTTGGCACAAAGAAGGAGCAGCGTGGTGCTCGCGGCGGCGAGTAGGAGTCGGGGTTGCAGCATGGGAAGTGTCCTCAAAAAGTGTGTGATGTTGCGGATCGGCTGGAAGGCCGCGCAGACACTAGCGAGGAGCGGGGTACGTGCGAACCTTGATGGGGCGATCTGCGGGTTCCCAGGGACTAGCGGAAGCGGGGGCGTGACGGCGTCAAGCGTCGGTCGGTGATTCGCGCATGCGGGCGCGCCATGCGCCCATCGACGGGATCGACCGTTCGGACTTCATCGAGTACACCGAGCGGCGAAAACCCCGAAACCCCGTCCCGGCAGCGGAGCTCCAAAACCCCGAAACCCCGTCCCGGCACCGGAGCTCCATTCCTTTATAAGACCAACTGTATGCCCCCCAGACCATTTCTATGTTTCCCGAGGCCCGCGCACCGCTCTTACTATGACTCGAGCAAATCCCGAAGCGGACTGCTCGTGCCCAGGACGGGGCGCCGCAATCAACAAAGATACTGAGACGCGCACAGGGCTGCCGGCTCAGTTCACGTCAAATAGCCGAGGGGGTTATATGCAGTCAGGACATCCACGCCCCGGTCGCGTGGCCGGTTGGGCTCATTCACTACTTGCAACGATGCTGCTCAGTTTCGCGGCGACTACCTTGGCGCAGCAGCCGGGTGCCCCGCTCGATCTGGGCGGAACCTTTCACCAGGGTACGCCTGGCCAGGTGGCTTGGCGCGTGATCAAGCCAGCGACGTGGAACGGCACGCTCGTTCTCGATCTGGATTTCGCGCCCGGTGGCTACTCCGTAGCGCAGCGAACCTGGTTTCTCGAGCGCGGCTACGCCATCGGTGGCATTCAACGCACTCAGAACGAAACGGCATACGAGCTCAAGAAGTACGTCGATGACCTGGTCACAGTGCGACAGAACCTCATCGATGCTGGTGCGGGAGAGCCGCAACGCACGATCGCATTCGGTGCCTCACGCGGCGGGTTCGTATCCCGGATGGCGATGCAGTATCGGCCGGACATCTTCAAAGGCGGAGTTGGGTTTGCCGGCGGCGGTTCAGGCGTGATTGCGGCCTGGCTTGGCAAGGCAGACGCCGTGTGGGCCTTGAAGACGCTGGTCGATCCCTCGGCTGATCTGGCGATCAACAACCTGCCCGACATACCGCCCGGTGCGAGCTACGGACCGAGCTATCAGCAGGATCAGGCCCTGGCTCAACTGGTCACGAAGGCCAGGGCGACGCCAGAAGGGATGGCTCGATTGGTGCTCGCGGCGGCATTCGAACAGGCCACCGGGTGGGGATCGGGTCCAACGCGGCCCGCTGACGATGACTATGAAACGCAAGGCAACCTCGTTGCATCATCGTTCGCCTTCGGGAACCCGCAGTTCGTTCACAAGGAAATCGAAGTGATGGCCGGTGGCCCCGTCGTGTGGAATCACGGGATCGACTACGCGAAGCTGCTGCGGAAATCCGGTGACATCCAGCGCGTGAAGTACTGGTATGCGAAGGCCGGTCTGGATTTGCAGGCGGATCTGAACACACTGCGTCGCGCGCCGCGCTATAGCGCCGACCCTGCCGCCGTACAGCGGGTCGAGCAGATCGGAACATTCAACGGTCAGACGGGTGGACCGGTGCTGACGGTGAAGACGATCGGTGATTCCGCGGATCCGGTGTCGCTCGACGAGGCATACGCACGAACGTTCGCGGCGGCGGGCACGTCACGCAATCTGCGATCAGCGTTCATCGAGCGTTCTGGCCACAGCTCGCAGTCGTTGCGCGAACGGCTGGCGGCCTTCGACGCCGTCATCGAGCGTCTCGATACCGGTGTGTGGCCCGACACATCCGCCGCTGGCCTGAACGCGCGCGCCGCAACTATCGGGGCAGGAACCTCTGTGTCCGACGCGACGCTGGGTACCGCTCAGTTCATGGAGTACGACATTGTTCCGGCGCTGCGCACGTGGGACTTCACCAACTGGGGCACGTACTTCGCAGCGTATGTCGATTCCTTGAATCTGCGACACGGGAAGAATCTGGAGAATCTTCTCGACAACTTCGCGCATCACCTGCAGAAGGGAAAGCTCCAACAGGCGTGTACGAAGCTGGATATCTTCCACAGGCAGGTACGCACGGACTGCGGTAACGAGCTGAGTGTGGAGCAAATAGACGACCTGCTCACCAAGACGGATCGCCTGGCGGACGAACTCGGCTGCGACGAAGGAACATCAGGACATCATGAGCACCGCGGGCATCATCGCTCTGCGGGTCGCGGGCATGGCGAGGCCTGGTGGAAGTGATCTAGGGAACGGATCACCGGCACCGAAGATCGCGCATGTCCAGAGGCGGCCTGCGGTCGGGCCGCACGGGGGAAAATATGTTTCCTTTGCGCGTTAGAATGGAATATTGATTCCGGAAGCAGAATCAGGCCTGGGGACTCCCAGGCCGGGGCCTGCCTCCGCTGCCCTCAACGCTGGGTCGGAGCGGTGGTTTTTTAACCTAAAAAAAAGAGAGTCCGTCATTCCGCGCGGCTCGGGCATCT
>JACZCZ010033515.1_pt1 | contig 20667 bp, 17 predicted proteins | sample 8641811 | NCBI WGS metagenome assembly JACZCZ01 (sample SAMN15324610, study PRJNA640507) | soil metagenome | isolation source: intercropping peanut in the first line | place: China: Luxin town, Laibin City, Guangxi Province | collected 2019-07-25 | depth 10cm m | reverse complement strand
CGGCTGCCGCTCGCGGCTCAGCCGCCGCCCGGTGCGGCCAATCGGCCCGCGGCGCTGCCCGGCACACGGCTCGTCATGCTCGGCACGCGCGGCGGGCCCGGTGTGTCCCTCGATCGCAGCGAGACGGCCAGTGCAGTCATAGTCGACGGCGTGCCGTACTTGGTCGACTGCGGCTACGGCACCATGCGGGCGCTCGTCGCCTCCGGTATCGGGTTTCAGAACGTCAGCACCGTGTTCTTGACGCACCTGCACGACGATCACACCGCCGACCTCGCCGCGATGCTCGCGCACCAATGGACCAGCAGCAAAACGGCACCTACGAACGTCTACGGCCCCTACGCGACCGCGAGCACCGTGCAAGGCGCACTGGCATTCTTCCGTGCCAACGTCGAGATCCGCACGATCGACGAAGGCCGGACCACACAGCCCGAAGCGCTATTCTTCGGCCACGACGTGCGCATCGGCGACGAGCCGACGCGCGTGTTCGCCGACGAGCGCGTCGTCGTGACGGCGGCGACCAACACGCATTTTCCGGCGCGCTTCGCGGCGCGCATGCAGCATCGCTCCGTCGGTTACCGTTTCGAGACGAGCACGCGCTCGATTTGCTTCTCCGGCGACACGGCCTACTCCACGAACATCGTGCGGCTCGCGCGCGGCGCCGACGTGTTCGTCTGCGAAGTCTTGGACCACGCCAACTACGAAGCGAACATGGCGCGCTCGCGAGAAGAAACCGCGGCCGGGCGCGCCGAGAACATTTTCCGCCACATCGCCGAGACGCACGTGACGCCCGCCGACGCCGGCCGCATGGCGCGCGAGGCCGGCGTGAAAACCGTCGTGCTGAATCACCAAGTGCGCGGCACGGCGGCGCAAGGCTTCACGCTGTCGTCGTTCATCGACGGCGTGCGCTCGGAGTTCGACGGTCAGGTGATCGTCGGCGAGGATCAACAGGTGATCTAGCGTGTCGAAGCGAACGGGCAGCTGCGCGTGCGCTTCCGCGGAAGCGCCGCGACGGCATACGAGCTCGGTCGGCTGTTCGAGCAGCATGTCAGTCGCGGTCTCGACATCGACGCGCGCACAGCTCGCTGTCGGTAGGTCGGCGACCGGATGGACTATGGAGTAGCGATCGAGAACCTCATCCTATTGCGCGACCGCGACCTTTTGCGCGAGCACGAGCGCCGAGCGGGCTAACCAAACAGCCGCCGCAGATCGACCCTGACATCAGACAGCTCCGACACGTCGAGCGCGACACTCAAGTCGGGTTCGTCGCTCAGTGTGTAAGCGCCTTGCTGCGGACGGCGGCAGCGTTCGACAGACACACGCGAGACGAACCGATTAGCGGCGATTTGCCCTGCGCGGCTGCGGGCTCGCATCCCTCCATGGAGGGGTGCTACAACCCACTTGAAGTTCGTTCAGCTTGAGGTCGCCCGCAAACGCACGACGCGACGTCGTCAGTAGGCGGAGCGGTCGATGCGCTCGCCGCGCAGGTACACGTCGCGGATGCGTCGCGTGTTCGTAATGTCGTCGAGCGGATTCGCCTCGAGCACGATGAAGCTCGCGCTCTTGCCCGGCGCGACGGTGCCGGCATCCGTGAGTAGCATGAACTCGGCCGCGGCGCTGGTCGCCGCCACGATGACCTGCGCGGGCGTCATACCGCTCGCAACCATGTCAGCCATCTCGAGGTGCGGGCCCCACGGCGTGTTGCCGTCGGTGCCGAGCGCGATCTTGACGCCTTCGCGCGCGAGACGGTCGAGGTTGCGCGCTTGAATGCCGAAGAAGGCTTGCGCCTCGGGGCGGTCGGTCGCGGCGGCTTGCAATTGCGCGATCTGCTCGGCCGGCAAGCTCGCCGACAGCCAACTCATATCCTGCGCGATACCGCGGTCCGGCATGTTCGGCACGACGACGAAATTCGGCCGCGCCCGGAGCAGCGCGACGAGCTCGTCGTCGATCGGCTCGCGCACGCCGTGCGCGAACGCGTCGATGCCGCGGCGCACGAGCTCCTTCGCATCTTCCAGATAATATTCGTGCGCCGTCGCGCGCAGGCCGTTCGCGTGCGCTTCCTCGATGACCGCGCCGTAGAGGTCGGGCGCGAGCTTCGCGTACTGGCCCATGCGGTCGTCGACCCATATTTTGATGATGTCGACGCCGCGCGCGGCTTGCTCACGCACGCCGGCGCGCGCCTCGTCCGTCGTCGTGATCCAGTACGGGATGTCGGTGCGGCCGGGCTCCGGCGCCGTGAAGCCGCGGCCTGCATTGCGATACAGCGCGTGGCCGGGAACCACCTCGCGGCGCATCGCATAGGTGTCGTCGGTGTTGTCCTGCCCCATGCTCATGGCAGCGCCTACGCCGAAGTAGGCGCGGCGCTTCAAATCCGTCAACAAGGCCGCCCGGTCGCGCGACAAGTGCACGTGCGTGTCGACGATCGCGGGCATCACCGTGAGGCCCGTGAGATCGACGGTCGTCGCGCCGGCGGGCACGGTCACGGCCGCCGTCGCGCCGACGATGCCGAACCGATTGTCGGGGCCGACGGTGAACGTGGCGTTGTCGATGACATTACCGTCCCCGACCAGCACACGCGCCCCGGTGAATACCGTGACACCGGCGCCGGCCGCATCGGCTACGGGCTCCGTCGGGGCCGGGGGGCCCGAGCACGCGGCGAGGGCCGCCACGGTGCCGAGCGTGGTGCACCACGAAACAAAACGTGTCGATCGCGCCATGACGTGCTCCCCATCTTGCCGTGCTCCCGCCGATGTTAGGCGCAAGACACGGAGTTGACCATTATCGACACGGCGCACGGTACACTTCACGCCGCGCGGTTCAAAGGAGTGCACCATGCGTATCGAAGGCATCGCCATCGGCAAGAATCCGCCGCATGACGTCAACGTCATCATCGAGGTGCCGCTCGGCGGTCAACCGATCAAGTACGAGCTCGACAAGGAAGCCGGTACGCTCGTCGTCGATCGCTTCCTCTATACGCCGATGGCGTATCCCGGCAACTACGGTTTCGTGCCGCACACGCTGTCCGGGGACGGCGATCCCATCGACGTGCTGATCTGCAACACGCGGCCGCTGCTGCCGGGCTGCGTCATCAACGTGCGGCCGATCGGGGTGCTCATCATGGAAGACAATAACGGCATCGACGAGAAGGTCATCGCCGTGCCGTCTCCGCACCTGACGAAGCGCTACATCGGCGTCACGAACTACAGCGACGTGCCGACGATCACGCTGCAACAGATCGAGCATTTTTTCGAGCACTACAAAGACCTCGAAGAAGGCAAATGGGTGAAGATCGGCGATTGGGGCGACGCCGCTGCCGCGCGTCGCGCGATCAGCGACGCGATCGAACGCGCCGCTCAGCGCCCCTGAGTGCTGACGCGCGGCCGCGAGCCGACTTGCTCGTAGCGAAAGCCGTCGGTCGGCCGGTCGAGCTGCCGGATGTACAGGGTGCGCGGCTCGGTCCTGCCGAGGCTGCCCGTCACGACGACGCGGTCGCCGGGCAGCAGCGTCTCGTTCGTCATGCCGACGCTCGCAAGCTCGAAGCGATTGTCCATCTCGAGCCGCCAGCGCTCACGGGCACCGCCCGACTCGACGTCGACGATGACGAACGGATGCGGATTGACGAACTGAAACTCGGCGACCACGCCCTCGATGCGCTGCTGACGGCTGCCGTCGTAGACGGCCGCGATCGAGTGATGCGCTGCCGCCGTCGCGCTGGCCGCCGCGAGCAAGGCACCCGCCGTCACGCTGCCGATCGCAAGGATGCGCTCGCTCATGTACGTATCGTAGCTCAGCCCTCGCACGCCGCGTGCCGCCGTGGACGCCGCCCATCGCCGAAGGTAGGGTAGCCGGCATGTGGCGTGCCGTGCTTTTCGCGAGTGTATTGCTCATGACTTTCGTGCCTGCCGCGGCCCAGACCGCCGCCGACGAGCAGTTCCGCCGCTCGTTCGGCGATAGCTTCTTCGATCGCTACTGGGCGCTCTCCCCCGGCTGGGCGCTGTCGATCGGCTACTACAAGTACGCCGACCGGCTCATCGTGCCCGACGAAGGCGCGCGGCGGGCGAGCCTCCAACAAATCGAGCGCTGGCTCGCCGATCTCGCGCGCATCGACCCTGCTACGCTGAGCCCGGCTGTCCGCGCCGATTGGGCGATGCTCGACAATCAGCTCCGCGCCGAGCGCTGGTATCTGGCCGAGCTGCGCGCGTGGCAATGGGATCCGTCGAGCTACAACGTCGCCGAGCCGTTCGCCTTGCTGCTCGATCTCGACTACGCGCCGCTCGAGGAGCGGCTCCGCGCCTTTCTCGCGCGACTGGACAAGGTGCCGGCCTACTACGCGGCCGCCAAAGCGAGCATCGACACGCCGACGCGCGAGCACACTCGCCTCGCGATCGAGCAGAACCGTGGCGCGCTCGCCGTGTTCGGACCAGATCTCGCGCGTACCGTCGCGGGCTCGACGCTCTCGCGTGCCGAGCGGGAGCGATTCGCAGACCGCATCGCCGCAGCTCGGAACGCCATCGAAAGTTACGTGTCGTGGCTCGAAGCGCTCGAGGCACGCCTCGCGAACGGCACGGCTCCTGCGCGCTCGTTCCGCCTGGGGGCCGAGCTGTACCGGCAGAAGTTCGCATTCGACATCCAATCCGGCGACACGGCCGAGGCGCTGTACGAGCGCGCCGTCGCCGAGCGCACGCGGCTCATCGCGCGCATGTCGCTGCTCGCGGATCTCGTGTGGCCCACGTATTTCCCGCACGCGGCGCCCCCTGCCGACGAGCTCGACAAAATCGGCCGCGTGATCGCGCGACTCTCCGAGCAGCATGTGCCGCGCGGCGAGCTCGTGTCGGCCGTGCGCAAACAGATTCCCGAGCTCGAGCGCTGGGTGCGCGAGCACGACCTGCTCGACCTCGATCCGACGAAGCCGCTGACGGTGCGCGAGACGCCACTGCACCAACGCGGCATCGCCGGCGCGAGCATTCAATCGCCGGGGCCTTACGATCCCGACACGCAGACGTATTACAACGTCACGCCGCTCGACGGCCTGTCCGACGAACGCGCCGAAAGCTGGCTGCGAGAGTACAACCAATGGATGCTGCCCGTGTTGAACATCCACGAGGCAATACCCGGCCACTACGCACAGCTCGTGTACGCCAACCGTAGCCCGAGCCTCATCAAATCGATCTTCGGCAACGGCGCGATGGTCGAGGGCTGGGCCGTCTATGCGGAACGCATGATGCTCGAGTCCGGCTACGGCGAGCACAAAGCCGAGGCGTGGCTCATCTACTCGAAATGGAACCTGCGCAGCGTCACCAACACGATCCTCGACTACGGCGTCCACGTGCTCGGGCTGTCGGAAGCGGACGCCATCGATCTATTGACGCGCCAGGCGTTCCAAACCGAGCAGGAAGCGCGGGACAAATGGCGCCGCGTGACACTGACGAGCGTGCAGCTCACGAGCTACTTCGCGGGCTACGCAGCGATCCTGGATCTGCGGACGCAGCGGCAACGCGAGCAAGGCGCGGCGTTTCGACTCAAGAGCTTTCACGAGCAGCTTTTGAGCTATGGCAACGCGCCCGTCCAGGTGATCCGCGAGCTCATGAGCACGGACGGCAGCTGACCCCGCCGCGGCCGCTCAGACGCGCCGACCTGCGGGATCGGCCGAGCGGCGGCGCAACAGCAGCCGTTGGATCTCGGCGACGTCGACGGGCTTGACGAGGTGCAAGTCGAAGCCTGCTTCGGCGGATTTCAGCCGGTCGGTGTCTTGGCCCCAGCCGCTCAGCGCGACCAGCAGCATGCCGCGGCCGTAGTCCGCCTTCCGCAGCGTTCGCGCCGTCTCGTAGCCGTTCAGCTTCGGCATGCCGATGTCGAGCAGCGCGACGTCGGGGCGAAACCGCTCGGCGACCTCGAGCGCTTCGACGCCATCGTTCGCCGTACGCGTCTCGTGGCCCATGAGATTCAGCAACAACGCGAGCGTCGTCGCCGAGTCGTGGTTGTCGTCCACGACGAGGATGCGCTGCGTCCGCGGCGCCAGCGCCGACTTCGCCTCCGAAGCGGCGGAACGCTGAGCTTGCGGCCGCTCCTTTGCGAGCGGCAGGCGCACGACGAACTCCGCGCCGAGCCCCGCGCCGCGGCTGAATGCCTCGACCGAACCGCCATGCATGCCGACGAGCCGCTTGACGAGCGAGAGACCAATTCCGAGCCCGCCCTGCGAACGCTCGATCGACTTGTCGACCTGCACGAACATCTCGAAGATCTGCGGGAGCTGCGTTTCGGGGACGCCGATGCCGTTGTCGATGACGCGGACGACGGCGAAGCCATCCTGCTCGTCGGCCTTGATGGCGATGCTGCCGTGCGGCGGCGTGTATTTGGCTGCGTTATTCAGCAGATTGGCGAACACCTGCGTGAGACGCACGGCATCGCCGTCGATGACGATCTCGTGCGCCGGCAGCTCGATCGTCAAGCTGTGCTGGTGTGCGTGAATCAGCGGGCCGCTGGTCTCGACCGCTTGACGCACGACCTTGTCCAACGACGTCAGCTCCTTATTGAGCGCCATGCGGTCATTACTGATGCGGCCGACGTCGATCAAGTCGTCGATGAGCCGAACCATCTGCCCGAGCTGTAGCTCCATCATGTGCCGCGTGCGCTCGATCAGCGCCGAGTCGCCTTTGGCGATCTTCAGGAGTTGCAGCCCGTTGCGTAGCGGAGCCAGCGGATTGCGCAACTCGTGCGCCAAGGTCGCGAGGAACTCGTTTTTGCGCTGGTCCATGGCGCGAAGCTGTCCCGTGGTCTCTTCGAGCACCTCGTTCAGCTCGGCCAGCGCCTTTTCGTTGGCTCGCGACTGGCGCTCGCTCTCGCGCAGCGCGGCTTCCGCCGCGCGCCGGTCGTCGACGTCGCGCAGGATCGCGGTCGTGTACGTCCGCGTGCCGTCCTTCCACGGCGCGGCCGACAGCTCGAAGTAGCGCACGCGGCCGTCCTTCAGGCGAACTTGGACCTCCGCGGGGCTCGCCTGCGCGCGGCCCGCGGTCACCGATTCCCAGATATCGCGCCATTCGCGCTCGGAGACGAACAGCTGCGACGCCTTCTGGCCGACGAGCTCGTCCGCGGTAAAGCCGAAGTGCTGAGTTGCGGCGGCGTTCACGAGCCGGATGACGCCTTGGCCGTCGACGTTGAGGATCACGTCGGGCGCGCCCTCGACGAGCGCGTGGTAGCGCGCGTTCTGGCGATCCCGGAGAAAGCGCTCGCGCCGCGTGGCCTCCGTGACGTCGATGACTTGCACGAGACAACCGCCGGCTGCACCGAGCAGCGGCGCAACCACGACGTCGTGCAGCAGCGGCCGCCCGGCGCGCGTGCTGAGCGGCAGTAGCTCGGGATGCAGTGCGTTGGTCAGCAAAGTCGACGCGCCGGTCAGAGCGTTGTCGATCGCCTGAGCGATGACGTCGAGCCGCGTGCCGCGGAAGACCTGCGCCATGGTCTTGCCGGCCACGTCCGCGGCGGTGCGGCCGCTCGCCGTCGCCATCCAGGCATTCCACCGCACGATCGTCTTGTCGAGCCCAATCACGATCAACCCTGCGGCGACGCCGTCGAGGATCGATTGCTCGTAGCTCTGCGACGTCATCTCGCGCCTACGCCGCACCGCCGGTGCGGCGGATCAAGTCGCCCAACAGGCGCTGCAGCTCGGCGAGCGACGGCATGTCCATCATCATGGCGATGTAGCCCGTGATGTCGCGCCGTCGAACGGCGAAATTGATGTAGATGAAGAGCACGGTGGAGCCGCCGGCGGGCGGCGGCGGCAAATTGAAGAAGCGCGTGCTTTCACCGCGCAGGACCTCCGGCAGCGACATCTTGAGGCTGCTCTGCAGCGAGTTCGCGATCGTCGCCAAGCAACTGTTGAGAATCACGTTGCCGGTCTCAGCGAGCGCTTCCTGCTCGAGCTCGATGATGTCCTCGTGCGACAGCTCGGCCCCTACCAACGACCGAACGAGCTCCAAGCTCTTCTCTTCGGGAAAGATCAGCAGAGCGCGGCCGACGATCGCTCCTTCGAAGGTCTGGTGCACGGCCACGAGGCTGCGCGATTCGCGCTCGCCGAGAGTCCGGATGGCATCGTTGCGGCTCATCAGGGCGACCTGCGGCACCGTCAACACGACCTCCTCGCGCACCATCACGGCGAGATTGGCGGCCGCGCGGCTGACGCCGAGGTTTACGAGCTCCGTCAAAGCATCGAGCTCGAGCTCGGACAAGATCACCGTGCCGCTCACGAAGCGCGGCCTTCGAGCTGCTGCAACGCGGCTTTCAAGAATTCGCGCAGCGAGGTTTCGGTGAGCGGCTTCGGCAGGAACGCGGCTCCGAGGGCACGAGCCCGATCGACGACGCTCTGTTGGTGATTCGCCGAAATGATGCCGACCGGCATCTTCGGCCGCAGGTGTCGCAGCTCCGCAGCGAGGACGAGCCCATCTTTCACGGGCATGTTGAAGTCGATGAGGGCGACGTCCGGCGTGCCTTGCGTAGCGGCGCGCAGCGCCTCATCCGCGCTGCCGGCTTCCACGCGTTGCCAATCGGGGTAAGCGTTGCCGAGCGCCTTGATTACCGCCATACGCGCCAGCTTGCTGTCGTCTACGATCAAGAGCTTGTAAGTCATCTGTGTTTCCCGTGCAGAAAAGGGTGCTTCGCACCACTCGATTTAGTTGTGGCCGACGCCGTCGTTGCCGGCGCCTGCGGCCGCCTTGTGCAGGATCGGCGCCAAGTGCGCCCCGAGAAACGCGTCCTCGGGCGTGCCGCGCATGCGCGCGCGCGCGACCAGAAGCACTTGCAGGACTGCGGCATGGAGATACTCGCAGTGGGTCCATTGTACGGCGGCATCGCGCCGTGCCAATAGAAAACGCTGCAGGGCCTCCGCGTCCTCCGCGCCGCATCGGCCGGAGAGCTCGATGGCGCCTGTCTTCTTACGCTTTACGGTCATTGCACCAGCTCCTCTAGATCGAGCACCAAAAGCACACTGCCGTCGCCGAGCAGCGCGGACCCTGCGAGGCCGCGCACATCGGCAAGCAAGCCCGCCAGCGGCGTCAGGATGATGTCCATGCGCTCGCCGATGCGGTCGACCTGCACGGCTCCGACCTCGCCGCCGAGCTGCGTCACGACGATCGGACCCGTGCCGGACACAGCCCCCTGTGCGAGGAGATCGGCAAGGCGCACGAGCGGCACCGTCTTGTCGCGCAGCACGATGGCGTGAGCTGCGCCGACGGGAGCAATGCTCACGGCATCTGCGCGAATCGTCTCGACGACTGCATCGAGCGGAATTCCGAACGCTTGACCGCCGGCCTCGACGGTCATTACCTGCGTGATGAGGACGCTAAACGGCAACGTGAGCCGAACCGTGGTCCCCTTTCCGGCCTCGGTTCGCGCTTCCACCTGTCCACCGAGCCGCTGCACGGCGGTTCGCACGGCGTCCATGCCGACACCGCGGCCCGAAAGCTCGGTGACCGCCTCGGCGGTCGAGAAGCCCGGTAGGAAAATCAACTCCAGGGCTTCGTCGTCGCTCATGGCTGCCAGCGCATCCGCCGTCACCACGGTACGCGCCAAAGCCGTGCGCTTGATCTTCGCCGCGTCGATCCCCGCACCGTCGTCCGTCACCTCGACGACGACGTGCTCGCCCGAGCGGTACGCGCGCAGTCGAATCGTCGCAACGGGGGGCTTGCCTGCCCTGGCGCGTTCGGCGGGCTCCTCGATGCCGTGATCGAGCGCGTTACGAAGCAGGTGGACGAGCGGCTCCGCCAACACCTCGACGATGGCCTTGTCCGCTTCCGTGTCCTCGCCCTCGATCACCAACGCGGCCGGCTTCTGCAGCTCGGCCGACATTTCGCGTACGAGCCGCGGGAAGCGCCGGAAAACTACACGCATCGGCAACACGCGCATCGCGATGACCGCTCGTTGGAGCTCCTGCACCAGACGCTCGAGCGCCGCGTGTTGACTTTTCACCTCGAGCATTCCGCCGGAGCCGTCCCGCTCGGCTCTCTTCACCGCGTGACCGATGGAGTTCTTGGCGACGATGAGCTCGCCGGTGAGACGGACGAGCGCATCGATGCGCCCGGCGCTCACACGAACGGTTTGCGCGGCGCCACGCCGCTCGGCGGCGGGACTCTCCTGCACACCCTGCGAACCGACCAACGCCGCACCGATGGCGAGTAGCAGCGGCTGCATGCGTCCTTCCGCGACCGCCACGGCGGCTGCGGTCTCCACGCTTTCCGCATCCGCGCTCTTGCCGAGATAGCGCAAGACGTTGGCAGCAACGAGCCCTGCCGACGCCATTCGCCCCTGTTGCTGCGGCCCTTCGCAGGACTCGAGCAACAGCACCTGCGACTCGAGGAGCTCCTGCGCTTTGCGCGTGAGCGACTCACGCTCGTTCTCGGGCATCGCTCTCGACAGCGCGGCAATTTCGCACCGCTGCCGTTCGAGCCCCAGTGCCGCCACGACCTCGGCGGCGGGAGCGGCTACGAGCGCCTCGATTACGAGGTTGCAAGCATAGGGGTCGAGGTCGTCGAGGCTCGGCCACGGCTCGCGTGGGCCGACGTCGAGCGCCAACAGGCCCGGCAGCGCCGCGACCAACTTCAGCGGATCCTCGTGCCGGAAAAAGCAGTCGGCGGCCGGTGTGTAACGGACGGCCGTCTGCGCCTTCGCCGCGGCGTCGGCATGCGCGCCCGACAGCGAGCCGACCCACGCCGGGCTTGCCGGCAGCGTGAGCGGGCCGGGCCGCTCGGTCGCACGCCCCTGCTCGAACAGCGCGACGATGTCGGACGGATCTGCGTCGCCCGGAACGGCCCCGTTCTCCTCGATGTCGTCGAGCCATTGCACGACGCGGTCGAGACAACGCAGGCAGTTGTCGATGTCGCGAGCCGCAACGGGCCGAACGGCGGCGCGGGCCGCGGCAAACGCGTCCTCGGCGCAGTGCAGAATCTGCTGCATGGCGTCGAACTCGACGATGCCGGCTCCGCCTTTCAGCGTGTGGAAACCGCGAAATGCGTCGTCGAAGCGCTGCGCGTCGTCCGGACGTTTCTCGAGCGCCAACAAATCGTCGACGACCTGATCGACGAGCTCGCGCGACTCGATTAGAAACTGCTTCAGCAGCTCATCCATGACGAGCTCCGCAAAGCAGCGAGGCGTACTGCACCAAGCTCTCGGCGCGCAGCGGTTTCACGACGTAGAAATTCGCGCCCGCGACGCGCGCGGCGGCCACACGGTGCGGCGCCGCCTCCGTGCTCGTGATCAACGCCGGCACCGACGCCAGCGGCAGACCCTTCGCACGCACCGTCCTCAAGAAGCTGAGGCCGTCCATCTGCGGCATGTTGACGTCGAGAACGATCAGGTCGAACCGGCCTGCCAGCAGGTGCTCGAGCGCCTCGATGCCGTTCAAAGCCTCGGCGACCTCGAATCCCGCGCTTTCGAGGGCCGAGCGATAGTAGAGGCGAACGAGACTTGCATCGTCGACCACCAAAACTCTTTTTCCCATGCCGTCAGCCATGCGGCGCTACCTCGCGGGCCTTTGATACACGATCGCATTCGGGAAATGCGCCACGTCGAACAACGGCGAGATTCGGCTCATTGACTCCGTATGCCCGAGGCAGATGAACCCGCCCGGCAACAGGTTCTCGAACAGATTCTCCGCGGCGGTCCGCCGCGCGAGGTCGTCGAAGTAGATCAACACGTTGCGACAGAACACGACGTCGAACTTGCCTTGCGGCCTTGTCTCGGCTCGCTCGATGACGTTGACCTGGCTGAACGACACCGAGCCACGCAATTCGTCCACGATCTGCCACATCTCGCCGTCGTGCGGCGTGAAGTATTTGCGCACCACGGGCGGCGGCAGTCGCGAGAGAGCGCGCTTGCCGTACATGCCTTCGCGAGCGAGCTCGAGCACATGCGTGTCGATGTCGGACGCTACGATCTCGATGTCGAACTGATCGACGAGCTGCCAATTCTCGAGCAGCCAGATTGCAATGGAGTACGGCTCCTCGCCGGTGGAGCACGGCAGGGACCAGATGCGGATCGGCTCGCCCCGCTGTTTGACTTTGAGGCGCGCGCCCAAGAGGTCCGCCGTGAGGCAAGCGAGCTGATGCTCTTCCCGGTAGAAGTAGGTCTCGTTGATCGTAAAAGCGTTGATGAGATGCTCGATCTCGCCGCCTAGATCCGCACGCAGCTTGCTGAAGTACAGCTCGAACGACGGCGAGCGCGTGCGCGCCATGCGGTCCGCCACGCGGCGCTCGACGTAATAGCGCTTGGCATCGCCGAACAGCATTCCGGTCCGCCGGTAGATGAACTCGCATATCTTGCGAAATTCCTCCTGCGTCAGCGCGGCGACGTCAGGAAGCGCGTGCATTCGGCGCTTGCGAACGGACGCGGTCGATCGCGATTTTGATCGTGAAAGCCAGGAAGGGCGTGTCGCTAAAGCGCTCGGCGCAGCGGGCCAACGCGGGCAAAGCCGCCGCACCGCCGAGCTCGGCAAGCACGTCGACGATGGCGGCGCAGACGTTCGCCTCGGGCTCGACGTCCAAACGCTCGCAACAGAGGCTCGCGGCGGTTTCCTGCGGCATCTCGCGGACGAGATTGCAAGCCAGGATGCGTAGATTCGGATCGTCGTCGTGCAGCAACGGCCGGACGTACGGCCAGACGGCGCCCCGCATCGCCAGCAACGCATCCGACGCATTCGTGCGCAGCACAGCGTCGTCGGAGCTCAGAAGCGGCAAGACTGCCTCGACGCTCTGCGAGCTCGCGATGCGCGCCAACGCCGAGAACAGCGCCTCGCGCACGATGGGGCTCTGCTCGCGCGCCAACGCGGCAGCGAGCGCCGGGACACTGCCAGGGATGTCCGCCGCGGCTCGCGCGGCCGACCAGCGCTCCTCTTCGGTGCCGCCGCCGAGCGCGCGCAGCACCGCCTGCGCGTCGGGATCGGATGACGCCGCAGGCGACAATCCCGCGGACGGCTTACGAACGAGGGGCATGGTTCCGGACGAGCTCCATCAAGCGAGTACCGATCTTGTGAACGGGTTCCGTCCAGTCCGCTCCGCCGGCGGCGACGAGCTCACCCGGCATGCCCCAGACGACGGCCGTCGCCTTCGATTCAGCAATTGTCGTGCCACCGAGCTGGTGGAGGCGCGTCATCGCGGCCGCGCCGTCGTTGCCCATACCGGTCATGAGCACGCCGATGAGGCCTGGCGCGGCCACGTGCTCGAGCGCCGATTCGACGAGCCTATGGGTACTCGGATGCCACGGGTAATCCGCTTGCGACGGCACGCTCAGCGCCATGAGGCCCGCTGCGCGGCTCGTAATGAGGATGTCGGCGTCGCCGCGGCCGATGTAGACCCGGCCGCGTTCGAGCAGCGTCGGGCGCGCGACCTCCACGACGTCGAGCTCGCATAAGGTATCGAGCCTGGCGGCGAGCGCTCCCGTGAAGCTCGCCGGCATGTGCTGCGCGACGACGATCGGCCAAGGGAAGCTCGCGGGCAACGGCACCAGCAACGCCTCGAGCGCCGGCGGCCCGCCTGTCGACGTGCCGACGAGCACGAGCCCGTCCTCGCGCACGGCGCCGCTCTTTTTGCCGCCGCGGCGCAGCGACGGCGGCTGACGCTGGCGCATGCGATGCTGCACGCGCTCGCGAAGGCGGATGCTTGCCTTGAGCTTCGCCGTCGCAGCCGTTCGAATCTTCTGCACGAGCTGCGGAGCGAACTCGTCCATGCGCAGCGAGACCGCACCGGCGGGCTTTAGAACGAAGTCGACGGCCCCGAGCCGCAACGCCTCCAAGGTCTCGTCAGCGCCATCAGCGGTCCGCGACGACACCATGACGACGGGGCACGGGCGCTCGAGCATGATGCGATCCAAGCACTCGAGACCGCCCATCTGCGGCATTTGCACGTCGAGCGTGACGACGTTCGGGCGAAACGTCTCCAGCCGTTGTAATGCCTCTATGCCGTTGCGCGCGAACTCGAGCTCGAAGTCGGGCTCCTCACCGAGGACCCGGCCGAACAGCTTGCGCACCAGCGCGGAGTCATCCACGACGAGAACCTTGATCACACGGTCTCTCGGCCGGCTTTCCGGAACGCGTCGAGCCGCTCTTGCTCGGCAGGCGTCAGGAGCTCGGCGGGATCGAGCACGAGCACGATCCGCTGCGACCGATCGAGGTTGATGACGCCGCGGACCAGCCGCGCGATTTGCGCCGTGAGATCGGGGGCCGGCTCGACCGAGTCGCGGGGCACTCGCAGCACGTCCGACACGCCGTCGACGATCAGGCCGGCGCGATGGCCTTCCGTCCGCACGACGACGAGGCGGCGGCGTTCCGCCGCTGCCGTAGGCGGCAGCTCGAAGCGGCGGCGCTGGTCGACGACCGGCAGCACGTCGCCACGTAAATTGACGACGCCTTCCAGGAACTTCGGCGTCTTCGGCAAGCGTGTGATTTTCTCGGGCACCTCGCCGACCTCGTCCACGGCGTCGATCGGCAAGCCGAACTCGTCTTTGCCCAACCGGAACACGAGGAAAATCTGCTCGCCCTTGCCGGCGCGCGCTGCCGGCTGTTGCGCTTCTTCGCCTTCCGCGCGTTCCACGAGCCGCCGCATCACGTCCTCCCGAAACAGTTGCTCGGGGCTGAGGATCGATACGAGCCTCCGTCCCCGGTCGCCGCGATAAATGGCTTTGAGTCGCGACTCGCCGCCCGTGCGGGCCGCCAAGACCGCCGGCAGCAAGTCGATCGAAGCTCGCGGTGCCGCCAAGATGGTGCGCGCCCGATCCGCGACCAGCCCAACCTGCGCACCGCCGACCTTCGTGACGACGACCTTCTCGCGACCATCGGCGCTCGCGGCCGGCGGAAAGCCGAGCAAGCCGCGCAGCGACAGCAGCGGCAACAGACGGTCGCGCAACGACGTCACGCCGAGCACCAACGTTTCGGCACGCGGCACCAGCGTCACCAATCCCGGTGCGGGCAGAATCTCCTGCACCGACTCGAGCTCGAGCGCGAACTCCTGCCCGGCGACTTCGAACGTCACCAGCATCGTCGCCGCGGCCGCAGCGGAGCTGCCACGATCCTCGACGGTGGGCGCGCGCTGCTTGGCTTGCCGTTTTTGCCGCGCCTGGCGCGCGAACGCAGCGGCCAGGAGCTGCTCGAGGTCGAGGATCTTCGCCACCTCGTCGTGATGCGCCGAGCGAAACGCCCCGCGCAGCAACTCGCCTTCGCGCGCACCGAGCTCCGACTCGCGTGTCTCGATCGCGCCGGAGTCCGCGGCCACCAGCGCATCGACCGACGCGACGGCCAACGCAAGCCGCTCGCCGACGTCGAGGACGATCGCCTTGGTGCTCGCCGCGGCTGCGGCTTCCTGGGCCCCCAGCAGGGCGCGCACGCTCACCAGCGGCAACACGGCACCGCGCAGGTTGGCCACACCGAGCAGCGCCGGCGGGCTATGCGGCACGTGCGCGACCGCCGGGACATGAATGACCTCGGCGACGTGCTCGGACGGCAACGCGTACAGCGTTCCGCCCACGCGGAACGTCAAGAAGGAACGAGCGGCCGCCGCACGATCTGCGGTCTCGCTAGGCATGGGCGCTCGTCAACTCGTCGCCGAGCGAGGCGATCTCTTCGATCGCGGCCGCCAGGTCTTCCGCCGCGCTCGATTGCTCGGTTGCGGCCGTCGATGCCCTGCGCGAGGCCGCACTGGCTTGCTCCGCGGCGGCGGCTACCTGTCGTGCACCCGTCGCAGCTTCGACGGTCGCGGCCACGATCTCGGCCGCCCGTCCGACGATCGCTTCATTCGCGGCCCGCATCGCTCCCACTTCCACGGCCAGCTTGTCGAGCGCGACGCCTACGCGGCGGCTGTTGTCGATCTCCGCCTCGGCTGCGGCGCCGATCTGCTCGAGGTCGCTCTTGAGCACGGCGAGCTGCTCCAACACCCCGCGCACCGTTTCCTTGGCGCGATCGACGTTGGCCGATGCTTCGCGTGCCAGGCCGCGGATGTCGTTCGAAACGATCGCAAATCCCCGCCCCGCGTCGCCGGCGCGCGCGGCCTCCACCGATCCGCTGACGGCCAGCATGCTCGTCTGCACCGCGATCAACGCGATACCGTCGACGATCTTCTCGATATTGCGGCCGAGCCCGCCGAGCTTCGCGATCGTCGCAACGCTCGATTGCGTGTCCGCGAGCGTGGCGCGTACGCCGCTCGCCAGGCCATCGACGGCCTCGCGCCCCGTCTTCAGCGCAGCGTCGACGCCGCGAATGCGCTCGTCGGCCGCGCGCACGTTGGTGTCGGCAAGCCGCGCCGTTTTTTCGATCTGCGCCAACGCCGCCGACGCTTGATTCGTGGCGGCGGCTTGGCTGCGAGCGGCACGGTCGATCTGCTCCACGGCGGCCATGATTTGCGTCGCCGAGCCCGATAGCTCCTGAATCGTGGCGGACAGCTCCTCGGCCGCGGCGCCGATCTGCTCTGCGGCGCCGTCGGCGCCTCTACCGCGTCGCAGCCGCTCCGTGAGATCGGACAGCGCCTGCGCGGCCACTTGCGCCTGCGCGAGCGACTTGGATTGCTGTTGCACCGCCGACTGCGCCTGCCCCGCGCCCGCCGATTGCTCTTCTGCGGCGCTCGCGATCTGGTTCGCGCCGGTCTCGACGGCCAGCGCCGCGCGCTCCGCCTCGGCCGCGGAGCTCAAGAGCTGCCGGCCCGTCTCGACCACGGCGGCGACTTCCATCCGCCGCGCTTGCAGCGCGTCGATGACGCCGGCTGCCGCCTGGGCCTCTTTGACGGCGTTTTCGGCGGCGGCCCGCAGCGCCGCCACGACTCGCCTGACTTCTTCGCCCATGCTGCTCGTCAGCTCACGCACCTCCTGTGCGTTGCGATCGGACGTTTCCGCGAGCGCACGCACCTCGTCGGCGACGACGGCGAAACCGCGGCCGTGCTCGCCGGCACGCGCCGCCTCGATGGCCGCGTTCAGCGCGAGCAGGTTGGTCTGATCGGAGATGCGGCCGACGGTTTGCGTGAGCTCGGCGATGTCCCTCGTCCGCAGCTCCAGCTCGGCGATGAGTTTGCCGGACGCAATCTGCCGCTGGGCGCTGCGCTCGATTGCGAGCACGGAGCCGCTGATTTGGGCGCCCGCATCCGCCAACGTCGCCGTCAGCGTCTCGGCGCGGCGGGCGGATTGCTCCCCTTCGACGCGCGCGGCCACCAAGCCGCCGACGATGAGCTTGATCGCCGCAGATTGCTGCTGCGCCGCCCCGGCGGCCTCCTCGGCTCCCGACGAAATTTCCTGCATCGCGGTTTCGAGCTCCCGCGCGGCGGCGGAAGCCTCCATCAGGCCAGACGCGAGCTCCGCGGTCGCGGCGGCGACGCGCTCGATGACGGTTTGCGGCTTCGCTACCGGGCCGCGCAGGTTCGCTTTGGCCGGCGCAGCGGCCGGGCTTGCCGGCGCTCCGGAGCGCAAGCCGCTGCCCGTAATCTTTGACTTCTTCACTAGTGCCATAGGCCGTCTATACCGTGTTGAGGTTGAGCAAGGAGACGGGTTGCGCGGGGTTGCGCCGCCCGTCGTTGTTATTTTGAGAATGCGTAATCCAACTTTTGTGAGGCAGCCCTATGCATCGCGCATGGGCGGCTCAATTTCCGAGCTCCAACGGCGCAAATTGCGTGAGGTGCCTCTTCGCTCGGTGAGCTATGCACCGAGCGTGCCGAACGGCCGGGGAGGCGGGAGCGGGAGCGGGACGGGAGCGGGAAACGCTAGTCGTTGCCGAAGCGTCGCGTGATGTCGGCGTAGGCGTTGATGCGGCGGTCGGGGTAAAACGGCCAGCCCGCGCGCACGGCGTCGATCTCGGCCAGGTCGAGCTCCTCGACGAGCACGACCTCTCGATCGACTGGCGCGCGAACGATGATGCGGCCGTCCGTGCCGGCGATGAAGCTCTGCCCCCAGAACTCGATGCCGCCGGTGCCACGCGGATCGGGCTCGAAGCCCGTGCGGTTCACGGCGATGACGAAGCAGCCGTTCGCGACGGCGTGACCGCGTTGCACGGTCTCCCAGGCGCCGTGCTGGCGCTCGCCGAACTCTGCCTTCTCTTCCGGATGCCACCCGATCGCCGTCGGGTACACGAGGAGCTCGGCACCTTGCATGGCCGTCAGCCGCGCGGCCTCGGGATACCACTGGTCCCAGCAGACGAGCACACCGAGCTCGGCGGGTTTCGTGTGAAAAACCTTGAACCCCAAGTCGCCGGGCGTGAAGTAATACTTCTCGTAGTAGCGCGGATCGTCGGGGATGTGCATCTTGCGGTACTTGCCCAAGTACCCGCGCTCGGCGTCGAGCACCGCCGCCGTGTTGTGGTACAGCCCTGCGGCGCGCTTCTCGAACAGGCTCGCGACGAGCGTGATCTTCAGCTCGGCCGCGAGCTTGCCGAGCGCGTCCGTGCTCGGGCCCGGAATCGCCTCGGCGAGACCGAACTGGGCGGCGTCCTCGCTCTGGCAAAAATAGCGCGAGCGAAACAGCTCCGGCAGCACCACGAGCTGGGCGCCGCGCTTGGCCGCGTCGCGCACGCCGTCGATCGCTTTGGCAAGATTCGGCGCGGGGTCGTCCCCCATCGCCATTTGCACGAGCCCGACTTTCAGCGGCCGTGCCCCCCTTCGAGGACTGCCAAGGGTCGTCACCGCTGGTGATCCCGCTCGATGTCGCGCGTGTCGCAGTACGTCGTCTGTGGGAAGCACGCCATGTATTGGTCGAGGATCTCCATGCCCTGCGTGGGCCGGACGACGTTCTGCTGGATCTTCGCGCGCACGAGCTCGCTCATGCGGCGATGCAGATCGTTCGGGAAGTACTGCACCTGCGCCAGCATGTCCTGCACGGCGGTGCCATGAATGATTTTCTCGATCCAGAAGTCGCCGTCCTCGTCGGGGTCTGCGTAGATGTGCGCCTCGGTGACGCGGCCGAACAGATTGTGCGCGTCGCCGATGATGTCCTCGTAGGCGCCCATCAGGAAGAAGCCGAAGTAATACGGAGTTCCGTTCGAGGTCGCGTGCACGGGCAGGAAGCGGTTGTCGCGCGTCGAGACGTAATGCGTGACCTTACCGTCGGAATCGCAGGTCAGGTCGACGAGCACGGCGCGCTTCTCCGGGTGCTCGTCGAGCCGGTCGATTGGGACGATCGGGAACGGCTGGCCGATGGCCCAATGGTCGAGCATCGACTGGAACACCGAGAAGTCGCAGAGGTACAGCTCGGTCAGCTTGTCCTCGAGCTCGATGATCTCGGGCCGCGACGAGTCGGGATTGTTGCGCTTCAGCGCCTTCAATAGCCCCGTGCAAATGCGCCAATAGAGACTCTCGGCGAGCGCACGCTCGGCGAGCGGCAGATAACCCAGCGTGAAGAGCTGGCGCACCTCGTCCAAGCGCTCGTTGATGTCGTGGTACGCCTCGAGCAGCTCGCCTTGCTTGCGCATCTTCGGCAGCGCCGTGAGAATCTTGCTTAGCGCGTGCAGCTGCTCGACGGCGTTCTCGGACACCGTAAGATCCTGATTCGGGTCGTCTTTCGCGTGCGCGCCGAGCACGGGCACGATCAGCACCGAGTGGTGCGCCGTCAACGCGCGGCCGCTCTCGGTCACGAGCGTCGGCGTCGGCACGCCGTTCGCGTCGCAGACTTCTTTGACGGTGAACACGACGGCGTTCGCGTATTCCTCGAGCGCGTAGTTGATGCCCGCGTCCTCTTCGAGGTGGCCCTTGTCGTAATTGACGCCGAGGCCGCCGCCGAGATCGAGGTATTTCAGCGCGAGGCCGCGCTTCACGAGCTGCGCATAGATCTGCGCGATCTCCTTCGTCGCCTCTTTCAATACTTGAATGTCGGCGATTTGGCTGCCGATATGACAGTGCAGCAACACGAGCTTCGATTGCTGACCGCTCGCCTCGAGCTCGTTGACCATGCGCATCAGCTCGGCCACGTTCAGGCCGAACTTCGAGTTCGTGCCCGACGACTCGGCCCAGCGGCCGGCGCCGCGCGTCGCGAGCCGCACCCGCACGCCGAGCTGCGACATGAAGCCGGTCGAGAACGCGAGGCCTTTGACGTCCGTGAACTCGGAGTATTTCTCCATCACGGGCACGATGTTCTGCCCGAGCTTCTGCCCCGCGATCATCAGCGACAGCATCGTGCGGTCCTTGACGCCGTTGCAGACGAGCAGCGTGTCGCCGTCGATGTGCGGCAAGCACGCGATCAGCTCCGCCTTCGAGCCGCACTCGAGGCCCATGCCGTACGGCCGGCCGGCATCGAGCAGCTCGTCCACGACCTCGTGGAGCTGATTCACTTTAATCGGGTAGATGCCGCGATAAACGTTCCCGTAGTTCGCTTCGGCGATCGCGCTGCGGAACGCCTCGTTGACGCGCCGCACCTGGGCGCGCAGCACGTCCTGGAAACGCAGCAGCACGGGGAACTGCACGCCGCGGCGGCGCAACTCGTTGACGATGTCGACGACGTCCATCGTCGTGCCCTCTTCGTCGAGCGCGCGCACGGCCATGTGACCCTTGTCGTTGACGAAGAAGAACGGATCGCCCCAGCTCGGAATCCGGTAGAGCTCGGAGGAATCCGACGGTTGCCACTCCGTGGGAGCCGCTTTCGCCTTGACCTGCGTCGACATCGACTTACTCTCCGAGCACGTGAGCGAACATCAGCGGGGCGACGATCGTGGCGTCGGACTCGATGATG
>JACZCZ010140725.1_pt1 | contig 20674 bp, 23 predicted proteins | sample 8641811 | NCBI WGS metagenome assembly JACZCZ01 (sample SAMN15324610, study PRJNA640507) | soil metagenome | isolation source: intercropping peanut in the first line | place: China: Luxin town, Laibin City, Guangxi Province | collected 2019-07-25 | depth 10cm m | reverse complement strand
TTCTTCATCAACCAGATCCGCATGAAGATCGGCGTGATGTTCGGCTCGCCCGAAACCACCACTGGCGGCAACGCGCTCAAGTTCTATTCGAGCGTGCGCCTCGACATCCGCCGCGTCGGCTCGATCAAGACCGGCGAGACCGCGATCGGAAACCGCACGCGCGTGAAGGTCGTGAAGAACAAGATGGCGCCGCCCTTCCAGACCTGCGAGTTCGACATCTTGTTCGGCACCGGCATCAGCCGCAGCGGAGACGCGCTCGATTTGGCGTCCGAGTCGAACATCGTGGAGAAGTCAGGCGCTTGGTACAGCTACAGCGGTGAGCGCATCGGTCAGGGGCGCGAGACTGCACGTTCCTACCTCGAGGCAAACCCCAAGATCCTTGCCGACATCGAGAAGAAGATTCTCGCGTCACGCGGGATCGCACGTCCGGACGCCGCTGCCGAAGAAGCGCCGGCCGCCGAGACCAGCGGTCGCAGCAAGAAGGGCGACGGCGCCAACGAACGCGCGCGACCAAGGGCGTGATTCCGCGCGCGCCGGGACAGCGGTCTCGATTCGGTTCGTGTGGCTTGGCGGCGCTGCTGATCACCTGCGTGATCGGATGCGGAGGCGCTGAAGCACCAACGCCACGGCCGCTTCCAGCCTCGGAATCGTTGCCGACACTTTCTGCGCCGGCGCTCGCCCTGGCTGGGGGTGCGCGCTGGGTGCTGTTGGCGGAGCCAAGCCGCGCGTTATCGAATCCTGCGTTGCGGCGCGCGTTTGACGTACTGGTTCCAGAGCGGCGGCGTCTGGCGTGGACAAGTCGCTACGCTTTGGATCCGACCACGGTCGAGCAACTGGCGATCGGTGCGTACGCCGATGGCGTGCTGTTGGTCGCGCGCGGACCGCTGAGCGGCTCCAAAGTGGTGTCGGCGACGGTCTCCGCGATGGACGCGGTCGAGACATCGAGTGAGCCGCCGCGGCCGCGCGTGGTCGGGCTGATAGGTTCGGAGCGTTACTTGCTGGCCGCGGCCGCCGAAGACACGCTCGTCCTTGGCCAGGGTGCTCCTGCGACTTGGCACGCGCTGATGCGCTTCGTTGACGGGCTGTCACATGTCCTTCCGCCGCCCGCCCTGAACGACGCCGCACTGCGTCAACCCGCCGACGCGGTGGGGGCGCCGATCGTGCTGCATCTGCTTGAGCCGTTGGCGCTGCCGCTCGACACACCGGTGGGCGTTGTTCTGGCTGGCCAAACCCAACTTTCGCTCGCCTTATCATCGACCGATCCGGAGTCCATCGATGTCTGGCTGGCGCTCGCCGGTGAGTTCCCGGACACGATCGAAGATAACCTGCGCGCAGTCGTGACTTCGCTCGCGGCCGAGCCGCTGGGTGCCGCGCTCGGTATCGCCAACGCCCTCCCGTCACTGCGGATCGAACGCGAGCACCGAACCGTGGTGCTGCGGCTCCAATTGCCGACCGAGCGCTTGGTCCAAGGGCTGGAGACCCTGTTTGGGGCGGAGTTGTGGCATCTTCTGCAGGCCCCGAACGATGCCGACTAGGACAAGTATTGTTTAGCAAAGTCCAATGGTTACGCGTCGTTGCCGGAGTCCCCAAAGGGTGCTAGGTTATCGAACCTGATCACAAGGAAATCATCGCCGCGACGTGCCGTCCCGGCTACAATCGACGGCCCGCAGCGCGGCACTCAAGACTCCTGCTGGTGAGAGGGGGCACAGCCGCCCTCGCATTGGCCTCTGAGGAACGGATACGAACCATGGCAATGGAAGCGTTCAAGGTTGGCGACAAGGCAGTTTACCCCGCACACGGTGTCGCTCAGGTGACGGGCATCGAGAGTCGCGAGATCGCCGGCAACAAGAAGGAATTTTACATCCTCAAGACGCTCGAAGGCGGGATGAAGCTGATGATCCCGATCGATGGCGCTTCCAAGGCCGGCCTGCGCGGAATCATGTCTAAGAAGGACGCCAAGAAGGTGCTTGAGATCCTCAAGGCCGACGAAGTCGCTGTGACGGCTCAGCCCTGGAACAAGCGCTTCCGCGAATACAACGAGATGTTGAGCAGCGGTTCTGCGTTCGAGGTCGCGAAGGTGTTGCGCGACCTTCATCGGCTCAAGGCGGACAAGGAGCTTTCCTTCAGCGAGCGTCGCTTGCTCGATCAGGCAAGGAATTTGCTGGTCGCTGAGCTGGCGTTGGCGCGCGGCTGCGACGCTGGCCGCGTTCAGAAGGAGCTCGAGACCGTTCTCGGCGCCTGAAGGCGTGTTTTCGGCCGGACCGTCTGGTAGAGACCGCGCCGTGGACACCTTCTCATCGCTGAAATGGGACGCCGCTGGCCTGGTCACTGTCGTGGTGCAGGACGAGCGAAGCGGTGAAATACGCATGGTGGCGCACGCCAACGCGGATGCGCTGCGTGAGACCCTGACCACCGGCTTTGCACACTTCTACAGCCGCTCGCGCGGCGCGCTCTGGAAGAAGGGCGAGACCAGCGGTCACACGATTGAAGTTCGCGAGATCTGGACCGACTGCGATGGCGACGCCCTGGTGTACGTGGCGGAACCCGCGGGGCCGTCCTGTCACACCGAGCGCACGACCTGCTTCTTTCGTCGCGTGACCGAGGAGGGGGTGACGGACGACGCGACGGCGCACGCGCGCCCAGCGCTGTCCGCCCTGTTTGCCGAGCTCGAAGCGCGACGTAGCGCGCCCGGAACCTCCAGCTACACCCGCAAGCTCCTCGATGGTGGTGCGCCTGCAATCAACGCAAAGATCGTGGAGGAAGCCGGCGAGGTCGTGCGCGCCATCGAACGCGAAGCGGGCGATCGCGTGATCTCGGAGGCCGCCGACGTCCTCTATCACCTGTTTGTGGGCTTGCTCTGGCGCGACCTCAGCCTGCGCGATGTGCAGGGCGAGCTGTTGCGTCGCAGCGGTGTCTCTGGGCTCCTGGAAAAGGCGCGTCGCACCGCGCCAACGGGTGGATCATCGCCTTGACGCTGGGGGGCGTCTCCTACAACATGCGCGCCCTGAAACACGGCTTTTTCGCTGTGTTTGGCACCGCCTCCCTCGGTTGCGCGCTCTCCCGTGTGACCCTAGCCGCGGGCTAACGACATGCTGTTTCAACGACTCGCTTCCATCACCGTCGCGCTTACGTTCGCCCTGCTCCTCTTGGGCGGCATCGTACACATGACCGACTCGGGGTTGGCGTGCCCGACTTGGCCAATGTGCTTTCCGGAGCAGACGTCGTTGATTCCCGACTTCGGCGGCAAACCGTTGATCGAGTACTCGCACCGGCTGACCGCGAAGACCGTCGGGGTGATGACGATCCTGATGTTGGTTGTCGCGTTCCGTCAGCGGCGGCAGCACGCGGCTCGCTTCAAGCTCGCGATCCTGGCGTTCGTGCTGGTGATCTTCCAAGGCCTGCTCGGCAAGATCACGGTCGAACACTCCCTCCCCACGTTGGTATCGACCGGGCACCTCGCGACAGCGATGTTGTTTTTCGCCCTGATCGTGTCGTTGGCGCTCGGCGCCTTCACCGTCGATGACCGCGTCGCCGTGTCATCTCGCACCCGCACTGCGACTCGCCTGACGTTGGCGGCGATCTACCTGCAGATCGTGCTGGGAGCGTTCGTGCGTCACACCGGCTCCGGCCTCGCCTGTGGCACGTCACCGCTCTTGTGCATCGACACGCTGTGGCCGGCGATGGGCCCCGCGCAGCTGCACATGGCGCACCGCTACTTTGCGCTCGTGGTCACGGCGCTGGTGATCTGGTCGAGCCTTGGCTTGCGCCGTGAGGCCGCCGGTGTGGTTCGTCGTTTTGCGACTGGTGCGGTTGTGCTGGTCGTGATCCAGGTGGGGCTCGGCGTGCTGAGCGTCGCGACCACCCTGGCGCTCCACCCGGTCACCACCCATCAGGGCGTCGGAGCGATTCTGTTCGCTTGTTACGTCGCGCTCGCGTATTTCACGCGCACGATGGCGCGCGTTCCGGCAGCTTCTGAACCGAAGAGCGATTCGGCGCCCAGCGGCCAGGTCCACGAGGCACGAGCGCTCTCATGAACACGGCAGCCCTCACCACCGGCGTGTTGCCTACCGTCCGCGAGCTCGTCGCGCTGACCAAGCCGCGCGTGACGTGGCTCGTGCTGGCGACGACCGCATGCGGCATGGCGGTTGCGCCGCAGTCGGCAAGCTGCAGCACACGCGCTGCGGCGATGCTGGCGACGCTGCTGGTGGTCGCCTCCGCGAATTCCCTGAACTGCTGGCTGGAGCGCGATCTCGATCGACTGATGACGCGTACACGCAATCGGCCCTTGCCGGCGGGGCGCTTGAGCCCACGCGTGGCGCTCGTCTTCGGCTTGGCGCTGGGGGCGCTGTCGGTTCCGTTGATGACGTTCCTGGTCAATCCGCTGACCGGCTTGCTCGCCGCCGTCGCGTTGATCAGCTACGTGTGGATTTACACACCGATGAAGCAGCACTCGCCAGCAGCGCTGCTGGTTGGTGCGATCCCCGGTGCGATGCCGCCATTGATGGGTTGGACAGCGATGACCGGCGCGCTCGACGTTCCCGGCCTCCTGCTGTTTGCGGTGCTGTTCCTGTGGCAGCTGCCGCACTTCATCGCGATCTCCGTGTTCCGTAAGCACGAGTACGCTGCGGCCGGCTTGAAGGTGCTGCCAGCGGTGCGCGGTGAGACGATCGCACGCCGGCACGCGGTGATGTACGCCGGCGCGCTCTTGCCGGTGACGCTCTTGCTGGTTCCGGCGGGCGTCGGTGGCCAGCTCTACTTCGTCGTGGCGCTGGTGCTCGGCGCCGTGTTCTTCCTGAGCGCGTTGCGCAGCCTCTCGCGCGATGGCAGCGATCGCTGGGCGCGTCGGCTCTTCGTGACGTCGCTGTTCTATTTGCCGATCTTGATGGCCGTGCTCGTGATCGACGCAGGCGGCTAGTGTGTCGAGCTCGCGCGCTGTGCGGATCCGGATCGTCGCCGCGCTGATCGCGCTGCCGCTCGTCGCCTGTGGAAATCAGGCGACACTGCCGGTGATCGCCGATGCACCGCCGCTGCCGTTGGTCGATCAATCAGGCCAGCCCTTCGACGCCTCGAAGCTCGCCGGCAAGGTGTGGATCGCGAGCTTCATGTTCACGTCATGCCCCGACGTTTGCCCGCTGCTCACGAGCAAGATGCGCTCGCTGCAGCTTCGTTTCGGTAACCACAAGCGCGACGTCGCGCTGGTGTCGATCAGTGTCGACCCGCATCACGACACGCCCCAGGCGTTGACCGCGTTTGCGCGCGAGCACGAGGCGGACTTCAGCAACTGGTCGTTTTTGACCGGATCCGAAGACAAGGTGCGGCGCGTGGTGATGGAAGGGTTCAAGCAAGCGATGGAAGACGTACCGGCGAAGGACAATCAGCCGCGCAACATTCTTCATGGCACGCACGTCACGTTGATCGATCGACGCGGGCGGATTCGTGGCTTCTACCGCACCGACAATCCGAGCCTGCTCAAGCTCACCCAGGACGCCCAACAGCTGCTGAAGGAAAGCCCATGACCGCGTTCTTCCTCGCCTCGCTCAATGCGACGTTCAACACGATTGCCGCCATCTCTGCGTTTCTTGGCTACCGGGCGATCAAGCAAAAGCAGATCGCCACGCACAAGCGCTGCATGCTGATCGCGTTCACCGCGTCGTGCCTTTTCCTGACTTCGTACCTGACGCGCATCGCGCTCTACGGCGACACGAAATTCATGGGAGAGGGGCCGGTGCGTTGGCTGTATCTCGCGATCCTGATCTCACACGTGTTGTTGTCGCTCGCGACTGTGCCGCTCGTGCTGCGGACCCTGTTCCTCGGTCTGAAGATGCGCGTGGAGCAACACCGACCGATCGCGCGCTGGGCCTATCCGATCTGGGTCTACGTCTCGGTGACCGGCGTGATCGTTTACGTGATGCTCTATCACTTTCCCGGTCGTCCCTGATGCTGCGCGACGTGCTCGCGCTTGCGTGCGTCGCGACGGTATTTGCCTGCGACACGTCGACGGATTCTGCGCCGACACATGGCAAGGGGCGCGTGCTTGGTGGCGTGGAGGTCAGCGCGCAAGTCTTGGCGCGCGGTGACATGGTGTATCGGCAGCGGTGCAGGTTGTGTCACGGCGAGACCGGTGACGGCCAAGGGCCGATGGGACGCAAGCTCTCGCCGCCGCCGCGCGACCTGCGCAAGGGTGAGTACAAGTTCGCGCCGAACCCGAGCGCATTGCCCGACGACGCGTACTTCCACCGCATTCTGATCGAGGGCATTCCGAACACGATGATGCAGCCGTGGGGGCTCGACCATGACGATCGACACGCCGTGATCCAACACATCAAGACGCTGTCGCCGCGCTGGAGCGCACCTTAGGAGCACCGGCGGGGTCGTGATCGCTCGTTCGGGAAGCGGTGATAATGTCGGTGGCATGTCCGAACGCACCTTTGTGTGTCTGATCGTGGCGATTGCGTGCGCGTGGGGATGCGACGCGTTCGGTCCGCGCATCGTTGATCACGCCCCGACCAGTCCACGTGACGCCGGCACCGTCGACGCCGGTGGGTTCGGCGGCAGTGCGGGCTTCAGCGGCTTTGGCGGCAGCGGCGGCCTCAGCGGCTTTGGCGGCAGCGGCTTTGGCGGCAGCAGCGGTTTCGGCGGCGACAGCGGCACGAGCGGGTCGGGCGGGACGGGTGCTTCGGTATCGGTCGAGCAGTGCATCGTCGAGGCGCAGATTGCGAGCGAAGCCGTTCCCCAGACAGCGGCATGCCTTGATTGCGTGTGCCAGCTCAGCCCATCGGAGATCACGGCGTGCAGTCGTACCGATGGATGTTGGGAGCTCGCGGTGTGCGCGCGGACGCTGTGCGATAGCGAGCTCGATTGCACCTTGGCGCTGTGCAACGTGTTTGACGCCTTTGCGGTGTGGAATCCGGCGCGCTTCACGCTGAGCTACTGCGCCGACACGTGTTGGATGTCCGACCTCGATGCCGGTGCGATCGACAGCAGTTTCTGATCGAGATCTAAGTCGACGTACCGAAGCGCCGCGCGTCCTGATCGCGCTACGACGTGCAGTACTCGGCGGGCGCCTTCTTGATCTGGTCTTGCTTCTCTTTGACGCGACGCGCGATGGCGGCCGGTGGGCGACGGCGACCGAGCGCTTCGAGCGCGGCCTTGGCGTCCGTGCAGGCGTGCAGCTCGTAGAACGAAACGGCCATGCTGAAGAGCGCGTCGTTCACGGCGTCGCTGGCATTCGCATAGTTGGCGATCACCTTGCGGTACTCGCCGAGCGCGCGCGCATGCTGGCCTTCGAGCCGATAGCACTCGCCGACTTGCAGCTGCGCTTTCGCCGCTTCAGCGTCCTGGGCGTAGCGCGTCACGTACTCACGGAACAACACGCGCGCCTTGTTGAAGTCGTTGGCGGTGAACGCTCCGCGTGCCGCGGTCAGGTGGGCTGCCTTGTCGGCTGGCACGTCGACCTGCTCGTTCTCGGTGCCGCGGCGTGAAAGACGATCGACGCGTTGCTCCAGATCGCTACCGCGCATCGCGATGTCGCGCGCCAGCGTCTCCTGGTTGTTGCGGAGCTCGGCCACTTCGCCTTGCAGCGTGGCCAGTTGTTGCTGCACTTCCTCCACCTTCGCACCGTGATCGGCGCTGTTGCGGGCGAGCAGGGCGGTGGCCCGCTGAAGCACCTCTTCGAGCTGCGCGATCTTCGCGTCCAACTGTGCACCGGTCGCTTGAACCGCTGCTTCCAAACGCTCGATCCGCTTGTCGCGTTCCGCCGCTTGCTGACGCAGCTCCTCGCCGGTCGAAGCGGAGGTCCAACAGCCGGTATGACCCAGGGCGAGCAGCACAACCAACGACAGACGCGCGCGTGTCATCGGCGGGCTCCTACTGCGGCTTCACATCGACGCGACGATCGCGCGACCAACCGGCCTCGTCTTCGCCGCTTGCCATCTCCTCGCCGAGCGACGAATGGGTGATGCGTGCTTCCACGCCGAGCGACTTGAGGTAACTCTCGGCGGCGCTGGCACGACGATCGCCGAGCGCCAGGTTGTACTCCTCGGTGCCGCGCGGATCGGTCAAGCCCGTCAGGTGAATCGCGCTGATGTTGCGCTGACGGATGCAGCTGGCGAGGCGGCCCAGTTGATCGCGCGCGCCGCCTTCCAACGATGACGAGTCGTAATCGAAGTACACCGGCGACAGCTCGCACGGGCCGGGCTCGGGTTGCGCGACAGGCTCGGGCTCCGACGCCACCGGGCGCGACACGCAGCGGTTGCCTTCGCAGTCGTAGCCGGGTCCGCAGTCGCTCACTTGATTGCAGTAGCCCTCGATCGCGTCGCAGCGCCCGTTGGTGCATTCCTGACCGGCGGGGCAATGGCTGTTGTCGCGGCACTGCTGGCATTGGCCGTTCACGCAGTACTCGGCTTCGTGACAATCCTCGTCGGTGTCGCACTTCGGATATGACGGGCCGCAGCCGGACAAGGCAGCGATCATCAGGGAGGCGACGGCAACGGCCGCGTGCATGAGTCGTGTGGTCATCGTGAGTCCCGTAGCAGCGCCTACAAGGCGCGAAATGAAGTAGCGCGTGGGCTACTCCCCTCAACTTTGCTTGTCAACGCTGAGGGTGGCTCGTACATTGCGCGCCGCCGTGCCCCAACGCAGCACCGCGCCAGCTTCGGGCCCGTTCCTCGCGCTGTCCGACGTCAAGCGCATCCTCTATCTCGCGGTCCCCGCGATCCTCGCGTTCGTCACGCAGACGGCGATCAACATCGTCGACACCTGGTTCATTGGTCAGCTGCAGGAGCCCGAGCGCAGCGGTGGCCAAGCGATGCTGTCGTTCGCGCTGATGGTGCTGTGGGCCGTCGGCGGTTTCCTGTCGGCGATTTCAGTCGGCACACAGGCGCTGGTCGGACGGCGCATCGGCGCGCAAGAACCGACCGCGGCGGGCGGGGTGCTGTCCAATGCGGTGGTGTTGGCGACGGCGGCGTCGACGGTGGCAAGCGTGCTCGGCTGGCTGGCGATTCCGACCGTGTTCGACCTGGTGTCCTCAGATCCTGAGTACGTTCGACTCGGCACCGACTACACGCGCTGGCGTTATGTCGGCGTGGTCTCGATGGTGGTCACCGCCGCGTACAAGGCGTTCTACGACGGCACCGGCCGCACCTATATCCACTTCGCCGCCGCCGTGGTGATGAACATCGTCAACGCGCTGCTCTGCTACGCGCTGATCTTCGGCAACTGGGGCGCGCCGGCGATGGGTGTCAGTGGTGCCGGCATCGCCGCTGCGATCTCGTCGTGGGTCGGCTTGGGCGTGATGGTGGTGTTCTCGTTGCGCGGCGCGGATCTCCAAACGTACGCGCCGTACCGCGGCGGCGTGTTGTCGCGCTCGGTGATGACGCAGCTTGCCAAGCTCTCTGTTCCGTCGGGTTTCGCTACGATGGTGGTGATGACCGGCTTCATGTTGTTCATCCGGATCGTCCAGGGCTTCGACAGCGCGCACGTGGAAGCGGGCGGCGCGGCGTCGATCTACGGCGCAGCGACCACCATCATCATCAACGTCCTGAGCCTCACGTTCTTTCCGTGCATGGCGTTTGGTGTCGCGACCGCGACGCTCGTGTCGCAGAGCTTGGGCGCGAAGGATCCCGACAGCGCCGAGCGCTACGCGTGGTCGAGCGTGAAGATCGCGGTGATCGCGTTCGGTGTGCTTGGCTTTTTGGAGGGAGTGTTCCCAGAGCAGTGCATCGCGCTGTTCAACGACTCACCGGAAGTGATCGCGGCTGGCGCGTCGTCGATGCGACTGATGGGTCTGTGCAGCCCGATGGTCGCCGGCGGCATGATTCTGACCCAGGCGTTGTTCGGCGCGGGCAACCCGGCGTTCGTGATGAAGGTGGAGCTGGCGCTTCACTTTGGTGTGTTGATTCCGGCGGCGTACTTGTTCGGCGTCACCTTCGATGGCGGCTTGCTCGGCGTGTGGCTTGGTGCTGCGGTGTACGTGGTGATGCTGACCGGGATCATGGCGTGGAAGTTCCGCCAGGGCAGTTGGAAGTCGATTCAGCTATAAAGCCCGGCATGTCGATTCGACTCGCCCAGCGCATGCGTGAGACCGCGCCGTCCGCCACAGCGCAGGTGTTTGCACGCGCCGCTGAGCTGCGTGCTCAAGGTGTCGATTTGGTCTCGTTCGCGGTAGGTGAGCCGGACTTCGACACGCCATCGCACATCGTGGACGCTGCCAAGCGCGCGCTCGATGCTGGTGCCACGCGCTACACGACGGTCTCGGGCATCGCGGAGCTACGCCAAGCGATCGCAGCTGATTCATTCCAGCGTCGCGGCGTGCAGCACGCGCCCAACGAAGTGGTGGTGAGCACAGGCGCCAAGCAGGCGCTCTACAACGTGGCGCAAGTGTTGTTTCAGGCCGGCGATGAAGTCGTGATTCCGACGCCGAGCTGGGTGAGCTATCCGGATCATGCGCGGCTCGCGGGAGCGACCCCGGTGATCGTGCCGTGCGCGGAAGCTGATGGCTTCTTGATCACGCCCGAGGCACTGCGCGCGGCGCTGACCGAGCGCACGGTCGCGGTGATCCTGTGCTCACCATCGAACCCAACTGGTGCGGCGTATACGCGCGCGCAACTGACTGCGCTGGCAGACGTGCTGCGATCGCATACAGCATGGATCGTGCTCGACGAGATCTATGCGCGACTGGTCTACGACGGCTTCGAGCAGGTCTCGTTGCTGACGGTTGCGCCCGATTTGCGAGATCGGATCATCGTCGTCGACGGCGTGAGCAAGACCTACGCGATGACCGGCTTTCGTCTCGGCTGGATGCTCGCTCCACGCGCGGTGGCGCAGGCCTGCGACGCGATCCAGAGCCAAGTGACAACCAGCGCCAACACGGTCGCGCAGCATGCTGCGCTTTCGGCGCTGACGGGACCGCAAGCGTGCGTGGAGACGATGCGTCTGGCGTTCGAGCGGCGTCGTGATCGGATCGTTGCAGCCGTGCGCGAGGTGCCGGGCCTCGCATGCAGCACGCCGGTCGGTGCGTTTTACGTGTTCGTCGATGTGCGCGGCGTGCTTGGCAAGCGTTCGATGGAACGCGTGATCGACAGCGATGTGACGCTGGCTGCGTGGTTGCTCGATGAGGCGCGGGTAGCGCTCGTGCCTGGGGCTGCGTTCGGTACGTCCGGGTTCGTGCGGCTGTCGTACGCGACCAGCGAGGCTGAGATCGATCGCGGGATCGCACGCATCGCAGATGCGCTTGCAACGCTTCGTTGATCGCGGCGAACGCTAGGTGGGTGGCTCAGGCGTCGGTGCCGGTGGATCGGTCGGCGTAGCTTGCTCACGGAACGCCGTGATCGCTCGCGCCACCAAACACGCGCTCATCGCAAGCAACATGAAACGCCAGGGTGCCCGCGGCGCGAAGCCTGCGCCGATCCACGACAGCACTGCGACGCCCAGCTGGCGCTGCAGCACGTCGCCACCGATCACCGCGGCGGTGCTGCCGCCGATGCCGATCGCGATCGGGATGGCGTAGAGCCAGAGCGGACCGTCCAAGAACCAGGTGACGTGTTGTGCGTAGTAGAGCGCGACCGCGAAGTCGCGACCGAGCGCGACACTGGCGAGCCAGAAGCCGATGCCGACCACGAGCAGCGCCACGCCGCCGAGCACGACGCCGACGATCCTTGGCCACGTCCATGGCGCGCGCGGCAACAAGGTCAGCGCGCACAGCATCACTCCCAAGTACGCCGCTTCGCCCATGTCGGAGATCAGCCACGTGACGCGATGCACCTGACTGAACGGCGCCACGATCGCGATCGACTGCAGCGTCAGCAGCGTCAATGAACACAAGGTGGAGACCGTGATCAACGCGACCGGCAAGAGCTGTAGGGGACGGGCGCGGGCGCCGACGACAGCGCTGATGACCAGCAACGTGGACAGAGAACACGCGGTGGCCGACCCGATGCCGGCGAGCGCTCCGTTCATCGCTTCGCGCGGGAAGAAGACCGCGCGGATCCACACCGGCAACAACATGCCGCCGAAGCTTGCGATGAGCAGCCGTCGTCGCGTGGTGATCGCCGCACCGCCGCGCAACCATGGCAATAGCCCGCCCACCAATGCGACCATGCTGGCCACCGCGCACAGGTTGACGGTGAAGTCGCCGATGCGCGCTGCGATCTGCCATGCCACCACCAGCGAATCGGGGTCGCGGCTCGGGATCGCCACGCGCACGAGCAGGGTCGTGAACAGACCCGACAACGCGGCCACCAGTGCGAGCGGGGGCGTAACGGAGAGTGGGTGGGGCGTGCCGGGGAGCGGTGAGGCTGTGTCCGGGAGCGGTTGTGCCGCGCTGTTCGGTGCGGTCATTGACGGCACGGCGGGCAGAATCCGCTTTCGTTCACCGATCCGTCAAGCGCGCCGCTTTGGTGGGGTTGCACGTCCCCCGAGTCGTCAGCTACCACGCTCACCGGTCTGCGCGGCCGGAGGTTTTCGGCCGCACGAAACGAGGCGTTTTTCATGAGCACTGCGCGTCACACCTGGAGCTTGAGCGAGGTCCGTGGCCTTCACGATCTTCCGCTGACCGAGCTTGTCTTTCGTGCCCAGGGCGTGCACCGCGAGCACCACCGTCCCGACACCGTGCAGCTGTGCACGTTGTTGTCGATCAAGACCGGCGGCTGCCCCGAAGACTGTGGCTACTGTCCGCAGAGCGCGCGGCACGAAAAGAAGATGAACGCCGAGAAGCTGATGGATGTCGACAGCGTGCTGGCCAAGGCGCGTCAAGCGCGCGACGTCGGTGCGACGCGGTTCTGTATGGGCGCGGCGTGGCGCGACGCGAAGGAAGGCGAGCAGTTCGAGCGCGTCTTGACGATGGTGCGCGGCGTGCGTGAGCTCGGCATGGAAGCATGCGTGACGCTCGGCATGCTCAACGAGGAGCAAGCACAGAAGCTCGCAGAGGCTGGGCTCACTGCGTACAACCACAACCTCGACACCTCGCGCGAGTACTACGGAAAGATCATCACGACGCGCACCTACGACGAGCGTCTCGATACGCTGGGTCATGTCAGCGCGGCAGGCATCTCGGTGTGTTGTGGCGGCATCATCGGCATGGGTGAGTCGATCGACGACCGCTGTCGCATGCTGCTGACGTTGGCGAACATGCCGGTGCAACCGGAGAGCGTGCCGATCAACGCGCTGGTTCCGGTCGAAGGCACGCCGCTGCAAGATCGTCCGCCGGTCGATGCGTTCGAGCTGGTGCGTATGTGCGCGGTGGCGCGGATCATGATGCCGCACGCGCGTGTGCGTTTGTCGGCCGGCCGCGAGAGCTTGAATCGCGAAGCGCAGATCCTGTGCTTTCTCGCTGGCGCCAACTCGATCTTCTACGGCGACAAGCTGTTGACCACCGGCAACCCCGACACCGACGCGGATCTGCGCATGCTGTCCGACGCTGGTCTCACGCCGCAGCTGGTCGAAGCTCACGCCGCAGAGTAGCGGCGCGAGTCAGAAGTCGCGCGGGATGCGCAGGGTGTGGATCGTGGTGGCGAGCATTTCGTATTGGCCCACGAGCAAGCACAGCTCGACGGTTTGCGCTTCGTTGTAGTGAGCGCGCAGGGCTTCCCACGTCGCATCGTCCAGGTTCTTGTCGCGCACGAGACCATCGACGGCGGTGAGCAGCGCGCGGTGACGATCGCTCCACTCGGGCGCGCTGGGTCCGGCGAAGACGCGCTCCAGTAGATCAGCCGTGACGCCGAAGCGACGACCGATCCGAATGTGGTGATCGAGCTCGTACTGGCACTGGCGCAGGTGCGCGACGCGCAGAATTACAAGCTCGGTTTCGTGCTTGCGGATCAGCCCGCCGGGCATCAGTTGTGCTGAGAAGCGCAGCCACGCGCGGAACAGCTTGCGCTGGCGCCCCAAGGTGCTGAACAGGCGCGCGTCGGTCGTGCCCGCGACCTTCGAGAGCACGCGCCAGATCACCCAGTTGATCACACCGAGCTGCGACAGGCCGCCGGGCGTCAGGCGCGGCGTGCTCACGACATCATCCGCTGCAGTTGGCGATTGAGACGACGCATGGCGGTCTCGTAGCCCCACGGAAACACGCGTTGAAACCAGTGTCCGATTCGGATGTCGTGGGAAGTGAAGACCAGGTAGCGGTTGTGCTTGATGCCATCGAGGATCGCGGCGGCTGCGCGCTCGGGTGTCACCGCGTGTTGCTCGAAGCGCTTGCGCATGCGTTGTGCGCGCGGCGTGTTCATGTCGACGCCGACGACTTCGATCGTCTGCACCAACCCGGTGCGCACGCCGCCGGGACACACCAAGCTGACGCCGATGCCGTGGTGCTCGAGATCGAAGCGCAGCACCTCAGAGATGCCGCGCAGACCGAACTTGCTGGCGCTGTACGCCGCATGCCATGGCAAACCGAACAGACCTGCAGCGGATGACACGTTGACCAGGTGCCCACCGCGGCCGGCCGCCATCATCGGTGGCAAGAAGCACTCGATCACGTGGATCGGACCCATCAGATCGATCTCGATCACCTTGCGCCAATGTTTGTGTTCGAGTCGGTCGACGGTGCCCCAGACCGAGATGCCTGCGATGTTCATCACCACGTCCATTGATCCGTGGTCGCGCGCGATGGCTTCAGCGAACGCACGCACGGCGTCGATGTCGGCGATGTCGAGCGCGCGGTGTGCGCTGACCGTGCCCCCGGCCTGACGAATCACCGCCACGACCTCGTCGAGCTGGGCTCCGTTGATGTCGGTGAGGAACACCTCGGCGCCCTCGGCTGCGGCGGCGATCGCGGTCGCGCGTCCAATCCCGCTGGCTGCACCGGTGATGAGACACTTGGCCCGATTCAAGCTGCGCAACGTCATGTGAGGACTGAGTAAACGCCTTGTATTCCATGCGTCAACGCGAAACTCCGCATCGGGTCGGGCGGCGGACCGTCTCCGTGTCAGGATCGTGGCGGCATTGTTGTTCAATAGGTTGACATATGTTCAGGTTAACGGGATGCCCGCGGCATGGGCAGCAAACACCATGGAGATTGGATTCAACGGATGCACGAAGCGGGCTTCGCGGCCTGCGTGAAGCGCGGATGCTACCTGCGCCACGACGATGGAACCTTGAAACGTTACTGGCACCCGATTGCCGCGCGCTCGGCGGCGATGGTCGCGGGCAGAGATCGCGGACAAGAAGTGAGCCTCGTCTACCTATCGAACGAAGATCTCGCTCAAGGCGTGCGCGACGCCGACGACGAATACAGTCGCCGCTGGCCCGCCAAACCGCGCAGCGGAAAGATCGAACGCGCGAAGGTGTTCAAACGCGCAACGTTCTTCGATTGAGCGCATGCGTGCGTTCAGTTTTCAGTGATCGGGACGTTGGCCATCAGGCGATCCAGTGACCAGAAGTTCTGACCGTGATTGTGCAGGTGCACGCGGATCGGATCGCCGACTTCGAGCGCCACCGTCGCATTCCAGCTGAGCTCCATCACGTTGCCAGCTTGTGGAATCGCGACGGTGGCTTCCCACTGGACCTCGTCGCCAAAAAGAATCGCGGCGTGGGCCTGCGCGGGCTCCGGTGCTTGCAGATCGAAATGTGCGAACACGGTGGTTACTTCACTGCCAACCGGCACCGCGACCCCTGCGGGATGCTCGAGCCACGCGTAGTTGCAGCGTGCGGTGTCGATCTCGAGCGCTTCGTACTCCACGTACCAACCGGCGATGCCGCACTCGATCGACGGCGGCTGGTGCGCGGCCAACGGATCTTCGATCAAGGCCGCTTGAGCCCACGCGCGGTGATCGACCAACGTGCGTATGGCGGTCGGGGGCTCCGGCGCATCTGCCGTGCAGCCGATCAGCGCGACATGCATCACAAGCCACACGCAGCTGACTCTACCCGCCGACAACGTGACCTGCGGGGCCATGCGCCCGGCATCCGAGACACGCGCGTGTCGATCACAACGCTGAATGGGTGACGGGTGGTTTTGAGAGTGGTACACCGCGGCGCAACCTAGATCGGAGAGCCCTCGATGGTCCACGTGGAATGGCTTGAGAACGCACGCCGCACCCTGCGCTCGACCCTGTGGCTTGGTGCGGTGTCGCTCGCTGCGATTGCGTGTGGCGACGACGCGGAGCCGGCCGTCACCGAGGCACCCACCTGGCATCAAGACATCGCGCCGATCGTTACGCCCAAGTGCACCGGTTGCCATCAGAGCGGTGGTATCGCGCCGTTCTCGATGCAGTCGTATGCGACCGCTGAACGCTGGGCGTCGCGCATGGCCGCTGCGGTGGAAGACGGCCGCATGCCTCCGTTTCTCGCGCAGGACACCGACGAATGCACACCGCCGTTGCCGTGGCGCAACGACTTGCGCCTGAGTGACGAGGAGAAGGCGCTGATCCGCGCGTGGGCTGATGGCGGCGCGGTGGAAGGTGATCCCGCGACTGCTGCCGAGGTGGAGCAACCGCCGTCGCCAGCGCTGGAGCGCGAAGACGTTGTGATGGTGACGCCCGCGCCGATCACCGTCGAAGGCGACAGCGACATTCACACCTGTATCTTGGTGGATCCGGGATTCGAGACCGACGTCTACGTGGTGGGTCGTCAGATCACGGCCGGCAATCCTGAAGTGCTGCATCACGTGGTGTCGTACGTGGTGACGCCGCGCTTGGTGGACGTGATGAACACGCCCGATGACACCACCGACGACGTGCGTGAAACGAAAGCCGAGCTCGAAGCGCGCATCATGGCAGCCAAAGGTATTGGCATCGGTGGTCGCTACGATTGCTTCGGCGGACCGGGCCTCACCAATACCGATCCGGCGCTGAGCGTGAGCACCTCCATTTTGGATGCGTGGGCGCCGGGCGGCGTGCCGAACATGGCGCCCGAAGGCAGCGGTCAGTTCCTGCTGAAGGACTCCCTTGTCTTGATGGACACGCACTACCACCCGACCGGTGAGCCGCAGGTCGACGACAGCACCAAGCTCGCGTTGATGCTCGCCACCGAGCGTCCCGATCTCAACAGCCGCGTGATCTTGCTCGGCAACTTCGAAGGCCTGCGCGAGACCGCGTTTGGCGACGGCAACCTCGTGATGCAGAGCGGTGAGAGCGCGGCAGAGTTCATGATCCCGGCCGACGAACCCAACCACGTGGAAGAAAACACCTGGACCTGGAAGCTGCCGGAGGGTGCCGAGCTGCGCGTGTGGTCGATGGGTACGCACATGCACTACGTCGGCGTCGACATGAAGATCACGCTCGAGCACGCCGACGATTCCGACACTGAGTGTCTGATTCAAACGCCCGAGTGGGACTTCAATTGGCAACGCGGCTACGCCTACGACGCCGCCTATGACGACCTACCGGTGATGCGAAACGGCGACACGCTGCGCTTCCGCTGCACCTACAACAACACGATGAGCAACCTCAACGTGCGCGGCGCGCTCGACGACCAAGGCCTGGAGGCCCCCGTCGACGTTCGCCTCGGCGAAGACACCTTGGACGAAATGTGTCTCGGTGCGCTCGGCCTGATTTCACCGAACACCAATCCTTAGTCGTCAGCGCGAGCCTTCGTCGTCAGCACGAGCGTTCTTCGACGAGAACGTGCGCGGCCTACTGGCGTTCGACGCGGAAGGGGCCGGGACAGCGCGTCATCGAAGCGGTTTCAACCAGCGACCAGGTGCCGGCGATCTTCTGCGGCGTGCCGCCATCATGCGTGCCCATCAACGTGCCATCGAACATGCCGGCCGGCGGCAGCGCCACGGTCAGCGGGCTCATCGGATCGCTCGGATCTTTCGCCACCGGGATGCCCCAGATGCCATCGACTGCGGTTGCGCGGAACTCACCGGTGCGGCAGTCGAGGCCACCCTGCAGGTGTGTCTCGAATCCGATGAAGCCCGCGAAGCCGAACAACGTGCCGCTGCCTTCCGGGATCACCAGGTCCTGACAAAACTCTTCGCCGGGCTGGCACATGTTGGTCATCGTCTCGTCGATCGCGAGCTCGAACGCGACCGCGCCGGTCAGTGGAAATGTCGGCATGCCGTTTTGATCGAGCATGCAGTCATAGGTGCCCACGTACGTACCGGGATCGCAGTTGGCGAGCGGCGCACCAGTTCCCGAAGCACCAGCCGAACCCGCGCTACCGGCCACACCGCCGAAGCCACCGCTTCCACTCACGCCACCGAACCCGCCGCTACCACCGGTCGCGCCGCTGCCTGCCGCGCCCGCGCTGCCACCCGTATCACCGCCGGTTGCGGCGGCGCCCATCTCTGCAGTCGGCGCACAACCGGTCGCACCGATCAGCACCAGGGCTGCACATGTTCGGAAATCCACCATCACACACCCCCAACCCGACATCAGTGGAGCGCACGAGCGGCTCCGGTCGGCATTATTTTCTCGACGCACCGCTCGCGTTGGTCAGCCACGTGGTGAGGTCGGTGTAGTCGGTGACGACGACGTCCGCTTCCGGGCGCGGGCAGACCGGATGGCAGCCAGCACCCGCGCAATCGATCACACCGGCACCGGATGCACCGGCGTTGGCGTCGGCATCATCGTTGAGGCCGGCGAACCGCGCTGAGATCATGCCCACATCACGTGCGCCGGCGATGTCACTGCGTCTCAGATCGCCCACGTGCACCGCGCGCTTCGCCTCCACACCGAGGCCCCGCAGCGCGGAATGAAATGCGAGCGGATGCGGCTTGGGCACGCGGATCTCGTCCGAGAAGATCTGGACTTCGAGAAACTCCAACAGACCGACGCGCTGCAAGAGCTGACGCACCACGCGCCCGGGCGAAAAGCCGGTGTCGCAGATCAACGCGATGCGCACGCCGTCTTCACGCAACGCTTCCAAGATCGCGCGCGCACCCTCCGCAGCCACGATGCGGTGATCGGTGATCTCGTCTTCGAGCACACGCACCAGCTCATCCACACGCGAAGGCGTCAGCGTCACATCGAGCGCCGCGAGCACGTGGCGTGTGATCTCCGGTCCCGCAAACACCTGCCGCCGATGCCATGCCTTCTGGTGTTCGGCCCACCCCGCGGCAAGCGCGCTCGCCACCTGCTCACGTGGTTTCTGCGTCCACTCGCACAGCACATCGACACGCCCGCGCGCCGGCTGATGACCACGCGGCTGATCGTCGAAGATCAACGTCTGCCAACAATCAAACGTCACCGCGTCGAACCGAAACCGCCTTGGCATGCGTGCACGCTAGCACCGTCGAAGGCCCGGGCGCTTGATTGCGATTGGTGCTGATGACACAACGCGCGGCGATGCAGCCTACGTTGGAGCAAATCGAGATCGCGCGCGGTCATGTGTCGAACGTCGCGTTCTTGCGACTGCTCGGGGTGCAACTCGACACACTCGGTGATGGCACGGCGCAGATGTCGCTCACCATCGACGACAAGCATTTGCAGCCGCTCGGGATTGCCCATGGCGGCGTGATCGCGTCACTGATGGATTCGGTCACGTGGTGGGCCGCACGCGCTGCGCTCGGCTTCGAGATGAACCACCCGATGGTCAGCGTGGACCTCAAGCTCAACTACCTGAGCGCGCTCAAGCCCGGCCCCGCCATCGCCCGCGCCACCTGCAAAAAAGCCGGCGCCCGCCTGTGCTACTCGGTCGGCGAAATCCTCGACACAAGAGGCCGCCTCGTCGCCGACGGCGCCTCTACGCTGATGATCGTCTCGGGCTGAGATTCGAGCGCTCACACGTGGTCGTGCGTTTCGTCGTCGCCCGAGGTTTCGACCGGGCGTGAGAATCGCGCAGGCGGCGTGTCACATCGTGGGTCGTGGCGCCTCGGTTCAAGCAGGCGGAGATGGCCATCCTGCGACGCAGCTATCCGACGGTGGAGGACACCGTCATCGCGCCAGATGATCTGGCTGCGCGTGCGTTACCACCGTGGTTGACGGGGTTGTGCCTGCACCGGCACTTGCCCTGGCTGTTCGTGGGCACGGCGCTGTTGTTAACGTCGCAAGCGCTGACGCTTGGCTTTCATCTCGACGACTACGTTCATCGCTACGTGCTGTCGGAACTGCCGGGTGCGCCCGATCTCGAACGCGTCTATCAATCGCCTTTCGGCGTGGCCAATGGCGATCCGGCGGACAACCGCTGGCAGGTGGAGCACGGCTACGCTCCGTGGTGGATCGCGCCACACCTGCTGCTGTCGCTGTGGCGGCCGGTCAGTCAATGGACACACCAGCTCGATGCGATGGTGTGGCCCAACAGCGCCTTCGCGATGCACGCGCACAACCTGCTGTGGTTTGCGCTGCTGATCTACGCGACCACGCGCTTGTACCGCCGCATCCTGGGTGAGCGACGCGTGATCGCTGGGCTCGCTGCGTTGTTCTACGCGGTGAGTCATACCAATGGCTTTGCTGTCGGCTGGATTGCCAACCGCAATGCGTTGGTGATGGCCAGCTTCGGCATGCTCGCGCTGATCGCCTACGTCGCCGGACGCCAGGGCTCGCGGCTCGGTGCTTGGGTCGCGTTGCCACTGTTTCTCACGGCGCTGCTGGCGGGCGAGGGGGCGGTTGCGGTGTTGGGCTATGTGATCGCGCACGCGCTCTTCGTCGACACAGCGCTCCCACGTGCACGCCTGCGCGCCGTTGCGCCTCACTTCATCCTGCTGCTTGCATGGCGCGTCGCTTACAACGCGACCGGTCACGGCGCGCACGGCTCGGGCCTGTACATCGATCCGGTGCGCGAGCCGCTGGCGTTTGTG
>JACZCZ010181357.1_pt1 | contig 20686 bp, 36 predicted proteins | sample 8641811 | NCBI WGS metagenome assembly JACZCZ01 (sample SAMN15324610, study PRJNA640507) | soil metagenome | isolation source: intercropping peanut in the first line | place: China: Luxin town, Laibin City, Guangxi Province | collected 2019-07-25 | depth 10cm m | reverse complement strand
GCCACCCCGCGCCCGTGCGGGTTGGGGAAGGGCGGGGGGGGGGTTCAAGAAATCTATCCCGCTGCCCGAGGTGGGGTGGGGGGGACGGGGCAGCGGCTGTCCCGCCGGGGGGCGTGGCGGGGTTGGTCATGCGGCGGCGCTCGAGGGGGCGTATTCGCTCGGCGGATATATGTCCGGACGCCATTCGTGGCGGGGGATTCCTGTCTCGGCCTCAGCCTTGCGAACGAGCTCTGCCGGAAGTGGCGCGCCTTTCGCAATCCAGTTGGAAATATTCTGCTGGCTCGTGCCGATGGCCTCGGCAAGACGGCTCTGTTTGCCGTCAAACTTGGGCAGTTCGAGTGCGCGCTGAAGAGGGGTCGTCGTCATGAATGCAACGCTTACAATCGAAGCGTTACAATTACAACCCTTTTGTAGGGGCGCTACAATCAATAGTTTTGTAGCGACCGCCGTTATGCAGATGCCTGAGGATCCCGGCAAGGCTGGAGTGTGGACAAAAGCCCAGCGCGATAAACGCGGGTGGTCCGCCGCTGAGCTTGCGTCGCGCATAAACGGGCGCGCAAGTTATGAAGGCGACCCAACGCGTGTGAGCCAGCAAGTCGTTTCCAAATGGGAGCAGGGTAATACAAAGCGCGCTCCTGCATGGACCCGGTACGTCCCAATCGTTCTCGAAATTGGCGACGCCGAAACAGCGCACGATCCTCATCTGCACACCGGGTTGGATGATGCCAGCGTCGACATACAGCGTCTGCCGACGTGGGCGGGCCTCGGCGCCGGCGGGACAGGAGATGACGATCCCGGCAAAGTCTCGTTTTCACGCGATCTCGTCACCAGAGAATTGAGGGCCGACCCCGAAGCGCTTCTCGCCATGGTGGCCGAAGGGAATTCTATGGAGCCGGATTTTCGCGGCGGCGACCAAATTCTTGTCGACACGCGGCGCAAATCGTTAGCCCAGCCGGGAGCCTTTTGCATCTGGGATGGCGACGGCCATGTCGTAAAATTTATCGAGAAGGTGCCGGACAGCGAGCCCCAGCAAATAAGGCTGGTGTCGGCGAACGGGATATATGAGCCGCAGATACGTTTGCTCGAAGATGTGAGCATCATCGGCCGCGTGATTTGGTTCGGACGGCGCGTGCAATAGGGGTACGAGAATGCGGGGAATCTTGCTTCTGACTGCACTATTGGCAGTCCAAGCATCGGCGAAGGAAAGCAAATCAGACGCGGCCCTGCGCCAGCAGCTCGAGCGTTCGCCTGCGTCGCTCGAAAGCCTTGTGAAAGTTAAAGGCGATTCCCTCGATCCATCTTACACGATCTCGACGTCGGGTGTGTCGGTGTTTGTCAGCAAGGGGTGGTTAGCGAGCACGACGATTGAAAACAGCTTTTTGCGTGCATTTGTCGACAAAAAGACTGGCGCAGTAACGGCGCAGGTTTATCATTCGGCCCGGTACGGAGGGAATGGCTGGAACCACTTTCGGCGGGCATCCTACGAAGGCGCTGACGGGCTTGTCGAAACGAGCGCGGATCGGGTCGGCTCTGACGTGTCGTGCGCACGATATGGGTGCACCTACTACGAAGACATTGTCTTCGACGTGCCGTGGTCGACCTTCGAAGCACTCGCCTCTAAATATGATCCGGCGAATCCAATGACCGGCATGAAATATCGGCTGTTCGGACAGTCCGGAAACAACTTCGACGAAGGCATTCCAATCAACGAAATCGTGGCCTTTGTGAACGTCGTCAAGAAGATAAGGAACCCTGCCCCGCAGGCGATCATCCTTCCGCCGGAACAGCAGCCCAAGCCCTAGCCCCACCTCTCTTGCGACCCGGGGAGGTGGGGTGAATATTGCATTATTGCATTATTCATGCTAAGCGCTGGCCAGACGAGCGCTTGGAGGCAGCATGAAATACGAAGGGTTCGGCGATGCTCGACTGGAGGTCAACTTTGACGTTGATCGGCCTGTTGAGCTTGTTCAGCTGACCCTTGCCCTCCAGGCACTCGCCCGAGACTATCGTCGCTACGCCAACGATTCGATCCGCGACAGTGGCGGCAAGGTTTCCGACGATGACATCAAGCTCTATGTCACCAAGGTAGAGACCGGCAGCATTATTGCCGAACTGGGCAGCGCTGCCCAAGTCATGGGCGCATTTCTGCCATTGGTCCCGGTCAGCCCATTATTCGCAGGATACGTGGAATTTTTTGGCGCTTCGGTCTCTTATTTTTCTTCGCTCGCAAAGCGAACCGGCCTCAAAGCGTCTGACATTACGGCGACGAAAGCCGCCGCCCAGGCTGTTGCTGACATCATGGCCGTCCCGGCGGCGATGGCTGGTTCGAAATTCAAACTCGCTGCGAAAATTGGAGCAAAAGCCGCGGACGGTTCGGAGTTTGCGGCTCAGATTACGTTGACGAGCGAGGAAGCGGCGGAAGCGCAGAGGGGCGCGCTTATCGCCCAGAAGGTGCTCGACTACCGCGGCGATGCAGACCACCAGAACGTTTTGCTGTATTTTGAACGCACCAGCACGAAGAGTGCGAAGTCGGATGGGCGAACGGACGACAAGGCAGTTATCAACTCTATCTCACCGAAAGCGTTGCCTGTCCATTTCGCGTCGGCGCTAGATGCGGCGCGCGTGAACGACATGAAAGCCGACCCTCACCAAAACCCATTTAAGGCCGGTTTTCGTGTCGATGTGAATGTAGAAACCGATCGCAACCTCGTGCCGCGATTTTATCGCGTTGTTCACATCCATGAGGTGATCCCCGACGACGACGCTTAAGCAATCTCGCCGCCTAACCCCGGAAATCATTTCCAACAGCTAAACCACCCCGCCCTGCCCCGCGCACGGCGGGGTTTTTGGTGGGCTGGTTGTAGCATCACAACTCAAACTACAATTCAGTTGTTGACATTGCTACAAACCGATTGTATCAAGGCTCCATCACCCGCCGACCTCCCACACCGGGACGCGAGAAGCGGAAACGATGGAGACCGAAGTGGCACTGCACGATCCCGACCTGATCAAGGCCTATGACCGGAACCGCCGCGCGATTGCGCTGACGTTCGTCCCTGAAACGGCTGTGCGCAATATGGAAGCGATGCCGGTTCACGAACGCCGCTATCGGTTCGACATGGCCGAGGCCGAGGCTCGCCGTAACGATCTGCTCGCCAACCGTCCGGGCCATCCGGACGCTGCCGAGTTCCGCCGCGTGGCCGACTGCGCCCGCAAGACCGCCGCCGCTTTGAAGGCGATTGGGCTGTGAGCCGCGTCCTCAACATCCTCCGCAGCATCCCCGCGCAAGACATCTTCATCGCCGTTGGTGTCGCCGCGACCCTCTGGTTCATCGCCGCCGCCGTTTCCGTCATCCTGCCCGGAGCCTGACCCCATGCCCGACGTTATCGAAGCCGAAAAGCCTAGCACCGCCATTGCTGTAATCGTGAGCCAAACGCCGGTTGTCGTCCTGACCGATCAGAAGACGCGCGACGAATTCTATGCGCATGTGCAGGCCGAAGTCGATGCTTTCGAGCCCGACCTGACGACCGAGAAGGGCCGCAAAGCCATCGCGTCGCTGGCCTATAAGATTGCGCGCACCAAGACCGCGATCGATGACGCCGGCAAGAAGCTGAACGAGGAATCGCGCGCCAAGATCAACGCCGTCGACGCTGAGCGCCGCGCAGTCCGCGAGCATTTCGACGCGCTGTCCGCGAAGGTTCGCCAGCCCCTGACCGAATGGGAAGAAGCCGAGGAAAAGCGCGTTGAGTTCATCGACAACATGCTCGCCATGTTCCGGTCGGCGCGCGTCGTCGAAATGGGCGAAACCGCTTCGTCAATTCGAGAGCGCGGCACGGAGATTTTCAACACGGCGCTCGACGTCGACGTGTTCCAGGATCGTCTCGACGAAGCTCAGCGCGAGAAGGACGAGACCGTCGGTGTTCTGAAGTCGGCGATGGATCGGGCCGTTGTCGCCGAAAAAGAGGCCGAGGAATTGGCCCGGCTGCGCGCCGAGAATGAAGCGCGCGAACAGGCGGAACGCGAAAAGGCAGAGGCCGAGCGGATTGAGCGCGAGCGGGTGGAGGCTGAAAAGCGTGCCGAAGATGCGCGCGCCGATGCTGAAGCCGCCGAGGCTCGCCGGGTCGAAGCGGCTGCGGAACAGGCGCGTCGTGACGCCGAAGAAAAGGCAGATAACGAACGCAAGGAAGCGGAAGCCAAGCGCGAGTATGCGCGCCAGATTATCGACCATATCAAACAGGTCGGCTTGGGCATGATCGGCGGGAAGCCGTACGCCTATGGTCTTCTCATCCGCGAGCTCGACGAGAAGATCGTCATCAATGACGAGCTTGGCGATCTTCAAGACGAGGTCCGCACCATCCGCGACGCCACCCGCGCCACTCTGTTCGCGTCGATGGAGCGTTCGCAAGAGCGCGCCGCGCGGGAAGAGCAGGCCGAGGCAGACCGCAAGGAAGCCGAGGCGGCCCGTGCCCGTGAATCGGACAAGGCTCACCGCACCGCCGTCATGTCGGCCGCCAAAGAGGCGATCATGACCTGCGGCGTCGACGAAGATGTCGCCCGAAAGATCGTCCTGCTGATCAAGGCCGGCGAAGTTCCCAACGTGAAGATGGAGTTCTGACGATGGATAATCCCTTCGCCATTGATTACGTCGCGCCCGCGCCGGTCGATGACGTTCCCGAGGTCTCGGCGCCGAAGCCTAAGGTCGGCAAGGGTCGCGTCGTATACTACCGCGACCTCGAACAAGGCTCGCCGGAATGGCACGCCGCCCGGCTCGGCATTCTCACCGCAAGCGAGATGAAACTTATCATCACGCCGACGCTCAAGATCGCTGACAACGAGAAGGTTCGAATTCACCTCTACGAACTGCTCGCCCAGCGCGTGACCGGTTATGTCGAGCCGCATTTTCAATCCTACGATATGGAGCGCGGCAACTTCGACGAAGAGCACGCACGCGACAAATATCGCGAGGAATATGCGCCGGTCGACGAATGCGGCTTCATCACCAACGACAAATGGGGCTTCACGATCGGCTATTCTCCGGACGGTCTCGTCGGCACCGACGGCCTGATCGAATGCAAATCCCGCGTCCAGAAATGGCAGATGAAGACGCTCGTCGAGAGCGTGTCGAAGGGCGAGATTCCCGACGATTACATCATGCAGGTTCAGACGGCTTTGCTCGTCTCCGAACGCGAGTGGTGCGACTTCATCAGCTACTCGGGCGGCATGGTGATGCCGGTCGTCCGCTGCCACGCGATCCCCGAAATCCAAGATGCCATCATCAACGCCGCCCGAGCATTCGAGGCGCGGCTGACCGAGGCTCGCCAGATTTACGATGACCTGATCGCTTCCAATCCGAAGCTGATCCCGACTGAAAGGCTGCTTTACCTATGACACTGTTGCAAGAAGCTCTGGCTCCCCGCTCGGACCAGCTCAATGCCGACGACCTGATCGCCGGCCCTCGCACACTCACGATCACCGGTGCCCGCTTTGTTCAAGGCGACCGCGGTGGGAAAAAGATCGTCATCAGCTACGATGGCGACGGCGGCAAGCCGTTCAAGCCGTGCAAGACGATGGGCCGAGCCATGGTGATGGTTTGGGGCATCGTCGACGATCCCGACGAATCCAAAGTCTCGGCACAGTTCGCGGGCAAGTCCATCACCGTCTATCGCGATCCCGAAGTGAAGTTCGGAGATCAGGGTGCGGTCGGCGGGATCCGCATCAGCCACATGTCGCACATCGACAGCCCGAAGACTGTCAAGCTGACGGTATCGCAGGGCAAGAAGTCGAACTTCGTCTTCAAGCCTTTGACGACGCCGAAGCTTGCTGCCCGCCAGACGCCCGACGAGTGGCTCGCGAACTACAAAGGCGCAGTCGAAACTGCACCCGACCTCGAAGCCCTCGCCGCCGTCCAGCAGAAGGCGACGCGCGCGCTAGACAAACTCAAGGTCGATCACCCGGCGCTTTACGACGCCGCGGTTCAGGCTGGCAAAGATCGGGCCGACGCCTTGAACCCGAGTGAAGGCCGCGCGACCGAAGACATGGGCGAGGCGCATGTCGAGGAAGCGCAGGAAGAGGCGCCGTTCTGATGCCGATCCCCGCAACCTTCGACCCCGCGACCCCGCTCAAGCAGTCGGCGCGCATCCACAATATCTCTGTCGCCACTGCCCATAACTGGCGCGTCAAACTAGGCTATCAGGCCCCGCGCGACGATCTGTGGGGCGACGACGATCTCTACCGGCTGCGGACGCTCTATTCGGGTTCCAGCCTCAACGATATCGCCGCCCAGCTCGGTCGCACCGTTTCGTCCGTCAAGTCGAAGGCCGTCGCTTTGGGTCTGCGCCGCGCGACCGGCAGCTTCGCACCTGATCGCGCGCCGCAATTCCGCGGACGGTGCCAGGGTCAGGCCGACATGGCCGCGCAATATCTGCAGCGGTTCGCGCCTGTCTTCCGTGCCGACGCCGACGGTTCGGCCAATCCGAAGGGCGAATCGTGGCGCTACGGCAACGCGATCCTGAGCGAGGTCGAGCTTTTCGAGCGCGCCGAACGGAAGGGCTTTGACCCCGACGGATGGCGCCGGCTGGCCGCCTGAATTCACCCTGCCGTGCGCTCGGCACCAGTCCTCGTTCACACATAGCGCGCCCTTTGCCCCCTCTGGGCGTGTGGACGAGGTAGAAGGATAGAGACGATGGAACGCAAACTCGCAGAATGGTTCGTCAGCAACGATACTGGCGCGTCGTCGAAGGCTATTGCACTGTATCTTGCCAGCGGAGTGACAGACGGCTCCATACCGCATGACAGCGCCGACTTTGGCCGATGCTATAGGCTGATCGCTCACATGGGCTGGCAGGACCGCATCAGTGAAATGGCGAGCGCGACTGGCCACTGGGCTGTGCTGGTCGGAATTTGGCCGCAACTCACCGCCGCCTACGAAGCTGACGACCATAGCGAAGTCTATCGCTTGCTCAAGAGTGTCGAGGCCGACGGCTACGAGCGCGACGGCTATACGGTTGTCCGGCGCCCCGATGGCGGCATTTCGTTCGCGTCTAAGAACGGGGCTTTCACGATGAGCGCCCGCGCCGGAGACGCAGCATGACCATCCTCACCAAAGCCCTATCGGCAATCGGATTGATGCGGGTTAGCGAGCATGAGCGCGAGATCGAAGTCCTAAAAGACATTCTGGAGGAAACTCGCGCCGCTGAACTGCTCTACCTCAACAAGTTCAAGAAAGCCGTCACCGACCTTGAGCAGGTCGTACGGGCCAATGAAACTATGGCTAGTGGCAATGCCCTGCTCACTCGCGAGGTCGCATCCCTCCGCCCCGACGCCCAGAAATGGCGCGACAGCCTGAAACGCTCTCGCGACCGCAAGGCTGCGAAGAAGGGTTCCACTCCCCCTGCCCGTGACAAGCGGGCGAAGAACCGGGGAGGCGGGAAGTGAGCGAAGAAACGCAGGCGCTGTTGCCGGTGACGCCCGAACTGTTGCCGTGTCCGTTTTGCTGGACGTCGGCGCACCTTTCCTACCAGTGGCCGGGTAGCATGACCGCCGATATGCCCGACCGTCCGTGTCGCGTCATCTGCTCGCACATCGACCACGATACTGTGGTTGGGCCGACCGGCTATGGGAAGCGCGCGGCGATCACCGCATGGAACACCCGCATATCCCACTCCCTCCCCGGAGACTGGATATTTGATGTTGAGCCTAGCGTCGGAGCGACGTCCCCCGAGCCGTCGTTGCGCAAGATCGTCAGCGGTTATTACGGTGCCCACTTTCCGTCTGACAGGGCCGACAAACTGACGGCCGACTATTTCGCCGCTCTCACCCCTTCGCCATGCCCCGGAGACGGGATGCGGGAGGCGAGCGTATTGCCGGTGCATCCCATCGATATGTTGCGCGAAATGCTGGCGAGAGAGATCGCGCGGACGAGCACCACCGAAAGCTTCATGATACGCTCCGGCTTGCTTGCTGATCTGCTCGACGAACTTGCATCGTTTCGTCAACTCCACTCCCTCCCCGCCGAACCGGTCAGCCTTGCTGAGAAAATCCTCTGGCACGTTGAACAGGTTTGCGGGCCGCTATCGACCGAGACGGTTGAGAACCCCGGCGACGATGACCGGAGCGTCTTGTCGCACAACATTCGCGCCGTTCTCACACCTTCCGCGCTGTCCGGACAGGGCAACCACCAATTCGTTCAAAACCCCGTTATGCCATTCTCATCGTGTCAGATTTGCTTGGCTCCCGAAGATGTTCATGCCGCTCGTCAGGGGTCCGAATGATGAGCCCGCCCGAAAAAGCAGAGTTGGCAGACATCAAGCGCCGCTGGTCCGCCCTGCTGGACAAATGCAACGATGGCACGCTTTCGGACTCGGCTGCCCAGATTGGCATTGCCCTGTTCGCCACGCTGAACGTCGACCGGCTGATTATCCTCGCAGAAACGCGAGCCCTATTCTCGCAAAGGAATGACGAACCTTTCGCCACCCATCAAGGAGCCGAATGATGCCGCTGCAAATGAAAAGCGACCGCTTCGAAATGGTCGATAGCTGGGAAATCCGCATCGGGCAGGAAAGCATCGTCCACAATTTCGGTCGTCAGGTGTCCATCACCGAGGCCGTCAAAATGGCGACCGCTTGGCTGGAAACACTGGGCGCCGCCCATCAAGGAGCCGGTGAACCATGAGCGATATTGTCGAACAGTCGGTGAATGACATTCCCGACAACGAATTGCTCGGCCGCGCGGTGCGAAATGCCCGCGGACGAACCGGGCGCATCAACCCGCGCTGGCATGGCGTCGCCGATACCTTTGGGCTCGGCAGCACCTACTCGCGCCAGCTTTGCCGACGCTTCGGCCTCGACCCCGACGAAAGGGTGAAACGATGAAACAGCTAGCCAGCTTCCCGCGCGATGAACCGTTCATCATTGAACAGGCGTTCGGTCGCTTTGTCCATCGCGAGTTTCCGGTGCTGATAGCCCGTGTGAAGCAGGCGAAACGCCAGCGCGAGAAGTGGATCCGCACATGATTCTCCCCATGCCCCAGCCCAAGCGCTCTCTGTTTGATTGGATATGGAGGTGACGGCGCGTGCGAGGTTCACAGAGGCGGACGTGACGCGTTTCGCAAACGGGCTTCGCAAGGCCAAGCTGCCCGTCAGCAAAGTCACGATTGACGCTAACGGCGTTTTGTCCGCCTATACCGGCCCCGCCGAATCGGTGAGCGGGTCAAGCTGGGATGATTTGATTGCGCCTCCCCCGCCACGTTTCAAGGTTCAAAGATCGGCACGGTAAATGGCGCTACCGTTACCGGCGAACGGGCTATCCCGTCGTTTATCTCAAATCGCAGCCGGGGACGCCAGAGTTTCATCGCGAGATAGCAGCGATTGAGCCGGCGCAGAATTATCAGCAACCAGGCACATTCGATGATCTCATTGCCCGCTATTACAAATCGCCGCGGTGGCGGGGCAGCCCCCGAACCTTGCAAGTCTATCGCAACCTCATCGAGCGTTTCCGATCCAAGCACGGTCACCGGCTGGTCAGGGACGCCAGCCCTGTTGCGATCGATGCGGCTCTATCCGACTTCGCCCATGCGCCCACCATTGCAAACCGTGTTCGCAAGCTTCTCGTCGCCCTGTTCGATTATGCGATCAAGCTGGAGATGAGAACGGACAATCCTGCCCTAGCCGCCGACCGCTACAAGGTCGAGGTCCAAGGCTTCCACGCGTGGACCGATGAGGACATTGCCACATTCACCGCGCATTGGCCTCTTGGCACGAAGCCCCGGATTGCTTTCTCGCTTCTGCTCTACACGGCGCAGCGGCGTAGCGATGTTGTCAGGCTCACCCCGGCGGACGTGACCGGCGACCGAATTGCGCTCATCCAGCAGAAAACCAAGAAACCGATGGTGCTGCCGATCCACCCGGCATTGCGCGAAGCCATCGACGCCGGGCCGGTCGGGATTCGCACGATCATCGAAAGCGAGCGCGGGCCGTTCACGTCTGCGAGCTTCGGCAACTGGTTCCGCAAGCAATGCGACGCCGCCGGGTTGAAGCATTGCAGCGCCCACGGGCTGCGTAAGGCCATGGCGCGCATGATTGCCGAAAAGGGCGGAACCAACGCGATGATGAAAGGCTTTGGCGGCTGGTCCAAGGATGACGAGGTTGCCCTGTATACCAAGTCCGTCGATCAGGAAGCCATGGCCGTGGCGGCGCTTAAAATGCTGCTCGAAGGCACTTGACAGGTTAGCCATTCTATGCGAACCAAGTGCGTATGAACAAAGACGACTTGAAGGCGATCCGAATTGGCCTCGGCATGACGCAAACGCAACTCGCGGACGCGCTGCATATCGGTCTTCGGGCGGTCCAGTATCTGGAAGCTGGAGAGCGGAATATCACGGATCGGACCGCCGCACAGGTTCGCCACTTGGCTAACGGGAAAGTCTAACCCATGGTAACGCATTGTAATATGGCGTTTATGGTGCACCCGACTGGAGTATCTAACTCCGGTCATTTCAATGGCATCGCTTGGCTAACCGGCGATTTTGGCGCACGCTTGTCCGTGCGTCTCCGCTCCCGCTTGGCTAACCTTTTTGGCGCCGTGTCCGCCCTTATGCCCCGTTACCGCGCGCGAAATGGAGGGCAATGAGATGGCAGCCTTTGCCAAATTGACGGAAGCCGAACGCGAACGCCTTGAGATGCTTGCCGAGGAAGCAAGCGAGGTCATCAAGGCGGTGACCAAAATTCTGCGGCATGGCTACTATAGCACGAATCCTCATAAGCCGGAAGACGGTGACAATCGCCAGCAGTTGACGCGCGAGATTATCGACTTTCAGGCCATCGTGCGTCGCATGGAAGAGCATGGAGAAATCTCGCTCTACGGCAGCATCCACAAGCTCAACGACGTATGGCTGCGCAAGCTTCCCTTTACCCACCACCAGCCCGGAGACGTTTGGCCCGAAGCAGACGCGCGTCGCCAGCGTGAGCGCAAGGAGCGCGCGAAATGACAAGCCCAGATACCTCCCACACTCCCGGACCGTGGGAGGCCTGCGATCCGGGAGACTACGGCGACTTTGACGGCGAAAGCCGCGTTATCCTTGGCGATGACAGGCGAATTGCCGTTGTCCACTGGAGTCCACGACTGAACACGGCGCAATCTGACGCCAACGCCCGCCTGATCGCCGCAGCGCCTGACTTGCTGGCAAAGCTCAGCGAGGTTCTGGATTTCTACGACGCTCTGTCTTCGGAGCACGCACCGGGGGAGGTCGAATTGCTCGACAGCATCACCGCATTGCTCGCGAAGCACACACGCCCCACCCCCACCAAGGACTCCTCTCATGGCTACTGATTTAGATATGGGGTTGGATGGGCATACGCCGGGGCCTTGGGTCGCGGACTTCCACAACGAGCAGCGAGAGGGCGGGCGCTTCATCACCTATGTGCGTGGCGGCAATCAGCTTGTCCCTATCGCTGCTGTGCCGACCGGCGTCGAGGGGTATGGGCGCGAAGAAGGCCGCGCGAACGCCCGCCTGATCGCCGCCTCGCCGCAGTTTGCAGAGGCGGCCCCAGATGCAGTCGAAATTCTCGACCGTTACGCCAGCTTCATTCGGGACTGGGTAAAGGCGGAGGATCTCGAAATGCATCCCTACCTGCCTCAGATCGAACTGGTCGCTGACTATCTTCGCGAAATCATCGCCAAGATTAAGGCCCCCTCCCGTGCCTGACCGTATGACCTCATTACCCCAACCTTTTCAGGGCGTTTCGGCTTCGAAAAACGAACAGCGACTTCTCGCTGTCATCGAAGCGATCCAGCGCGAAGCCAAGCTCGCGAACGACGTCATCCGGCTCAAACGCGACGAGGACGGTCAGGGCCGTATCAAGGTCGCGACCGCCATGCATCGGATTGCCCACCTTTGCGACGCCGCCCTCCACAAAGGAAACACCAATGTCCAAGGATGAAGCATTGAGGGATCTGATCGAGAGGGTGGAGCCGTTGCGCGCTGGCCGTATCGCGATCCAGTATGAAGACGGCGGCGAAAAGCTGTCGGTATATTGGGACGAAGATCGCGACTGGTCGAAGGGCTACCTCGTAATCCGCCAGTTCGGCAGCGACGATGCTGAAACCCGAATCGCCATCGAGGACGTCGAATGGCTGTCCGCAACCCTCCTACGCGCTCGCGCTCACATGGGGACTGGAGGATGAGCGGGACCGTTGCCGCTCTCTATGTCGAGAAGGACGGCTGTTACTTCGGCCTGCCTGGCGTCGATCCGTGGGACGAGGCTCGGGACGCTCGGCAATACGATGGCCCGCACCCTGTCGTCGCGCATCCACCCTGCCAGCGATGGGGCAAGCTGTGGGCCGGCCAACCCCTGTGGATCAAGCGTACCGGCATCCGCAAGGTCAAGGGCGATGACGGCGGATGCTTTGCCGCGGCGCTTGCTGCCGTCAGGCGGTGGGGAGGCGTTCTTGAGCATCCGGACCAATCCCACGCTTGGGAGCATTTCGGCCTGAACAAGCCGCCGCGGGGTGGCGGGTGGCGCGCTGCCGATTATCTCGGCGGTGGGCGATATGGCTGGACATGCTGCGTCGAGCAGGGGCGCTATGGCCACCATGCTCGCAAACCGACTTGGCTCTACGCTGTGGGCGTAGACCGACCCGAATTGCTGTGGGGCAAGAGCGAAATGAAGCTTGACCCTGTGGTTGTCGAGCGCATCGGCCTGGAGAAAGCGAAGCGCCGCGGTGAAGTCGCGTCCAAGGGCGGCGGCACCGACAGCGCGCCCCGTATCGGAACACCCGAACCGTTCCGCGACTTGCTTCTGTCGATCGCTCGCACCGCACAACGTAGGGAGGCAGCATGACCGTCCGCGAATTAATCAGGCGCCTCAACAAAATGCCGCCGAACGCGAAGGTCGCCTTTTGCGACCACGACCAAGATTGGGACCGGGGCGAAATGAACGGACCTATTCAGCGATGCGAAGAAGCCCCGGATGCGATCAAGGATCGCGGTTACGGCGTCGTCTTAGGATGATCTCGCCGCCTAACAGGAGAACCCCAATGGAACCAAATGAAGCGATGAAGGCGATGCAAATCAACGATGACCCGCTAATCGAAGTGATCGCGCGCGCGGAGAGCGAATTCTACCGCGAGCCTCTCAATTCGTTCGCGTCGCTTCCTGCTGCCCTCGCCGCAGCCGTCCGCTCCTTTATGGGGAGCGATGAGGTGGTGGAGCGGGCAGCGAAGGAAATCGCTGGCGAGGTCGCGTTGCGCCAATGGGCGGACATGGCGGAGAACAGAAGCGACCAACGCGCCCGTATCAGGGAGGGCTTGGACATCAACGAGCCCAACCGCATGGATTGCCGGGATGCTTACCGCGCCGCCCTGTCAGCCGCTATTGGTGAGCCAGAAGGTGCGCTAAGAAACCCTGATGCTTGAAGCCCTCGCCCTGTGAACCGCCTCCTCCGCCCCGGCAATAGATTTGCCATCGGCCTTGGTCTGGTGGTGTTCGCTGTAACAGTGATTGGGTTGTTGCCGATGGTGGGGATTGTGGAGTGAGGCGCGAGTTTGAAATCGACCGTGAGGTTCAGGTGATTGTCGCCAAGGTCGTGTCAGGCGATGCGACCAGCGAGGATATGGCGCAATTGCATCACCTGTCTGCCGAGCGGGTAAACAAGATGACGGCGAGCGACCGAGCTACCCCAATCCAAACTCGCCGCCACTATACCCGGCGATCAACTCGGGCAGCCTTGCAAGCAAGGTCTTGAGTGCCGTCTTTCCGGCTGTCAGACCTCCCTCTACCCCGAGGGCACTAGCAAAGGGCCGAAGCCCCGTGCGCGGTTCGAACGCGCTCCTTCACCTGATCTCGGTCAGCGAGCGGGAATTGAACCCGCCTGAACCATTCTTATCGCACGGAACGCGCGGAATCGCTAGCTTTTTCTCGGGATTTGAGGTAGAAAATGGGGATGCAGAAAGGTATCCTCGACGTAGCGCCCGAAGTCCCGCAGGGCAGCGTCATGGATAAGCAGATGCCGACTGTTATCCGCACTCACCGCTTTAAGCTCAAGCCGTCCAGCGCTCAGCACAACCGATTGCGTCTGGCGCTTGAGCGCAGCCGCCAGCTATACAACGCGGCCCTTGAGGAACGGATCGACTGTTACAGAAAGACCGGAAAAGCCCGCACCTATTTTGATCAGACGGCAGCCCTCACCGTTGAACGGAAGGACGGGGCCGAATTCGCATGGGCCATGGACGCGGCGCCTCTAAAGGCACTCGATCTCGCATATAAAGCTTTCTTTAAGCGAGGCGGGTTTCCGCGCTTCAAGGGGCGAGATTGGTTCAAATCTATCGGCTGGGAAAAGCGCATAGGGTGGAAGTTCGCTGATGGGCGCTTCTATGGGAAGGGCCTTGGAAGCATTCGCGTGCAACAGCATCGTGAATTACCATCCGATCCGAAGACTGCACGGATTAAGCGCCAAGGCCGCCATTGGTATCTTTATCTGGTCTGCGAGGTTGAATGCGCCGCAAATGACAACACCGCGGCAATTGGTCTGGACATGGGCATTTCGACCTTCGCGGCCCTATCTGATGGCACGCTAATTCCCAACGGCCGCCACGGTCGGCGGGGACAGGCAGAACTTAAACGACGGCAACGCGCGCTTGCCCGATGCAAGCGAGGGGCTAATCGACGCCGAAAGGCCCGTGAGCGGGTCGCGGCAGCCCATCGCACGATTCAGCGTCAACGTCGGACACGCCACTTTCAAGTCGCCGCCGACCTTACCCGTCGTTTCGGGTTGATCGCGGTCGAAAATCTCAACGTCAAAGGGTTGGCGCGCTCTGCGCTCGCTCGCGACGTGAACGATGCTGCTTGGGGTCAATTTCTCCAAATCCTATGCGACAAGGCTGAGAGCGCCGGTTGCAAGGTGGTGAAAGTTGACCCCCGGCACACAAGCCAGACCTGTCCAGAGTGCGGCACGGTCGAGCCCAAAAAGCTTTCGGAGCGCGTTCATACGTGCCCCTGCGGCTTCACGGCCGACCGGGACGTCGCTGCGGCGCTGGTCATCCTACACAGGGCTATGCATAGTCCTGCGGAGCATAACGTGGGCGGTTGCGCCGTGCGTGCTCCGAGAAAGGCGGCGGCGTAATGGCTGTCCGTGATTGCATCCATCCGAAAGGAAGAGATGATGGCGTCGTACGAAGTCCGCGGCCCTGATCCCGATGGCGACTGGTTCGTCGTCGAGATCGACGGCGAGGAAGAAATCTGCATCGAAGAGACCTATGCGACACAGGAAGCAGCCGAAATGGTCGCGAGCCGACTTAATGGCGCGATCGCATAACACGAGGCCCAAGCCGGGCTATTATGGCGTCGTCGCGATCGGTGACGGTTGGAAGCCGGTGACGTCCGAAAGCAGCGCGCACACCCTCATTCTCGACACCGCGATCGAGGCCGGCGCTACGCATATCGCTCACTGGAACGGGTTCAAATGGGAGCATGTTGAGGCGGTTGAGGAGGTTTGACGGGGTCTAATCCGTCAGCCGGTCAGACCAAGCCTTGACCCCGGCAACCTTGGCAGCGCAATCTCCCCACGCGGCGCGCATGGCCAACACGTAGGCCAAGACGAGGCGATCACGCTCAACCCCCGGCTCGGGCAATTCAGGCGCCAGCGGCTCCGCGGAACACGTCAGCAGGTCACTTGGCGGCTTTGTTGCCACCAGTCTTTTCGGCCCGCAAGCTGCGGAAGCCATCAGCAAGGGGGTCAGCGCTATCGCGAGCAGCATCGGCCGCGCGTTCATTGCCAGCATCGATTTCATCCTTTGTCTGATTGGCCACGTCGAGCGCCTCCGCATCGGCTGCCGCATCTGCCTCCGAGACGATCCGGCTCGCGTCCTCATACTGCTTCACAAGGTCGCGCCATTTGTCTCGGTCACCGTCTACCGAGGACAGACGCCATGCCAGGAAGGCAGAGAGGGCTATCAGGGCGGCGATCACCAGACGGGAGGGGCTTTCGGTCAGCCAGCGCCAGAGGCTCGCCAGAGGGGCGAGGATGAAGCGGGCGAGCAGGGCGATCATGGGCGCTCCCCCTCTGGCGCATCCGGCGCTGTTGCCGCTTCGATCTGCTCGGCTTTGTCCGCTGCGGCTTCGGCTGTCTGCTTCGCCGCCGCTGCTGCACTTTGCGGCGGAGGCTCCACGGCTGGTCCGGATTGTGCGAGGCTGTGCCCAAGGTTCTCGACCTGGCGCCCGGTAGCAAGCGCAACAAGCGCGGCAACACAGTCGCCCAGCTTGAGAGCGCTTGCCGTTGCGATGGACACCAGCACATTCTCTGCCCAGTTGGGGAGCCCGTTGTTGTCGATGTAGAGGCCGAGTACGATCACCAGAAGAATGACGATCAGCCCCCCTGAGATGAGGGCAAGAACGGATAGCTCCTGTCCGCGAGTTGCTGGCGCGCTCATGACCCGCTCCGATACAGAGAGGCCTCGGCGGCACGGCGACGGGTCAGGCCAGCCATCACGCGCCCATTGGCCTTATTCCAGCGTCCGAACTGACCAGCCGCCCCACTGTAATTGCCCTCGTTGTGCATCCGGCGCAGCGTCGAATCCTTGAGATTGTCCTCACCGACGTTAAACGCGAACGACACAAGCGCATCGAACTGCGGCTGCGTGGTGACGGGGCAGTATTTGCGCACCGCAAGCTCGAACCGCCCGACGTCCTGTCGAAGAAGCTGTTCGGCGCGCGCCTCGGTGATAACATCGCCCGGTCGAACACCGCCCGTATGGCCAATGCCAATAGTCCACGGCTCGGCACCGGTAGCCGGATCCGGGTAGGCTTTTAGCTCAAGCCCCTCGAACTGCTTTATCAGGTCGACACCGGCCTGACTGAGAAGGCGTCCCGTTGGCGCGACCGGGACCGCCTTGCCCGCAATTGCCGCGTCCAGAGCGGCAATGCGGTCTGGCGTAAAGCCCTCGGCGTCCAGCCATGGACGGACCGTTTCGAAGATAAAACGATTATCGGTCATTTCCCGCTATCCTCCAAAATGCGATCAACCTTCGTCTCGATGCGGGCGAGCCGGTCACTGTTCGACACGCGCATGGCGACGATGGCGTTCTCGTTCTTGATCGAGCGTGCGTTCGCATCGGATGCGAGGTCGTGGATGCCCTTGCCGGTGCTGATCGCAGTCACGACGGTAAGGCCGATCGCCAACCATCCGGCGACATTGCTTTGCCACCAGCGGCGGCCTTCCCGCGCCTCGCGCTCCTGTTCGAGCTTCCAGACCTGAAAGAGCTGCTCCGCGACAACGCGCACCATTTCGGAGTTGCCGGTGCCGTCGGGCATCACTCACTCCCCCGGTAGAACCGCCAATAGAAGAACCCGATCACCGCGCAGACGATCACCGCGCAGACGATCACCGCCAGCACCAGCGCCGCCCACAGGTGAGGTTCGAGAAGGTCCGTCACCATCAGAAGCCGAACAGGGGGCGGGGGTCGGGGACGAGGCCGATCCAGAATTTCTTGATCGCAATCGTTCCCGTGCCTGCCCCGTTGCCGTCGAAGAAGACGCGCAGGGTCGGCAGCGCCTCCTCGGAATCGGGCATGATCATCGGCGGCGTGATGAGCGTGAACGACTGCGGCCCGTCGAAATCGAGGTTGCGCAGCGCATCGACTTCGACGCCATATCCCGCCCCGCTGCCGCCGAAGCCGTCGAGCCGGAACTGTTGCCAGCCAGCCCAATCGGAAATCTCGATCTCGCAAAAGGCGCGCAGCCAGTTGCCGGGGCCATAGGGCAGATATTCGGGATAGTTGGAATCGCCGGGCTGGATGCGCAACTGCTCGGTATCGGAGCCCGCGCCGGGATCGATGACGAAGACCTGCGCCCCGTCCTCGCGCTTCGACGCAGCAACGGCCGCCGCATTTCCGATCGCAAACCAGTTGTCCGCGACATCGCCGGTAACGACATATTTCTCGCCGCCGGTGCCGGTGAACAGGCCGTTGCTGACCGCATTGGTGTCGGCGACATAAAGCGGGCTGTTGACGGGCAGCGCTTTGACATTGTGCTTGATCGCGGCAAGCCACGCCTGCGCGCCCTTCCACGCGCCCTGGGGGAACGGATGCAGCCCGTCGCGAAGCAGGTTGGCTATGTCTGCCGGCTGATTGCCGCCATAGGCCGCAGACAGATCGACAAGCTCGACGCCCGGCGTGGATTCCGCATAGGCTTCGATCAGGTCATTCAGGGCAAGCCGGTTGAGCTGATAAGTGCCCCCCTCTTCCCATTCAGGCAGACCGCCATAGGTATAGGCGACCGGGCGAATGTTCGCGAGCTTGACCGGGATTCCCGCCGCCGTGACGCGCTCGCAGATCGTTTCGATGTTCGCCATCGTCACCGCAGGGGCTGTGCCATCGCCCAGATCGTTGACGCCGATCGCCACGCAAGCGACATCGGGCGCCATGCCGAGCACCTTGTCGACATAATCGAGCGCCTCTTCGCTGGTCGCGCCCGAATAGCCCTGATTGAGACCCTCGAAATAACGGAGGCCCGCGGTAACGCTGTCGTCGCGCCACACGTCGAAGAGGAAGTGCGGATAAAGGACCTGCGCCCAATAAAACTCGCCGTACATGTTCGTCGCGGCGCCGTAAGGATTGTGGTCCGTCTGGATGATGCTGTCGCCGAGCGCGGCAATGCGGGGAGCGCTGTTGAAATTGTCGAGGACCGCGGCGGCGGCTTGGGCTGTGATCGACGCGGTGGTGGCGAGCTCGGCCGACCGATTTGCCTGCGCCGTCATGCTCGAGAGCAGCGCCGATCCCGCTGCCAAAACGACAGGCGCGCCAAAGCGTTTAACGACGATCGCGCGCGTCATATCGTAACCCCTGGATCAATGATGAATTTCCCGCGCGAGACCACGCGCTTTGCAGCCCCGCTGGGCGTCACATGCAGGTCATAATGCAGGATGACTGGCTCGTCGGTCGGGGTGCCGAGTGAAAGCCCCTCGATTGTGGCCTCGTCGATCTGGATCAGGACCAGCGACGCGGGTCCGGTCTGATCGTCGCCATTCTCGTCGACGTAAATATAATCAGTATCATAGGTGACGCTGATGCCCTGTGTGCCAGCGGTCGCGCCGGCAAGACTGACTATCGGAGTGCCGGTGTCGCCGGGGTGGTTGCGAATGTGCATCGCATAGCTTCCGCCTGCGAAATTCTCCCCGACGAAAACAATAGTGGCGCCGTCCTCATCGATAAACGGGACGCGCTTGTCGGCTGACAGATCAATAGTGACGGACATGACGGGACACTATGCCTAGGCCCCCAATGCGTTACCGCCGTCAGACCTTCGAACTGGTCGCGCTTCCGCTCGTGGGGGTCAGCGTGCCGGAGCCGCTTGTGAGCTTGCCCATCAATCGCACCGGATAGGTTGCCGTCGCCAGCCCGGTCTTGGTGAAGACGAACACAGCCTCGCCTTCGACATACTCAACGGGCGACGTCAGTTTCTGAGCAGTGGTTCCCGTCTGCTCGGTGGTGCCGCTGTCCATGTCGTTCCAAATGCCCCCGGCGAAATACTGCCCCTTGCACGTCATCGTGAGTGCGCCCGGCGACGCATTGCGGTAATAGAAATTCGTGTTGAGCTTGAGCGTTTGGCCAGATGTGATGGCTACGTCCATGTTCGGATCACCGCCGTCAAGGCTGGTCATCGCGGCATAGGTCGTGCTGTTGATCGCCGCCAACGAGCTATCGGTGCCGCCTGCGGTGCCGTTGTCGATCGGCGGGTCGTCATCGGCCGTCACGACTTGCGTGATATAGGTGCCAACAGACGTCCCGTTGATCGAAACGGTAAGCTGGAAAGTACCTGCCCCGGTGATGGTGTTGGCAAGCGTCACGGTTCCTTTGTCGGGGTCGCCGTCCGTGTTCTCGACACTGACCTTGCCTGCCAGGCCGCCAGTGCCGGTGACCGAATAATCAACGTCATCGTCGGTTCGATAGTCGACGCCGCCTCGCGTGACCGACGGGACAAGATCGACGGGCAACTGGTCGGCCTTCACCGCACCATCTGCCGTCCGATAGATCGTGAACGTCGCAGGCGGCACAACAATGATCTGAGCATTGGCAGTGACGTCGGCATTGTCCTCGGGCTTGGTTCCGTCATCGTCCACGATCTCGGACCAGTCAGCCGTTCCGCCCGCATCTTCGATACCCTGATAGATCGGCGAAAGCGTGAAGTCGTAGACGGTCGGGTCCGCGGGTTCGACCGCAGGGCTCTCGTCCTCGTCCCACGCGTAGATATCCTCGCTTTCTTCGCGCAGCACGACCGGGCATGTGCCATCGACACGGTGCTCCATTTCGGCGACGCGGAAGAGCTTGTTGACCCAGCCGAGGCGGGTGAACGAGAGGGTGACGACGCTGTTCTTTTCGACCTTCCAGCCGCGGGCATTGAAGACGGTCGAAAATTGGCCGCCGTAGAATTGGCGCTGCAGCCGCTGCTTGGCGAGGCGCTGGGCCTGTGAAGAAGACTGGACAAGCTGCAAATTGAAACCGTCGTAGCGATCGATGCCGTCGGGGCTGGCGAGTTCGGCAGCGGCATAATCGTTCGGCTGATAGAGCGAGATGTCGCGCGGATCCGTGTAGGAGCCTGATACGATATTGAAGCTTTCGCCCAAGGATGGCGTCTGGCCCCAATCGTACCCGTCCACCATGGCGTGATCGACGAAAGCAGCCGCCGGATCAGCCAGGTC
>JACZCZ010179795.1_pt1 | contig 20703 bp, 16 predicted proteins | sample 8641811 | NCBI WGS metagenome assembly JACZCZ01 (sample SAMN15324610, study PRJNA640507) | soil metagenome | isolation source: intercropping peanut in the first line | place: China: Luxin town, Laibin City, Guangxi Province | collected 2019-07-25 | depth 10cm m | reverse complement strand
CGGCATGGTCTGAATGAGTTGCGCCGGGAAGCGCGTTCTTGCCAGCACGATCCAGATAACCGTCATCGCAGGCGTGCCCGGACTCAGGTGAAACGTTAATTCGATGTCTTCCCTCGGCAGCCTGGCGGCTGCGAGATTCTTCGACACCTGGGCGTAGATTGCGTCGTAGTCAACAGGGCTGGGCAGGTCGATGTCGTACAGGTCGATCTGTTCTGGACGAACGCTGACCTTCCGCGCGAGCCAGTCGCAGTACCGCAGGCTCCGCTCGTGGGGGTAGTTCGTCAGAAGGTAAACCTTCGAGTAGCTAGGGTCAGCGAGCAGCGCCGTGGCGATCGGCCCAACCGCCTCGTCCAACTTGCTTTCGGCCGCTTCGTGGTCGGTGCGGCCAATCCAGGCGACAAGCCAGCGCTGTGCGCTCAAGGTATTCCTCATCTTCAGATGTTGTGACGCCGGCTGCGCGTCCTAGTGAGCCGCATCGACCCGTGCCAACCTGCCACTGGCTGCAATGCGATGCCCGAAGTGTAAGATGCTTTGCAGCTCTGCAATTATATTTACCTCTACCGTGGGTGTTAACCTCCTAACTCATTGATTTGTATGTGATTTTTCTCTTGGGGGGCGTGGCACGCGTATCGCTATTTGAGATGCATCAGAACCCTTGGAGCAACTCATGCGTGCAATGCCCAGCCCTGATCTAACCGCCTCTCTCCCGCCGCTTACACATCACGCCTCACTCCGAATGCAACAACGAGGGATTTCCTGCCGTGCCATTCACGCCGCGCTGTCCTACGGTCGGACCATCCGCGCCAAGGGCGTGACGTACGTCGTCGTCGGACGCAAGGAGGTGCAGCGGTATGCGGCGATAGGTGTCAACCTTGATGAAGCAGAAGGCCTGCAGGTCCTGCTCGCATCCGATGGGAGCGTCGTCACGGTGTACCGCAATCGTGATCTGCACACGATCCGCGTCACCCCTCGTCGGGGCGGGCGCAACATGCATCAGTGACGAAGGAGGAATCATGGGTTGGGCCAGCTTCAACGAGGACAACGAAAGTCGATACCACAATGCCACGATCATTCGGAAACGGGAGCACGACGCAATGACGACACCGGACCAACCTAACGCCGGGCCCAACGCCACAAAGCTCAAGGCGTTCGCAGCGCCAACGGCCCGGCCACTTCCCGTTCTTGTACTGGCCGATGCCAGCGGCAGCATGTCCCAAGAAGGAAAAATTGACGCTCTCAATGTCGCGCTTCGAGAAATGATCTCCAGCTTTGCTAAGGAAGCCCGCCTGCGCGCCGAAATCCAGGTCGGGCTGATTACCTTCAGCGGCTCTGAAGCGCACGAGCACCTTCCGCTCGTTGCGGCTCATACCATCACGGATGTGACGCCGCTGACCGCGCGGGGGAAGACACCCATGGGGGCGGCCTTCGATGTCACGCGGACCTTGCTAGAGGACAAGGAGCGCATCCCGTCGCGCGCCTACCGGCCGGTTCTGGTGCTGCTTTCTGATGGAGCTCCCACGGATGACTGGGAAAAGGCGCTCGAACGACTGAGTGGCAGCGAACGGGCCCAAAAGGCTACCCGGTTTGCCATGGCCATCGGCGCGGATGCCGACAGGGCTATGCTGGCCCGATTCGCGAATGTCCCCGAAGCGCCCGTCTTCGAGGGCCACGAGGCGCGAGACATCCTGCGCTTTTTCCGCGCGGTGACTATGAGTGTGGTGGCACGATCCGCCAGCCCTACCCCTGATGAGCCGGCCGCACTGCAACTGAGCGACATCCCCGACGACGACCTGGACCTCGGGGATCTGTAGTGCTCAGGGCGGCAGGCACCTCTGTCATCGGCCCAGAGCACGAATGCAACGGCCAATCCAACCAAGACGCCTTGTCACTGCGGGGCTGGCGAGGCGGCTGGATCGCCGCTGTGGCTGATGGCCTTGGCTCACGCCCGTTCAGCAGCGTAGGCTCGCGGGCCGCGGTTCGAGCTGCACAGCGCACCATTCGAGCACTGGTACCGTCCGCCGCTCTGCACGACGTTGATGCTCGTGAGGCGGCTACACGCATGTATCGGCAATGGCTGCAGGCCGTCCCTTACGTCGACAAGTCCAGTGCGGCTAGCACCATCCTGCTGGCTGCCTGTGATGCGTTTGGACGCGCACGCGTTTGGCAACTCGGCGACGGGCTTATCGCTTGCCGCAGTAAGGGGAAGTTCCAGTTGCTCACGCCGGGACGCGCAGGGTTCGGAAACGAGACCCGCGCCCTAGGCGTCCATCGCGCCTGGTCAGACTGGAGCTGGGCGGATGTCGTGTTGAACGAAGAGCATGACGCCCTTGTGCTCATGACCGATGGCGTGTCCGACGATCTCAACGACGACACGCTCGAGGAGTTCGTTGCCACTTTAGTTGCACAACTCTCTGCCAAGTCGCGGCGTTCGGGAAGGACGTGGTTGAAGCGCGAATTGTCCCAATGGTCGACGCCCCGCCACTCGGACGACAAGACCATCGCGGTTATTTATAGGAGCTGATGGTGTCAGCAGCATCGAGCGAACACGAACGCAAGGCTAAGCGGGTGCAAGACGAATTTGGGGCCATCTACGACCTGACTGCCAAGGTCGCGGAGGGTGGTCAAGGCATCGTAGCGCGCACGCACATCGACAATCTGCTGGTGAAGGTATGCCGTTGGCCCAACAGCGACCCGCGTGCCGTGGTCTGGCGCCGTCAAGTCGAGGCCATGCAGCGCCTGCCGGTGACCGACGCAGGGCTTCCTGTGATCCTGCCGAAGGCTCGCATCGTCAAGCCGAGAGTTGGCTATCTCATGGAACTGGTGGATGGGCTGGTCCCATTGGAGGTGCTTCTAAGCGAAGCCGCTGAGGCGTTAGCCGATGGCCGTGGCTTGCAGAACTTCGTCGCAACTGGTGGCCTGGGGCGGCGCCTTCGTCTGCTGGCGCGCTTGGCACGCGTGCTAGCAAGGCTGCATGCCCTCGCTCTTGCGCACGGCGACATCTCGCCGAAGAACGTCTTTGTTTCCCGCTCTCATGACAAGAGCGAGGTGTGGCTGATTGACTGCGACAACCTGACCTATGCGGTGCGAGAGAGCGCATTGCAACTGTACACACCTGACTACGGTGCGCCCGAACTTCTCCGTGGTGACGCGGGCATAAGCACCTACACCGACGTTTGGAGTTTCGCGGTCATCGCCTTCCAGCTGCTCACTCTGCTTCACCCCTTCAAGAGCGGCGAGATCGTCGACGCGGACGCCGATCTGGAGATTGCCGCGCTTCGCGGGGAACTGCCGTGGATCGATCACCCCGAGGACACTCGCAACGCAAGCGGCAACTGGGGGGTGCCGCGTGACTACGCGCTCACGCCCGCGCTGGCAAACCTATTCGACCGTTGCTTCCGGCTTGGGGCGCTGGACATCGAGAAGCGACCAGTGATGTCAGAGTGGGCCGAGGCGCTGGAAGCCGCCGCGGCTCAGCAAGTCCTGTGCGCGGCGCCGCAAGGCTGCGGCAGTACCTTCTACTGGAACAGATCGCTGACGTGCCCGTTCTGCGACACGAAGCACGTACCGGAAGCGGCACTACGGCTCCACCACACGGTTTTTGTGCCAATCGCCGACCTCGGGGAAGACGCGGCACCCAAAGACTCATGGATTGCAACAGACCACGTCGCAGTGGTGGGCGCAGGACCCGTGCCACTGCACTCCGCGCCGCCCGGCTCGGCGGCATATCTCGAAAGCGCGGTCGTCGCGACCATACACCTGGCGGGCAGCGACTTGTTGATAGATGCCGGACGTGAGAAGGAACTGCATCTGCAAATTCAGGGCTCGCCAAGCCGGGTTCGGCTTGAAGGTTCGATGCGAATTCGGAAAGAGGGCCGCATTCGTGCGCTGCATGTCGGTGCCCTGAACGTCAGCCACGACGTTTGGCGCTTCAAGTGGTGACGAGAGATGCTGATTCACGAGACGCCTCTCCTGTTGCCCGACATCTTGTCGCTACGTCCCAAAGACAAGGATTTCGACCCCGCCCCTTGGCGATTGAACGAAGAGGTGGTCGTTCGACAATCCGCCGGCGAAATCCTCCTTCGCCAGGATGAGAGGACTGTCGCCCTCACCTTGACCCCCCGTTCGGGAGCCGCCGAATCCTACGCGGAGGAGTCCTCGACGATCTGGGTGCTCGTACAGGCTAAGAAGACTGTGTTGGGGTTTCGCTGCGGCCGTCCGTCCGAGGCTCACCGACCTCAGCAGCCGATCGACATCGGCATTGATCAAAGGGTCGCCGACGACCTGCACTTGCAGCGCAAGATTGCTGAGCCGACGACAACGGCAGCGATCGAATGGTTGACCGATGAGTTCGTGTGTCGCGGCGTCGAAGCGGGACTGAACCGCGTGTTCGCTGCCAGGATTCCTCGTGCGAAGCAGTATCAGCTCCAACTGATCGGCCGTGCTGCACTCGTTGACGTCGAACGAAACCGCGAGGGGCACCTTGTCGTTCAGCGCATTCGGCCGCGCAGCCGGAATGGCCTGGACGCCTACACCGTGATTGAAGGCGACATCTGCTTTGCTGACCTGGACCACGGCCTGCGCGTTCAATCCGGCGACGAGCGCGCGACCCTTGGAGCCGCGGTCACGAGCTACGGCACGTACCTCGAACTGTGGCAGCTTTACAGCGAGACCGAGTGGCGGCGCGAAGTCGCCAAGGCGGCGGCTGTGGGTGCGCTCCGCTATGCCCAGGTCGAGCCCGCGAGCTTGGAAGGGGGGGCGTGGCGCTTCCTGGCGAAGCCTGACGACATCGCCGAGTTCCGCACCCGCTGGCGCGAGAACAATGTGGAGCCCGATGAGTCTTTGGAGGCCGAAGATGCGGCTCCCGACTGGCGGTCAGACCGCTACTCCGACCTTTCAGCGGCCGACTCGACGAGGCGCTTTCGTGGAATTCCAGAGTTCCACCAGGACGCAGTGATCGTCACGGCCATGAGCAGGTCGGACCCGGAACCGCCTTCGACCGGCTACCTGTTCCTATCTCTGGGCGGCGACCGCAAGCAGCACGAGCGGCGGTTGCGTGCCAGGACAGCTATCGAGGCCGGAGTGGGGGTGCCCCGGCTTCGAAGCCTGTTGCAGGACCTACCGATTTCGGGGCAGCGGCCGTCGCGGCACTTGGCCCTGACCCCGTACGCGAGGCAGACCTTCAAGTCAGGCAAACCGACGGCCAAGCAGGAGGAAGCCATCCACGTCGCTCTGAACACGCCCGATGTCGCGCTCATCATCGGTCCACCAGGTACAGGCAAGACCCAAGTGATTGCCGCGCTGAAGCGACGCCTGGCGGAGATCAACGAGGGCAACACCATCGCGCATGAGGTTCTGGTGTCCAGTTTCCAGCACGACGCCGTGGAGAACGCGCTGGAGCGCACGAGTGTGTACGGATTGCCGGCGGTCAAGGTCGGGCGCCGGAACGGGCTCGAAGATGCCGTGGATCGATGGTGTCGAGCACGATTGGCATCAGCCAGCGAACGCCTTGTCGAACTCGCGGCTACAGAGCCGCATGTGCCGCTTCTCGAGGAGCTGAATCGCTTGATCGTCGCATTGCAGTTTGGGGCCGTCGTTCCAGCGCGGCGCGACGAGGCGTTCACACGTATCACAGACATTCTGGACCAATTGGCGGATCTGGTTCGGCTCCGGGTGTCATCGCTCTGGCGCCAAGACTGGGATGACTACCTCGCACAGACGCGAGCGCTGGGTGAGAAGGGCAATCAAGGCATCAGCATAGGCCGGCGCAAGCGGCTGGTGGCGCTGGTGCGTCGGCTGCGGACTCTGCCCGAATCATTCGATGACGATGGGCCTATCCGAGCAGCGATGTTGCTCCAAGCGCTGGAAAGTGAGGACGCAGCGCTGCTGACGGAAGACGAGCGAGCGCTCTTGCGTGCGGCTGCGGATGACGGAGACAAGAGCACGGATTTTTGGAGCGGCATTGATAGCTTGCGCAATGCAGTGCTGGATCGCTTGCGCGTCGACAAGCGGCCGTCGATGGTCCGCGCACAGATGGACTCGATCGGCGCAGCTTTGTTGACGCGCCTCCAAGACGAAATCGCAACGACCATCGCAACAAGACGGTTCGGGCGATATGACGTTCTTCGTCGGTATAGAGACTCGCTCGACTCGAACCCAGGTCGGATACGGCGAGCAGTTGAGCAGTACAGCAGCATTGTGGGCGCGACGTGCCAGCAAGCCGCCAGCCATCAGATGAGCCGCCTGAAGTCGGTAAACGCAGATGCCGTCGGCTCGATCCAGTTCACCACCGTAATCGTGGACGAGGCCGCGAGGGCGAACCCTCTTGACCTGTTCATTCCGATGTCGATGGCCAAGCGCCGGATCGTCCTGGTCGGCGATCACCGGCAATTGCCCCACCTCCTCGACCCCGAGGTCGAGGAGGATGTCGTGCGTCTGCACGGCGAAGAGGATCGTCGAGCCGTCTACGCGCAGAGTCTCTTCGAGCGCCTCTGGCATCAGCTTAAGGCCCGGGAAGCTCTTGACGGATTTTCTCGGGTGGTCATGCTCGACAAGCAGTTCCGGATGCACCCGACGCTGGGGGACTTCGTCAGCAGGAACTTCTACGAGTCGGCGGGCCTTGGTCGCGTTGAGTCAGGGCGCAAGGAAGAGGACTTCCCGGGAGAAGTCCCCGGGTTCGGCGAAGTGGTCAGTGCGTGGATTGATGTACCGGCGAGCAAGGGCCATGAGGAGCGTCATCGCAGTAGCAAACAGCGCCGCAGTGAAGCGGCACGTGTTGCGCTGGAAGTCCGTCGACTGCTGCAGGAACTGCCGGCGAGCATGAGCGTCGGCGTGATTACGTTCTACTCGGCGCAGCGAGACCGAATCTACGAGGAGCTCGCGAAGTTCGACATTACGCAGAGAACGGACGCGCAGTGGAGAATCGCACCTGAACACGCTAGCACACCCGAGTGCCCAGAACGCTTGCGTATCGGCACGGTGGATGCCTTCCAAGGCAAGGAGTTCGATGTCGTCCTGCTGTCCACCGTGCGCAGCAACGAACTTCGCCTGGAAGCGAGGAATGATGCTGACGACGCTGCCTATGAAAAGGCCGCGAGCCGGAAGTACGGGCACCTCCGCGTCGACAACCGCCTGAACGTGGCGATGAGCCGACAACGGCGCATCCTCGTCGCGGTTGGCGACCGAGCCATGTTTGTGGGGGACGCCGCAGCTCGTGCCGTGCCGGAGATGTCTGCGTTCGTCGAACTTTGCGACAGCGAGGCTCGCCGTGTCCGCTGAAATGTTTCTACGCTGGACGAGCGGACCCGCACGTCCGCTGCACGGCCGCCGGCGCTCGATCCTGTGGCCGGTCTATGTCTGGCCTGTGATGGCGCCAGACCTGGGTAGGAGCGAACTCAATGCGTTTCAGGAGGCCATCCTCGGGCTCCTGAACACCGGACTCAGGGATCTCACCGAGGTTGCTCGTCTCCTGGATCTCGAACGCGACCTCGTGGCGTACATCATTGCCACGCAATTGCAGCCAAATCAATGGGTTGATCCGCGGCAGGACGTGACCGACCTAGGCCGCGATGTCCTGGCAGGCCGGAACTCTGGCGAAGTTGCACTATCGGTCCAATACTCATTTCAGGATGCTGTCACCGGAACTTGGCTGCCACGCTTGGCTGCAGGCTTACCAGAATTGGAGCCGCTTCGCGCAGGGCAGGCGTTTCCCGAGTTCATCGTCGACCGCGACTCTGGCGAGCGAGTCCGTCCATTCCTGCTGACACACGTAGTGGAGCCGGGCAAGCCGGACAAGCGAGCCGCCAAGCTGGCACTGACGCAATTCCTTCAGGACCTGCGACGCGCCAATTTGAGTGAAGACGACTACATCCCCCAGAGCATGGGCGACGACTTCGACTTTGCCGATTCCGCTCCCATGCGGGCCCACGTATGGTGTGATGTGTTCGTCAGCGAACGCGATCTGCAGCCGTGGCTCGTCAGCGACCCCTGGCGAATCACCGCCGCGGCGACATGGCTCCGCGAGCCACTCACGAAGAACATCGCCAGGTTCCCCGGCGTTGGCAAGAGAATCGCCGAGCTGGTCGGCGTGGATATTGGGGCGTCCATACCTGTCGATGAGTACCTGCGGCAACTTGATCTGCGAGTCGAACTCGAACTTGCGGAGCTTCCGGACTTACATCAGCATCCATTGCTGCGCGAGCACGTGGGCCGTCTGCTTCGGCAGCTGCGCCGCATTGAGGGAATGGACAAGCCTCACCCGGAGGACTTGGCAAGCATCGCGGCGGAGTCCGGAGCGGTGCTGGAAGCGGCTCTGAAGCGAGTGCTCGAGCGCTGGCCAATCGACGCCTCGGTATGGCCGACCCGTGACCGAGTAGGCGAGACTCACTTCCGATCCGACGTTCTCGGTTCCATCGTAAGTGACAGCGCAGCGCGCATCCTCGGTGGGTTGCGCGCCAGCGATGTCAGGCTTGCAGCAATCCACCGCGATCGTCCGTTGAAGGCACTTCTGGCGGCTGCATTGCTCAGCACCCACCAGCGCGACGACCATCCGTTCGGCCGCCTGCCTGCCACAGCGCTGCAGATCGACGAGCTGCTGTCCGTTGCTGACATGCGCAACAAGGGATCCCACGCCAGTGGTGCCGCGCTGGACCTGCGAAACGTTATGGCGCGAGCCCGCTTTGCGCTCAAGTGGCCCGAGCAGTTGCTGCCCCTCTTCTGATTACCAAAAACGCACAATGGCTAAACCCAACAAGAAGTTACCGCCGCCCCGGCCGGCAGCTCCGGTAAACGCGCCCGCATCTAACAGCCTGATCGGCAAACTCTTCGCTGCAGCAGAGCGGGCATTGCCCTTGGCAGGACAAGAGAACCTTTCATGGAACGAGGACGAAGTCCGGGTACTGGTTGACAAGCTCCCAGCGGATGCAGCGGTGCAGTTTCGGGGGTTCATCGAGCAGTTTGCGACTTTGGGCACGCACCTCAAGGACGCCATCAAGAATGCCGAGGTCGCGAAAGCAGAGGTGTCGGAAACCGGTCAGCGCCTTGCAGCGGAGACGGCCGCATTGAACGAGAGCAAGAGCAAGCTTGCTGCCGATCGAATCGCACACGATGGCGCGGTCAGCGCACTCGAAGCGGAGAAGCGTGCATTCGAAATTCAGCAACGCGAGGTTGTTGCGAAGGAACGCGAGCTAATCAGCAGGGAAGCCGAAGTTCGGTCCGGACTCTTCGCGGAGCAGCAGAAGGCCCTGGCATCGCTTCGACAGCAGGTCGCGGACTTGGAAGCGAAGCGCTCGCAGCTGCCAATCGACATCGAAGCCGACAGGCAGGCGTTACTTAACGAGACCCGGCGAGTGGCGGAGGAACAGCTGGAGCAGGTTCGCATTCGAACCAGAGAGATCGACGAGCGTGACTTCGCTCTGACCGGGCGCGCGCTGGGGCTGGACCGACGCGAGGAGAAAGTACGGCTCAACGAGGCATTGATTAAGGCGCGCCGCGAATCGCTGGCCGAGGAGGTCAGGGACGGGTTTTTGCACGAGCTGGAAGCGAAGGACGAACAGATCAAGCACCTGACGGCGCAGCGGAAGGCGCTGCACGAGAAGAATGATCGCCTTCAGCGGGAGCTCGATGACTTCGCGGATCTTCGCGACCACTTGGGCGGCAATCCGCAAGTGCTGCTTGATCAACTGGAGTCCCTCAAGGCGGAGAAGCGGCGCCTCGACCAACGAGTCCAGGAACTGATGTCTAATCAATCAGAGGACGACGCTGCGCTGCTGCGCGGCCAGCGCGACAAGGCCCAAGAGCGCCTCACGATCGCGGAGAACGAGCTTTTCGACCTGCGACATAGAGAGTCTGATTGGAAGCGGAGCGTGACGGAACGGGAGGACTGGCAGAGAGATCGGGTCGCTCTCCAGAAAAGCCGTGACCTTCTGGCCGACTCGGTGCAAAGGCTTCAGGATGAGGTGGACGGTCTCATCAATCGTCAGAAGGACGCCACGCCATTCCCTGAGTTGTCGCGGATGGACATCGAGCTGGTACATCCCGTGGTGGCCGATCAGCCACCCCCGCTCACCTCCCTGGTGGCCGAACTCCAGGCAAGGATCGCCTTCGCGGAACGTGGAAAAGAGCTTCACTACCGTCGTGAGGATCTCCAGCTGTTCGTCGGCGGACTTGCCATGAGCCAGCTCCACATCCTGCAAGGCATCAGCGGCACGGGGAAGACCAGCCTCGCCACAGCGTTCGCAAAGGCCGTGAACGGAGTCTGTACCACAGTGCCTGTGCAGGCGGGCTGGCGCGATCGCGCGGACCTGCTCGGCCACTACAACGCCTTCGAGAAGCGGTACTACGAACGCAACACGCTGCAGGCGATTTATCGTGCTCAGTCGGAGGCCGACAAGGATCGGCTGCACATCGTCCTTTTGGACGAGATGAACCTCTCGAGGCCGGAGCAATACTTCGCCGAATTTCTGTCGGCTCTGGAGCTAGGTGAGGCAGACCGCTGGATCAACCTCATGGAGGCCCGCCCCGCCCACGGCGCTCCGAGAAACTTTCGCGATGGCCGAGACGTGCGGCTGCCGCCAAACCTTTGGTTCATCGGCACCGCCAACCACGACGAGACCACGAACTCGTTTGCCGACAAGACCCATGATCGCGCCTTCGTGCTGGATCTGCCTAAGCACGAGCCTGGCGACGGGAAGCTACGTCCTCTCGCACCCACGACGTGGCAGTTCAGCGGGCTGCGCAAATTGTTCGATGATGCGAGCCGCCAAGGGAAGGAAGAGGTGCAAGCTCTCCTGCAACGGATCAATGGCAGCGAGCTGACGACGATTCTTCAGGACAGCTTCGACCTGGGTTGGGGCAACCGCCTCGAACGGCAGATGGCTCGCTTTCTACCGGTCGTCGTTGCAACAGGAGGAAGCAAGGGCTTGGCCGTGGATCATCTCCTGTGCAGTCGCATGTTCCGCGATGGGAAGGTGATCGGAAGGCACGACATCAGAGCCGATGACCTCAAAAAGGTTGAGCGCTCGCTCGTCAAGATGTGGAAGGATTGCGGCCTGACCGGTGAGCCGGAGCGGTGCCTGCGGCAGCTTGAGCGCGACGTTAAGCGGCTGGAGCGCGGCGGGTGAAGGTTCATGACCGCTACTCGGACCGCGAGGTCGATCTGCCTAGCAGCGTCGAGCCAGGCCGCTACCGCATGCTTCGCGCCGCGGTACTCAATCGTGTGATCCAGCTCAATGTCGGGGATGTTCTCTGGTCTGACGGAGGCCTAACTTGCGAGCTCGACGGCGGAGAGGTTCGCACTTTTGTTCAGCTCGAAGAGGTGCTGGACGACAGTGGCACGTCAGAGTCCATGATCGACGACGCCGTGCGGGCAGTCGTGGAGCAGTGGTCAGACAAGGTGGACGTGCTGCCGTCGCCGGTCATGCCAGCGAGCCTAGGTGATCTAGCGAAACCAACTTCTCTCGAGATCGAGCTGGATGATGTGCTCGCGAAAGGGCATCTCCAGACAATCGCAGCTCGCCCACAGAGGACTATGCGCTACGAGAGCGAGATGCTGCCCGTTGCGCGCGCGAGACGGCTTGCAGGAGACGCCGCGACACGCCTGGCGTCACATTCTGAAGACTGGCTCCGGCGCGAGATCACCGGCGTCGTCCCAAAGGCGCTAAAGGCCGAAGTCAGCGAAGACGACCTCGCAATCTACGAGAACGTCGTCTTTGCGCGCTTGCTTGACCGAATCGAGCTTGTCTTGCGTCGCCGTTTGCGAGACGTTGAGGCCTTGAGCCGGAAGCATGATGAAGCTGCCAAGCTGTCGGACGCCGACCAGTTGGACTATCGGTTGCGGGATGCGATTTGCAGGCTTTGGGGTCTGTCGTTTGCTGACGATCCGGCTGCAGGCAAGGCGGCGGCCGACACTGTGCTCCTCATTCGATCTCAGCTGGGCAAAGTGCGACAGCTCAAGCTTAGTGAGGTCTATGCCGCTGTGCCGAGGTCCCATCGCATTCCGCTCGCGCTACGCAGTACAAACATACTTCGACACGATGCCCACTACATGCGGCTTCAGAAGCTCTGGCTACTCGCTCATGCCGGAGCCAAGCAGCAGCCTTTGGATGCGCCCGCGCGCTTCGCGGCCGAGAAGACACGTGGTGAGCGCTTTCATCAATACGTCGGCCTCTTGATCCAGCACGCCCTCGCTGCCTGCAAGTTAGTTCAGTCGGAAGCGCGGCGGGGTCGCCGGACCTATGGAGGCCGGCTGCTGGAAGTGGAGGGCGAGCCAGGTGCCTGGACGCTCCGGCTGGAAGGCGCTACCGAACCGCTGCAGTTCGTGTCGGCGAGGCGCGGTGTCGGCGATTGGCTGAAGCAGAGTAACCGCCGTTTGATCTTCTGCCACCGGCCGAGCCGGTTGCTTGATCCGGGGGTCGCGGGTGAGCCTGGCGCGGACGGAGTGCTACACCCTCTGGAGTTCTACTGTGTAGAGCGGGTTCGGCAGGCCATCGAGGAGTGGCTCACCGGAGCGATCCTGCGGAACTGTCCGCCCCAGGTCGCCTCGGTTCCGACAGATCTTCGCGATCGAATCGTTCGCGAGTCGGGGAATGCAGCGCGTGCTCGGGGGCGAGGACTGGTCCTAGAGCGCCCGATCACCGCCGCGGCTCGTCGCGCCATCGAAGACGCCATCTCGTCCGTGCACACCAACCCGGAGACCCAGAGAGCGATCGCCCGAGCGCTTGACGACGCGCACCTCCTCGCTACTTGCCGACTATGCGGCTCGTCATGGCCAGACACAGTCTTTGAAGGATCCGCCACAGGATTCAAAGCCACCTGCGGGTGCGGTCACATTTGGCGGGTGAAGTACCAAGAGGGACGGGTCACTGAGGCTGCATTCCATGTGAGCACCTATACCCGCAAGTTTGACCAAGTTGGCAGTTTGGACCTAAAGCTGCAGGTGCCGTAGCTTGGTCGCAGAATTGCGATTCCCGTCCAGCAACGTACGTCCGCATCTCTAGACGGTGAAAGTTTGCTTTCAATGGGAAGCAGCCGAAGAGCGTGGTGAGGTCCTCCCCATGAGTAGCCACCCGTCCGCAAAACGCTGTCTGCTAGCTGCGCAGTAAGCGTCGGTCGCCAGTCGCTTGAAGGAGACGTGGTGCGCAAGGTCACTTCTGTTGATTGACTTGCGTCGAAGCGCGCGTGAACACTTCTGTATCCGCCAACCACATCGCACCGAATGAAAACTCTGGTTCTCATCACCTGGCTCACTGTGGGGCCATCCATTTCCATCCATGCTTTCGACGATCAGCAGGCTTGCAGCAGGGCTCTGGCAGCAACCGCGAAAGCGCTTGTAGCGCAAAGCAAGAGCAATTTGACAGGAGCGCACCTTCCGCTGCGCGTGGAACGCCAGGATGACGGAACTCAGGCAGTGCTTCGCACCGCGAACGTAGGGCGCGAGCTCGCGCGCCTCATCTGCACGTGAAACAGAGAGTGGAGGAGTGATGACCAACCCGGCCGCCTGCACAAGCCGCAAGTTCTCTCCCACCGCCCATCAGTGCACTTCAGCGCGTGCTACGCGGACGGACGCAGCCGCAGTCTACGTGGCGCTGGACTTTGATGGCGTGCTTCACCACCAGTTTGTCGCGCCCATGGTAGATGACACCAGGGATCTGGCAGCCGGAAAGATCAATCCTGCAGAATTCCTTAGTCGCACGGATGCCGCTGCCCACCCCGGGAAACGTCTCTTTGACCGATGCGACGCCCTCATGCAAGTGATTGCCCGGTTCCCATGCGTACGAGTTGTCGCAGCAACGTCATGGCGCTTCGACCTGACGCTGGAGCAAATTCGCAGCGTAGTTCCTACTAAGCTGCGCAAACGGATAGTCGGGGTTCTCGCACGCGCGACGGAATACCATCAAGGCGGCGTGATTCGCGGCGTGCGGGGTCACCTGATGGAATCCTGGATGGCGGCGCATGCGTCTCCTTCGGCCGCATGGATCGCGATCGATGATGTCCAGGAGCTATGGGCGGACCATGCCGCAGCTCTGATTCACCCGACCTGGTCGGGCCTCCAAGACACCGACCTGGTTCAACTGCACGCCGCATTGCTTCGGCTTCAGGCACCTCGGCATTCCCACGCAAGTCGGCGTAGGTGACCACTTCGGCGGAGGCCATGATCGCATCACCAGATGCTTCGCCCATCGGTATGTGTTGTCCGCCTCGTCTGTGGCGACCCGGCAGTTAGACAGGCTGACGCCAGTGCTCGCATCGCCCGGATGACCGCTCAGTCGGTCCGCCTTCAACTCAGAAGATGTGTGCATTCGAGCGCCGCATGCCCGTTCGGTGCCAGGGGACGCGCTTGTATCCGCGGCCTTGTCTCTATGGTTACGTTACTGTGATTCTCTAGGGGTCGGCGCGGGTTGGTTACTGTGAGCTCGCAGGTGGGTTACTGTGAATGGTTACTGTGAATGGTTACTGTGAAGCCTATCGCGATGTTCCAGGTATCCGCGCGCGCTGCTGCACATGGAAGTCGACCACTCCGCCTGGATGCAACGCGCCTTGATTCGACTGCGCATGAACGCAGCGAAGTCACGCAGGCAACAATCCTCTCGTTTTTCCACTGTCCAGCGATTTCCCCCTCGCTGCACGTTAGACTTTTCTACGGGTTTACGCATCAATCGACAAGGTTGTCGTGAACTGCAGGCTTTCTCTAGGGTCTGCAACATCCACTCGTCACCGCCGATTCACGTTCGCGCCCGCGCGACTGCTCGGTGATGGCGTTCACCGTGAAGAGATTGTGAGCGAAAAATTGAACAACAGACCTTGCGAAGAGGCGGAATCGTCCGCCGCTAGGACCACAGTCTCCATCGAGCGCGCGACACGAGCGCGCAACATGCTCATGGGCAATTCTTCCCTGGGCACGCAGCGTACCCCCGAAATCCGCGCCGGTGCTGGGCTTGCGGAGGATTTTGCTGCTTCAAGGAGTTCAAGGTCTTTCAAGGGTTCAAGTGCTCAAGGTCTTCGAGAACCTCAAGGACATCAAGGTGTTCAGCAGAACGTTCACGCGAGCGTTCCCTTAATGCTTTCGCAAGCTCACGCTGAAAGTCAGGAGGGGGCTCCCACCTGCGCGCCAAAGACGGCGAAGCAGCATGCGGGCTTCTTTGAGGTGAGCATTGCCGCACTGGAGAAGATCTCCAGTGAACCTCATGGCTCTCTCGTTCACTGCGCCTACATCGTTCTCAACGGCGGAATCGACAAGAGCGCTGGGCGGCCCGCGAACAGTTCAACCCACGGGTGCACCAGCATTAGGAAGGTCACAGGAGGAATGAAAGGCATGTCCGAGATCAAGCGGGCGGTGCTGCAATTGCAAGAGCTTGGCCTGGCTCGACCGGTAGCGTCTGGAAAAAGGTTTCGCGGCGACATTACCTTTGAAATGTTGCGATCCGAGGACGAAGAACTCATCGCCATCTCCCAGTGTTTCCTTGGACGCAAGGATGAATTCGCTGGCAGGATTGACGGAAGGCCTGCAGATCTGAGCGCTCTTTTGAACTCGCCACACCTTTGTGACTGCGCTGACGGCAGTTACATGATGACAGCGGATCGGGCGCGCATCGATGCGCTGCACACCTTCGCGCATCTGCATGCAGCGCAGGATTTCGGTGCCTACGCGGGCGTGGATCCAGCCTGCGTGAGCGCCTCCATGATCCGTCCACGCGCGCTGGACAACCCGCTCGATCGCGAGCCGGAGATCGTGGTCAATGGTGCCCCTCACCTGTCAGCCATGTTCCGGCAAGACATCCAGCAGTTCCAGTTCGCTGACAGCTTCGTGCAGCAGGTATTCGGCCCCTTGGCGACAACGGGCACTGACGCGACGCCCCTGCAGCGCCTGCGGCACGCGCTCAAGATCCTTGAAAGCACTGGCTTGGTCTACTACGCCTACGTGCTTTGGGAGCAGGACCCACGCACGCGTGAAGGCGCCCTCGCCTCGCCCGTGGCCACACTGGCAGTGCCAGGAAGCTGGTTTCAGGAGCAAGAACAATCGGCGCAAATCGCCGTGGACACCTTTTTGTCAGAGTCGCACACAGTACCCAACAACGAGCTGTTTCAGCGGGATCATCCCGGCGGCAAGTACCGCCACGTCTTCGAAGGCAGTGGGATCTACCGCTACGTTGCTCCACGCCATCTGGTTCCGCACTGGACGCTGCTCAAGCAACTACGGTGCCGGTGGTGGGCCTTGACCCAGGACAACAAGGGCGGTTTGGCAGAAGACCAGAGAAGGATTGCTGCCTACTCGCACCAGCTTTCCAGTTGGCTGCGTGAGGCGCTGGCGTAGCTGCCGGAGGTGCGCGCTACTGCAGCAGTTGCACCCAAAGTCTCGATGGTGGTGCCATGGGCACGAGCAGAACGTCGCAAGCGCGGTGTTCTGCCGCCCGGCGTTCAGGAACAGCCGGTGTTTCGCCGGTTCGGCAGCCCTCCAGATGCTCGCAGCTAATCAGCTGCGCGAGTGGCGACAAGCTAGGCGCGGAGCTTTGCCCTCCGCCCGCGGCGCTGGATCGGCAGGGCAATGTCGGCGAGCATCAAATGCACTCCTTGCCCACTCAAGTAATCCGCAGCAAGCGCGTCCCGCTGCACGGAATTTCCCCGCATCAGCTGTCCTGACGCTGCCCTTTTTTCGAGCGGAAGAGGGGAAACAGAGACTTTCCGCCGGACGGCTCCTGGAATCGTTCCACGAACTCAAGCAGCTCCTCCACTCCTAGTCCCTTCTTGGCAGCTGCACGCTTCAAGTGCTCCCAGCGAGGATCAGCAAGGATTGCCTTCTCCAGGCTTGGCACGCCGGCCACGGTCTGAACGACCTCTGAACGGTCCGGGAAGTTGGCTTCATCCAAGAGCCCATCGGCGTGATCCAGGTCGCCGAGCACCAGCCACCTCTCTTCAGTGAGCGGTAGTTGCACTCCGCTTGTTCCGAAAACAAGAACAGCGGTCTGTCCGTCATACAGCGCCCATCCCATCCGCGGTTCACCAGTACCACCCTCGTTGTCCACGGTGCGATGCAGCTGGACGACGTCGGCGCCGTTTGGAAGCAACCTCTCCAGCCACGATCCAAGGAGCGGGCCGTTGCCCGCACGAGCCTGAAGGACGAACAGATGGTTCCTATCCAGCTCTCCCGTCGGCAGCACGCCGATCCGTGAGAGGAACTTGCTCGCGGCATGTTGCGGCAGCGGTCGACGGCCGGCGAAGACATGGCTAAGGGCGGATCGGTCCAGGCCGGCAGCCGCGCTGAGCCGACCCAAATCCCAAGGGTGCAGCTCACACAGCTCGCGGAGCGCGAGCGGATCCAGGCCCGCCAGCGGCGATCGACGTCGAAGGGGCGAGGAATCCGGCGAGCTCACCACTGCATTTTGACATGATTTGACAACAGGCGCATCTTCCACAATAATTTGACATCGTTTGACATTAGATCGGACAACCCATGAGCAAAGAAGAGCGCGCGCAGTTTCACCGGCGACTGGCGGCCCGCATCTCGCAAGTGCAGGTGCTGGATCCGCACACCAACCAAGTTGACGAGACAGAGTCGGCCGCCTATCGCGAGCACCTCCTTCGCCAGGTAACGAAGGCCCACGAAGCCACCGAACTCGGGTGTGAGGCGTTCGAGCGGCTCCTGCACCTGACAGAGACCCGCGACTCAGGCCAGATCCGCCGAGTGGCCGAGTTCCTGGCCGTCTGCTGGGGGGATCGGAAGCTTGATCCGGAAGACCTGCGCAGCCTGGATGAGCAGATCGGCGATGACATGCTTGCCGTGCTGAACGCGATCCGTCACGCGAACGTCGCCGTCTACACGATGGCCGAAGACGCCCCTCGACGTGTTCCTCGAGCCCTGCGCGCCTGGGGATTGCGTCCCCCCGCAGACGCCGAGTAGGCGGTCGCGACGGTGAGGCAAGGATCCGCGCGAGCTCGAAGGAACAGCTGCCCTGAACCACGTGTTTGGTTCGTCGGCTGCGCCATGGCGGCACGCTTTACGCCGTGTTCAAGGGACCCCCGGGAGCCCATGTGAACGCAACCCAGGCGGCCGCCATGCTGGGAATCTCTGCACGCCAGGTATATGACTTGGCGGCACCGGTCGGTCCGATTCCATGCACTCGCATCGGCCGCAGGGTGATTTTTGACGAGTGCGACGTTCAGGAGTTCAAGGCCTCATGCCGATTCACCGCGACAAAAAGCGTGGCACCTACGTCTTCGAGTTTGACCGTGTCATTCCCGACAAAGGCCGCGTCCGAGCTCGAAAGCGCCTTCCAAAGGCTTGGACTGTCGCCCAAGCTGACGAGTTCGACCGAAAGGAAAGCGCCAGGCTCTATGCCATCGCGACCGGCGTCGGCAAGCCACAGGAAGTCGAGCACAGGATCGACGAGGCTGTCGCTCATTTCCTCCGCGATCGCATCCCGCACATGAAGACGGGCAACGACATTGCCCGCGAACTGGCCAATATCTTCTACCTGTACAACCACAGGCCGCTGTCGGCGCTGCACGACGTCGTGAAAGAGATCAAGGCCATGAAGCGAATCAAGGGAGACCTGAAGAAGCCGCTGGCACCCGCCACGATCCGCAACCGCATCCGGTATCTCGTCTCCGCGTGCCGGTGGGGTTGGACCGAGCACAAGCTGTGCGATCACGACCCCGCCGAAGGCATCTCCGTGCCGGAGGTCAAGAACGAACGCCAAGTCTACATAGACCGCGCTCAGATGCTCCAGGCCGCCCGAGCTTGCACGAACAGGAAAGCCCGGATGGCGATCCGGATCGGCTTCTACTCGGGAATGCGACTCGGGGAGATGATGCGCGCCGTCTTGACGCCGAAGGGCTGGCATCTGGAGACCACCAAGAACGATGATCCTCGAATCATTCCTGTCCATCCGAAGGCTGCGGTCTGCGCCCGCCTGTTCCCCAAGATGAAGGGCGCACGGATCACAATCCAGCGCAACTGGGAACGGGCACGCGCCAGGGTGGGCCTGCCGCACGTGCACTGGCACGATTTGCGGCACAGCACCGCCAGCGCTATGGTCAACAATGGCGTGGATCTTTTCGTAGTCGGCCGCGTCCTGGGGCACAAAGATCCGCGTTCCACCGCTCGCTACGCTCACCTGAATGTCGACGCCTTGACGGCGGCAGTAGCCAAGGTGAAGTAGCGCCCCACTGACACTTCGTGCGCGACTTCGGGGATGAGGCGCCGTGGCCCGAGTTCAGGCGCATGCGCCTAGAGCTGTGAGACGAGTCAATTAACGCTGCAGGGGCGCTCCCAGTCCCTGTGGGCCGCTTCAGGGGTGCGGTGGACCGGCTGGCCAATCACTACCTCGCGTCGTTCGTGAGAGAGGGCACCGCGTACTCCGCGCTCACAAACTGGCTTACCTCCGATCTCGACGAAGAACTGGTCAGATACCTGGCGCACTGGCCGCGTGGGTGCTGGAAGGCCGATGCTGCGGATCGCGCCATTGCCATCATCCTGGACACCCCTTTGCGCATCGCGCACCAGCTCGGTCGCGCGCCGGCTTTTGGCCGGGTCTTCCGGTTGGTGCTGGTCGAAGAAGCGGACGACGGGACTGCCCGGAGGCTCCCATGGAGCGACGAGGCTGTAGCCGATGCCGTCACCCGCGTCGAGAGCGCGTTCGACGCGCTGCCTGATCCGCCTGCTGCGGCCCACGAGTTTGTCGGCCCGCGCAGGCCGGCGGACACCTGGTAACCCACCCCACCTCTTCCTAATCACGAGCGGCGCCGGATTCGTCCCGGCCTGGCGCAGCTCGCCTTGCGTTCGCCGGGACTACACGGAAAGGCGGAAGACCATGGGTTACCCGAGCTCCACCTGCTTCGCCCGCAGGACGGGCAAGCCGCTGCAGACTTATGACAACGAATCTGAGGCGGCGTATCAGGCCGACTACTCACGAGGCGTGTTCAAGACGGAACTGCACCCGTACCGTTGCGACGGCTGCGGGAAATGGCATCTCGCTCCCGCTTCATCGCACACTCCATCAGTGACCTGCACGTGGTGCAACGGTCGCGACGGGCGAGCGAAAAAGCTTTATCCCTCGGAAGAGGTCGCCCTGCGGCGCGCCGCGATCATCGAAGAGAGATCCTTCGTCGGGCTGCGTGCGTACGTGTGCCCCCATGATCATGGGTGGCACTTGACGAGCAGCTAGGGGCCCCCGCAAGCGTGGGGCTGGTTTGCGCGGATCGCTATGAAGCAGGACTGCTTCTAGCCGCGAGCAGGCATCCGTCGTTCAGGGTCCTCGATCCGCCGTAAAGTTGACCAGTTCCAGTTCGTGGCGCCCAATACGCGCCGCTCGCCATTCTCTCGTTCACCTGAGCTTCCATGTCCGCTGTCCCTGTTCATTCGGATCCCGACTTCCTGCGTGCTCCCAAAGCGGCAGCCCTGTGCGCGAAGCTGCGCGCGATGGGTTTTGTGATCGCGCCCGGGGGTCGCTCCAAGAGTAGCGAGAACGTGGGCACCGTTCGGGTGAATTGGAGCGGCATCTATGTCGGCTACATCCGCAAGGATCTACTGAGCAAGGATCGACTCCTGGGTTACCAGTTCAACCCGGGCATGCCCGAATCAGGCAATGCGGCCCCAACGGGCTTCGAGAAGGCGGCCTTCTGCCTCGAGCATGGGCTCGACCCTGAGCGTGTGCACATCCACCCGGACGCCGGCAAGCAGTACCTGAGCGTGCACCACGAAGCGGACGCGAT
>JACZCZ010115315.1_pt1 | contig 20703 bp, 12 predicted proteins | sample 8641811 | NCBI WGS metagenome assembly JACZCZ01 (sample SAMN15324610, study PRJNA640507) | soil metagenome | isolation source: intercropping peanut in the first line | place: China: Luxin town, Laibin City, Guangxi Province | collected 2019-07-25 | depth 10cm m | reverse complement strand
TTCGCAGAAGCCGCAGCCCATCTTGCAGCCGACCTGTGACGACACACAGATCGTGTGGCGTCCGCGTCCCATCGGAAGCAGCACGCACTCGTACTCGTGTCCCGATGCGAGCCTCAACACCGCCTTCGCTGTCACGCCGGTTGCCGTGTCTTCGCTGACGACGCGCGCAACCTCGGGCAGCTCGAAACGAAAGTGTGCGCGCCATTGGGCCGCCGCGTCTGCGTTCACGCCGAGCGCTTCGGGCTCGAAGTGCCCTTCATGGAACACTTGTTCCCAAACTTGCTTCGCGATCCCGTGGCCGCGCGGGATGCGCTTGCGCGCGTGCTCGATCAGCTCACCACAGGTCAAACCGTGGATCTCAAGTGGTTCGAGCACGGTGTGTCCGGCGGCCGAGGTCATGGGGGGCAGAACCCTGGATCATCCGTCGCGCGACGGCCAGTGGGCTCAGCGCGGAACTTCGAACGCCAGATTCGGCGCCGGGGTGCCGTCGGGAAAGGCGGCACCGGTCAACGCCAGCACCTTGGTGGTCAGCGTGATCGCATCGGCTTGCACCAACGCGCCACAGGCAGACGTGCCGCAGACCGGCTTGATCGTGGCGCTGATCGGCGAGGGCGACGACTGCGCTTCCTTGGCGCGAAACTGGAACCCGGCAGACGTGGCGGGTGGCGCTTCCTCGGCTTCGCGGACCGGATCGACCGGCACGCCTTCGAGCATCTCGACCTTGGCGGGCGCGGGTGCGGCTTCCGGCACTGGTGCCCCGACCTGTTTGAAGTTGATGTTGATGCCGTCGCCGGATGAATGCAGCGCGATCAGTAGCTGGCCGCCTTCGGCGATCTTCTCGGGCTTGTAGGCGCAGTTGCCGCTCATCGCGCCGCGGCACGCGCCTTCCACGGCTTCCCACGCGTTCACGAAGTCGCTCCATGGACGCGTGGCGACGTTCTCGAACGTGGCGTCGGTGCCAGCCGACACGGTGTGAAAGCCGTTGAGGGAGAGCCAACCAACGTCGCTGCTGCCCCCTGCCTTGCGCACCTTGAACGCCACGTTGCGGATGCCGGCCGTCGAAGCGGACGCCAACACCAATGCCGTTGTCGCGTAGGGCGTGCCGGCATGAAGCTCGATGCTCATCGTGCTGCGCGCGGGGGTGCCGAGCTTGTCCTTGAGCTTCGTTACGATGTCGCCGGTGCGATCACTCGCTGCGATCTTGCCGCCGGTCAGCGTGAGCACCGGTTCTCCATCGACGCGCAGCTCGGCCGGGCTGATCTCGACCTTGCGTGCATCGCTCGGCGCGGCATCAGCGTTGCGCAGCGAGACCGGGAGCTCCATCACGCCGACGATCGGCTGTGCTGCCTCGGCCGGCTTCTCTTCTTCGCCGCTGCATCCCCATGCCAGCACCGACGCACACGCCAATGCGCTCACCACGTTTGCTGCGCGCACGCTGCGCCGAACCGATGACACCACCATGACTCACCACCCTTCAGCGAACGCCAACCCGCGCCGCGAAATCACCCATGAACCTGCCGTGACAAAAGGCGGGCGCGAGCATATCTAGACCACGCCATGCCGCGCTACCCGTCTGCTGCTGCGTCCAGTCACGGTCTTTCGGACGCTGTCTTCAGCCAACTTGCAGCGCGGGCCCAGCAAAACGGCGGTGCTTTGTACCCGCTGCACATCGGTGACACCTGCATGGAGCCGATGGCCTGCGCTCGCGTCGAGACGTTACAGACCGCCGACATCCCGGGACTGCATGCCTATGCACCGGTGCGCGGCGAAGCCGCCTTGATCGATGCGATCGTGCGCAAGGTGCAACGTCGTTGCGGCGTCACGCTGGCGCGCGAGCAGATTCAGGTGATGTCCGGCGCGACCGCTGGCTTGGGTGTGATCGCGAACGTGCTGCTGGAACCGGGTGACGAGGTGATCCTTCCGTCGCCGTTCTGGCCGCTGATTCGCGGCATCATCCGCGCGCGCGGTGCGGTCCCGGTGGAGGTGCCGTTCTATCCGCGGCTGCGCGAGCCCGGCTTCGACTTGGAAGCGATGATCGAAGCAGCGATCACACCGCGCACCACTGCGATCTACGTCAACTCGCCGCATAACCCGACCGGCACGATCCTTACCGATGCGGAAGTCGGCGTGATCGCGCGCATCGCGCAACGCCATGACCTTTGGGTGCTGAGCGACGAGGTCTACGAAGACGTCTACTACGGCGACGCGCCCGAGCCATTGTGGACGCTGCCGGCACTCATCGATCGCACGGTCGTTGTCCACAGCATGTCGAAGGGCTACGCGATGGCGGGTGCGCGCGTCGGCTACGCCCACGGTCCGGCAGAGATCATGGCGGCGATCGCAGGGCTGCAGACGTTCTACACGTATTGTGCACCGCGACCGCTTCAGCTCGCGGCAGCGCGCGCGTTGGATCAAGGTGATGCGTGGTTGGATCAGATGCGGTCTCACAACCTGCATCAAGCGTGCGTGATGGCGGACGCGTTGAAGCTGCCAGTGCCGAGCGGCGGAACCTTTGCTTTCTTCGAGGTGGCCAGCCTTCGGCGCGCCGGTGAAGACACTCATGGTCTGCTCGGTCGCTGCCTCGAAGCGGGCGTGCTCCTGACGCCTGGCAGCGCGTGTGGCAAGGACTTCGAAGCGTGGGCGCGGTTGTGCTTTACGGTGGTGGGACCGACGGAACTACAGCAGGCGATGCTGCGCTTGCAGTCGGTGCTGGGCTGAGCGGTGCTTCCAGGGGCAAGAGGCCAGGATCAGTGACGACCACCTGCGGGCCGGGCGCGAGCGCGATGCGCAGCGTGCCGTTGTCATCGGTGTGTCCGACGAACACGCTGGCGTCACCGAGCACGAGGGCCAGCAGACGTTTGCGCAGCGGGGCGCGCCCTTCGGAATCGGTCACCACGTGGACGATGCGCGCATCGAGCGCGGGCATGTCGGGTGCCGCACACGCTTCGGCCACTTGCGGATCCACGTCGCGGGCTGCGCAGGCACGCAGCCCTGTCATCGCCACCGTACGATCGATGTGTCCGGCGTTCATCGCGGCATAGGTCCAACGTGCGGCTGCAGCGCGAACCAACGGCGCGTGGTTGGGCTCGAGCCACGCGATCGGATCCGGCCCGTTCTCGCACGCGCCGACACCGAGCTGCGCCATTGCCACCGCGACGTTCGCGCGCACGATGGGTTCTCGTGAACGTCCGAGCGCACAGAGCAATCCATGCGACGCCAATGGTCGTAGCAAACCGCGCCGGGCAAACACGGTGACCGCGTAGCTGGCGGCAGCAGGGAAGGGCCAGTGCTGACGGCGCGCCTGCTTGATCAAGCTCAAGGCGTCCTCCGCCTCGCCAAAGCGACTCAACGCGATCGCCGCCGCCACCGTCACATCGACGTGATCGCGACCGATGACGTAGCGCAACACTTGCCGCACGCGTGCATCATCGAAGCCACCCAATGCGCGCGCCGCTTGTGCGCGACGGGCGATCTCGGGTGATCGAAGCTGGGTGGCGATCACGTCGCTGGCTTGCGCGGTGCCGAGCAAGCCGAGGCTGTCGATTGCCAGCGCGGCCACGGTTTCGTCTTCGTCGATGACCAGCGGTGCGAGCTTGGCGACCAACGCACCTTGCTGGTCGGCAGGGAGGCCAGCGCGCGCACGCTTGTCGATCGCGGCGTTCACCGCGCGCAGAAGGGCGAAGCGTTCAACGTCGGTCAGCGTGACCGCGCGATCGAGCTCGGCCAGCGCCTGGGTTGCATCCAACGTTTCGCCCAGTGCCTTGATCGTCGCTTCGCGGATACGCGCGCGCTTGTCGGCCAGCAGCGAGAGCAAGGTCGCGCTTGCCTCGCTGCCACCGACTGCTCCCACGGCTTCGATCGCCGCCAGTTGGTTGTCGATGCGTGCGTGCTTCAGCAGCTCGGTGAGCGCAGGCAGCGCGCGTGGCGCACCGGTGCGGCCCAGCAGGCGCGCGATCAGCACCACGGCTTCGGGTTGCGCCTGGTCGAGCGCGGCCAGCAGCGGGTCGGCGGCGCGTCCGTCCGGTGGGAGCTTCGCCATCAGGACATCCAACGCGCGCAGCAGTGCCAGCTTGTCGTCCGCAGCCGCGCCCTCGAGGCGCTGCAGCAGCGGTAGGAGAGCCTGCTCGTCGTGGGTGGAAGCGAGCGCCAAAGCCGTCATCGGGAGGTTGCTGCGCTCCAACAGGGCAAGCAGTGTCGGCGTCGCGCCAGCGATCGACACGTAGCGCGCACAGCCGACCAGCGCGTCCTCGAGCGCCGTCACCCGCGCGCCATCGGCGTCCTTCTTCAGCGCATCGCTGAGCAAGTTGACGATCACGGTCGCCGCATCGGGCTCCAGTCGTCGCACGCGTCGCACACGCTCCACCAAGACATCGATCGCCGTTCGAGACAGCTCAGGTTTGCCCAGCTGGTCTGCGATCAGCGTAACGGCGGGGGTCGTTCCGATCGCGGCGAGGGCCGACAGCACCGCGCGGCCCGTGCGTCCGTCCGCCTGGGCCAGCAAAGCACGCAGCGGCTCGACTGCAGCCGCCTGCTCCAGGCGTCCGAGCGCTGCGATCGCGGCCAGACGCGCTTCCTCTGCATCGTCGTTCAAGCTGCGAAGCAGTGGTGAGAGCGCGCGCGGATCGTTCATCGCGCCGATCACGCCGATCGCGAGCGTCTTCACTTCGATCGCGGGGTCTTGTGTGCGGCTCATCAGTGGAACGAGCGCACGCGGATCACGAATCGCACCGAGCGCCGCCACGGCTGCCAGGCGGACTGTGGGATCCGGATCGTCCAAGCGACCCAAGAGTGGGGTCACGCTGTCAGCCCCGCCGATCTGGCCGAGGGCCCGCGTGGCCACCGCGCGTACGTGCGCATCATTGTCGCCGAGCACGCGAATCAACGCCTGGCCGGCGCGCGCCTCGCGCAACACGCCGAGTGCTTCCGCAGCGGCCAAACGTGTTTCCACGGCTGGATCGTTGAGCCAGTCGATCAGCACCGGCACGTGCTCGCGCATGCCGACCTTGGCCGCGGACGCAATCGCCGTCTGCCGCACGCTGGCGTCGGCGTCATCGAGGGCGACGAGGAGCGCTTCGCGTGCATCATCAGCGCTGTGCTCGCCGAGCAGCCGGGCCGCTTCGCGTCGCACGTCAACATCCTCCGAGCGCAGTTGCTGCGCCAACCGTGCAGCGCGCCCGGGCCACTCGAATCCGACGCACAACAGCAGCAGCGCTGCCAGTCCGAGGCCTTGTTTCCAACCGGTCATGGCGGGGTTCTACCGTGCCCGCGACGCGTCTGTGAACGGTGGTCTGGGGAGGCGTCTGGACGCCGCGGACATGGCTTCGTGTAGAGTGCGGCCGATGCGACATCACGCTTGGGTTCTTTTCGCGATCCTTTCTTCGGCACTGGTGGCGTGCGGCGGTGGTGCATCAACCACGCCTGCCACTTCCACCTCCAGCGGCGATACGTCCGGCGGCGAGAGCGACATCATGCTGGCGACCGGTGGTTGTCGCGAGACGCCGGTCAACGACGAGGTGAAGCGTATCGACGCCAACAACCTTCCGTGGGCCTATGTCGTGGTGAACGGCGGTCGCGTCGACTGCCAGGACCAGCGCGTGGTGATTCAGGCGGTCGAGGGTTTGGCCGTGATCCTCGCGTCATTCCGCGACGACGCTGCTGGCACCAACATCAACCAGATTGGACCGGCCATGTTGAGCGCGATCGTGGACGATTTTCGGCGTGCTGACGCGTCCGCGAAGCTCTCTCAAGAGCAGAGCGTCACGCTCGGTGAAGAGCGACGGACTGGTCGCTGTGGTCGCATCGACTTCACGCGCGAGGGCGAGGCGATGGTCACGCACGCATGCGCGGCATGGGCGCTCACGCCCAACAGTCAATCCCACGTGGTGATGGTGATGTACACCAACACCGAAGCCGCCAACACCGAGGCTGGGATCGATGTGATGAGCGTGATGGGCAACATGACCGACGCGTTGGTGTTGGACCCGCAACCGGTCAAGTGAAGCCGCGGGTGGGCGTGGTGGTGGCGAGCGCGCTGCTGACCGCGATGCGTGCCTCGCCGATGCCGGGTGTCTGTTGCGCAAAGCCTTGCTCGGGCGGATAGCCTTCCATGCCGAGCTCGGCCACATCGAGGCCGCGCATCTCGTCTTCGATCGATACGCGGTTGCCAACCGTGCGCTCGATCAGCATGTAGCAAAGCATGCCCATCAGGCCGACGTACGCCACGTTGGCTCCGATGCCGACGAGCTCCGCCAAGAGCTGCCCGCTGTCGCCGTAGAACAGGCCGCGTACGCCACCTTCCACGCCATTGAGGCCGGACCCGTACGTCCCATCGGCGAACAAGCCGAGCGCGACGATTCCCCACGCACCGTTGACGCCGTGAACCGAGATCGCACCGACCGGATCGTCGATGCGCAATCGATGTTCGATGGCGATGGCCGACACGATCACCAACACACCGGCAATCGCGCCGATCAACACCGCGCTGGTGCTGGACACGAAGGCGCAGGGCGCAGTGATCGCGACGAGGCCCGCGAGCATGCCGTTGCACATCATGCTGAGATCAGGTTTGTCGAAGCGCTTCCAGGTGTAGAGACACGCGCTGAAGGCACCGGCAGCGCCTGCGAGCATCGTGTTGACCGCCACGACAGCGAGCCTCGAATCCATGCCTGACAGCGTGGAGCCTGCGTTGAAGCCGAACCAACCGAACGCGAGCACGAACGTGCCCATCACGACCATGGGTAGGTTGTGGCCAGGAATCGCGCGCGCGATGCCGTTGCTGTCGTACTTGCCGATGCGTGGCCCGAGCATCTTGGCGGTCACCGCGGCCAATACTCCGCCCGTCAGATGCACGACCGAGCTGCCGGCGAAGTCGACGTGACCGTGACCCAGGCCGAAGTGCTTACCGAGCGTCGAAAGCCATCCGCCGCCCCACACCCAATTCGCGTAGACCGGATAGATCACGGTCGAGATGGCGAAGCTGAACAGAATGAACGCGGCGAGCTTCCAACGCTCCGCCAGCGCGCCAGTGGGGATCGTCGCGGTGGTGTCCATGAACACCATCTGGAAGAAGAACGTGGTGGCAATGGCGGCGTTGAACATCTCCGGCGGCAGCATGAAACCGCTCCAGCCGAACAGGCCGTGGGCCTTGCCGTCGATCATGATCGAGACTTCGTGACCGAGTGAGGCGTCGCCGCCAAAGGTGGCGAGGGCGCCGACGCCGCCCATCTGCAAGCCGAAACCGACGACGTAGAAGCCAAGGATCCCGACGCTGTAGACGAGGAAGTTCATCCCCATCGTATGGGCGACGTTGCGCGCGCGGGTGAGGCCCGTCTCCACCATCGCGAAGCCGGCCTGCATGAACATCACTAAGCATCCGGCCAACACCGTCCACATGATGTTGAGCGCAGTTTGGGTGTCAGCGAGCTGTTGTGCGAGATCGGGCGCTGCCGGGTCGGCCATGCGGGGTGCTTCTCCTGTCGTGATCCCAACGACGCGTGCGTCAGGTGACACTCGGATTGAGTCACGCTCAGGTTTCCGACGGCTTTCGCGATCGCGTCTCGATCGCAAAAAGGTCTACTGCTCGTTGGATGAAGTCGGCGGCACAGGTGGCTCTGGGCTCGGTGCGGTCGGAGTCGCGCCCGGTGCTGTGGTCGTTGCGACCGGCGCAGGACGCGCCATGGTCTTCCAGCCACCGCCGGTGGTGAAGCTACGCCACGCCCACGGCAACCATTGCAGCAGGCTCCACGCCAACCACAACGCCCACGCCAGCATCAGACAGCGCCACACCCAGATCGATACGCTGATCACCTGCGCGCTCGGCAACCTGCCGCTCACGCGATCGACGTACCAGCTGAGCTCAGCCGTGCCGCTGACACCGCTGTGGACTTGCATGTCGGGTGGGAACAAGAGACCGCTGTGCAGTGCCCAGTACAGGCAACCGAACGCGACAAACGTCCAGCCAACCAGCACGAGCTGCCACGCATTGTGGAAGAACGAGCCCTGCAGCGGACGCTGCGCGCGATAGGCGAGGGCGAAGAACCAGCCTGCGATCACCAGCTGCGCGATTGTCTCGATCTGCGTCAAGCCGATCGTCAACAACATCCACTGATACGCGCGCAGCGGCGAATGCGGAATGCGCGCGAGCACCAGCGACAAGAGCAGCATCGCGACCAGGTAACCCCAGAACAGGATCGCTGGCCCCCAGCTCGGCCCACTGACGAACAACAGCCAACGCTCGTCCGGCACCGAGAAGCTCAGCACCACATTGGTGGCGGGACCGCCGAGGGCGATCGCGGGCGTCGAGTCGGCCACTTCCATCGCGCCGGGCTCTTGCCACTCTACTTTGACGCGATGCTCGCCGCGCGTGATGCCGATCGTCAGTTGTCCTTCGTGGAACCGAATCGGCGCGCGTTGATCGTCAATCATGACGTTCTGGATCCGCGCGGCCTTCGGAAGCGACAACGTGCGCACGCCACCAGTGCTGCTGCGCACCGTGATCTCGAGCGTGGAGCGGCGCATGCGTACACCCGGTGCGACGTCGAGGCTGACACGATCGATCGTGGTCGACTGGCCCTTGGCTCCGAGCGGACGCGTGGTCTTGAGCGTGACGTGCTCGCCTGGCCACGGACGAAACGCGGGCCACCACTGTCCGTCAGCGGTGTGGCGAATCGGCGCGGCGCCGTCGATCGTGCAGTGAAAGACACGACCGCACTGGACGAGCCATTGTTCGGACCATGATTTGCCGCTCGGCGCCGTCAGGGTCAGCTCGGGCGCCTGCGCCAGCGTCGATGTCCACGAGGCCTCGGTGGCGTCGCGACCCAAGGTCACCAGCGCTTGGTTGTCTTCGACTTGAAGGTCAGCGGCGGTCACGGCTTCGCCCGCCAGCAACGGGATGCGCACCAACACTGCGGAGCCGGTCGGGCTCACTCGGCGCACGCGCGTGGTCACGTGCCATGCGACGCCCAGCTCCAGCTCGCGCGTCACTTCGAGCCACGGAGGCAACGTGTTCGCTTGCGCTTGCGTCTCGGCGCTCGGGTCCGGTGCCATCGCACGGCTCAACTGCACGCTGTCCTCGGCGCTGCCGTCTTCATGCAAGCCAGAGATCTCCCAACCGTCGGCGTTCGCGGTCACGCGACGGGGCGAGTCACCCAAGCTCAGTGTGATGGAATCGGCAGAAGACAGCGGGCCGCGCAGCTCGATGCGATGGGTTCCGGTCGCCAGTCGAAGTTGTAGGTAACCAGACTCCGAGAGCGCGAGCGCGGCATCGGGGCGCCCGTCGATGCTGACCTGACTCGGCACCCATGTTTGCGCCGGACCCGGCAAGCGCACGAGCGTAGGCGCTGCAGCGTGGGCTTCGATCGTCATGCGCAGCTCGTTGCCCTTGGCCTGCAGGTCGAGCTGCGTCACGGAGAGGCAAGTCTCGCAAATCGGTGGCGGATACAAACGCGCCTCGAGCTCGGCCAGGATCTCCGGCGGCGGCGTATCGGCGTGAACGATCGCGGGCGAGATCAATGCCAAGCAGAGCGCTGTCGCCGCACCGACCGTTGCACCGAGGGTGGAGCTCGAGCCCCGCGGTTGGGCTTTGAACGGCGCGCGTCGCACCAGCAGGAACGCCAACAGGCCGATCAGCAGCACGCGCAAGAATGCCAGCGCGCTGTTGAGCAACGGTGGGATCAACCAGAGCTCGATCGTTGCGCCGCGCTCCACCGGACCGGTCCACGTCAGCTCCCACGTCCGGAACGCGCGCGATGGAACGCCTGGGCCGGTCTGTACCACTGCGTTCGGGTCACGGTCTTGCAGTTGCTTCCGTGGCGCGCCGTAGCCGAGGTCAGCGCGGCGCTTTCCACCGCCGCCTTCGCTGGTTGACCTGAGGGCCCCGCGGCTGACGCTTTGCTCCACCGCCTTATCCGCGCCGTCCATGCCGAGCGCTTGCGCCTCTTCCGGTGCCGGGGGCGGCGCAGCGGGCGCGGCGGTGGCCTGTACAGTGTCGAGCAGCTCCGACGCGGGCTCCTCCATCATCATCCGCGTGATGCCGCCCATGGCGCCTTCTTCGTCGTAGTGCACCGGGTAGTAGGCGATCTGTGGATAGATCGCGTGACGGATCTGAGTGATGGCGAACGGCGCCGCGACGATCGCAAATGAGATCAGCGTCGCACCGAGCACACCGCGCATCACCGTGCGCCACTGACCTTCGGGGATCACGCGCAAGAGGCCGAGCACCGTGAGCAACACCAGCCACACCGCTTCGGGCGCATCCTCCTGTTGATGGCAAAGCACCAACGTCACGAGCGCAACGGCGCCGGTCGCCGCGCCAAACATCCGACCTGCAGCAAGCGCGACGATCAGCACGAAGAAGAAGCGAAACAGATCCCACCCCTGCAACCAAGTGTTCGAGACGTGGTCGACGCCCTGCACCGTGAACACGTCCCAACCCGGCGGCAGATGCAGCCGTGCCGACAAGCTCTGCACGTCTTCCGACCACCCGACCGCCGGCACCTGACGTTGCGCTTGCTCGTTGCGCCACTCCGCCGTCAGCGCCAAGTGGCTATGACGCACCTCCACGCCGCTGTGCTTGTCGAGCTGAGTGATCAGCTGATCGCCGTCACTTCCTTGCACATGGCCGAGATCCCCCGCGGGCAGCGACAGGCGCCAACCGGCATGCAGCTCACCCTCCAAGCGATCGCGCACCGTGTAGCCAGTGCCGTCCAAGTCGAGCCACATTTCGCGCCGCAGCGTGAGCTGGTTGGGCGGCGGCTCAGGTTGACCGCGACGCGTCGTCTCGAACGTCAACGCGGTGTCGGCACGTAGCAGGAACGTCGGCAGGTGTTGCCAGTCCGGTGGCAGGTTGGTCTGTGCCGGATCGACGCTCGGCGCGCCACCGAGCCGCACCTGGCGCAGGCTCTCGTCGGCTTGGAACACCCAGGTTTCTTGCTCGGGCCATGGTGAGCTTGCGCGCGCCAGCGCGAGGCGATCGGGCGAGCCTTCGGTGCGTGCCGTGATCGTCACTTGAAACGCACCGGCGCGTGCTTGAAGCGACAGCTTGCCGTCGTTGTCGAGGCGCGCGGGTAGGTCGGCCTCGATCGCGTACGCCAACGTGCCAGGCACCAGCACGTGATCGAGCACGGTCTCGCGCGCGCGGCCTGAGGCCTTGATGACGACGCGCGTGGTGACGATCAATGGGACGCTGTCCTGGATGTGGCGAAACACATCGATCTCCAGGTGCTCGCCCTCGCGCTCCGCGCTGGCACCGCCGCTGAGCCAGAGCTGTCCGGCTTCGTCGCGTCGCGGTTGATTGATCGCCTTGCCGTTGACGGCGAGCGCAACCAACGCGGTGGCGCTCGGAACGTTCAGTGTCTCGGGCAGCGCGCTCCACACGAACGCGCCATCGATCATGTGACCGCCACGTTGAAGGACGATTACCGGGCGTCCGCTGCGTTCGGTGACGGCAACGGGCTGATTGTCCACACGCACGTTCTGCGGCCAGCGCCGGATCTCACCTGGCAGCTCTGCCAGCTGTTGGGCATCGGCATGAACGCGCAGGCGGAAGGTGCCACCTTGTTCATTCAGCTGCAGGTTGAGCTCACTTGGCCACAGACAACGTGTGCCTTCGACCGCTTGCACACACTCGCGCTCCGGATTTCGATCCTTGACCCAGCTCACCCACGGCTTGAGCTCGGGCGGAATCGCGTTGGGATCCAACGGTTGCGCGTGCGCTGGGCTCAGCGCGCCGACGATCCACAGCGTCCACAACCCCCCGCACCACCAAGAACGATCAGCGCGCACAGAACCCCCTTGCATAGAGAGGCACGCGTTCCTGACGCGGCAGGCGGCCTCCCGATCTACTTGTCGTTGTGACGCGGCGACGTGATCTCTTTCCAAGTCGGGATCACTTCGGTCGCGCCCACAGTCAACACGTGCAGTCGCAACACCACGCGGCTCACCGCGGACGTGCGCGAGTACTGCTTACGACCGTCGCGATTGGCCTGGAACACCGCGGTCGAGCCTGGTGCCGGGAAGGGATAGGACAGCTGGATGTTGGGCTGGCCGTCGAGCTGCCCGCCGACCAAACGGGTGCCCAGGAGCTCATGGTTGGCGACGCTCTTGCTCGTGGCCACGGCGCGCACGTCGGTGCAGATCATTTGCGGGTCGAGCACGTAGACGTGGTTTTGGGTCCACACCTCGACGCTGCGATCGAAGACGTCTTGCGACGGGACGGTGCCGGTCTCGTGCACGACTTCCACGTCGATCATTCGCAGCTGTTCCGGCGGCGGCGCGGTGTAAAGCGCGGGGTGGCGCGGCGGGGCAGGGCTCGGCTGTCGCGGGACCTTCGGCGCCTTGGGAACGGCCGGCACCTTCATCGGCGTCACGGCGGCCTTGCGGCCACGATCGATGCTCACCGGCTCGTCCGGTGCGCCGTAGCCGGGCGAGGTCTTGTGCCCTGAAAAGCGCTCGTCGCTGCCACCCATGGGGCGCAGGGTAACAGAGCAGAAACGAAAACGCCCCGCTCACCATCAGGCAAGCAGGGCGCTCCGCTTGGCGGCCCTCGTCGGGCCTTGCGTGTTCAGTTCGCGGTGCAGTCTGGGAAGACCTCGGTCGAGTCCGTGTGCGGCTCGTCCGTGATCTCGGAGCCTGCGAGCACGGCCTCGGCTTCGATCAGGAAGGCGTTGCAGTCGGGCATGGTGTCGTCGTCGGCGCCCGGATCGCAGCATTCGTTGCCGGTGTCGCCGCCGCAGTTGGCGCGCGGGTGATCCTCGTCGCCGACGTAGCAGTGCTCTGCATCGCAGAAGCCGACCGGGAGCTCGACCCAGTGCTTGCACGCACCGGTGTTGTCCGTGGGCTCGCAGCCATCCGGGGCGACACGCGGTACCTCGTCGCAGAGCTCCGGCTGCATGAAGCCAACAGCGAGGAACGAGCAGAAGTTCTGCGTCAGCGTGAGCGAGTCCACCTGCGCCGTCTCGAGGTCGGCGATCGGGAAGAACGTTGTCTGCACCAGGCTGGCGTCCCACATGGACTCAGCCAAGAGCCGGCCGCCAGCGCAGTTGAGCGCTTCCGCGGTGATGTCCGTGCTGTCGGTGCCGTCGAACGTGAACTCGTAGTTGAGGTCTTGCGACGGCTGCTCGTAGCCAAGCAGACCGTTGTCCTTCGCCACCGGGGCCCAACGCACGCCTTCTGGCCGATTCGCCGTCGGGATCGTCAGCTTTTCTTCCGAGTCCCAATCCCACGTGCCTGCCATGACGGAGGCTTCCCAGCGGGCCGGATCGGTACGCTCGACGAACCACGGCGCGCTGCCGGCACCGAAGTCTGGTGCAGAGGTATCGCTGAAGAAGCTGTAGGTGCCGTCGCAGTTCGAGCGGCCGGCGCCGATCGTGACCGTGACCGGGCCGCTGCCTTCCTTCGGAATGCCCTCGATGCGGACAAGGGTGTTGCTCCAGTCGGTCTCGTACGTGGTTGCGAGCGACGCCTGGATCAACGGATTGCCGACGGAATTCGGTTGCGAGCTGGTTTGCAGCGCGTTCACGCGGAACTCGATCGTCGCGAGCTCGTCGTTGTCCCAGGCAGCCTGCGCGCGGTCAGCGTTCGACGCACGGAAGCAGCAGGCGCCCTTCATCGCGCGCGGACCGGTGGTCGGCGTGATGTCTGGGCACTCTTCGTTGACGCAGTTGGGGTGATCGGTCGTGTCACCCGTACAAATGCCCGGGTCGCCACCACCCGTGCCGGAGTCACCGGCTGTGCCCGCCGTGCCACCTGTGCCGCTGGCGCCGCTGGTTCCACCCGAACCACCACCGTCATCGTCGCCACAGCCAATTGCGAGAAGCGCCAGCATGGCCAGCGCGCTGATCATCGTCCTACGCATGTATCCCCCAACCGTTGGAGTTGTTCGAACCGAGAAGCCGGGGGCTTATAACACGAGGTCTTCCGCGTCAGTCGAGGCTGTCCGCATGGAAGTTCACCAAGCGGTGAAACTGACTGAAGCGATGCTTCACATCCTGCGTGCTGACCGCGGCCAGCCGGCTCGGGCCGATGCCTGCCACGCAATAGGAAGCGACCACGGAACCACAGACGACGGCGTTGCGCAGGGCCGGCCCTGAACGGTCATTCTTGCCTGCGAGGTAGCCCAACATGGCGCCCGCGAACGTGTCGCCCGCACCGGTGGGGTCGACCACGTCGAGCAAGGGCAGGGCGGGTAGGCAGAACAGGTCCTCGCCATCGAACAGCATCGCTCCGTGCTCGCCCTTCTTGATGATCACGGTGCGCGGTCCCATCTCCTGCATGATACCCGCCGCCTTCACCAGGTTGGTCACCTTCGCCAGCTGCCGTGCTTCCTCGTCGTTCACCACCAGCACGTCGATGCGCTTGAGCAACGCCTTGAGCTCTTCGCGCTTGATGTCGATCCAGAGGTTCATCGTGTCGGCGATCACGAGGTCGGGCTTCTCGATCTGATCGAGCACCTGCATCTGCAACACCGGATCGATGTTGCCGAGCATCACGTAGCGCGCGTTGCGAAAGCTCTGAGGGATCTTTGGCGAGAAGTTGGCGAACACGTTGAGGTCGGTGCGAATGGTTTCGCGCGACGAGAGATCATCGGCGTAGCGACCTTCCCAGTGAAACGTTTCGCCATCGACCACTTCAAGCCCACCGAGATCGACCTTGTGCGATCGCAAGAGCGAGATCGCGTCGTCCGGGAAGTCGCGGCCGACCACACCCACCAACTGCACCGGCGCGAAGTGTGACGCCGCGAGCGCTGCGTAGACCGCGGAGCCGCCGAGCACCTTGGTGTGGGCCTTGCCGCCGATGTGAAGGGTATCGAAGGCAACCGAGCCGACGACGAGCATCTGGGTCATGACGAAACTCCTACCGAACCGTGTGGACGACTTGCTGCACAGGCCCATGCCTGCCTTTACGAGATGTATTTGCCGATCAGCGGTGAGAGCGCGCGGCGCGTCTCAGCAGAGATGTGCTCGCGTGCGGTGACGATCGCTTGTGACAGCGCGCTCGACGCCGGGCTCTTCGTGGGATCCGGCAATGCGCCGGCGATGTTGCGCAACACGGCGCGGGCCTTGGCCACGTTCTGATGCATGACGGCAAGCACGGCGTCCAGCGTGACCGCGTCATGCCCTTCGTGCCAGCAGTCGTAGTCGGTGACGAGGCTCAGGCTGGCGTACGGGAGCTCGGCTTCGCGGGCAAGGCGTGCTTCGGGCAGGTTGGTCATGCCGATCACGTGGCAGCCCCAGCTGCGAAACAGGTGTGACTCAGCGCGCGTGGAGAACTGCGGACCTTCGATGCAGACGTAGGTACCGCCGCGGTGGACACGAGCATCGGTCTTGTCGGCGGCAGCGGCGAGCGCGTGGCTCAAGCTGACATCGATCGGATCAGAGAAGCCCACGTGCGCGACCATGCCGAAGTCATCGAAGAACGTGCGCGCCCGACCGACCGTGCGATCGATGTACTGATCAGGCAACAGCAAGTCCCCCGGCGCGATGTGTTCTTGCAGCGAGCCCACGGCCGAGACGCTCACGATTTGCTCCGCGCCCAATTGCTTCAGCGCGAACAGGTTTGCGCGATAGTTGATGCGGCTCGGCGACCAGCGGTGGCCGCGTCCGTGGCGCGGCAGAAACAACATGCGTGTGCCGTCGAGCTGGCCACGGATGATCTTGTCGGAGGGCGCGCCAAACGGTGTCTCGACGGCTACCTCTTCGACGTGACTGAGGCCTTCCATGTCGTAGAGGCCGCTGCCGCCGATGATGCCGAGGGTGCGCGTCGCATGCGACGTTGGGGAGGCTGCGCTGGTCATAGAGCGCGCGCGTCGTATCACATGCCCGACGCGTCGTCTTGCTGGCTGCTGTCGGTACCTGCGTCGGCCGAAATCACCTCGGATCTCGCGGGGATCTTCACTCGGATCGTGTGCGAGCCAAGCGACAGTCCGTCGCCGACCAGGTTGATTGCCACGAGGTAAAACTGAGGCGCGTCGTCGGGCGTAAGCAACGTGTTGCGCAGGCGCACCGCGAAGCGCAGCGTAGTGCCGGGGCGCACGTTCTCGAAGGTGTCGAGCACACCGTCTTCCGGTCGCTCATCCCTGCGCGTGGGCAACGGTGTGCCGGGCTCGGCCACGGCTTCGATCGCTTCGATCGCGCTGACGAAGCGCAACGGGTCGCTCTGCACTTCCGTGAATGCCCGACGCAAATCGACCACGTTCACCAACGCCACGATCGCGTCGATCAATGTGTCGGACAGGCCTTCACCGTCGTCGCGAACGTCGAAGACCAGTGGACACTGGCCTTCTACCGGCTCGCGGTACTCGCCATCGATGCCCGTGGGACACCCGTCCTCTTCGGGTTGCGCGACTGCGCCGGTCATGAATGCCAGCTGCTCGAGCTCCGGTCGCGGGATGAACTCGTCGGGTTGTTCTGGATCGACGCTGCCGATGCCCAGGGCACGCACGCCGAGATCCGCCAGCGCATCGCCCGCTTCCTCCAATGATCGCGTCGCGGGGAAAAAAAGCGCGTACTCCATCGGTGTGTGGCTCGGCGCATCCGTGATGTGGACCAGGACACGCAGCGCGCCTTCGCGATAGCCGACGCCGCCGTGCCGCCCGCCGCCCGGCAGCGTCCGGTGCTCGTACGGATCGATCAGCCAGCTCTCGCCGAGTTGGTAACCCTCACCGGTCGCGATTTGGTAGAGCGCCTCGGCGCCAGACTCCGGACCATCGCCGCCGTTGCCGATCGGACGGTTGAGGCTCGCCAGCGCGCTGTCCACGCGCCGCAAGTCCGACGTCACGCCGGTGTGAAGCTCAAACGGCTTGTCGTCCTCGGTGCCGAACGGGGTGTGCGGAAAGTCTTCGAAGCTCGACACGCCCACGCTTACGTCCGCGATGCGTTCGCGCAGCTTCGGAACGACCCGTTCAGACAAGTCGCGTTGCAACGCCACGATCTCGTCGTTGAAGCTCGCGGTGGTGTCGATCGAGAAGTGCACGTCGAGCGCGCGCAGTGTGGCGGGGATCTCCACTTCGACGGTTTGCGTGGGGCCGAGGAAGGGCAAGGTGACTTCCGAATCGACACCGGGCAGACGTGGCCCACCGTCCGGACGCACGTAGGCCTGACCACCGTCCCCGCTCGCGTCCGCAAGCGCAGCGTCTCCGCCGTCCAGCTCTGGCGCCACTGGCGGCGGTGGCGAGGATTCTTCGCCACAGCCCGTGCCCAGCACGATTCCGCCGACGAGCAGCGCGGATCGGATGCGACGAAAAGCCAGCGAGCCCATGGCTGCATGATGGCGGACGACCGCGTCACGGACCACTCACGTGATGCGCACGCGCCGCGATGCCAGCGGTGATGTGCTCTGCGTGCAGGACGCAGCACATCGCGCTTCGCCCTACTTTCGCGACATGTGGGACATCAATGTCCTCTTTACCGCCGCGCGGCCGTCGCGATAGCCTCTCGTTTTCGCAGGGAATTGCGGCCTTTTGACGGTCGTGTTGTCCACGCTGCCATCGACCTTCACATCATGTTCAAGCTGGTCATCGCCGACGAAGAAGGCACCAAGACGACAGTCCCCTTGGTGCGCGACGAGATCTCGATCGGGCGCAAAGAAGGCAACACGATCCGACTGACCGAGCGCAACATCTCGCGCTCGCACGCACAGCTTCGGCGCGCCAACGGCGGCTTCGTCTTGCGCGATCTCGGCTCGTACAACGGCGTGTTGGTGAACGGGCAACGCATCGAAGGCGAGTCCACGATCAAGGCCGGCGATCAGATCAAGCTCGGCGATTACTTGATGGCGGTCGAGTCCGATCAGCCCGCCGTCGTCGATGCCAAGCCGGTGTCGCCGATTCCTCCGACCGGACGCGTTCCGTCGTCGCCGATTCCGCCGCCGCCGAAAGTTCCAAGCTTGGAGCCAGGCGCACCCGCTGCCGCGTCAGGTGGACGCCTCGTGATGTTGGCCGGCCCCACGCCGGGCACGGAATACGCGTTGCCTGCATCCGGTGCCGTGCGCATCGGTCGCGGTCAAGAGTTGGACGTGCCGATCGATCATCGCTCGGTGTCGCGTGAGCACGCGGAGCTCAGCCTCAACGCAGACGGCGCGCGCGTGCTCGATCTCGAGAGCGCCAATGGCCTGCGTGTGAATGGCAGCGTGAGTCGTGATCGCACGCTGCGCGGTGGAGATGTGATCGAGCTTGGTCAGGTGGCGTTGCGGTACGTCGCGCCCGGCGAGCAGTACGTCTTCGATCCTGCTGACGCTGCGCCCTACCTGCGCGCCAGCGGCAACAAGATGAACTGGCTGCTGCTTGCGGTCGGTGGGCTGGGTCTCGGTGCCGTCGCGGCCTTGGTGCTCGGCACGGGTGAGGACACGACACCAACGGTCACGCAGCTCGAGCCCGCACCTCGCGTGTCCGCCGTGGCTGCTGCGCCGGCGGAGACTGCGCCAAGTGAGGCGGAAGAGGTGGCGCCCGCTGCGGATCCGTTCGATGCGGCGTTGACGGCGTGTCGCGACGCGGTCACCGGTGAGAGGTTCGCCGAAGCGGTGGCGCACGCGAACAGCGCGTTGAAGGCTCGCCCAGACGATCCGCAAGCAACCGATTGTCTCGACGTGGCAAACGCCGGTCACACCGACGAGCAGACCTACGTGCGCGGCAAGTCGGCGCTACAGAGTGGTGACCCGGTCGCGGCGATGGCTGAGTTCTCGCGCCTGACTCGCAAGAGCCCATTCGCCGACAAGCCCGAGATCGCCGAAGCGCGACAGATGATCGACGACGCCCGTCGCGCTGCTGCCTTGCGTCCGAGCGCACCCGTGGCGAGCGCTGCTCCCCGTCGACCGGCTTCACGTCCGCAAGCGACGGCTGCACCGCGCGCTGCGCCGGCCCCCGCACCAGAGCTTGCGATGCCAACTGGTCAGTCACCGTTTCAGGTTGCAAGCGCGTGCTTGGCGCGCGGAGACAATCAGTGCGTGATCAAGGCGCTTACGGGTAAGGCGCGCACGCCGCAGGAGCTGGGCCTGTTGATTGAGACGCATCGGTCGCTCGGCAACACCGACAAGGCGACCGCTGGCATGGAGCAGTACCTGAAGCAGTTCCCAACCGGTCCTAAGGCTGCCACGTACCGGCGCATGCTGGATCGTCAGGGTCAATGACGATCCTTGAATGTTTCCGCCAGGTTCAGCCATGCCGCAGGGCGGCATGATGGTTTGACACCGAAAAAAGGAACGTGTTAAGCGGCCCAGGCTGCGGGGGTGCTCGTGACGACGTCGTTCAACGGCAGGGGTCAACGTATGACGGACAAGCCTAGCTCCAGGGGGGTGTGCTTTGCGCTGCTGTTGGCAGCTGTGGTGGGCATGGCTGCCCCGGCCGCCGCGCAAGTCACCACCGGTACCCTCACTGGTGACGTGGGCATGGACGTCCGCCTGTTTCGCCCGGCGGTCGACTCCAAGGGCTTCATCAGCGTCAACGCCAGCGACATCCTCGGCCACCAGGACTACAGCTTCGGTCTCGTCCTTGACGCTGGCTTCGGGATCTTTCCGTTCCGCAACTTCGTCTGGGACGACGGCGTCAGCATCAGCGGCGCCAATGGCATCGACAACGCCGAGCGCACGGACCGCCTGATCCAAGCCGCGATCACCGGCACGCTGCAGTTCAACTACGGCATCAAGAACGTGGCCGTGGTCGGCGTGCAGTTGCCGCTGCAGGCGATCGTCGGGCCCAACACGGTGATCCCGGGCGTCTACAACGACCAGGGCGCGAACCCGCAGGGCATCGACAGCCAGGGCTTCGGCGACATCGTCCTGCACGGCAAGTACCGCATCATGCGGCGCGAAGCCTATCCGATCGGGCTCGCCGGCATCCTCCAAGTCGGTTTGCCGACGGGCGCCGCCGACGAGTTTCGCGGGGAGCCGGGCCTGAGCCTGTGGCCGATCCTCGTGGCTGAATGGCAGCCGTTCACGCGCCTGCGTTTCGCCCTCAACGGTGGCTATCGCTTCAACGCAGGCAGCGGCGCAGAGATGCCATTCGATGGCCGCGTCGATCCGACCGACAACGTCACGCCACCCGGTGGCTCTCCGCTTCACTGCATGGGCACGGTCACCAACGCCACCTGCCCGACCGCGGTGATTGGCGGAACGCGGCTGACGTATGACGACCTGATCACCTTCGGTGCGGCTGCCGGCTGGCGCTTCGCGAAGTCCGCTGAGCTGATCGTCGAAGGCTACGGCGCGCAGATCGCGGCCTCGATGGGTGACGAAGGCTCGCTCGGCATCGAAGCGCTCGGCGGCCTCAAGATCTACGTCGAAGAGAACAGCTACCTGATGATTGGTGGCGGTCTCGGTTTGGTGCAGGGCATCAACAGCGCCGACTACCGCGGCGTGTTGAGCTTCATCTTCGAGCCGTCGATCGGCGACCGCGACGGCGACGGTTACAAGGACGACGTCGATCAATGTCCGGACGATCCGGAAGACTTTGATCGCTTCGAAGACGAAGACGGCTGTCCGGAGCCGGACAACGATCGTGACGGCATCCTCGATGTCGACGACGAGTGTCCGCTGGTGCCCGAAGATCACGACGGCGACGCCGACGAAGATGGCTGCCCCGAGGGAAACATCGGTGACCGTGACGGTGACGGCATTCTCGACAACGCCGATCAGTGTCCCGACGATCCGGAGGATCGCGACGGCTTCCAAGACGAAGACGGTTGCCCCGATCCCGACAACGATCGCGACGGCATC
>JACZCZ010208022.1_pt1 | contig 20738 bp, 11 predicted proteins | sample 8641811 | NCBI WGS metagenome assembly JACZCZ01 (sample SAMN15324610, study PRJNA640507) | soil metagenome | isolation source: intercropping peanut in the first line | place: China: Luxin town, Laibin City, Guangxi Province | collected 2019-07-25 | depth 10cm m | reverse complement strand
GGGTGTCGCCGCTGTCGTAGCGACCAGAGCACCGGATGCAGTGCTCGATGCGGCTCGAACGTCGCCTCATCACCGTAGAGCCGACACAGCTCTGCCGGATCGCCCACCTCGAACGCAAAGTACGCATCCTCGAACGTGTAGGTCTCGAGCACGCGATACCGCGAGCCGTCGCGCGCCTCGAAGACGTCGCCACCTTCGACGCTGATCTCGCTGCGCGATTGCTGCAAATACTTGATCACGCCCGTCCCACGCACCGCGCGTGACACGTAGCCAAAGCGACATCCTTCATCCGGCGTGCCGTTGAAGCAGCAGTCGCTCTCAGCGCGGTACTCCGCATCCGGGTCGACCTCCGCGTAGCCCGTGATCGTCGTTTCGTAGGCGAGGTGCGTCATGCCCTCGAGTGACGCATTGGCACCGACCGGTCCGTAGCCGACACCGAACGCAGCTCCGACGCTGGCCTCACGCACCACGGTCACGTGTTGTTGGGTTTCCGTCATGCGCGGCTCGCCCACCAACACGGGCCGATTGCGGCGCGGGGACGCATCATTCTCCAGCGCGTGGCCCAACAAGCCGTTCACGTCACGCTGCGTCAGCGGCAACAGCACCACGCGATCGAGCGGGCCCGTACCGCTGGACTTCGGCGGCTCGGGCTTCACTTGTGCGCCACACGCAAGCAGACACATCGACCAGGCGATCACGAACGAGCGCTTCATGCGCGCGCGAGGCTATCAGGAAGGCATCCGCACCACAGGATGGCGCGCGCAATCTCAACGGCGCAGCGGGCGACCGGACGGAAACAGTTGGGCGTGGATCTCGGACATCGCCACACCATGTGCCGCAGCGATGCGCGAGAGCACCCATGGGTTCAAACGCCCGTTCTCCGGCTTGAGCACTGCAGCCAAAGTCTCCGCGTCGAACGCGGTCAGCGGCGGCTCATCGTGCGCGGCGACGTAGGTCTGTTGCAGTTGCTCCAACGCCACTGCGATGTCGACGCGGGGCAAACCCATGCGACGAATGCGAAGCGCCGCCCGCCAGTGCCCGTGATACTCGACCATCCACACCATCCACGACGACAGCGGCATCTGTTGATCGACCACCGCGCTCAGTTGTTCGATTCGCTGCGCGATCACTTCCAATGGCAGCTCATCGATCTCGCGCAACGCACCTGGAAACTGTTGCGCCAACGCACGCATCTCCGCGCGCGGATCATGCGCTGCGCCGCTGTCATGTACGCGCCGCATCTCGAGCATGCGCTGGTACTTCTCGCGCAAAGCCGACAATGAAGGATCGGACGCGCGCAGGGTCATCACCTGATGGTTCTAGCCCTGGTCGGTTCGACAGGAAACACGTCAGCGGACCGGAGCGCTACGCGCTAGCGCCTCGATGGACAACAGGGTGGCAGCCTGCGCGATTTGACAGCACGGCTCAGTGACCCCCGTATCCACACCATGACCGAAGCGTCCTTCACCATCGCCAACATGATCGCGGACCCCGACACCACGCTCGCCAATGCACGGGCGGGCGGGGCCATCGTCGAAACCGAGATCGGTCCGCTCGTCGTCAGCCACGCCGCGGTACGCGAGCTGGCACAAAGCGACGACAAAGCGCGACCGTCGTTCACCAAGGTGATCGAGCAGTTCGGCATCAGCTCTGGCCCGTTCTACGAGTGGATGAAGATCTCGCCGCTCGACATGGAGCGCGAGGATCACAAGGTGTGGCGCCAGCTGATGACGCGCGCGTTCACACCGCGCAGCGTGGAGCGCCTACGACCGTTCTTGCGCGACGAAGCCAACCGTCTGATCGACGCGTTCTTGCCAAGCAAGACGTGCGACTTCGTGGATGCCTTTGCGCGCAAGCTGCCAGCAACGGGACTGTGTGAGCTGGTCGGGGTGCCACATCAAGATCGCGATCGCTTCGCGCGCTGGGCCGACACGATCGGTCTGGGTTTCAACGTGATGATGCTGCCGCTGCGCATCCATGAAATCGACGACGCCATCACGCATCTGTTGGCCTACGCCGATGAGCTGGTCGCGGCGCGACGACGTGATCCCAAGGACGATCTGGTGACCCGCATCGCGCAAGCCGTGGACGAAGCGAGCGGCATCGACGAAGCGGTGATCCGCGGCTCGATCGCAGGGCTCGTTTTCGCCGGCCATGAAACCACCAAGAACCAACTGGGCTGGATGATCGCGGTGCTGTCGGAGGTGCCGCAGGAGTGGGATCGCGTCGCGAAGGAACCGGAGCGCGCCAAGGACGTGATCGAGGAGGTGCTGCGCTTTCGCTCCACCGCCACCAGCATCGGTCGCTTGGCGCTGGAAGACATCGACCTGCTCGGGCACCGCATCCCGAAGGGCAGCACAGTGATCGCGTCACTCTGGTCTGCGAACCGAGACGCCACTGTGTTTCCGAAACCGGATCAATTCGCAGTCGACGACAACCGGAGCGCACCACAGATCGCGTTCGGACAAGGCGCCCACCACTGTCTTGGCGCTGCGCTCGCGCGTGCAGAGCTGCAGGAATCGCTGATCGCGCTGACCCAACGCCTGCAGTGTCCGACGCTGGAAGCTGGGGCTGAGTATCTGCCGCCGATCGGCATCAACGGCCCGACCAAGTTGCCGATCGCGTTCACGCCGCGCTGACGGCGCAGCGCGAGGAACTCACTCGCAGGTGTGGGATTCGAGATCGCACGCGTACGGATGCGGGCACGACTCGCCCTCGGCGCAGCGGATCAACTCACACAGCTTCGACTGCGGATTGCAGCGATAGGGCGGCAAGCAGCCGTTGACCGTGCATCCCACCACCGCGGTCGCCGTCGCTGCGACCCCGACTGCCACGATCGCGTCGACCGGACTGCTGCTGGAAAAGCACGCCGTGGAACGCTGGCTCGAGCTCTGCGAGTCACTCGGATAACAGCCGCCGCCCTGAGGCGTCGTGTTGGGAGGGTTGGCGCCGGCCTGACCGCCCGCGCACGCAGCGTGCAACACACACGCTGCCACAATCCATCGTTGCCAGTGATAGCTTCGCGCCATGAACAACCTGCCTGTGCCCGAGGCCAGCACGCCCGCCGTCGCGGATCAATTCCAAGCCTTCGATCGGCTCACCGTGCGTCAGAAAAGGAAATGGGTCGAGATCCTTTTGAGCTTCGAGCTCACCAACAAGTACGACGTCTACGGCGCTTATGCGACGCCGACCCTGCGCGTGGAAGAACAGGGACGCGGCTTCTTCGGGTTCCTGCTGCGCATGTTGCTGTCGGCCGCGCGACCGTTTCACGCGCACGTGATGGAGGCGCAGACCGGACGCATATTGATGAAGCTGCACCGGCGCTTCCGCTTCATCTTTCATCGTCTCGAAGTGACCGCGGGCACTGGCGAAACCATCGGCGCGATCGAGCGGCGCTGGAGTTGGCTGCGCCGCATCTACGGCATCTACGACGCGCAGGGCAATGAAGTGCTCGAAGTGTTCGGTCCGTTCTGGAAGCCGTGGACCTTTGAGCTACGCGTGCGGGAACAGGTCGTCGGCATGATCACCAAGCGCTGGAGCGGTTTGGGCAAGGAGCTCTTCACCGACGCTGACAACTTCGGCATCGAGATGCAGAGCGTCGCCAATCCACTGCACCGTGCGCTGGCGTTCGCAGCGCTGGTCCTGATCGACGTGGTCCACTTCGAGAAAGCCAAGTAGCGGCGGGCCTCGTACCCGTCAGCTCGCCATTCGCAGGGCCTGTTCTGCGCTGGTGCCGGCATCGATCGCGGCTTGCACCAGTTGTTGAGTGGAGCCGGGGAACACACACAGCATCGCGACGTCTTCCAACACGCTCGGCAACTGGCTGACGTCTCCGCTTCGGCTCGCGCGCACGATCTTAGGCGCCGCGTTGCGAGAGAAGACCGTGAGCTTGGCCAATGGCGACCAGTGCGTCGGATCGGAGTCGTCCGATGTACCGACCGCGGCGCACACATCCTCGGGGAGCTGATTGCGCGCGAGGAGCTTTTGCCCGATCTCGAACGAGGTGGACCCGTAGCGCTCCACTTCGAGCAGAGCGCGCGCCACCGGCTCATCCTCGCTTGCCTTCCACAACCCGCTGTAGCCGTTGCCGTCCACCGCCAAGCACGCCATCGCACCGACCTCGGACAACAGCCCACACAGAAACGCTTCGCTGCGCGAGACCCCGTTCATGTCCTTGGCCAAACGACGCGCGAGCGCGCCAGTGAGCACGCTGACCTCGTGCAAGCGCAGGCCGAGCTCAGTCTCGGAACGGAACGCCGCGAGCATCGCCATCGCCGCCGCCATGTCGCGGATCTCACCGAGGCCGATGATGTTGACCGCGTGCTCCAGATCCCGAACGCGCCCGGACATGCCAAAGGCGGGACTGTTGGCGATGCGCATGGTGTCCGCGGCCAACGCGGGGTCGATGGCGATCGCAGCGGCCACCTGATGAATGTGCGCGCGCGGATCATCCGCCATCGAGATCACGCGCGTCGCGGCGGCCGGAATCGGACAAACCTCCCCGATCTGATCCAGCAATTTCACGACGCGCTCGTCCGACATGCCTCACCCAAACGGCGGCCCCCACACGGGATAAAGGGGTGCGACATGACCCGCCGTGGTCACCCAAGTGACTTGCCGCCGCGCGCGGTTTGGTGAGACTCAGGGCGCTCACTTGGGGAGGTCTGCGATGTGGATTGCGCTTGGGTTCTTGGGCGTCCTGGTGCTGTTCGCGATGTTTGCGATCGGCGTCTACAACGGCTTGGTCGGCGGGCGAAACCACTACAAGAACGCCTTCGCGCAGATCGACGTGCAGCTGCGCCGTCGCTACGACCTGATCCCGAACCTGGTCGAAACCGCCAAGGGCTACCTCAAGCACGAGGCCGGCACGTTGGAAGCGGTGGTGAAGGCACGCAACGCCGCGCTCGCTGCATCGCAAGCCGCCGCGCAGAACCCGGGCAACGCCAGCGCGATGAACAATCTGTCAGCGGCAGAAGGCGCGCTGACGATGGGGCTCGGACGCCTGATGGTGCTGCAAGAAAGCTACCCCGACTTGAAGGGCGACGCGCACATGCGCGAGTTGGCGGAAGAGCTCACCGCGACCGAAAACAAGATCGCCTTCGCGCGTCAGGCCTACAACGACGCAGTGACCAGCTTCAACACCAAGCGCGAGACGTTTCCCGCGGTCGCGGTCGCGGGCATGTTGGGCTTCGAGCCGGCAGCACTGCTCACCGTGATCGAGAACGAAGCACAGCGCGAAGTGCCCAAGGTCTCCTTCTGATCGTGCCGCCACGCGCCACTCGATCATGAAGAACTTCTTCGAGCACCAAGATGAAGCGCGTCGCACCACACGGTGGCTGCTGATCTTGATGACGCTCGGCGTGATCGCGATGGGCGTGGCGATCTATGCGCTGCTGATCGTGGCCGCGCGCTTCACCCACCCCACCAGCGCCGACGTGCTCTATCCAATCCAATGGATCCAGCCACGTCTGTTCGGCGGCACCTTGCTCGGCACGGGCGCCATCGTGTCGTTCGCGAGCATGGGCCGTGTGCTCACGCTCAGCCGACGTGGGGGCAGCGGTGTCGCCGAGATGTTGGGTGGGCGCTTGGTGAGCGGCAATCCACGCGACGTGTTGGAGAAGCGCTTCGTCAACGTGCTCGAAGAGATGTCGATCGCGTCCGGCATGCCGGTGCCGCAGGCCTTCGTGCTCGACAACGAGACGGGCATCAATGCGTTTGCGGCGGGCATGGCCACGGGCGACGCGGTGGTCGCCGTCACCCGCGGCTGTCTCGAGAAGCTCACGCGCGAAGAGCTGCAGGGCGTGGTGGCGCACGAGATGAGTCACATCAGCCACGGCGACATGCGCATCAACATGCGCTTGATGGGCGTCGTGTTCGGGATCGTGTGCATCGCGTTTCTTGGTCGCTTGGCGTTGCGCGCGGGCAGCTCGTCGCGTGGAAGTCGACGCTCGAAGGACGGCAACGCGGTCGCGATGGTGGGCTTGGGCCTGCTGGTGATCGGCTCGGTCGGAGAATTCTTCGGCAAGCTGATCAAGGCGGCGATCGGTCGTCAGCGCGAATACCTGGCCGATGCGTCTGCCGTGCAATACACGCGCAACCCGGCCGGAATCGCCGGCGCGCTCAAGAAGATCGGTGGCTTCTCACAGGGATCGCTGGTGCAGAGCGCGCGCGCGGAGGAAGCCAGCCACATGTTCTTCGGCGACATCCACCAGCGCTTCAGCGGCTTGTTCGCGACACATCCCCCGTTGACCGAACGGATTCAGCGCGTGGACCCAAGCTGGAACGGGTCTCTGCCCACGGTGGCCGAAGGCATCGCGCAGCCGGACGACGCGCCGATCGCGGGCTTCGCGGGTTCCTCGACGACGCACTCTGCCTCCGACGTGACGGCCAGCGCGGGTACGTTGACGCCGCATGCTGTCAGCGCCGCACAACAATGGCTCGCCCGCCTGCCGCCGGTGCTACGCGAAGGTGCCAGCAATGCGTTCACCGCGTCTGCGATCGCGTACGCGATGTTGTGGTCGCGCGAGGAGGCGACCGGCGTGACACAACGCCAGCTGCTGCACACGATGGTGGGTCCGGCTCTGGCCGATGCCGCTGAGCGCTTGGTGCCGACCGTGCATGCTCTGCCACGCGCCCATTGCATCGCGCTGACGGAGCTCTTGTCGCCGGGTCTCCACGCATTGAGCCCGGATCAGCGCGCGCGCTTTCTGCAAGCCATCCGTGCGTTGATGGACGCTGATCGACACGTGACGTTGTTCGAACACCTGTTGGGCGAAGCCCTCGCCACCACGCTCAGCGCTTCCCACGGACACGCGCGACGTCTTGACCTCAGGATGGTGCGCGATGAGCTGTCGTTGCTGCTGTCGCTCCTGGCGCAGGTCGGTGCGGCCACTGCCGAGGACGCGAACGCCGCCTTCCAACACGGCGCCGCACGTTTGCCCGAGCTGCGTCTCGCTCTGTTGCCCGCCGCCGAAGGTCAGCTCAAGGGCCTCTCGCATTGCTTACACGCTCTACGCGCGCTCGCCCCGTCCGCCTCCGCCCGCGTGCTCGACGCCATGGCCCACTGCGCGCTCAACAACCAAAACGTCAACGAGCACGAAGCCACCCTAATCGCCGCCACCTGCCTGGCCCTGCAAATCCCCCTCCCCGCCTGGGCCGCCTAGATTTCGACTTGGGTGCCGACTTCGACGACTTGATCGGGTGGCAGTTGGAAGAAGGCGGTCGCCGGCAGCGCGTTGCGCGACATCGTCCAGAACAGGCCCTTGCGCCAGCCAGCCATCTTACTCTTGCCGGTGGTGAGCAACGTTTCCCGGCCGAGGTAGTAGCTGAGATCGTTGCGGCTGAACGGCAGGCCGGCGAGACGGCAGCGCTCGATGACCCGCGGCACGTTCGGCGACTCCATGAAGCCGTAGCGCGCAATCACTTGATAGAAGCCGTTCCCCAGCTCGTTCCACGTGAGGCGATCCGTTTCGGCAACCTCCGGAACGTCTTCCGTCACCACCGAGAGCAGCACGACATGCTGGTGCAAGACGTGGGTGTGCTTGAAGTGATGCAGCAGCACCGGCGAGACCATCGCGAGATTGCTCGCCATGAAGACACCGGTGCCAGACACGCGCGTCGTGTGCTGCACCGCCCAGTCCTTCAGGAAACCATCGAGCGGCATCGCGGCCTCTGCCAGCGACGCACCGAGCGCTGCACGACCACGCTTCCAGGTCGTCATCAGCGTGAAGATGCAGGCAGCCACCACCAGCGGGAACCAACCACCATCCGCAATCTTGGTTGCATTGGCGGCGAAGAACGTCAGGTCGATCGCCAGAAACCCAACCAACAGCGCCGTCGCCGCGACGGGCGACATGTCCTTGCGCTTGCGCATCACCGCGTAGAGCAAGATCGTCGTGATCGCCATCGTGCCGGTGACCGCAATGCCGTAAGCCGCCGCCAGCGCCGACGAGGTTCGGAACGACAACACCAACGCCACACACGCCACCATCAGCGCGTTGTTGACGTGCGGCATGTAGATTTGACCTTCGGTCTCACCGGAGGTGTGCACCACGGTGAGGCGCGGGCAGTAGCCGAGCTGAATCGCTTGGCGCGTGATCGAATACGCACCGGTAATCAACGCCTGCGACGCAACGACCGTGGCAGCGGTGGCGATCGCGATCACCGGGTAGCGCACCCAGCCGTCGACCAGGTCGTGGAACGGATGGCTCACGCTCGCACCGCGCTCCAGGAGCAGCGCCCCTTGGCCGAAGTAGTTGAGCAAGAGCGCCGGAAACACCACCGCGTACCAGGCGATTCGGATGGGACCGCGACCGAAGTGTCCCATGTCCGCGTACAGCGCTTCGCCACCAGTGATGCACAGAACGACCGACCCGAGCACAAGAAAACCGTGCAGGCCGTTGGCGGCGAAGTACGCGATCGCATGCCGCGGGTCGACGGCGAGCAAGATGTCAGGGCGCTTCAAGATCCAGGGTGTACCGATGCACGCGATGGTGACGAACCAAAGCAGCGTGGTGGGTCCGAAGATTTGGCCGATGCCTTCGGTGCCGCGTCGCTGCATCAGGAACAGCGCGATCAAGATTCCCGCCGTGAGCGGCACCACCACTGGATCGAACACGTGGGTCGCGAGGCCGAGACCTTCGACCGCGCTGAGCACGGAGATGGCGGGCGTGATCATGCCGTCGCCGTACAAGAGCGCGGCGCCGAACAAGCCGAATAGAACCAGCACACCGGTTCGCTGAGAGAGGTTGACCGGCTTGGCTGTCTCCGGCTTGAGCAACGCCAAGAGCGCGAGGATCCCGCCTTCGCCCTTGTTGTCGGCGCGCAGCACGAAGGTCAGGTACTTGACGACGATCACCAACGTCATCGACCAGAAGAACAGCGACATGATGCCAAGCACGTTGCCGTGCGACGCTGGCACACCGTGCGTCTTGGAGAAGCACTCGTTCACGGCGTACAGCGGTGAGGTGCCGATGTCGCCGTAGACGACACCGAGGGCGGCCAAAGCCAACTTCAGCTCTGCGCTCGTGCTTTGCGCCCCGTTGTGATGCGCGTGATGCGCGGCGCTGGCGGGGCCGGGCTCGTTGGCACCAGGTCCTGGAGGCTCCGACGATTCAACGAGCGACGAGGAGCCGTCTGCGGGGGCAGTCATGTCAGCGGAGCCTTTGCCGGAAGCGCAGGTGAAAGACGAAGCCTTGACGTAGCGCAGGTGAAAGCGGGCGCTTGTCTACCCCCCGGCGATACGCGTCGCAAGGGTGCTGAACGGGCACACAACGGCCGCAAATTAGCCGGTCAGCACCAGCGTGCTGATCTCGGCTGGAGCCAACACACGCATCGGCGGGCCCCAGAAACCAGTGCCACGGCTGGTGTAGATCTGGGTGTGACCACCGGCATGCTCCAAGCCCGCAAGATGCGGCTGCACCAATGCGGTCAGCGCGCCGAACGGAAACATCTGCCCGCCATGGGTGTGCCCCGAGATCTGCAAGCCAGCACCGATCGCGACCGCGTCGTGCACCTGCACCGGTTGATGCGCCAACACGACAAGCTCGCGCTCCGCGTCACGTCCGCGCGCCGCCGCATGCATGTCTGGCCGCACTGGGCGCGCATGATGATCGGGCACGCCGATCAAGTCGAAGCTCGCCACACCGTCGCCGATCGACAGTCGCTCGTTGCTCAACACGCGGATGCCCAGGCTGCGCAGAAATCCGATCCATGATTCGGCGCCCGAGTAGTACTCGTGGTTGCCAGTGACGAAGTACACGCCGTGCCGCGCCTTCAGCTTCGCAAGCTCCGCGACTGCCCCACCGAGCTCTGCCACCGAGCCGTCGACCAAATCACCGGTGATCGCGATCAGATCCGGACGCTGTCGGTTGGTCTGCTCCACCACGCCGCGCAGAAAGCGCTGACCCAGCAGATCGCCGATGTGCACATCGGTCAGCTGCGCGATGCGAAAGCCTTCAAGCGCCGGCGGCAAACGCGGAAGACGCACCTGGATCTCTGGTGTCTCGATGTCGCCGAGACCTGAATACACGCCGTAGGCGCCGATCACGCCCGAGCTGGCCAAGGTGGTGATCGCACCGGCGCGCGCCAGAAATTCGCGGCGCGACGGATCAGCTACCGTGTCCGGCGTGCGCTGTACCTTCGCGCGCAGAAAAAGCACGAGCCGCACCGCGTCGAACGCCAGCAAGAACACCACGACGTAGAACATCACGCCGAGCCAGGTGTAGCCGATCACCGCGGGCCAGAAGCCCTGGTGGTTCGGCAGTTGACGCGACGCGAACATCGCGGTTGGCAACGTCACGCCGAGACCGATCACGAAGGCAGTGGCCCAGCGCCGCAAGGATTCAGACAGCCGCGTGTCGCGCACCAGGCGCCGCCAGATGTAGATGTGCAGCGCGCACATCAACGACGTGAAGACGGTGAAGAAGCCGATCACTCACCACCCTCTAGGGCAGCGATCGCCTCTAGCGCAAGGTCTCCGATCGTGGCGCTCTCGCCTTCCATGTCGTCGAGCTCGACCTCGCGCGTGTCTTCGGTCAGCGGCTGCAACAAGTCGATCGCGGCCGGATCGCCGAGCGACATCACCGCTTCGATCGCGCTTGCGACCACTTCACCTTCGGTGTGACCGAGGAAGCGCTTGATCAACGGCAACGCGCTCGGCTCGCCGATCTCTGCCAGCACCCACGGCAGCTCCAACATCGACTGCCCGTCGTGCTTCTTGTCCAACACGCGCTCGATCGCGCGCGCCAGCTCGGCGTAGCGATCGTAACCGACGTCACGCAACGCCTCCGCGGCCTGTACCCGTGCCTGCGGCGACTCGTGATCCAGGATGCGGATCAACGCATCGGCCATCTTCGGTCCAGGCACCTGTGCACACAGATCGGCCAGGCGCTCCAGACGCATGCTCGCCTCTGCCGTGTCCTCCAACTTGAGCGCCGTGTCGGTCGCCATGGAGAGCACGTCGGCCACCATGTTGGGCTGCATGCCGAGTAGCTCGTTCTCGGCGGAGCGCAGGCGACGTTCGGCATCAAAGATGGTCAGGAGCAAATCGTTGGCGGACATGATCTCTTTCAAGGTTGAAGTGGCAGCTCGGCCAGCAACTGGCGCACCCGATCGATTGCATCTTCGCGCTCGTCGGCTGCGTACCGGCGGGTCAGCCGCAGGTCGGGCGTAAGCTGCCAGTTTGGTGAACGCGAAACCAGTAGCGTGAGCTTTTGCGGATCCAGCGGCGCGTCGTTTGTGAAGTGCAAGGTCACGCGGTTGCCGCTCGCTTCGCAGCCCAGAATGCGCAGGCTCCGCAACAGCGGCTTGAGCGCCATCACACGCACCAACTGGCGTGCGGGCTCCGGCGCAGGCCCAAAGCGGTCCTCCATCTCCGCGCCCAGCTCGCTCACGCTGATCTCGTCCTCGGCCGAGGCCAAGCGCTTGTAGAAGGACAGGCGCACGCCGACATCCGAGATGTAGTCGTCCGGAATGTGATGAACGATGTCCAGGTTCACCTCCGGGTCGATCGTCGGCTCGATGTGGTGACCGCGCAGCTCCGCCACCGCTTCCTCCAACATGCGGACGAACAGCTCGAAGCCGACCGCAGCCACTGTGCCGTGTTGCTCCGCGCCCAACAGATCACCGGCGCCGCGGAGCTCCATGTCGAGCGACGCCACTTGGAAGCCAGAGCCTAGCTGGGTGAAGCGCTCGAGCGCCTCGATCCGGGTGCGCGCTTCATCGGTCATCTGACTCGGCGGCGGCGCGATCAGGTAGCAATAGGCACGCTCGCGCGACCGGCCCACGCGACCACGCAGCTGATAGAGCTGCGAAAGGCCGAAGGTGTCCGCGCGGTCGATCAGGATCGTGTTGGCGCGCGGGATGTCGAGGCCGTTCTCCACGATCGCCGTCGCGCACAGCACGTCGTAACGCCCTTCCACGAAGTCGGTCATCACCTGCTCCAGCGTCGCTTCCTTCAGGCGCCCGTGTGCGGTCGCGATCCGAGCCTCTGGCACCAGCTCCTGCAAGCGCGCCGCGCGTTCGTACAGGCCTTCGATCCGGTTGTAGATCAAGAACGCTTGGCCTCCGCGCGACAGCTCACGCCGGATCGCCTCGCGCAGGATGTGATCGTCCCAGCGCGTGACGATCGTGCGGATCGCCCGCCTATCGACCGGCGGTGTCGTGATCAAGGACAGATCGCGCATGCCACCGATCGCAAGCTGCAACGTGCGTGGAATCGGCGTGGCGCTGAGCGTCAGCACGTCCACTTCCTCGCGCAGCTTCTTGATCCGTTCCTTGTGCGCGACACCGAAGCGCTGCTCTTCGTCCACCACGAGCAACCCAAGCTTTGGAAAGTGAATGTCCTTCGACAACAGCCGGTGCGTGCCGACCACGATGTCGACTTGCCCCGCCTTGATCGCACCGACGATGCCGGTCTGCTCTTGCTTGCCGACGAAGCGCGACAACACCTCGACCCGCATCGGGTAGTCGCGCAGGCGCTCCTTGAACGTCATGTAGTGCTGTTGCGCAAGCACCGTGGTCGGACACAGCACCGCGACTTGTCGCCCGCTCATCGCCACGCGGAACGCCGCGCGCAAGGCGACTTCGGTCTTGCCGAATCCCACGTCGCCGCAGACCAACCGGTCCATCGGCATCGCCCGCGAGAGATCGCCCAACACCTCTTCGATCGCGCGCGCTTGATCCGGCGTTTCCTCGAACGGGAACGCGGCCTCGAATTCACGCTCCATCGCGCCGACGGTTTGAATCGGTGGGCGCTCACGCGTCGCGCGGCTCGCATACAGCGCAAGCAAGTCATCGGCGAGCTTCTTCACCTCACCACGCACGCGCGCCTTGGTCCGCGCGAAGGTCTGACCGCCGAGCTTGTCGAGCTTGACCTTGCTGATGTCGCCGCCGCCGAGCTTCTCGATTTGGTTCAGGCGCGTGACCGGCAAAAACAACTTGTCGTGATCGCTGTACTCGACCACCAAGACTTCCACCGACACGGGCTTCATGCCCTGCATCTCTTCGTAGCGCGACAGTGGGACCGTCTTGCGCTCGAGGCCGAGGTAGCGACCGATGCCGTGATCGATGTGCACTACGTAGTCGCCGATCGACAGCTCGCGCAGATCCTCCAAGAACGCGCGTTTCTTGTCTTTGGGCTTGGCACGCGCACGCCGATGACCGCGCGCACCGAAGATCTCTTCTTCCGTCACGCACGCGAGCGCCTCTGCCGGCAGCACGAAGCCATCCGCCAAGCGTCCAATCACCACCTGTGCGCGACCGTCGGACTTCGCGTCGAGCAGCGTCGGTTCAAACGGCTTCGCGTCGCGCGCGATCGGGAGCTTGTAGCCCTGAAGCAAATCGATCAGACGTTCGGCCTGTGTGCTCGTGCGCGCCGCCAACAACACGCGCAAGCCGTCGCCCAACCACGCCTGTACACGATTCACCAGCGGCGACAGCGGTTGCTGTGCGCCTTGCGTGCTGCGCGACGCCTTGAGCTCCGCGCGCAGACCCACCAGGTCATCGGCGCTGATCGACAGCACCCGCTCACTGTCGATCGCATCCAGCCGCGAGAGCCCCTCCGCCTCGTCGTCCCCGGGCGTGCCCGCCATCGCGAGCTTGTGACACACCAACAAACGTCCTTGCTGCACGCGCGTCAGTAAGTCCTCCTCGTTGACGTAGTGACTACTGATCGCGAACGCCGGTGACTTGCTGGCCAAGCGCGCCGCCCGATCACGCATCGCTTGATCGAGCTCCGCATCCAACGTCGCCGCACCCGCGGTCGGATCGATCACCGCGCAGGTGATCGCCTGTGGCAAATAGTCCAACAGCGAGTCGAGCCGCGGATAGAACGCGGGCAAGTAGCCATCGATGCCCAGCACGCTGCGACCGCTCACCACCTCATCGACCAGCTGACGACGTTTGCTGGTGGGGATCTCGTGCTCGTCGCAAAGATCACTCAAGGCATCGCGCGCGCGGGTCAGCTCCTCGCTGCCCAGCATCGCTTCGCGCGCCGGGTGGATCCACAGCTCGCTCAGCGCGTCGCGCGTGCGCTGGTCCTCGGTGTCGAAGCTGTGGATCGCGAACACGAGGTCGCCATCGAGCTCGATCCGCGCCGGCCGCTCGGCATGCGGACAGAACACGTCGAGCAGCGCACCGCGCACCGCGAAGCTGCCCGGGTCTTCCACCACCGGAACGCGCAGGTAACCGCCTTCGACCAAGGTGGCGATCAACGTCTCGCGGTTGAGCTCGGATTCTGCCTTCACACACAGCGAGCGCTTCTGCACCGAGGCGCGCGGCGGAACCTTGCGCGCGAGACCGGCGGCCGACGTGACCAGGAATGAGCACGGCAGGCCCTGCGCCAGGTGAAACAACACCGACAACCGATCCATCGCGGCGCGTCGATCGGTCGCCACCTCGACAAAGGGCGTGGTGTCGCTCGCCGGGTACAACAGCACGGCATCGCGTTCTACGGACGCAGCCGTACCGTCGCCCGACCAGAAGCGCAGATCAGCAGCGAGATGAGCGGCCGTCTCGTTGTCTGGCGCGATCACCAGCATCGGACCGCCGTCGCTGCGCTGCGCCCGGTGCAACAACAAGGACAACGCACCAGCGGGCAAGCCGGACACGTCGACGCGTCGATGCTGCGAAAGCGCGGTGCACACGTCGCTCAGGCGCGTCGCTGACTGCGCCAAGCTCTGCGTCAACGAGAACGGATGGGTCGGCAGCTCAGACATGGCGGACGCGCGGTCTACTCCGCGGATCCGAGGGCGGCAACCGCTACGGCGCCGCGATCTCGACCACCACCGGACAGTGATCGCTCAAGCGCTCCAGGGCGTCGCTGGTGGTGCGCGGTCGTTGGCACGCAAGCTCCGCGCACAGACCCGCAGGGTGCAGCCGCACGTCTTCTTCCGGCAGCGTGGTGATCGCGCGATCGAGCAACTGAGCGCGACCATCGAAGTGATGCGAGCACATCGGCTGAGCACCTGTGCTGACAACGCCGCGATAGCCCGCTTCGTCGAGGATCCGCGACAGCTCGGCCAGCTCTTGGTCGACGCCGATCGGCGGCACGCAACGCTCGCAACCCATCGTGTTGAAATCGCCAAGCGCGAGCACCTGACGATGCGCATGCGACGCAAACAAGCGGGTCAGGGTGCGAACGCTCTGCAAACGATGGCTGTAATCGCGGGCCTCGCCGCCGCTGTCGAAGTGCAGCGTCACAAGCTCGATCTCATGCGTGCCTGCCCGCACACGTGCCGCGACGCCCGGACGCAATCCCTTCGCGCACGCGCTGCCGTACGCATTGAGCTCCGGCACCTCTCGTAGCTGATCGACCTGCACGCGGCCGCTGTCGTAGAGAAACCCCACGTGCTGCCGTCGATCGCCGGGACACGCATCCACGTACGACTCCCAGTGTCCCTTCGTCAGCCGATCGAGCCGATCAAGCAAGCGACCGAGCGCGCTGCGACCCGGGAAGCTCGTCATCACCTCCTGCACCGCGATCACGTCCACGCGCATCGACGCCATCGCGCACGCCATCCACGCCACATCGGTGCCGCCTGCTTTGCTCACGTTGTTCTTGGTGCCGTAGGGGAACCAGTGCAGGTTCCAACTTGCGACACGTAGCGCGCTGTTGCGCGGCATCGATACGATCGCGGGGAGCGCCGCTTCGCACGCAGCGGCCGACGCCCACACCGACTGCGGATCGATCGCGACGGTCGGGGTGCGTGGTTCTGGTGGCGTGGTTGGCGGTGCGGTTGATGACGGACGCGACTCGCCGGCTTCGTTCGGTTGGCCGCGCGACACCTCGGGCGCGGGGCTCGTGGGTGATCGCGTCGACTCGGCCGACGACCAGAACGAGCGCCCGGACAGCCAGAACACCAAGGCCAGGCCGAGCCACACGAGCCAACCCGAACCGGACGATCGACGACGACGGGCCATCTGGCGCCGGAGCCTGACGGAGCCCGCTCAGGAGCGCAAAACCGTGCTGAACGCCAACCACGTTGACGCCCCGACGGGCCCAATCAACACTGGCAAAACCGTGGCTTCGACAACCAAGTTGGCGAGCAAGAAGCGGGGGCCGACCGGTCCCTTGGTCGAGGGCCGCTACCGCTTTGTTCGTGAGCTCGGGCGTGGCGCTCACGGCCGGGTATGGCTGGCGATCGACGAACGGGCTGACGGCGTCAAACGCGCGGTGAAGTTGGTTCCCCACGAGCATGGCCAACGTCTGCGCTGGGAGTGGGACGTGCTCTCGCGCGTGCAGCACCCGGCGCTCACACGCGCGCTGGACCTGATCAGCGTGACCGAAGCGGTGCCTGAGCTCGACGTCATCGCGGGTGCGGTGCTGCTCGTGACTGAGCTTGCCCCCGGTGAATCGCTGGATCGCGTGTTCGAGCCGACGCGCATGTCGGCGACCGACCGCATCGCCACGGTAGTGAACGCGGGCTTCTGTGTGGCGCGCGCGTTGGCGGAGCTTCACCGTGCGGGTCTGAGTCACGGCGACGTGAAGCCAGCCAACATCCTGTGGCAAGCGCCGCGCGCGATGCTGATCGATCCCGGCTTTTCGGGCCCGCCGACAACCTCGACGACGATCAGCGGCACACCGGCGTTCCTGGCGCCCGAAGCGTGGCGCGGCGAGCGTAGCTACGCGACCGACATGTTCGCGCTGGGCATGACGCTGCTGCACGGCCTCGCGCCAGAGGCACCACCCAGAGCGACCGAATCGCAGCACGACGTGGGCCAAACCGTGATCGCCCAGCAACAGCACGCATGGCACGCACAGGCGCGCGCGCGTGATCTGCCGGCGCAGGTACCGGTGGCGCTGCGAAACCTGGTGTCGGAGCTACTCGACGCGACGTCCCACGTGCGCCCGACGGCAACCGAAGCAGCCGCGCGCATGCTCGTGATCGCGCAGAGCCTGGCGTCGTCGCCACCCTTCGACGAAGGCAAATCGACTGCGCTTGGCGGCAGCGAGCCGGAACCAACCACCGCGGAGCGCACCGCGCGGTTTCGCAGCTTGCCGTTGATCGGTCAGGACGATGCGTTGCGTATGCTGTCCACGCGTCTCGCGGCAAGCGGGGTCAGCCGCGTGGTAGGCGCGCGCGGCAGTGGTCGATCACGCGTGGTTCGTGACGCAGTCAGCGCGCTGCAGCACGCGGCGGCTCGCGGCGGGACGCGTGTGCCGAGCTACTTGCCCGTTCGTACGCTGCCTGATCGCGTGCCAGGCCACGACTGTGTGATCCATCTGCGCGATGACGCAGGCGTCGATGAAGCCGAGGCACGTGCGTTGATCGCGAGCGGCCAGGTCGACGGCGCGCGGGTGCACGTGGTGATCGAACGAGAAAGCAGCGTTGCCGCGCAACACGAAGTCTTTGTGCCTCCGCTCTCGCGCGATCACGTCACGTCGCTCCTGCGTCATGCATTTCCCCAGCACGACGTGACACCCGCGGTGATCGATCAAGCCATGCGTGCCAGCGGTGGTCTGGCTGGACGACTATGCGAGCTGTTGGTTGCCCACTGCACTGTGTCGGGCGACGCGAACGATCTGCATGTGGTGTCCGACTCCGGCACTGTCTCCACCTTCGCGATCCCGGAGAGCGCGCGACGACTGGTCCAGCTGTTGGCTGCCGCGGGAGGAACGTTGGATGTGGCGACGGCGCATGCGGCGCTTCATGACGACGCCACCACGACGGACGCGGCACAGCAGCTGATTGCGCGGGGCTTCGCAACCTTGCTCGACGACGGACGACTCAGCCTGCGTACAGACATCAGCGCCGCTGAACGCCGTGCGCTGCACAACGCAGCGCACGCGACGTGGCTCAAGCGTGCGACTCGTGTCGCCGAGGATCCCGCCACGCGCGCGTACCTCATGCACGTGCGCGGTGATGCCAAGGCGCTGGATGTCGCGCGCGGCGCAGTGAGCTCGCTGTGTGATGCGGGTCAGTTGCACGCCGGCGTTCAGCTGGGGCTCACACTGCTTCAAGAGCGCAAGCCGGACCGCGACGGCGATGCGCTGGCGTTGGAGACATCGCGTGGCTTGCTCTTGCTGGGACGCTACCGCGAGGTGATCAAGCTGCTCCAACCGGTCGCTGGCGTCGCTGCACGCATCTGCCTGGCCGAAGCCGCACGTCGCAGTGGGCAGTTGGATCTCGCGCGCACCACGCTGCGCGCCGCGCTCGCCGAAGCCTCCGACAACGATGCTGCCGGTGCCCACGCCGCGATGGCACGTGTGGAGCTCGATGCCGGTCACCATGCGATCGCCCAGACCGAAGCCGACCTCGCGCTAGCCCATGGCGGTTGGTCGCGGGTGCGCGGACTGGAAGTATCGGCGCTGCTTGCCCTGCGCGACGTCGACCATGCACGTGCGCGCGATTGCGTAGAGCAAGGTCTTGAGCACGCACGTCCGCAACAGTTGCGAACGGAAATGTCGCGCCTGTGGTCGGTGCTCGCGACCATCGACTTGGCCCAGGGCGATACGGCATCCGCGAGCGCGCACTACGGCCAAGCGTTGGACCTGGCCGAGCGCGTCGGTGACGTGCATGGCGTCGCGCTGTGCCTGCTGAACTTGGGGCTGACTCGGGTCGATCGCGCAGAAGTTGGTCCCGGCCTATCTTCGCTGCGAGACGCCGCGCGACGCTTGCTTCGACTGGGGCGCGTGAGCGATGCCGCACGCGCGCTCTACAACCTCGGCAACGCGGCAAGCTTGATCGGCGACGACGACATGGCGCTGTCCGCGTTGCGCTTGGCAGAGACTTCCGCCCACGAGGCTCAGCTCGCGAGCGCGCACGCCTACGCATTGCTATGCCAGGCCGAGATCGGTGCGCGGCGTGGTGACCGAGCCGCGACAACCTCACGACTGCAAGCCGCGGAGACGCACGTCGGGTTGTCTGACGATGAGCAGTGCGTGATCGCGGCGCGCGCTTCGCTGGTATGGACGCAGCTCGGTGAGCACGTGCGCGCGCGATCCGCGTTGGCGCGCGCGGAAGGATCGAACCACACCCATCGATCGCCTCACGCCGCCGCCGAGCTGAGCCTGGCGCAGGCGCGACGCGCGAGCGTTGAGGGCGAAGTGGCCGTGACGTTGGCGGCGGCCGAACGCGCTGTCGCGGAGAGCGAGCGGGCTGGAACCTTCGAGCTCCGACTGCGTGCAGCGTTGTGCATGGCTCACGCGCTGGAAAGCGCGGATCGCGCGCTGGATGCCCGTCGCTTCCTCGAGATCGCCCGTGGCTTGCTCGATCAAGTGGCGGCGGGGTTGTCGCCGTCGGAGCGTGCGCGACTGCGTGCGGTGGCGGCTTACCGGCCAGGCTTCGTCGCGGCGCCAGTCACGCTCACACACGGGCCCGACGCACTGGGCCCCGACCGTTGGCGCATGCTGGCGACGCTAAGCAAGCAACTGCTGGGCGAGCACCGCGCGTCGCGGTTGCTGGACCGTGTGCTGGATGCCGCGATCACCCTGGTCAATGCGGAGCGCGGTTTCGTGGTGGAACAGGTCGATGGCCAGTTGCGAGTACGCGCATCGCGCGGCCTGACGGAAACGACGATCAAGGACGCCGCGGCCCCTTCGCGCACGTTCGTCGCGCGCGTGATCAGCGAAGGACGGGCGCTCGCGTCGGTGGATGCGTTGCAGGACGCACGGTTGGACACGTCGGCGAGCGTGCATGCCCTGTCGCTGCGATCGGTGATCGCGGTTCCGTTGCGCACCGAGGAGCGCATCGCGGGTGCGATCTATCTGGACGATCGCCTGCGTCCGTTCGCATTCGGTGAAGACGAGATCACGCTGCTGTCGAACCTGGCAGACATCGCGGCTCTCGCCCTCGACGGAGCTCACCGCCTGCAAGCGCAACAACAGGCCACACGACGCCTCAAGCGCTTGCGACAGCGACTGCACCGTACGGTCGAAGCTCAAGCGATCGAGCTCTCCACCCTGCGCAGCGCGAGCGACACTCCGTTGGAGCATCCGTCGATCGTCGGTCGCGGCCCGGCCATGCGCACGCTGTTGTCACTGGTGGATCGCGTTGCGCGCTCGGAGCTGCCAGTGTTGATCACGGGCGAGAGCGGCACCGGCAAGGAGCTGATCGCGCACACGATCCACGAGCACGGTCCGCGCAAGGGCGCAGCGTTCGTCAGCGAGAACTGCAGCGCGATTCCAGAGACGTTATTGGAGAGCGCGCTGTTTGGTCACGTGCGCGGTGCGTTCACTGGTGCCGATCGATCGCGCGCCGGTCTGTTTGAAGCGGCCGATGGCGGGACGTTGTTCTTGGACGAGATCGGCGAGATGAGCCCGGCCATGCAAACGCGTCTGTTGCGAGTGCTGCAGGACGGCGAAATTCGCCCCGTCGGCAGCGAGCGCGCGCGCAAGGTCGACGTGCGGGTGATCGCGGCGACGCACCGCGACCTGGAGCAGATGGTGAAGCAAGGCGCGTTCCGGCAGGACCTCTACTACCGCTTGGCCGTGGTGAGCTTGAACGTGCCCGCGTTACGCGAACGCCCAGAAGACATCGCCGAGCTCGTCGCGCACTTCGCACGCAAGCATGCTGACCCGTCACGCCCGGCTCGGATCGATCGCAAGACGCTTTCACTGCTCAGCAAGCATCACTGGCCCGGCAACGTGCGCCAGCTCGAGAACGAAGTCCGTCGCGCCCTGGTGCTCGCCGACGGCACGGTTCACCCCGAGCACCTCTCCGCCGCGCTCAGCGGCCAAGTCGCCGACCCGATCGATGATCTGGACCTGCGCGCGCACACCGATGCGCTGGAACGCC
>JACZCZ010124070.1_pt1 | contig 20821 bp, 20 predicted proteins | sample 8641811 | NCBI WGS metagenome assembly JACZCZ01 (sample SAMN15324610, study PRJNA640507) | soil metagenome | isolation source: intercropping peanut in the first line | place: China: Luxin town, Laibin City, Guangxi Province | collected 2019-07-25 | depth 10cm m | reverse complement strand
TAAACTCCATCCTCTCTCAGGTTGAAGTCTCCGGGAAAGTCGGCACGGTTCACATCGGCGGACCGAGATGGAAGCCCTGACATTGGTCGCAGGGACTCACAAGGGATTCTCTTTCCAGGTTTGTGAATGCCTCGTCGCCGGAAGCTGCTTCTCCTGCGGTAGCTAAAGCGTTGCGCTACGAGCTACTTACGAAGCCGCAAGTTCAGGTCGAATACGGCGGCACACCATGGAGCGGTGGCACTGTCACTCAAGTCGATCGATACCACTTGCGCCACAGTCAACGCATGCGTCCAACTGTTTCGTCTTACGCAGAACCCTGCCCGTCCGTGATGGTGTGAACACCTGGAATATGTTCCCGATCGACACGAACCTGCCCCCCCTTCGCAGCGTGCATTCGCCTATGCAATTAGACGACGACAATGACACTCGACTGCGCGGCGTGTTTGCGGACGTAGGTGACTAACGTCAGAACTTGGTGCGTATTTCCAAAAGACTCCGCCAAGAAAACGTGTTGCTGGCCGTTGGCATCGACCAGGATAAGTTCCTGCTTCCCGAGCGGACCGGCCCTTCTGTACGAGCAGAAGCTTTGCATCGCTGCAAACATTTCCCGCTCGCTGACGTTCGAGAATTGGCTTGCGAAGGAGACCGATCTTATGAAATAAACCACTGCCTCATCGAGTGTCGATGTTCGTTGCGGATGCCCGCCAATCACCCCCAAGCACGGCGGCTCACTCAACTCCACGTAGCGCCAGAGTGCACTGGTGATGGTGTTGCCGAAGTGCGCCGCGATCGTCTTGATATGAGCTATCGACGCCGGGCTCGATTTCGCAATCTCGAGCAATGCGCGATGCGGATAGAGAAGCCTTCCGCCACCATAGTTCGCTTCGGCTTCGATTTGCTCGTGACACGCGGGCGACAGCGTTGTCTGAGTGTCTCCGAGCATGAATTCCTGGTGCCACGGCAGAACACTGTGTGAGATCTCGTGAGATTCAGCCCAACGCTGCTTTGCGTCTGGCAACAAATCTGTGTTCAGCACGATCTTCTTTCGGCCTGGGATGAGCAAAGCGCTCAGGTCAAACCGCTTCACAACATCTTTGAGCTTCGTTGGCAGGTCTATTAACTGCTTCGCGCCCAATCGAAGTTTGTGCAGAACCTCGTCCGCGAGTCCTGGATCGCTTGCACTGTAGTAAGAGAGGTCGAGCTTCAACAGTGCACGGACTTCCGCGAGATCGACCTTGTTGTCGCGCACATGTAGGTCTCGATGGAGGCGATCTACGATGCGATCAATTTCATCCCTGGTTCCTGCATCGATAAAAAGATTGCGCATACGCTTCCATGTTTATTTTTGAGATAGCACGTCTACGAGTGCTCGAATGGTTTCGTATTCATCATCCGAAATAGCATCAATGCGCTTTGATTGCGCAGCGAATCGTTCTTGCGTAGGCGCGCTCGATTCGCGCTTCTGCACATAACCCGCAAGCTCGGCCATCCGACTGCGCGAAAGCTCAAGCGCATCCGCAAGATTGATGAGAGATCGGGGTGACGGGTGAACGTCGTTGGCAGTCTCGAGCGTCTCAACTTCTTGCTCCGTGATCCGCGCGACGGCAGCCAATTCCTGCCTGCTTAAACCCTTTCGCTCGCGCACAAAGCGTACGACTTTTCCTATCTCTGTGGGCGCCGCTGCAATTGTCGCAGGCGTGATGGATCGCCGATCAATATCTCGCTTCAAATCATCGAGCGAGGTGCCCGCCGTTCCCACCTGTCCATCATCACCTCGGGCAAGCTGACGCTCGAGCCACTTGGCATCCGTTCGAAATTTCATAAGGACTCTCCTACGCAAGGAACTCGCCCACGTGTTCGGGAGCGAGTTCGTAGTACTTCATGCCTTGCTTCTGATTGTCCGAACCGCAGCATGTCAATCCAATCTTGTCGTACCAACCCTCCGAAGTTGGCAATGCATGCAGGCCGATGCGGCCCTTGAACTCGAGGTCCAAACTCAAATCAACTGCTGCCCGCATAAGGGTCGTGCCAATACCTTTGAAACGCACCACCCCATCGATAACGCTCAGGTTCCATGGCGCCGTTGAAAGCAAATCAACGTAAACCAAAGGAGCGCGCCCGCCAGCGGAGAGACGAGCATAGTGACCGTCCGTCTGGAGCAGCATCATGCCCTGCATTTGCTCGTCACATTCGATCCCGAACGTGGGGTAAGGCAAGAGACGATGGGTGAGTTTCACCTTCTCAGTCCAGAGCCAATGCTCGTGAGGCAATTTAGGTAACTGCTCACCGCGGCTCGCCGCCGACGCCCTGGCCGCCGCGATGTAGGTGATCCAGGAATCCTCGGCGCGTTTCGCTTGGACGTCATCGATACGGTCAAGCAACTCCGCATCACGGAAACTGCCTGTTGCTGCTTCCAGCAGAACGATCGGATGACGAGTCACAGGACGACGAGCTCCTTTTTCTCCTTAGCGTCCGCACTCTCCAGAAACAACTTTTCACCCAGATCTAGGCGGACGTGAATCACTTGGTACAAGCGAAGCGCCTGACGCACGAGCGCGGTCTTGCTCACGTCCTTGGCTGCAGACAGCGACTCCAGCGCATCCATCTCTGCCTCGGTCAGATTCAGAGTCATGGTTCGTTTCGAGTTCATCGCACTCCCCCGCAACACTCATTAGCTACGGAGTATACCAACTATAGGTAATTTCTCAACTTTTTATGTTTGTTTTTTAGCTATTTTTCGGCTATTCTTTATGCGAACAACAATCAGGAGTTTCTTATGACTGCCGTAGACACTGCGAATAGCAAACCAGACCACCGCGTCATTCCTATCTTTATCGACCAGGTTAAGTATGACGCGCCGAATGAACATCTCACCGGCTCGCAACTGAGAGCCCTGCCAAACCCGCCCGTTCCTGAGGATCGTGACCTCTTCCTCGAGGTGCCGGGACCGAAGGATGACGTGCTGATTGACCCGGCCAAGAAGTACGACGTCAAACCGGGATCTCACTACTACACCGCGCCGAAGACCATCAATCCTGGAGGTCACTGACATGCAGCTTCCCGCCAAGGATGAAGCCTTCTTACGAGAACGTGGCTTCTCGTGGGATGTCCGTGCCGACCCGAACGGCGGCGCGTATTTGGTCATCAAGAACTTTGACGTGGCAGGCGGGGGGTTCACCCCCGCCCTCACGGACCTGATGATTCGAATCCCCCCTCAGTACCCGTTGACGCCACTGGACATGTGGTACTGCAATCCGCCGATTCGTATCGCGTCGACAGGACAGTTGGCGCAGGCGAGCGAACACATCGAGGCTCATCTGGGGATTTCCTGGCAACGTTTTTCACGCCATCTGAACGGGAGCTGGAAGCCAGGTATCGATGGGCTGCGCTCGTTTTTTGTTTTCATCCAACGCGAGCTCCGCGGAGCTACATCATGAGCTCTACGCGCATCGTGTTTCAGGAGAGCCATCTCACCGAGCTTCGAAGACTCGTTTTCGACATGCCCGGAGTCGAAGGCGCCGCATTCGTCCTCTGTGGCGAGAGCCGCTCTGGCGGCGTTCAGAAGCTGATCTCGCACTCGGTCGTGCCTATCGACCCCGTCGACTATCTTCGACGGGAGCCGTTCGCGTTGTCTCTTAGCTCACGCGCACTCAGCCGCGTCACCAAACTCGCGAAGTACGAAAATCTGTCGATACTATTTGCGCATTCGCACCCTGGCGGCTTATGCGAGTTCTCGATGCAGGACGATCAGGAAGAGGAAAAGCTTATCCCCTTCCTGATCGCCCGTGTGCCGGAACGACTGCACGGCACGCTTGTGTTGACCGAGAACGAGATAGCAGCGCGTCTGTACACGCCTCATCGAATAGAAGTGCCAGTCATCCTCTCGATTGGGCATTTCGTGCGAGCAGCAAGAATGCCCGGCATTAGCGCTGACGCTCTGCAACTTTTCGATCGGCAAGTACGCGCCTTCGGCCCAGACGTACAACGCCTTCTGCGCACGTTGCGCGTCGGCGTTGTCGGTGCAGGCGGGACGGGTTCACCGCTAACCGAACAGCTTTACCGGCTTGGCGTCGGAAACCTTTTGTTGATCGATCCTGACACGCTGGAAGTAACGAATCTCAATCGGGTGTATGGCGCACGCAAACTTGAGATCGGCGAATACAAGGTTGATGTCGCCGCGCGTCGACTGCGTGCGGTCGACCTATCGCCCAACATCGATCCCGTCGCTGACACTATTGCGTTCGAAGACTGCGCCCAGCTATTGAGTAGCTGCGACGTTGTATTTGGATGTACCGACAAAGAACTGCCGCGCGCAGTACTTACGCAGCTCGCGTTGCGCTACTGCATCCCTGTCATCGACATGGGCGTACTTGTCAACTCGAAAGATGGAACGCTTCGCGATGTGATGGGCCGCATAACTACGCTTCTGCCGGGAGAGGCGTGTCTGTTCTGTCGTGGACGCATATCGCCGGAAGGTCTTCGGATTGAAGCGCTCTCTGAAAAAGATCGCGAGCGGCAGATCGCGGCAGGATACGCACCTGAACTAGGCGAGCCCGCACCGGCGGTGATTGCTTTCACCTCGGCCGTTGCAAGCTTGGCGGTCAGCGAGCTTTTGCATCGAGTAACAGGTTTCATGGGAAGCGAGCGGCTGTCCACCGAAGTCCTGATCAGCTTCGATCAAAGTCGCATGCGAACGAATCGGGTGAGCCCACGCGAATCCTGCATGTGTGGGTCGGCCGACGTCTTCGGACGCGGCGATGAGCGACCGTTTCTAGGTATGATGTGGCCGCGACGAAACAGCCCAGACGATTCGACCATGCTTTAGCCAGAAATGAGCGCCGCACTTTGTTGAGTCAACCGATGGAAATAGCGAAGCGTCTCCAGACGCGTTGAGTCGCACTTCCCAGCGAGGCTTGTGAGTCGGCATGAGATTCATGGCCAACACCTCGCCGCACCCGCAGGGACATCGAAGCATGGCCCACTTTCGCCGCCCTCCATTCTCAACAATTGCGAACACTAGGCCATTCTTTGCCGCTTCCATTGCCTCATGCTGGCTAGTCAGCACCGCCGTCGAGTAACGCGCAGGTGAGGATGACTGCGGAGGAACCGGCGCGCCGGGAGTTGGCACGCTGGGGCCGAACAGCCATGAAACCAAGGCTCTGAAAAACTCTTTCATGCGCCAAAATTGTCCCAGTTGCACCAAACCTTACTATGGACTTGCGGCGCGCACGTCAGTGCATCCTCGTAGCTGCCGAAGAGCCGTGGGTTCACCGCTCGCGTTTACGGAATCGACTGTGGCGTCGGCCAAGTACAAATAGACCCATGCACCGATCTGAGCCATCGCCATGACGAACGCGAGGGACTGTTCGAGAGTTAACTCAGAATCTTAAGAACAGCGCCACCCGCGTGTAGGACGAGTCCTGTTATAGAGAGCTTCGGCTTCCGCTACAAGATGGCAACGACGCGGCGCCGGCGACTTTGCGAGTTGGTAGCGCGATTCGCTGCTCAAATTTGCGTGACCACTTCTCTCGGACGAGGCACCAGATGGCGAGCGGAATCCCACGAAACAGATCCGAGACTACGCTCCCTTCTTTAGCCGACGATAACTGGTTATTCGCAGTACTCATGCGCGCTGCCTCCTGCGTGAGCACGTTGCCCGGTTGGCTGGTGCCTGACTGTTCATCATGCGTGACAGGGTCCGGAAGTCCATACCGTTTATGGAGGCTGCGTCGTGCGAGCGCTCTCTGTCGCTGCACGATCAGGTGGCAGCCCGGGCGGCCCTTTTTGCGTGCCGCCCGTGGCCCTCGAGCCTTGCCAGAATCGGCAAAACTCGACGTCACCCACGCGTTTCGGCCTTCACAGGCGCTTGCACGCGCGGCGGTCCGCCTCAGTTTCGCCGCATTTATCGGCGATTGCCCGGGAGCAACCGCAGATCATGAGCACTACCCTCATGAGCACGCACACATTCGTAGGAGACGAACACGGCGCCATCATTCCCGAAGCAGCGTCACTTTGTCGAAATGCATGAATAGGCTGCCGGCGTAGAACGAGATCCTCGGCGGCGCTTCACGCGTCGGCCGCAAGGGATCCTGGTGGCGCTCGCATTCGTTGGCCATGGTCCAGAAGCGGCAGCTTTCGCGCGCGATCGGCTGGCCAGCGGCTTTCAGATAGCTCAGATGCTCTTGTCTGGGCTAACTTATTGATTATCCTAGATCAGCCGATCTCTCACTATTTCACCCTGATCCGCATGGACACCGCCGGCACAGCGTGTAGCGCTTCACCCCGACCATTGATTTTCCTATCAAAATTTCCACTGATGGCGCTGGGGTTCCAGCACTTAGTGTGCCGGGATACCGCTGGCGTGCCGGTCTTACCTGTTGGCGTCCTTCAGTTGGCTCGACTTTCTCGATCGCCATCTGGTTTTTAATAGCGCTGCCCACTTCTAAAAAGAATTCAGTTCGTTGAACCCCTATTAAAATTAAGGCCCCTACGTTTAAATAACGGTCACGCATGACCTAGTAGGTGTTTCGATGAACCGCGAGCCCTTTGGTGAGTACCAGGAGTCCACGACTCTGGGCGAAACCGTGCTCGCGTTTGTGCCGCCCAACCTGCCCCCGCTTCCCGCCCTCAGTTTCTCCCCAAGCACGCAGGCCGCACTGGATCGCGCACTTCTCACCTTGGGCCGCCTGGATGGCATCGCGACGACGCTGCCTGATGCAGACCTGCTGCTCTATGCGTTCGTGCGAAAGGAAGCGGTGCTGTCATCGCAAATCGAGGGAACCCAGTCCACGTTAGAGGACCTGCTTCAGCATGAGGTGGATGCGGTTCCGAATGCACTTACCGAAGACGTTCGCGAGGTATCCCGTTACGTCGATGCCTTGGCGCATGGACTGCACCGTATTCGCGGTGGATTCCCGCTATCCAATCGTCTGCTTCGCGAAATGCACGCGATCCTACTCACCGGAGGACGCGGAGCGCAGAAGCAACCCGGCGAGTTTCGCCGAACTCAGAACTGGATCGGTGGTACACGACCCGGAAATGCCTCGTTCGTGCCTCCTCCCCCACTTCGCCTCGATGACTGCCTAAGCAACCTTGAGTCTTATCTGCACACGCCGGGCAATCCAATCGTGAAGGCGGCCATCGGACACGTTCAGTTCGAAACGATCCATCCGTTCCTGGACGGCAACGGACGCGTCGGCCGACTGCTCATCACACTCATGCTCTGCAACGAGGGCATCCTGTCGAAGCCGTTGCTCTACCCGAGCCTCTACTTCAAAGAGCATCGGCCCGCCTACTACGACGAACTCAATCAAGTGCGCAGCAGTGGTGACTACGAGCGATGGATCGACTTCTTTGCCGAGGCCATCCGCCACAGCGCTCAAGTGGCCATTACGACCGGGCAGCGTATTTCCAAAGTATTCGCCGAAGACCGAGCGCAACTTAAAACGGTACCCAGAACCGCGGGCAACATGCTGCTTGTTCAAGAGGTGCTGCAAGCGAAGCCTGTCACGACCATCGCCGCGGTGACTAAGGCGACGAAACTCACCACACCGACGGTCACAGCGGTGTTGAAGGAACTCGAAAGCCGCGGAATCGTCAAGGAGACGACCGGTCGGGCGCGGGATCGCATCTTCGTGTATTCCCGCTACATGGATGCGATGGCAGCGAATGAAGAAGTTACTGCGGAGCCGCAGACCGAGTATTCCGCTCCTTCGCCCTAGCTATCCCGTGATGATGGGAGTCGGTCCGCTTGAGCACGGCGGACTTGTCGTCTGCTACTACTTGGGTTGAGATCGGCACAGCTGAGTTATTACACAGCCTCGGCCAGAAGCGGACATCCTCCCGGTTTGTGTGCGGCCGTTGCAGAACGGCTCACATGCACGCTGTCCTTCGACCAACAAATGAACTGCACCATGCGCAACTGGTCAGCCCAACGAATTTTGGAAGTGCTCGACAAGTGTTGTGACTCGTTCACCTTTCCAATGCTGGACAACGGCTACGTGTATCTCGCGGCAACCCGGATGTCTCTGCACAGATCCGAAACCGATTGGGCGATCGTCATGGAAGTATTCGGGTTCTCGCCCAGAGCCGGCATTCCGGACACCCATGTCTACACCTTCTCGAGCGACTTGCACGCGCGAAAGACCCGCAGCGAATTTGTAAGCGAACAGGCCTACGAACAGTACCTGTCGAACAATCCACACAATGAATCGAGCTTCGTCTTTCCTATCCAGGAAGGCGACTGGATGGATGCCGACGATCCGGAGCTGATTGCACCCGGACAACACGACGTGACCGTCCGCGGTCGTATCGGACGGCTGCCCGGCGCTGAAGAGTATGCGAGGGCTGGCATCACCTACTCTCAGACGCCTCGGATTGCTGTGTTTGAACTCTGCCGCGCACTGGCATCGAGCGACCGCGAGCATGTTCTAGCTACGGTATCGGAGCGGACGGCTCATCTCCGTCCTGAACTGCGGCAGATTCTACAACTCGAAGAATGGAATCATCCTGATGTGGTTCAGGCGGAACATCGTCCGAGCAACTCGGAGACGTTCAAGCAGCTTGCCCAGGTGCTAGTCACCGGCGATGTGCGCTCTTACGAGCCGACCGCGCCCGCCAATACGCATTGGCAGAACTGGCCTTATGGTGGAACGTTGTAGGGCAGCAGCGATCGGTGTCGGCTTCGGCCAGGATGGAGACTGACCTTCCAACCTGAGACGGACGATCCAGAGTGTCCGGTTGTGGAATCGACCTGAACATCGACCCGTCCGGACTAGGAATCTGCGAAATCAGTTGTGACCTGTCACGTTCGTCTGCACGCGGCGATACACGAAGGTCTTGCCGTTCTGATGCAGCATCAATTGATCTGCAGGCTTCGACGCTGACCCAGGAAATCGATGCGCAGGTCTCCGCCCCCCTTCGGGATGAATCGCGTCCGCGATTGCGGCTGGATCAGGAACTGGCCCGACCCCGCCGTCACGATGAGCCTGACGGGCCCCGGTAGAACTGGACCAGTTTGAATGAGAGTTCTGCGGCAATCATCGCCGCGCAGACATTGCGTATGTGGCAGATGCAATTTGCCCGTGCGAGAACGCCTCACCCCATCGCCCCATACGGGCATAGCGGCCGCGCCAGGATCCGCTCCGCATAGGCCGTTAGGTTCGGCAGGTCGGCCGTCATTCCTTGAACGCGCGCCCAAACCACCGCGTAGCCGACGAAGATGTCAGTGACGGAGAAGCGGTCCTCTATCAGCCAGGTCTTGCTCTTCAAAACGCCGTCGAAGACGGCCAGGCCGCGCTTTGCCTCCCTGGCGTTCTGTTCATAGACCGCCGGGACGCGCTCTTCTTCCGAGTAAATGAAGAGATTGCGGGCGGTATGCCAGAGATTGGCCTCCACTTCAGCCAGGGTGAAGGCTGTCCACTGGTCGTGCAGGGCCCGCGCCCAAGTACCTGAGGGCGCGATGAGACCGGCCTCGGGATGGCTATCGGCGAGCCAAGTACAGATGGCGGCGGATTCGAAGAGTGGGCGGCCGTTGTCACGCAGGGCCGGCAGCTTCGACATGGGATGGATTTGCGCGAGCTCGGGCATGGCGAATATCTCACGCCCACGCCCCTCGATGCTCTCGAACTGAATGCCGAGCTCCAGCAGTGTCCAGCGCACGCGCGCCGAGCGCGTCGGCTGCAATTCGTAGAGGACAATCGTCATGGTTTCTTCTCCTTGATGGAGGACATCAGCGGGACTCGGAGCCTGATGCGTCACGCACGGCCGTACTCAAAGAGGCGTCGCCGGTCTTCGCGTAGGCGAGCGCTTCCACGATCAGGCCATCGCGCAGACGCATCAGCGTGACTCCACGGACGGATTGCGAAAGCCCGGGACCGAAGCGATAGCGCCAGCGAATATTCGCGCGATCGCCGAAGACCACAACGTCTTCCACGGCGAACTCGCTATCCCTGTTGTTGGCCAGGTTCTGCCAGAACCTCAGGTTGGCGCCGCGCCCGACGACTCGAGTGCCGTCGGGCGCAGGCTCCACACTTTCCATGACGCAGTCTTCGGCGATCAGATCTTCGAGGAGGGATGCATCGTGTCGCACGAAGGCCTGGTTGAATCGGTCGATGACCTCAGAGGTCCGCGACGACGGCGTTTGGGCCTGTGCCGCTACGGCGGTCGAAAGCACAATCGCGAGTATCAAAGCGGTCGTTTTCATGTTCGTCTGTCTCCGTCGATGTGATTGGTCCGATTGGATCGCCTGTGGGCGCGCGTATACTTCGGAGCGCGGGCCGCCGGCATGGGAGACACTGTGCCGAGCCGGGCTCGGCCAGATTTGATCCAGAGTCCGGAGTTCTTTGCAGGCTTGATCGGCAGATGGATGCACTATCGGAAGCTCTGCGCGTCGTGCGCATCACGAGTGCGCTCTTCTTCAACGGCGAGTTCGCTGCGCCCTGGCGTTTCGCAACGCCGACTCAAGACAAAGTGGCTCCGGTGGTCTCACCGCAGAGCGAGCGTTTGGTGCTGTTCCACCTCGTAACGGAGGGGCATGCGACAGCTCGCATCGCGGGCCACGATGAGGTGATGCTGACGGCCGGAGATATCGTCGCCTTCCCGCACGGAGACGCTCACGAGGTGTGGAATGGGCAAACCTCCGAATTGTTTCCGGGAAGCCGGCTGCTGCCGACGCTGGCGAAGGGCGAGCTGGCCACCGAGAAATGGGGCGGCAACGGACCGGTGACCCGGATGGTCTGCGGCTACTTCGGGTGCGAACGCCACGCAGAAGGTTTGTTCTTGAGCGGATTGCCTGCGGTACTCAAGCTCAACGTGCGCGGCAAACCGGCCGGTGCATGGATCGAGAGCGCGATACGCGACGCCGTGAGGGAGATCGAAGCGCAGCGCCCCGGACGGATGGCAGTTCTTTCAAAGCTCGCTGAGGCGCTCTTCATGGAAACCTTGTGCAGGTACATGGATGAGCTGCCGCCTGAGCACACCGGGTGGTTGGCCGCGGCGCGCGATCCCAAAGTTGGGCAGGCGCTGGCGCTGCTGCATCGTGACCCCGCGCGTCCCTGGACGTTGCCTGATCTAGCGGAGGCGAGCGGGATGTCGCGCAGCGTGCTGGCCGAGCGGTTCACCCAGCTCCTTGGCGAGCCGCCGCTAGCGTATCTTGCGCGTTGGCGCCTTCAGCTCGGTGCACGCCGATTACTGACCTCGGACCGAAAAGTACTGCAGGTGGCCTATGACGTCGGCTACGAATCGGAAGCGGCGTTCAGCCGCGCTTTCCGGCGCGCTTTTGGAGTTCCGCCCGCGCGATATCGAAGAGAGCAGAGCGCGGTGCATTCCGTAGCGGTCCGGGAGAAGGAAGCATGAACCGCTCGCGACGGATTTGATGAGCGACCGCCTCTGGCCCGAAAGTTGACGTCTCGTGGTCACCGTATGCGTACCCGCACGCAGACTGCAGGAACAGTGTGTAGCGCTTCACCCCGACCAAATCATTCAATTCGTTAGCATCCACTAAATCTGACGTTGGTCCCGTTTCAGGTCGGCTTAGATCAAGAAAAAAGCTGCACGCCCTGCAAAGGGTATAGACGCCGCACGCGCTTGATGTGGATGGACCATCCTTTGCGCCGAAGAAGCACATGCAGCCGGCGATAACCGAAGCGCGGCCGTGCATGTGCCAGCTTGCGCAACCGCAGACTTCTCACGCTCCGAGCGAAGTCGGTCTCGACGCGGCCGAGGGGGCGCTCATCGCGATCACAGTGATGATGGCAGGAGCCGTCGCCTACTCCTGCGTCGCGCGTGTCGATTGGCATGGCGACCTGAAGTCAGCGATTACCGCTCTGCCTGCTCTCGAGATTCCACGCGGCCGGTGCGCCGTTCGTACCAATTCATCAGTGGCTGAGATGTCACGCCGTGAATCACGATCGAGCTCGCCACGGCGGAAAGCGTGAGTCCTGCGAGCTTCTGCGCATCCTCGGCATGACTCAGCCCGTGGGTGCTCGCGTACGCGAGGTAGTACAAACTGCCGATGCCGCGGATACCGAACCATCCGATCAACCCGCGCTGTAGAAATGTGGTGCGGGAGCGGACCAGCAACATGAGCGTCGCAGCCGGACGAATCAGGACGATGAGCAGCAGCCCGATCCACAAACCGTCCCAATCCCAGTGGCTCGCCAGACTCACGCCGACGAGCACGACCAGCAGCACTTCCAGCATGCGCTCCAGTGTGTCGCCGAATGAGAAAACTTCCGCGACCATGACGCCCGCCGCGACCGCTGGCTGCTCGATCTCCTGCTCCGTGACTTGATTTGGCTCGACCAGAGTTTCAGCAGGAGGATGTGTAGCGCCATGCCGGTCATTCACATCGGGATGCGGATTGGCCTTCACGGTGAGCAACTCCGCCCGGCGCAGCCCAAGGCCCGCTGCGAAGACTGAAAGAAAACCCCAGGCGCCGAGCTGCTCGGCGGCCGTGTATGAAAGCGCGATCAACGCGAGCGCAAGAAAGTCCGTCGGTGCCGCAGTGTCCCGATTGTGTGCGCGCAGACGAATTGCAGCCGTGCCAACGACTCGGCCCAGCAGATAGCCAATTGCGAGGCCGGCACTGATCGCCCACAGCAAGCGATGCGCGGCCCATTGCACCAGCTCGCCCGACTGCATCCCATCGAGCCACAGCAACGAGAGGACGACGAATGGAAAGGCCGCGCCATCATTGAGTCCTGCTTCACCCGACAGCGCGTAGCGCAACCCGTCTCGATCCTCCGCATGACCGACAGTCACGGAATTGGCGAGCACAGGGTCGGTCGGAGCCAGAACTGCACCGATCAGTAAAGCGAGCGCCGGATCGAGATCAAACAATGTCGCAGCGAGCAGTGCGTCGCCAGCAATCGAACCCAGCATCACAACGCTGGCGAGACGGTATGCCGGCCGCCATGCACGATCCGTCAGCGGCAGACGCAGCCGCAGACCGCCGATGAACAGCGAGAGAATCACCGCGATCTCCGTGACTCGTTCGAGCCAACCCGCGCCCCTGGTGAGATCGACGCTGAGGACATCGAAGCCCCACGGGCCGATCAAGCAACCGATGCCCAGATAGATCGCCGCGGTGGAGACTGGCAACCTGCGTATCCAAGCGGAGGACAGCGCCATAGCCAGCAGCAGCAATCCCCCGAATGCCATCCAGCCGGTAAAAGTCATGCAGAGCTCGCAGCGGGTCGGTGAGCTACAACACCGGGGACCCTGCGTTGGTTCGCTGATTGCGCCTCCATCCCGGCTGTCAGGCAATGATCGGTGAGGTCGAGCGACCCGAAGAGTTGCAGGCTCAGGCGCTCTTATTATTGAGGCGCCAGCGTAACGCTCTCGAGGGCTTCGGCATCAACACCCGCCCTTCTTCGCCCGACCATCCGTAGGCGGCCGCTGCCGGTCAGCGTCTTGCACGCCGTTGCTCCCGCTGAGCAAGACCATCCAATCCCTCGTCGGCGGCTGGCTGCACACTACGCTCAGGTCTATTTGTAGTGGTGCCCGCATGCCCGCCAATCCATCACGCGCCGAGGAGCCGACTATGCCGACCGGTAAAGCCCCGGCTGTCGAGTCGCGGCAGAGCTCCAGCACGTCCACAAACGCTCGCGCCTCGGCCTGGAGTCCATTTCGCCATCAAAGTTTCGCCATCCTGTGGGCGGCGACGCTGCTGTCGAACATCGGCACGTGGATGCACGACGTGGGCGCGGGATGGCTTATGAGCAGCCTGGCTCCGTCGCCGATCTTCGTCTCTCTCGTACAGGCGGCGACCACACTCCCGGTGTTCCTGTTCGCCTTACCGGCGGGTGCGTTGGCGGACATCGTCGATCGACGTCGCCTGCTGCTGACGATCAGCATCGTGATGATGCTCATCGCGGCGCTGCTGGGCTTCATCGTCCTGAGCGGCAGGATCACAGCGCTGGGGCTGGTGGCGTTCACGTTCGCCATGGGCACCTGCGCCGCCTTCCTCGCGCCATTGTGGCAGTCGATCGTGCCGCAGCTCGTTCCCAGATCCGAGTTGTCGGCAGCCGTCGCGCTCAACAGCGTCGGCATCAATGTCAGTCGTGCCATCGGGCCCGCGATCGGAGGGGTCGTCATCGTCGGCATCGGCATCGCGTGGCCTTTCCTGATCAATGCTGTGACCTTTCTCGCGGTGATCGGCGCCGTGCTGTGGTGGCAAGCGCCGAGAGGACGGGAGAAACCGCTGCCTGCCGAACGATTCTTCGGCGCCATGCACAGTGGGCTCCGCTACGCCCGCTCGAGCCCCCCACTGAAAGCCACGTTTGGTCGCGCGATCGCGTTCTTTCTATTCGCGAGCGCTTATTGGGCCTTGTTGCCGTTGATCGCACGGCAGCGTCTCGCTGGCGGCGCCGAGCTCTACGGAATGCTCGTCACCTGCATCGGTTTTGGGGCCGTCGCGGGCGCATTGACACTGCCACGTATCAGCCAACGCTTGGGGCCAGATCGTCTGGTCGCGCTCGGAACGCTCGGCACGGTCGGTACGCTGGCCCTCTTCGCCATGAGCACGAATGCCAGCGTGGCGGTCGTCGCAAGTCTGCTCGCCGGCGCTTCATGGATCGCTGTTCTATCGACTCTGAACGTATCGGCGCAGATGTCGTTACCCGACTGGGTACGCGCACGCGGGCTCTCCACCTACAACGCGGTGTTCTCTGGATCGATGGCGCTCGGCAGCGTGATGTGGGGCCAAGTCGCGAATCAGGTCGGCATATCGACCGCGTTACTCGTAGCCGCCATGGGCGCAGTACTCGGCATCATCGCCACATGGCGCTTGCAATTGCAGTCTGGAGGGACGCTCGACCTCGCACCCTCCTCGCACTGGCCGCAGCCCAGTCTCTCGACCGAAGCCAGGCACGAGGCCGGCCCCGTCATGGTCACCGTCGAGTACCAAGTCGACCCGACACAGGTGCGACAGTTCTTCGAGGCGATGACGGAGCTGGAAAGCGAACGGCGTCGCGATGGTGCGTTCACCTGGGGTTTGTTTCAGGACGCTGCCGTTCCGGGACGCGTGCTGGAGTATTTCATCGAGGACTCCTGGCTCGAACATCTGCGCCATCACGAACGCGTGACGCACGCCGACCGCGATCTGCAAGCGCGCATCCGTCGGTTTCACGTCGGCACCGAACCACCGCGTGTAACGCACTACCTCGCCAACCCTGAGTAGTCCCTATCGCGCAGGCTCGAACAGTTCGATCGGATTCCCATCCGGATCTTCGATCTGAACCTGTTTTCCGCCCGGCCCGGATTCGACGCCGTTGCGAAACCGGATGCCTGCGTTCTTCAGTTCGTCGATGAACGTGAGCAGGTCCTTCACTCTCAACACGACACGATTCCATCCGCCCGGCACCTGGTGTTTCCCATCCGGCATCGGTCGGGACCCTGACGCATCCGGGCCGCTCAACAGGATGCTCACGTCGCCAAACGCGACATTCGCGAATGCCGGCAGCTGACGGTGCTTGAGATCGAAACCGAGATGCGTCGTGTAGAACGCCACGGCGCGGGCGACATCCTTCGTGTGATACCGAACTCCGTGCACCGATTCAACGAAGTCGTGCGCACTGCCGTTATTGGTCGATGTAGTCATCCGGCCCCCTCCTGTCAGTGTCGGCTGATGTGATCGTCACGTAAGCGCACTGAGGAAACGTGCTTCGTTGCGAGGGGGTTCCGATGACGCAACGCACTCGCTTCACAGCTGTTTGCGATTGGCGTCAGGTATGCAATTCGAAGGCGTTATTTTTCTGCGGGCGTGGAACTCAGCTGCTTCTTCAGCGCGTACTCGCGCCACAGAATGAGCAGGCCTGCACCCACGACGAGCGGTGCACCAATCCAGACATCGACAGTCGGTATCTCGCCGAAGAACAGATAGCCCAGTACGACGGCCATGATCATGTTGCTGTAGTCGAGCGGCGCAATCGTCGATGCCTCCGCGTAGCGATACGCGTACGTCATGAGCAACTGGCCGAACACACCGAACAGGCCGGCGCCGAAGATGAGCAGCCATTGCATCGGTGTCGGCATCGGCCAGCCCCGCAGCGACGTGAGCCCGGCGCAGATCGTGAATGTCAGCGAAAAATAAAATGTGATCGTCACCGCGTGCTCTCCACCACTCATGCGACGCAGGAAGATCATTGCAACTGCGGAGAACAGCGCGCCACCCAGCGCGGTGAGCACGCCTGGCGTTGCCTCCGCGTCGAGGGTCAGATGCGGGCCGATCATGATGATGACACCGAGAAATCCGAACCCGAGTGCTGTCCAGCGAAAGCGATGAATGCGCTCGCCGAGAAAAATCATCGCGAGGACCGTGATGAACATCGGCGTCGTGAACGAGATGGCGGTGACGTCGGCCAGCGGGATCATCGTCAGCGCGTTGAACAGACAGAACATGCTGGCCGTGCCCGAGAGCGAACGGCGTGCGTGCGATTGCCAGTTGTTCGTCTTCAGCAGGTGCAGTGCATTCGTGTGCCATGCGATCAGCGCAAGGACCAGCATGGAGACGAGGCCGCGGACGAAGATGGTCTGGCCGGCCGGGATCTGCGGCCCCAGGAACTTCACGCAGACAGTCATCCCCGCAAACAGGCAAACCGACGCGAGCTTGAACAGGATGCCGAGGACCGGACGGTGGTCCGTGGGGTGGGTGATCGCCAAGGTACTGATATTGCCGGTGAGCGAGTGCCGGAGCTTAACGCGATCCCGCCGGGAAATCCGCAGGATCGCGTGTCACTCCCGCGAAGGCGGGAGTCCATGCCTTGGGCGAAGGGGGACTCCCGCGTGCGCGGGAATGACAGAGTGCCGTCAGTTGCCGAGCCCTTCGCAGAACCTCGCAAACTCGGCCTCGGTCGCATACGCCTTCTGCGTCCCGCGACGGGTGACCGAATCCGCGGCGTAACGCACCGCCCGGCCCAGCGCGGATTGCAACGACTCACCCGCTGCGAAGTACCGCGCGAAGCTTCCGACGAAAGCGTCGCCCGCGCCAGTCGTATCGACAGCCTTCACGCTGATTGGTGCAATACGCTCGACCTGCGTTTTCGTAACGAGCAACGCCCCGCGCGCGCCCATCGTCACGATGACGGTACCGACGCCTTGCTCGACCAGGCTCTTCGCCGCATCAGCAATGTGCGCCTCCGTCTCGACCGGCATGCCGGTGAGAATCGCAAGCTCCGATTCGTTCGGCACGAAGAAGCTCGCGTCGCTGACCTTGTTCCGGTCAAGCCCGGGCGTCGCTGGCGCCGGATTGAGCACCGTCTTCACACCATTCGCCTTGCCGAAAGCCAGCGCCGCATAGACAGTCTCGAGCGGCACTTCCAGCTGCAGCAAGATCAGGTCGCAAGTCTTGAGATCCGCTGCCGCACGCTGCACGTCGGCCGGAGAAAGATCGGCGTTCGCACCCTTGACGATCAGGATCGAGTTCTCGCCCGACGGCTCGACCATGATCGGCGCCACGCCACTCGGCTTGCCGGGGACGCGTTCGACGTACTTCGTATCGACACCGAACTTCTGCAGGTTGCGGATCGTATTGTCGGCAAACATGTCGTCGCCGACCTTGGTCACCATCAGCACCTCGGCGCCCAGCTTCGCCGCTGCGATCGCCTGGTTGGCGCCCTTGCCGCCGTGCCCGATCTCGAAGCTCGGCGCTTCGACAGTTTCGCCGCGAGCAGGCATGCGGTCGACGTATGTAACCAGATCGACCATGTTGCTGCCGATCACTGCGATGCGCGGCTTGCGTTGAGTCATAGCCATTCCATCACTCGCCGTAAGGTACCCAGATGTTCTTTACCTGTGTCGCGCGGCGCAGGAAACCACGGCCCTGGGCACCGGCGTCCGTCCACGCAAGCGCACGACCGTAGTTGACCCAGGTCGATTTGATATTGCCGGCCGCGGCCTTCTCGACCATCGCGCTGCCTGCCTGTGAACCGAAGTACCAGACTGCGGCAACTTCGTCGTGCTCCGCGAGCGTCTTCACCAGCACGTCACGTTCGCCGGTAACGATGTTCACGACACCGTCCGGTACATCGGATGTATCGAATACGGTGTAGAGATCGGTTGCCGCCAGCGGGTAACGTGAAGATGGCACGGCGATGACCCGGTTGCCCATTGCGATCGCCGGCATCACGAGCGACACGAATCCGAGCAGCGGCGCCTCATCGGGACACGCAATACCCATCACGCCCCACGGCTCATACATCGCCAGCGTGACATTCCTCGTGCGAGTGGCGTGCACGGCACCATCGAACTTGTCAGCCCAGGCTGCGTACCAGAACGTGCGTTGCACGGCGAGCGCAACCTCATCGCGCGCCTCATTGGGCGTGCAGCCCGTCATCGTGCGCAATCGAGTTTCAAACTCCGATCCGCGTGAGGCGAGATTCTCAGCGACGTAGTACAGCACCTGCGCACGATTGTGTGCGGTCGCTGCGCCCCATCCACTGGCCTTCGCTGCCGCTTCCACGGCATTGCGGATATCCTTCCGATTGCCGAGTCCCGCAAGGCCCACCGAGCCGGCGGGGCCATGAACGGCGTAGCTGTTGCCACCGTCCGGTCTCGCCTGCTTGCCGCCGATGTACATCTTGGCGGTGCGATCGATGGCGACTGCTTCGCTCGCGTGCGAATCCGTTGCAGGCGACGCTGAGGGGACAAAGGCCGGTGAGTCCTTGCCTGCGACGCCGCCCTTCTCCGCCCTGTGCACGAGGTACTCACTCATACCTTCGCGTCCGCCTTCGCGCCCGAAGCCGCCCTCCCGATAACCGCCGAAACCCGCCGCGGCATCGAACAGGTTCGTGCATTTGATCCAGACGACGCCGGCTTTCACCTTCGCCGCCACTTCGAGCGCACGGTTGAGATTCTCTGACCAGATCGACGCGGCCAGTCCATAGCGAGTGTTGTTGGCGAGTTCCACAGCCTCACCCGGTGTACGGAATGTCATCGACACCGCGACGGGCCCGAAGATCTCCACTTCGGCGATCGTCGACGCGGGCTCGACTTCCGTGAAGAGACTCGGCGGAAAGAAACACCCCGCGCCGGGAATCTGCGTCTTCGGTTGCCACAACGTCGCACCCTCGGCCTGGCCTTTGGCCACGAGTTCGCGGATGCGCTGCAATTGCACCGGCGCAACGATTGCGCCGATATCCGTGGACTTGTCGAGCGGATCACCGACACGCAGCGTTTCCATGCGCGCGCGAAGCTTCGCGTAGAAGCGATCGGCGACGCCTTCCTGCACGAGCAAGCGGGAGCCGGCGCAGCACACCTGGCCTTGATTGAACCAGATCGCGTCGACGACACCTTCTACGGCCGCATCGAGGTCAGCATCTTCGAACACCACGAACGGCGACTTGCCGCCGAGCTCGAGTGTCAGCTTCTTTCCCGTACCGGCGGTTGACTGCCGGATGAGTCGGCCGACCTCCGTCGAACCCGTGAACGCGATCTTGTCGACGCCGGGATGAGCAACGAGCGCCGCGCCCGTAGCACCATCGCCGGTCACGATGTTCACAACCCCCGGCGGCAGGCCCGCCTCCTGGCAAATCTCCGCGAACGCCAGTGCGGTAAGCGGCGTGAACTCAGCGGGCTTCAACACAACCGTATTGCCCGCAGCGAGCGCCGGCGCGATCTTCCACGCGAGCATGAGGAGCGGGAAATTCCAGGGAATGATCTGTCCGCACACGCCCAACGGCACATGATCTGGAAATTCGGTTTCGGCCAGCTCCGCCCAGCCCGCATGATGATAGAAATGGCGCGCAACCAGCGGCACATCGATGTCACGCGACTCGCGAATCGGCTTGCCGTTGTCCATGCTCTCGAGCACTGCGAGGAATCGTTCGCGCTTCTGGACGAGGCGCGCAAGTGCGTAGAGATGTCGTGCGCGTTGATGCCCGGTCAGTTTCGACCAACCGTCGAATGCCTTGCGCGCCGCGGCGACGGCACTATCGATATCGGCAGCAGTACCTTCGGCGACGCGAACGAGCACAGTGTCATTCGCCGGGTTGTGAACTTCGAAGCTGCCGCCTCCGGATGACGGCATGAATGCACCGCCGATGTAGTGGCCAATGCCCTTTGCGTGATGGCCGAGCCAGGTCTTCACATGGTCGTTCGCCTCGGGCGCGGGACCGTAGTCCATCGAGACCAGCAACTCTTTGATATTCGTCATCGGCTTCTCTGATTGAGGCTGCTGATCAGGCCATCGCGTGGTGGGAGATCGACGCGTACCGTCCTGTGACGTAGTGCTCGAGCTGGCGTTCGATATCGCCGAGCATGGAGCTCGCACCGATGCGGAACAGCTCGGGCTCGAGCCACGGCCGACCCAGCTCTTCCTTCATCAGCGACAGCCAGGTGAGCGCATCTTTCGCGGTCCGCAGTCCACCCGCTGGTTTGAAGCCGATGCGATGACCTGTGTACTCGCCATAGTCACGCAACGCGCGAAGCATCGTGAGGCCCACTGGCAGCGTCGCGTTCACATCCTCTTTGCCCGTCGACGTCTTGATGAAATCCGCACCCGCCTGCATCGCCACCATGCTCGCCTTGTAGACGTTGCGCAGCGTCTTCAGGTCGCCCGTCGCGAGAATCGCCTTGAGATGCGCTTCACCGCACGCTTCGCGCATCGACTTCACTTCGTCGTAGAGCGCCTGCCAGTTCTGGGTCAGCACGTGAGCGCGCGAGATCACGATGTCTATCTCGGCAGCGCCCTCTCCCACGGCATAACGAATCTCGGCGAGACGCTGTGGCAAGGGCGTGAGGCCCGCCGGAAAACCTGTCGCAACGGAGGCCACGGGAATTCCCGAGCCGGCGAGTGCCTTGACCGCCGGTGCAACCATCGTCG
>JACZCZ010020728.1_pt1 | contig 20824 bp, 15 predicted proteins | sample 8641811 | NCBI WGS metagenome assembly JACZCZ01 (sample SAMN15324610, study PRJNA640507) | soil metagenome | isolation source: intercropping peanut in the first line | place: China: Luxin town, Laibin City, Guangxi Province | collected 2019-07-25 | depth 10cm m | reverse complement strand
GGTGAGATCTCGCCGCGCTCCACCGATTCGCCCAGGCCCTCGCGCGCCGAACGTCCGGCGACCACTTCACGCGCCGCGCGCGGCGCTGGCTTCGGTGCATCGAGCAGGCCCGGTGTGGTTCCACCCTTCGCTTTGGGAGGACGGATCGTCGCGATCGGAACCGACTGCGGCTTGGGCGCGGGCGCGCTCACCGGGGCTGGCGTCGGCACGCTCGATGGGAACGGCAACGTGCCACCGGCGCGCCGCTCCGCGATCGGTGCACCCGCCGGCAAGCTTGCGCCCGCGCCGAACATTCCTTGCAACGTGTTGTCGCGCGCACGCGCTTCGACCGCAGCGGCGGGGCGTGCCTTCGGCGGTGTCACGCTGCGCTTCGGCTGCGGCATCGCTGGCTTCTCGGGCTCGCGAGGTTTGATCGACGGCGCCGGCACCGCAGCCACCGCCGGTGCGTCCTTCGGCGTCGCGGAGCGTTGACGGGCGGGCGGCGATGCAGTCGGTCGCGGACGGTTGATTTGCTCGGTCGGCTCGCGCGAGGCCTGACCGGCCGGCACATCGATCACGAGGTTACCCGGGGGCGCCGCTTCCACTGCGCGCGTCGTGCGCGCCTGCAGACGCAGCAGGTCGGTGTGGCGTCCATCGATCGCGAGACCACGCTGGACAGCCTTGAGCGCGCGGTCGGTGTCACCGCGCTCCAGCAGGACCTCGCCGAGCCAGCGATAGGCCTCGGCCGACTGCGGGTCCACCTTGATCCCACGCAGGAGGACCGCCTGCGCACGCGCCAAGTCGCGCTCCTGCAACCAGGCGCGCCCTTCGAGCAGCACAAAGCGCACGTCTTCGGGGTTTTCGGTCTGCTCCAGCACCGCGACACCACGCGCATCGCCGAAGCGACTGACGGCGAGCAGGTCTTCGATCAACGCAACCGGCTCTTCACTGCCCGGACGCGACCGGTAACGCAGCAGGCGCGCATTCAATTGATACGAAGGATCGGACGCTCCGCTGTCAGGCACGGGCGCATCCTACCAGAGGCCGCCGCACGACAAAGCACAGAATCTGCGGGGAAAAGCGGGCGATCGCATCGTGTCGTGTCGTGTCTTCGCCTACACGACGAGCCACGCGCGGTATCAGCGACGGCGTGCTCAGAACATGACGCGCATGCAGGTCGCTTCGTCGGCGTTGTCGGCGAACGAGGCGAGCCCCGAGACGTCGGGTGCCACTTCGTCGCGCGTCACCGTCTCGAACCCGAGCAAGGTAAAGAAACGCGCCGATGTGGGCGCCAGCAAATACACCTCGCGCACGCCGTCGGACTTCAGGCGTCCAAGCAGCGATTGCACCAGCACATGCCCGACACCCCCTCCCTGCGCGCGCTCCACCACCACCAACGAGAGCATCAGCGCAGCGTCACCGTGGCGCTCATAGCCGACACAGCCGACGATTTGCTCCCCACGATATGCCGCGAGCAGGCGCAGCGCGTGCTCCTCCTCGGGCGACGGCAGTCCCACCGACTTGAACAGCTCGGCGATCGACTGCGTGGCGGTCGCCGGCGGCTCGGAGATACGCAGGCGCTCAGAAATCATCGACGCGGTGCCGGCGCCGATCACCGCATCGGCTTCGATCAGCACCAACGTGCGATCGTCGAGCATGCGGGTCACTTCGACGATGTTGGTGGCGGGCCGGATGTGCCCAAGCAGCTCGCGGTGGGCGCGGCCGACCTGTTCCCAGTTGCCACGCAGGTCGGTCAGGTAGATGCGGGTGCGGACCACGTCATCCAACGTGCCGCCGACCTCGGCCAGCGCTGCCTCGATGTTGCGTAAGCAGCGAAGCGCCTGTTTGTACGGGTCACCCTTGCCGTCGGACCAGCCGTCCAGCGAGCCATCGGGAAGCAACGCGGAAGTGCCGGTGACGAACACCTGGCGACCGACCTTCACCAGCCGCGAGTACCCGATCACGGATTCCCACGGCGCACCGGACGCAATGTGTGTGCGCTCCACGGCCCGTACTGTAGCGGGCGACGACGCTCGCGGGTCAAGGGCCAGGCCAGTGCCAATCGCGGCCGCGACATGTCGCTCTCGTGTCGTGTTTCGTGTCGGCGCGCGTCGCGTTTCGCGTGGACGCTGTGCGGGGCCTGTTGCATTCTCGGCGACCGCGCTGGCGTCGCTCGAAGTAGCGGCGCGGCCCTCGGCATCCTTAACGTGCAGAAGCTCAAACCGCGCCAGAAGCTCGGCAAGTACCGGATTGAAAAGCGCCTGGCAGAAGGTGGTTTCGCGGTGGTGTACCGCGCGACCGACACGGTCGAAGGCATCAAGGTCGCGCTGAAGATTCCGCACCCGCGCTTCATGACGAAGAGCGCGCTCACCGACCTGCGTCGCGAGGTGCAGCTGACGTCGAAGCTCGAGCACCCGAACATTCTTCCGATCAAGAACGCGAGTCACATCGGACGTACGTTCGTGATCGCGACCCCGCTCGGTGAGCACACCTTGGGCGAGCGCATGCATCGCCGCATGTCCGTGAAGAACGCGATCGCGCTTGCCGAGCAGATGATCGACGCGCTGGCATGCGCGCACGAGCAAAACGTCGTTCACCGCGACATCAAGCCCGACAACTTCATCATGTTCAGCGGCAACCGCGTGCGCTTGAGTGATTTCGGCGTCGCCAAGATCGCAGAGCGCAGCAAGTCGTTGGAATCGGTCGCGGGCACCGTCGGATACATGGCGCCGGAACAAGCGTTGGGGCGGCCTTCGCTGCGCTCCGATGTGTTCTCGCTGGGCTTGGTGATCTACAAGATCTTCACCGGCACGCTGTTGGAATGGCCCTTCGATTGGCCGCCGGAAGGCATCGACAGCCCGCGCTTGGATTTACACCCCGAGCTGATCGTGTTCTTGGAACGCGCGCTGCAAGTCGATGAGCGCAAGCGTTTCAACGACGCGGTGGCAATGCAGGCAGCGTTCAAACGCATCCGCAAGCAGCTGCTCGGTCACGCCACGCGCAAACGCAAACGTTTGGCGAAGGGACCGAAGGCCCCGGCATGGCGCACGCTGCGTATGCGCGAGATCAAGCGCGAGTACGGCAAAGTGTTGGGCCTCACCGCGCAGTGCAAACGCTGCAAGGGCTTGATGTCGGAGTCGATGGTCGCGTGCCCGTTCTGTGGCCATGACGCGGCGGTGTTCGCAGGTGAGACCAGCTTCCCGAAGCAATGCGACCGTTGTCACCGCGGGCTCAAGCACGATTTCAAGTACTGCCCGTGGTGCTACGGCCCGAGCTGCGGCCCCGACGACAACCGCACGTACACCGACGTCCGCTACACGGCGCGCTGCCACGCCAGCGCATGCACACGCAAAGAGCTGATGCCCTTCATGCGCTACTGCCCGTGGTGTCGCGCCAAGGTGAAGAAGAAGTGGCTGATCCCCAAGCACGCAGAGCGCTGCAAAGGCTGCGGTTGGGGCGTCCTCAAAGACTACTGGGACTACTGCCCGTGGTGCGGCAAAGCACAGCAAGCACGCTCGACGTAGCGCTCATCAGTGAACGCGAAAATGCGCAATCAACGCTGCGACTTGGTGGGCTTGATCGTGGCGCTGAGCTTCTTGGGAGCGATGGCGCGGTAGCTTTCGTCGAGCCATTCCTGGATCACGCTCAGCGGTAGCTTGTCCTTGCTGGTGAGCGTCGCGGTCACCCAGCCGCTCTTGCCGAGGCCATAGCCCGTGGGCTCCACGTTCGGCAGCTCGAGCGCGATGACGCCCGACTCCGGCAGCTTGATCGACATGCTGAATGACCCGCCGTCGATCGAAGAGAACAGGAACGCCTTCTTGCGGACTTTGAACGCGCGGTGTCCCCACGGCGCGTCTTCGACCACCTCAGGAAACGCCAGCGCGATCTTCTGGACCGCGGCGTCCAACTTGGTGATTGCCGCCGGAACCTTCTTCGTCACTTTCGTGCTCATCGGTCGCCTCGGCCGTTACATGTACAGCACAACGACCGTGCGCAGAACCCACCCGTGATCGACCGCGCGTTCGCTCAACTGTGCGGGATGTCGGCAACGAAGGCGTCGGTGAAGGCATCGACCTTGGCCCAGTCGGTGTACTCGTGGTCCTGTGTGGTGTCGGTGGAGCCGCCTTCCGCCTTGACGATCTGCTTCATCACGAGGCGCTTGAGCCAGCTGTACTCGGTGTACTTGAGCGCGCCGGCAAAGACCGCTGAGCGCGTGGGAGACAAGCCCGTCTGCTCGGTCATGCGTTGTGGGTATGCAGCGGCTTCCGCGCGGTCCTTGTCGTGGACGCTGTTGATCGCGAGACACACGGTGAACCACGCGGTGGGCATGCGGGTCAGCGCTTCGCGATGCTGCTTCACCCAACGCACCACGTAGCGTTGATGGTGTCCTTCGTGGATCGAAGCGCCGATGAGCGCGCCGCCGTAATCGCCCAGGCTGAGGTCGTCGTGCAGGTCTGCGACATGCAGCACATCGGCCTGATGCCCTGCTGCACGCAGCCGTGCCGCCATGTGTTGAGCGATCTTCGCCGTCTGCCCTTCGGTCGTCCCGTACAGAATCGCAACCTTGATCATGCCGGCGCAGGTAATCACGCACCACGCGACGACAAGATCGCCCGCGCACTAGAGGATTGAGTCGCGCGTGCTGAGGACTTCCACGTCGTCGCCGAGGCGCAGCGTGCCTAGGTTGCGGTGCACGACGTTCTGGCCGAAGTAGATCTTGTTGTCGTGCTTGCGGTAGGTCGCGAGCGTCTTCAGCGGTTCTTTGCTGGTACGACCGGTTTGCTGGTCGACGGTGGTCGTGACACAGCGATCGCACGGCTTCACCACATCCAACACCACGTCGCCGATGCGGATCTGTCGCCACGCGTCTTCAGCATGGGGTTCGGTGCCGGTAACGACGAGGTTGGGACGAAAGCGATCCATCGGCAGCGCTGACTCGAGGCCGGCCGAACGAAGCTTCGCGTTCAAGTGGTCGAGCGAGGCTTCGGAGATCAGCAGAAGTGGATAAGCGTCGGCGAAGCTGACTTGAGTGTCCGGCGGTGCATAGTGCGGGTTGGCGATTCGGGTGCTCTGCGCGTCCATTTGCACGAGCTCCGCTTCGGTGCCCAGCACGTCGCTCAGCCACCGATAGGCGAGCGGTCCCATCGACACCGCATCCACCTCCGAACCCCACACCTGCACTTGGCGTCGCGCGGCTGGCGCCGTCAGCGGCACAGAGAGCGAGGCATGCCCCGGCGCGCTCAGCGTCAACACGTCGCCGGCGACCCCCACACGAATCAACGCCAGCGCTGGCAGCGTGCGCTGAGTGATGAACAGTCCGTCGGCATCGACCACCATCAGGCGCCGATCCCCGACCGGCCCACGCGCGTCGAGCGCAACCTCGGGCAGGGACACGCCGCCACAGCTCTTCACCGGATAGATGTGCAGCCCACTGACCCTCGGCATGACCTGACCTCACCTTTGTGCTGGCGCGAACGCTAGTCCAAACCGAACACTGGGGCAGGCTCCTGTGGGACTGCCGAAAAAATCGGGGCCGTGTCGATCCGGGTCGGGGCCCTTCGTCGCTCTGGTAGACGCTGGCTGCACCGACCGTGCAACGGCGCAAACACGAGGAGAAAAGCGATGCGAGTCATGGTGATGGTGAAGGCGACGAAGAGTTCCGAGCAGGGCCTGATGCCAGACGCGGAGTTGCTCACTGCGATGGGCAAGTTCAACGAGGAGCTGATCAAGGCGGGCATCATGCTGGCCGGCGACGGTCTCCACCCGAGCAGCAAGGGCAAGCGCATGCGCTTCGGCGCGGGCAAGCGCACGGTGATCGACGGGCCCTTCGCGGAAACCAAGGAGCTCGTGGCCGGCTACTGGGTGTGGCAGGTGAAGTCGATGGACGAGGCGTTGGAGTGGTTGCGCCGCTGCCCCGACCCGATGCCCGGAGAAGAGTCGGAGATCGAGATTCGCCCGCTGTTCGAGGAAGCGGATTTCGCGCAATGACCGACGCGGCCACGCACAAGGCGATCGAGGCGGTCTGGCGGATCGAGTCCGCACGGCTGATCGGTGGCCTTGTGCGCTGGGTGCGCGACATCGGTGTGGCGGAAGACCTGGCGCAGGAAGCGTTGCTCAGCGCGCTCGAGCGGTGGCCTGAGACCGGCATTCCCGACAACCCGGGCGCTTGGCTCATGACGACCGCCAAGCACCGCGCGACCGATCAACGACGACGCGCACAGATGATGGCGCGTAAGCACGACGCGATCGAGGTGGAAGCCCAAGACCGCGCGGTGGTGCTGCCCGAAGTGGAGCGCGCGCTTGACGAGGATGTGGGTGACGACTTGCTACGGCTCGTCCTGATCGCGTGTCATCCGATCCTGTCGACCGATGCCCGCGCGGCGCTGACCTTGCGTCTGCTCGGCGGGCTCACGACCGATGAGATCGCCCGTGCGTTCTTGGTGCCAGAACCGACCATCGCGCAGCGCATCGTGCGGGCGAAACGCACGCTGGCGGAAGCACGTGTACCGTTCGAGGTGCCGCGCGGCGCAGAGCTGTCGGCGCGCCTGCCTTCGGTGCTTGAGGTGATCTATCTGATCTTCAACGAAGGTTACTCAGCCACGCGCGGCGACGACTGGATCCGCACGTCGTTGTGTGACGACGCGATGCGACTCGGTCGCATCCTGACAACCCTGGTGCCACACGAAGCCGAGGCCCACGGCTTGCTCGCGCTCATGGAGCTGCACGCGTCACGCAACCGCGCGCGGCTAGGCCCGAACGGCGAAGTGGTGCTCTTGCTCGACCAGGATCGATCGCGTTGGGATCAACTGTTGTTGCGCCGCGGCTTGGCGGAGTTGCAGCAAGCCATCACGCTGCAGAAGCCGCTCGGTGTGTACACCTTGCAAGCCGCGATCTCGGCCTGTCACGCGCGGGCGCGCATCGCGAGCGACACGGACTGGACGCAGATCGTCGCGCTGTATGACGCGCTGGTGGAGATCACGCAGTCACCGGTGGTCGAGCTCAATCGCGCGGTCGCCGTCGGCATGGCGTTCGGACCTGCCGCCGGCCTGGAGCTGGTCGATGCGCTGAACGAGGAGCCGGCGCTGCGCGAATACCCGTACTTGCCGAGCGTGCGCGCCGACCTGCTGATGAAGTTGGGACGCCGCGATGAAGCCCACCGTGAGCTTCAACGCGCGATCACGCTGACTCACAACAGTCGTGAGCGCGACCTGTTGACCGCCCGCGCCAAGCTCTGTCGCGCCAACTGAGGTGCACCGTGGCGCTCAGCGTCCGGACAGGCCGGACACACGCTGGAACAACACCTCCGGCATGTTACGCACGACGCCCATGATCACGCGCCAATAGCCCGGCACGTAGGCCTCGCTGTCACCGCGTTCGATCGCGCGAACGATGCCGCGCGCCACATCCGCGGAGCGCGAGAACAACAGGTTCTTGTCGTGATCGATCGTCATCGGTGTCTCGGTGGGTCCGAGCTTGAGCGTGTGGACCTGAACACCAGCGCGATACAGCCGACTGCGCACACCCTGGAGATAGATGTTGAGCGCGCTCTTGGCTGCCGCATAGGTGTAGTTGCGCGGGCGACCGCGATCAGCCGCGACCGTGGACATCACGGCCAAGTGTCCGGCACCGCGCGCTTCCAGATGATTGGCCAGTGGAATGCACAGCGCCATCGCGCTCACGTAGTTGGTATGGACAATCTGCTCGGCAACTTGCACGTCGCGTTCGCTCGCCAGCTGGTCGCCCAACAAGCCGTGCGCGATCAACGCCACGTCGATGTGACCGAGCGCTTCGGCCGCACGCGCCACGCATGCCTCGGCTTGGTCGGTGCGATCGAAATCCTGGACCGCGCTTCCGACCACGGCGGCACCAAGCTCCTGCGCAATCGCCGCCAGCTTGTCTGCGCTGCGCCCCACAAGAAACAAGCGCGCGCCCGATGCGGCGTACAACCGCGCCACATCGATCGCGATCGCCGACGTCGCGCCAAAGATCGCCACGCGCTGCGTCATGCGTCACCGTCGGCAAGCGCGCGCTCTCGGTAGGCCCGCGGCGACAGACCGGTCCAACGCAACACTGCCCGCCGCAAGGCGCGCTCATCACTGAAGCCAAGCCTGCTCGGCAGCTCCAGGAGCGGCGCGGTATCAGAGCTCAACGCGGCCAACGTATGCTCGCGGCGCGCGGCGTCCAGCAGCGCTTGATAGGAGGTGTCGAGCCGCGAGAGCTCACGCCGCAAGGTGCGCGTGCTGGTGTGCAGCGCAGAGGCGATCGCTTGCATGTCCGCGTACTGCCCCGGGCGCAACGTCAACATGGCCCGCACGCACTGCACGAGCCCGTCATGCGATGGCAGCTTCGAAAGCTCTGTCTCGCAATACCGCAAAGCCAGCTCACGCGTTACCGGATCAGCACCACGCAGCGGGCGCGACAACAAGCTCTGATCGAAGCGCGCTTCGATCGTGGTTTGATCGAATGTGAACGGCACGCCGCTGATCTCCGCGTAGCGATCGGCGTATGCCGGCGCACCGTAGTCGACGGCAACACGTCGAAGCGGTGGACGCTCGCCCAACACGAACGCCGACATCTCGTAGACGGCAACCAGCAGCGCTTCGGTGCCAAACACGTGCATCGGACCAAGGGGCAGCACCGGCGTCGCGCGGAAGACAGCTTCGTCGCCTTCGAGATCGAGCGTCAGGCTCCAGGCAGGCGCGAGCACGGGGCCAAACCGCAAACCAATGCGCAGCGCCTCTTCCGCCGTACGGGCGCTGATCACTGCGAGCCCCACGAAACCCATGTTGGCCGGATGGATGCGCTTGCCGAAGTCGATGCCGAGAGCGGGATTGCCGGTGGCGTTGAGCGCGTTGAAGGTGAGGAAGCCGAACGTCAGGTACGAAATGCGCGCGTCCGGATCCGCCAGCATCGCCTCCGTGATGCCGGTATTGGCCAGGAGCTGCGACAGCTCGGCACCTTGCTTCAGCGCCACGTCGATCAGCGCGCGCGGGTGCTGCATCGGCACGACACGGTCTTCAAGGGTGAGGAACTTACGCATGCAATCGAGGACAGCGGAGGGGCACGAGTGTCACGTGCAATCAGGACTTCGGGGGCCACGCTAGCACCGGCTTGAGCCACGACCACGCAACATGAGCCACCGATCGGAACCACCGAAGAAAGCAGGATTGCACAGGAATCTGCGGAGGGGGACCCGAGTGACTAGGGGCGCTCAAAAGGTCGGCCGATGGTGTCCTGGTTCTGTAGGTCCGTGTCGGTCACCACTAGCCGCCATGGGTTCCAATCTTGTGGGTCGTGGTTGCGGTCTGATGCTGGTTTGCGCGCTTGCCTGGGTGGGTTGCGCCGAAGGTCGCGGCGGTGAAGGCGCCACTGCCGGGTCGGCAGGCTGGGGTGGCACTGGCGGTAGCGGAAGCGTCGGCGGCGCTGCGGGCGTCGGTGGAACCGGCGGAACTGCGGGCATCGGCGGTGTCGGTGGTACGGCCGGCATCGGCGGAACAGGTGGTACGGCCGGCATCGGCGGGACGGGCGGTACGGCGGGCATCGGTGGCGAAAGCGGCACCGCAGGAGACGGCGGCACCGGTGGAACCGCGGGCGTGATCGGCGGCACCGGTGGCACTGCGGGCGTGATCGGCGGCGTCGGCGGGACTGGTGGCACCGGTGGCGTCAGCGGGACCGGAGGAACCGGCGGCACCGCGGGCGTGATCGGCGGCATCGGTGGCAGCGGCGGAACGGGCGGAACGGGTGGAACCGGCGGCGCCGCAGGGACCGCGGGCACGGGCGGCACGGGCGGAATGAACGACGAGATCAACCCGATGCGTCCGCCAGACCCGACCAATCCACCGGAGTGTCCGAAGCGCGCACCGGACAACCCCTGGGGTGACTGCCTGGGTCGGCCGATCTACCTGCAGTGCAAGTACGGCGGCCCCTATAACTGCGTGTGCGACTGGTACCACTGGATCTGCGTCTGACCGTCGCACGGTCAGCGATGCGAACCACGTGACCGGATCGAGCGCCTTTGCAGCGCCGATGTCGACGGCTAGATTTCAAGGCGCATGCGGCTGACTGTGATCGAACGTTGGATCGCCGTGGGTATCGCCGCGTTGTCGCTGCTTACGTGGGCGACTCCCGTGCACGCACAGTCGCGGCGCGTGGAGCTGTCGTTTACGCCCACGGCACGCGCACAGCTCGCCGTCTACATCGAGTGCGCAGAGACCGCGAAGTTTCAAACCGTGCGCCTCACGCAGGCAGTCGCGGTGCGCGGCATCGGCAATCGTCCCGGCGCCTTGCAGATGAACAGCGGCTACCACTGGCCCTACGGTCGACGCGAAGGCGTGCTGCCGATCTGGGCACACCGCCGTTTGGCCTACGGCAGCTCGGCGTTCCCGCGTGTGATCTTCAACGGCCGTAACTCCGAGGGCAACGCCTCCAGCGCGGGCTCACGCGACGAGCCTGGCAACACCGCGGATGACTACTTCTGCCTGAGCTTCACCGCCGAGAACTCCGATCGCGATCATCTCGACGCGGTCAGCTGCGCCTCCCAGTTCGCGAGCAACAAGGGACGCTACGCCACGCCCGAAGACGTCGCCGCGGGATATGCCGAGCCGTTCGAGGACGCGCCAGCGACCGGCAGCATGCGCCTGTTGTCGCAGACTTCGTTGTACCCACCGCGCCGCGACGTGGTGGTGTGCACCGAGCCCGGTTGCGGCGATCACGTCGATGTCAGCAACTACGCCAGCGACGCGCGCTCGGTGATGCCCGAGATCGACGCGGTCACGATGGCGACGCCCAGCGGCATGGTGGAACAGCGCATCGTCTTCGACGTCCCGCGCGACTGGCCAAACGCTGACTGCGAAGCGCTCGTCGAGATCAACGTCGAGGGCGACTACAACGACACGTTCAGCGACGCGACCTACCCTACGCCGGTCAGCCCATCGGGGATGTGGGACTACTGGGCCGGCGCGTTCGGTTATCCATACCGCGGTCAGCCTTCGGTGTTGTTCCGTGTGCCGTTCACGCTGAGCCCAGCCGGCGGCACGTGGAGCACCGACACACCTGCTGGCTACGGCGCCCTGCACGGCGAAGACGGTGAGATCCGCACAATGGACGCCTCGATCACGAACAATCCCGACGACGCCGCAGGCAGCGGTGCCGATCGTTTGGTGGAGATCGACGGTGCGCGTCTGACCGTGCATGTGCCGCGCTGGGACGCGTGCCGGCAACCCGATCCGCCCGCGAGCTGCGGCCTCGAATGCAGTCCGACCGATCCGAACTCCTGTGGTCCCAATCTGCTGTGCACCGACGCGGGTCGCTGCGTTGGTCTGTGTGATGGTCCGGGCGCGGACGCCGAGGGCTGTGGTCACTCGTGCGATCCCGACGGACCGGAAACGTGCGGGCTCGATCTGCTGTGCGCCGACGACGGGTTGTGCGTGAGCGAGTGCGAGATCCCGATGCAACCGTCCGCCGTCGCGGATCTCACGCTGCGTCGCCACGACAATCGGCGCTTCTCACATCAGTACGCACACGTTCGCTTCAGCGTGCCCGAGAGCGCACGCGGCATCGCACGCTACGAAATGCGCGTAGGCACCGAGCCGATCGTGGATGTGGCGAGCTTCGAGCGCGCGCTGCCTGCGGTCCAAGCCACGCCCGAGGGTGCCGAGCTGATGTTGCCGATCACCGGCAGCCCGGGCGATGTGATCGAAGCGGACTTCGGCGGCATGCTGCCTGAGCTTCGCTACTACGTGGGCATTCGCGCCTTCGACGAGTGCAATGCGCACAGCGAGATCGCAACGGCCGAGATCACGACCACCGACATCTACTTCACGACCGTCACGCCGTGCTTCGTCGCCACCGCAGCGTACGGAACGCCTTTGGCGAGCGAGATCGGTGTGCTGCGCCAGTTCCGCGATCGCCACTTGATGACGAATGCGATGGGTCGCGCGCTTGTCGACGCGTACTACACAGTCGGGCCGATCGCCGCGGACGTGATTCGCGATCAGCCGTGGTTGCGCGCAGCGGTGCGCGCTTTGCTCACGCCAGTGATCGCCTTGCTCCGTTGAGCGACGCTAGCGACGCAGCGTCGTGACGCCGTACTGCTCGTGTACGCCGATGGTGCGCATCGCGGTGGACGCATTGATCGTGCCCGCGAACAGCGCGCGATAGGCGCGCAGCGTCCGATCGACTTCCTCCGCCCTCTCCCACACCAACTCCACCACGAAGCGACGCACACCGTGCTCGATCAAGGTCGGGAGCAAGGGGGCGGCGCTCTGGGCACGCGCGTTGAACACCGTGTTGCGACACCCAATGTCAACGAGCACAGGATGTTCAAGGCCCGCAAAATCACGCAGCGCAACGCGATGGGATTCGCAGGGCCGACCGCAGCTTCGGTAGTCGGCCCCCTCGCTGAGCAGGTGCGCATACACGCAATGCGAGTTGTGAAACGTCGCGATGTGATGGTGCAGCGTGACCGCGACGCGACCGCGCGGCACCTGCGTCAGCAGCGCCAAGAGCTGGCGTTGATCCAGATCGTGCGACGCCATCACCGTCTGCAAACCCAGCCCGAGCAGATGGCGCGCGGTCAGCGAATTGGTCACGTTCAGCGAGAAATCGCCGTGCACGCGCGGCGCGTTCGGTTCGGCGCGTGCCTCCGCGAAGTGCATCAGCCCACCCCAATGGCGCACCAACACGGCGTCCGGTTGCAGCGCCGCGATACGACGGTCGTAGCCTTCCTCGCCTGGTTTCTGCACGCGCACCGTCGCCAGCGTCACGCTCAAGCCAGCGTTGCGCGCGCACGTGACCGCGGCCGACAGCCCCACGAGCTCCATGAAGTCGAGCTGCACTTCGTCGCCTGCTTGCACGCCGCACGCGATCAGCGCATCGAGCTGCTCCTGCGTGCGACAGAGCGGAATCAAACGCGGCGGTGCGTCGAGGGGTGACACATCAGATGCCAGCTCGGCACGCAGCGACTCCACACACGCCGCGACCTCGCTCACGCGCCGCGAGGACATGGACAGCTGTTGATCGAGCGTGGTCACGAGCTCGCGTCGCAATCGCTTCAGCTCGGACACGGGGAGATGCAGCCCTGGCGGAAGCGCGCTCACGTCGATCGAACCGAGATGAAATGCCGTGCCGCCGAACGCCGCCAGCTTGTCGGTCAGGAGCGCCGCGTTGAGCCCAACCCCGGATCGCGCCGACTCCAACGCGGACACGCTGCGCGCCTCGGCATGCAGCAAGCGATCGGCAAACGACGCCCTCGCCATCACGTGCAGCGGCTGCCCGACCTCACCGCGCACAGAGACATCGAGTGGCAGGCGACCCGCAGGCTGCGTGCCGGCGCGACGTTCCGCTTCACGTTGCAGCTCGGGGTCGCCAGTCAGCCAAACGTCGCGACCGACGACCACGCGAGAGAGATCCGGTCCCGGATCGCCGAAGGTCAGCACGAGCTGGGCCCCTTCGGGCGCGTCGACCCACTGCACGCCAAAGATCGGCCCTCCGGGCGCATCGAACGCTTCCGGATCACCCACGTCGAACATCACGCCCATGCCTGCACGCGGCAGCTCGCGCTCGGTGTGCTCGCCATCCACCGCGATCCGCACCCGTCGGCCACGCACGTCGAGCACACGCCCGAGCAAGATGCCGCGATGCTTCGGGCTCGTCCCGATCACCAACGCCTGGTGATCGTCGCCGAGCAAAAAGCCCGGCGAAGCGCCGCGCGAGAACGTGAGCTGTGTGCGTCGCACGTCCTGACGCATGCGCGCGTGATCGGCATCGGTCGCGCCGCGCCTGAGGGCATCGCGCCAGTGAAGGAGCGCATCGACCGCGGTCGCCACGTAAGCGGCATTCTTGTAGCGCCCTTCGATCTTGAACGCGCGCACGCCGGCTGCCATCAGCTCGGGCAGAGCATCATGTGCGGCCAGATCCTGCGGGCTCAAGAGGTAGCGCACGTCGCCCAAGTCGCGCGCTTCGCCATCGACGATCAGGTCGTAAGGCATGCGGCAAGCCTGTGAGCACTGGCCGCGGTTGGCCGAGCGATTCGACAGCGCCTCGCTTGTCAAACACTGCCCGCTCCACGCCATGCACAGCGCACCGTGCACGAACACCTCGCTCTCCATCGCGCTGTCGCGGCAGAAGCGCGCCACCTCGCTGGCGCTGAGCTCGCGCGGCAGCACCACACGGCTGATGCCTAGTGTTGCGGCAAAGCGCGCACCCTCGGCGCTGGAGATCGTCATCTGCGTGCTCGCGTGCAAACGAAGCTCCGGACACAACCGATGGGCGAGGAACGCAACCGCTGGATCCTGGACGATCAACGCGTCGACGCCCGCCATGATCACACGCCGCAACAGCGTCTCGACCTCCGGCAGCTCGTGCTCGAAGACCAGCGTGTTGAGCGTCAGGTACACCTTCACGCCGGCGCGGTGAGCGCGCAGCACCACGTCTGGCAACCCTTCGAGATCGAACGCGGTGGAGCGTGCGCGCGCGTTGAAGCCTTCAGACAGGCCCAGGTACACCACGTCGGCACCGCTGCTGAGCGCAACGGCCAACGCCTCGGACGACCCCACCGGCGCAAGAATCTCTGGACGCGGATGGTGCGACAACGCGTCCATCGTCAACCGCGACTGAGCCAACCGCGGCGCCAGAAGAAGCCGAGCAGTCCCGTGGTGATCGAGCCGCAGACGATCCAAAACGTCGGATATGCCCACTTCCAGTCGAGCTCGGGGAAGTGATGGAAGTTCATGCCGTAGACGCCGGCGAGGAAGGTGATGGGGATGAAGATGGTGGAGATCACCGTCAGCACCTTCATCACTTCGTTCATCCGATTGGATGCCATCGACATGTACAGCTCGGACAGCGCGCTCACCGTTTCGCGGAACGTCTCGATCATGTCGATGATCTGCACGTTGTGCTCGTAGACGTCACGCAAGTAGGTGCGCGTGTCGCCCGACATCAGCTCGTGCTTCTGCAGCGCCGCCACCACCTCACGCATGGGCCACAACACGCGGCGCAGGGTCAGCAGGTCGCGCCGGATCGATTGGATCTCGGTCAGCTGATCGGCATGCACTTGCTGCATCACACGATCTTCGAGTTGCTCCAGACAATCGCCGTAGTGCTCCAGCAGCGGGAAGCAGTGATCAACGATCGCGTCGAGCAAGGTGTACGCGAGGAAGTCTGCCCCGTGCGTGCGCATGCGCGAGTCTTGGTAGTTGAGACGCTCCCGGATGCGGCCCCAGCAGTCACCCTCCATCTCTTGAAACGTCACGACGAGGCCCGGGTTCAAGAAGAAGCTCACTTGCTCCGAGGTGAGCTTGTCGCCGCGCAACATGAACATGCGCACGACGATGTAGAGCGAATCGCCGTATTGCTCGACGCGCGGACGTTGCCCGGTGTGCATCGCGTCTTCGGCCGCGAGGGTGTGATAGCCGTAGGCTTTGCGCAGCTCGTTGACCACGTACGGATGCAGCTCGTCGACATCGATCCACCGTACGATGGACCAGGACGGACGTGGCTCCCGAAGAAATGCTCGGATGTCTTTGATGTCAGTCGTCTCGATCCGGTCGCGGCTGTAGTCGATGCAGCGGATCTCGATCGGTTTGTCCGGCGGGACGTCGACACCCGCCATGTGCTCAATTCCGGGGCTCTCGCCCGCGTTGTGGTCGATTGCAAACGATGGCCGGTCGGAATCAGGCACGGACGGAGCTTACAACAGCCTAGAACCACCACCGTGGCCCACAGCGAGCGGGAGCTTGCGAGCCACGACTCACCGGCCGGCTGGGGTTGCGTTCACCACCCAGTGCATAGAGCATCGGCATCGGATGGGTATGGTGGTTAAACAGCGGCGCCAATGGGTGGAGCTTGCCGCGGTTGCGGGCACGTTCGTGTGCGTCGCGGCCTGCGGCGTGAACCGTTCACCTTTGAAAAGCAATGCCGCGGGATACGGCGGTAGCGCTGGAACGGCAGGCACCGGTGGAACGGCGGGCACTGGCGGAACGGCGGGCACCGGTGGAACGGCCGGCATCGGCGGCTACGGCGGAACCGCGAGCGTCGGCGGGATTGGTGGTGTCGGCGGCATCAGCGGCGTCGGAGGTACTGGCGGTGTCGCAGGCACGAGCGGCGTCGGCGGCATCAGTGGTGTCGGTGGCAGTGGTGGCATCGGCGGCACCGCCGGAACGAGCGGCATCGGCGGGGTCGGAGGCATCGGCGGGGTCGGAGGCATCATGTGCGGGGGCGGCGCCGACATCCGCACGGGCCAGCAATGTCAGTCGGCCGCTGAAGGATGGTTCGCGGTCAAGACCACGCTCGACGTCTGGTGGCAGGGCATCGACACGCGCGATCCGGGGCGCGGCAACATCATCATCTACTTGCTGGCGCGGATTCAGGACGTCTGCGACGACGGCTCGAACGCGAACGTCGTCGTCAAAGCATGTGGCACACGCTTGCCGCCGTTCACCAGCGACGTCGCTTGCGACGCCTTCCAGATCGAGTTCCCCGATGAGATGTGGGACAGCCCGAAGATGCCGCGCTTCTACACACGCGCGTCGGTCACCGGGTTCAACCCGGGCGAAATCCTCACGATCGCGCGCACGACCGGCTTGGTCGGCATCGATTTGATGAACGGCAGCGAGGACGGGGTTTGGCCGACGGCCGCGCAAACCGGCACGTTCTCCTGCGAGGACGGCACCGGCGAAGATTGCTTTCCCGATCACGACAACGATGGCAAACCCGGCGTCACCATCCGTTTGCGCATCGATGAAGCGGTGTACACGGGGCCGTACGGTTCAGGCGCGTGCTCGCCGGGTACGCCCTATCGCTACCGCGGCGCGCCAACCGGTATCGATCTCGCGGTAGGCGGCGGCGCTGGCGGCGGCGTGCGTGCATCACGTGTGCAGATTGGCCTGCGCACACGCCTCAGCGGCTCGGGCGAGATCGAATCGGATTGCGCCAGCGGCGTGGGCGTGTCCGCGGCCGACTTCTTGGATTCGCGCGCGCTGTCTTGCGAGGTCTCGCCGAGCAGCCTCCCGGAGCCAAGCGTGTTCGACGACCGCAAGGCCACCGGAGACTACGACTGCCGCGCGCGGGAATCGCAGTTCGTCGACGACAACGTACCGATCTACCGCGTGCTCCAGAACGGCGAGATTCCGGGTGACTCCATGCGGCCCAACGGCTGGGCCTTCATCGGGCGTGACATTCCGAAGACACCGAGCATCGGCCCGAAGTCCGCGCTGGTGCGCATTGCCGACGCGAACGATGCGGAGCCTTCCTGCGCCACCGTCCGCAATCTCGCGTACCCGGGCCCCTGAGCGTCACCGCGCCAGCGCCCGACTTGCACCGTGCGACGCGTCACTGCGTGAGCCCCATCCGCCACAGCGCGAACGCGTAATCGAATGCGACCTCACGCCATTGGTCGTAACGTCCCGACGCTCCGCCGTGACCACCGCCGAGGCTTGTCTCCAACAGCAGCGGATTGTCGTCGGTCTTGTGCACGCGCAGCTTGGCCACGTACTTCGCTGCTTCCCAATACATCACCTGGCTGTCGTGCCACGCCGTGCGGACCAACATCGCGGGATACGCTTGCGCGCGAATGTTGGTGTACGGGCAGTAGGCAGCGATCCAGGCGTGCTGCTCGGCGATGTTCGGGTTGCCCCACTCTTCGTACTCACCGACGGTCAACGGCAACGTCGCGTCCGACATGGTGTTGAGCACGTCGACGAACGGTACGTCCGCGATCACCGCGCCAAACAAGTCCGGTCGCAGATTGGTCACCGCACCCATCAAGAGCCCCCCCGCGCTGCCGCCCTCGATCACCAGCCTCGGCGTGCTCGTGTAGCGCTCGGCAATCAGTTGCTCTGCGACGGCGATGAAGTCGGTGAACGTGTTCTGCTTGTGCTGCATGCGGCCTTGGTCGTGCCAACGCTTGCCCATCTCACCGCCGCCGCGCACGTGGGCGATCGCGTAGATCACGCCCCGATCGAGCAAGCTCAACCGCGCGTGCGAAAAGCTGATCGGATACGGGTAGCCGTACGCGCCGTAGCCCGTGAGCCACATGGGCGCATGTCCATCGCGCGCAACGTCGCGCTTGTGGATCAGAGAGATCGGAACCTGCGTGCCGTCTTTGGCAGTCGCGAAGATCCGCGCCGACACGTATGCGCTCGGGTCATAGCCGCCAACCACTTCCACCTGCTTACGTGTGGTGCGTGTTGCGGTCTTCAGATCAAAATCGATCACCGAGCGAGGCGTGGCGAGCGATGTGTACTCGTAGCGATAGAACGTGGCAGCGAAGTCCACGTTGTCGCTGCCCCACAGGTCGTAGACCGGCTCATCCACCGGGATCGTGATCGACGGACCTTGCGTCGGAACGATGCGCAGTCGCGGCAAGCCTTGGTGACGCTCGTGCACCACATGATGGCTCTCGAAGAGCTCGAGTCCCTCCACCATCACGTCGTCCGCATGCGCCTGCAGCTCAGTCCATTGCTCGGGCGTCGCGACGGGGGCGGTCACGATGCGAAAGTTACGCCCGCGATCGTTGACGCGCAGATACAGCAGATCGCCACGATGGTCGGGGTGGTACTCGATGTTGTCAGCACGCGCCTTGATCCGCGTGAGTGGCGCAGTCGGAGCTCCGGCTGAAACGAAGGACACCTCGCTCGTGGTGTGGCTGTAGGAGCCGATAAAGATCAACGCGCGACTGCGACTGCGCTCGACCTCGGCCACAAAGCGTTCGTCCGGTTCTTCGTAAACCAACATGTCGTCCACGTCGTGCGGGTCGACGGCGTCCGTTACGCCTCCGCGCACCACGCGGCGGTACACGCGGTACGGTCGCTTGGCTGCGTCATCGAGCGCGTAGAACAACGTGCGGTTGTCCGCGGCCCATGCGATCGACTTCACGTTTGCGATGCCGTCACCGAGCAGCTCCTGTCCGCTGCGCAGGTCTTTGACGTGCAGCGTGTAGGCACGGAAGCCGTTGTTGTCGATGCTGTACGCCAGCAGGTTCCCGTCGTCGGACACCTCGAGCTCACCGACGCCGATGAACGACTGCGCCACGGCCATCGCGTTGAGATCGAGCAGGATCTCTTCCGGCGCATCCAAGCTCCCGCGCTTGCGACAGTGCAAGGGGTACTGCGCGCCCTCCACCGTGCGTGAGTAATAGTAGTAGCCGCGATCGAACACCGGCACGTCCATGTCGGTCTCGCGGATGCGCGACTTGATCTCGGTGAACACCGTCTCCTGCAACGCCGCGAGCGGCGCCATCACGTGCCGCGTATACGCGTTCTCTTGCTTCAGATAGGTCAGCGCGTTGCCATTCTTCTCGCGCAACCAGTGGTAGTCGTCTTCGCGCGTGATGCCATGTTGCGTGATCGGATGCGGCACACGCTTGGCAACCGGCGGTTTCGATGGATCGTCCGGCGTCGACGCGATCACACCCTGCGGCGTTCCACCGCACGCCAGCACCATGGCGACCACAGACGATGCAGCCATCATGCCGGCCAGCCGCACGGTGGGCTTGGCCTCAATCAGCCATCGAACCGGCTTCCCTCGCGTCGTCGCATCGTGTCTCATGGCGCTCCCGTGTTTTGGGGCGGGACCATAACAGGAGGACGCTGATGTCTTTGAACCTGGCCAGCTTGCTGCGCGATACCGCCAAGGCGCGACCGACGCATACCGCGCTCGCGATCGGCGACACCAAGATCCCTTACGCGCAGCTCCACGGCATGGTGCAGAAGCTCGCTGGTGCCCTCAGCCAGCTCGGCATTCAGCGCGGACAGCACGTGGCGTTGCTGTTGCCGAACGTCCCGCACTTCACCATCGCGTACTACGCGACGCTGTATGGAGGTCGCACCGTTGTTCCACTCAATGTGCTGCTGACGGCTGATGAGGTCGCCTACCACTTGGAAGACTCCGATGCGGTGGCGTTGATCGCGTGGGAAGGTTTCTTCGATGCCGCCAAAGCCGGCTTCGATCGCGTGCCGACCTGCAAGCACCTGATCGTCGCCAAGGCCGCGCCGACCGATACCTCTGCACCCGACGGTGCGCTGAACATGACCGCGCTGATCGCTGGCGGCACACCGATGTTGGAAACCGCGCCGACCATGCCCGATGACACCGCCGTGATCCTCTACACGTCGGGCACCACCGGAAAGCCAAAGGGCGCGGAGCTTTCCCACTTCAACCTCTTCTACAACGCCGAATACAACTGTCGGCGCTTGATGGTGCTGCCGCCCGACGAAGCGATCGCGCTCGCCGTGCTGCCGCTGTTCCACAGCTTCGGTCAGACCTGCATTCAGAACGCGTACCTGATGAACGGCGGCACGATCGTGTTGTTGCCGCGCTTCGAGCCGAAGGCTGCGCTGGAGCTGATGCAGGCGTACAAGGTTCGCTTCTTCGCTGGCGTGCCGACGATGTACTTCGCGTTGCTGCACTTCCCAGACGCCAACAAGTACGACGTGTCGAGCTTGCGTTTGTGCGCCGCCGGCGGCTCGGCGATGCCGGTCGAGGTGATGCACGCGTTCGACAAGAAGTACAACGTGAACATCCTCGAAGGGTACGGGCTTTCGGAGACGTCACCTGTCGCCTCGTTCAACGTGCTCGATCGACCGAAGAAAGCCGGCTCCATCGGCTTACCGATCGCCGGTGTGGAGTTCCGCCTCGAAGACAACGACGGCAAGGTGATCACGGAGCCCGGTGTGCCTGGCGAGATCTGCATCAAGGGCCACAACGTGATGAAGGGCTACTACAAGCGCCCCGAAGCCACAGCGGAAGCAATCAAGGACGGTTGGTTCCACAGCGGCGACGTCGCGACAGTGGACAGCGATGGCTACTACTTCATCGTCGATCGCAAGAAGGACATGGTGATCCG
>JACZCZ010298726.1_pt1 | contig 20847 bp, 13 predicted proteins | sample 8641811 | NCBI WGS metagenome assembly JACZCZ01 (sample SAMN15324610, study PRJNA640507) | soil metagenome | isolation source: intercropping peanut in the first line | place: China: Luxin town, Laibin City, Guangxi Province | collected 2019-07-25 | depth 10cm m | reverse complement strand
CTGGCCGACGAGTCCGAGCACGACGCATTCGGCGCGCAGTACGTGAAGCAATCGCTGGCGCGCTTCCCGATCGCGACACTTCCGCAGTGGCGTGCCGTGGCAAGCCAGGCCTTCGCTGCCCAGCGTCAGTGGGCCGAGCGCACGATCACCGAGCTACCGCCCGATCAACGTACGCTCGACGCCTTCCCCGACCGCGACGCGATCACCCTCGGCCTGTTTACTCCGCAGCGCCAAGCCTTGCTGTTTCAACAGACGTACACGCAAACCTTGTCACCACTGCTGAAGTCACTCGACCTCGCCAGTGAGTGAGATCGATCAGAACACCAGGCGGTAGGCTTCGCCGCTGTTGGGCTCGGTCAGCGGGTGATCGCTTTGATCGTGTGGGACGACCACGTGGCATTCGGCGTCGGTGTAGTTGCCGATGGGATCGGTGACGCGCACGCCCAGGGTGTAGACGCGACCGTCTGCACCACCCTGTCGCTCGGCGCGCAAGGACACGAGGCCGTCACCGGTGGCCTTGATGTCCGGTGCGTGGTGGCCGTCGCCAATGTCGTCGACGGGCTCGTCACTGCTCGCCCACAAGATCGCGGTGCGCAGCTCGCCGCCGCAGTCGTCGAACGCAGTGATGCACTCGTTGACATCGATTGTGTGCAGCTTGTGATTCGGCGGCCACAACTGCAGCGTGTGCGTCGTGACATGCGGCGGCGTCTCGTCGATCACGGTGAGCTGGGCGCTGCAGGCCTCGCCGTTTTCCGATTCGACGATCACGGTATGCGTGGCGCCGGCTGAAAACGGCCCATCGTTGGCAAGCCTGATCGGATAGTCCTCACAGGCGAGTGGACCCCCTTCCGGCACGTACAGGCGCGCGGTCGCGAGCTCATCGCAGCTCAAGCTACGCGCTTCGTCGCAAACCCAGGCATCACTCGGTAGGTCAACAGGTGCAGCACATTCGACGATCAACGGACTGTGCGTGCTCGCGTTCACCTCGTCGCGGCAAGCAACGAGCCCAAGCGCGCAGAGCAAGCTGCACGCCATCGTGTTGGTGTTCAGCATCACGTCCCCCTTTGCAGCGCTCCCGGATGCGGAAACATCAAGAACGTAGGCCCCCAGCACCGATGCGCAACCCATCCGAGTCCTGTTGTAGCCTTCGCCGCGATGACCGAATTGATCCTGCATCACTACGAAGCGTCCCCGTTCTCCGAGAAGGCGCGCTTGGCGCTCGGCTACAAACAGCTCGCATGGCGATCGGTGCGGATCCCTGCGGTGATGCCGAAGCCCGATGTGCTCGCGTTGACGGGTGGCTATCGCAAGACGCCGCTCTTGCAGATCGGTCGCCATATTTTTTGCGACACCGCGCTTGCCGTGCGCGTGTTGGAGCAGCTGCATCCGACTCCCGCATTGCTCGATGGCGGTGTGGCAGAGATCGTCGCCCAGTGGGCTGACACCACGCTGTTCGACAACAGTGTCTCCCTCGCCTTTCGTCCGACGCTGTTCGACCTGATGCAAATGATGACGCCGGAGGAGATGGGCTCGTTTCTCGGCGACCGCAAGCAAATGGGCGAAGGTGCGCGTCGCGTTCCGCCCGCCAATGCCACCGCGCGCGCTCAGCTGCCGGTGTTCGTTTCGCGCATCGAGCGCATGCTGCGCGATCAACCGTACTTGCTCGGATCGGCGCCGACGATCGCGGATCTCAGCGTCTACCATTGCATGTGGTTCGTGAAGCTGTCGTGTCCCGAGCTGATCGAGTCGTTCTCGACGTTGAACGCATGGATGCAACGCATCGCAGTGATCGGTCACGGCACATCGACTCCACTCGACAGCGGAGAGGCGCTGAACATCGCGGCAAACAGCACCGCCGATCCGCGCTTCATCCATCCGCACAGCGCGGCTGACGTGAATGTCGGGCAGGCGGTTCGCGTGCGTGCGGGTGACATGGGCCGCGAGCCAACCGATGGAGCTGTGCTGTTCGCCTGTGACAACGAAATCGCGATCACCCGGCACGACCCGCGCGCAGGCGAGGTGATCGTGCACTTCCCGCGCGTCGGCTACGACGTGATCCCGACCTGATGCCATGACCCCGATCGTGCGCCACCGTGTTGCGATCGTAATCGGTGCCCTGCTCACCGCGTCCGCATTCTGGTCACCGGCGTGGCGACACCTGAACGCGACCGGCTTCGGCGATTGGCAGATGGTTCACCACAATTGGGAGGTGGGCTTCGTCGCGCTCACGCGCTTTCGCGAATGGCCGTTGTGGAACCCGTTCTTCTGCGGCGGCATCACAGCGTTCGGCAATCCGGAGTCGCAGTGGTTCTCACCGCTGACATGGCCCGCGCTGATCACGGGCACGACGATCGGCACCAAGATCTTTCTGACGCTTCACGCAGCGCTCGGCCTGTCCGGCATGTTCGTCTTCGCGCGCAGCGCGCTTGGGCTGCGCATGTGTCCGTCGCTCTTGTCGGCCGCCGCCTGGGCCTGTTCGGGTTTCTTCGCGTGGCATGGCGCCGGTGGTCACGCGACGTTTCTGCCGTTCTATTTTGCGCCGTGGCTCCTGTTGTGTGCGCGGCGCAGCGCCCACGACTTGCGGTACGCGATCGCGGTGGCGGCGATTCTCGCGCTGACGCTCTACGAGGGCGGCACCTACCCGTTTCCGTACTTCGTGCTCTGGCTCGCGCTCGACCTATTGCTGGTGATGGCGTGGGATGAAGGCGCCGTACACGCCATGTCGCGTCGCGCGCGTGCGATCGCCATGTCGAAGGCGATCGCGGTGATCGGTGTGCTCACGCTGCTGCTCGGTGCGGTGCGCTTCTTGCCCATCGCCGATGCCCTGTCACGCATGCCGCGCGACACCGCCAGCGACGATGCGGTCGCGCTGTCGGAGGTGATCGAGATGCTCACTGCGCGCGAGCATCCTTGGCGTTATCCGCCCCATCGTTTCGTCTGGCCGGAGTACGGCACGTTCGTCGGTTGGACGGTGACCGCGCTCGCGGCTTTCGGCGTGCGGGTGGCCTGGCAACGCAAGCAGCGTTGGGTGCTCGTTGGGTTGCTCGTGTTCCTGTCGCTCGTGATGGGCGAAGGCGGGCCGTGGACATGGCTGCACCGCCTGCCGGTGTTCGACTCACTGCGCGTGCCGTCGCGCTTCATGGTGCTGTTCACGTTCTATCTCGCATTGCTCGCCGGTCTGGGGCTGGACGCGATCGCGGCCTGGTTGGACACGCACCGTGACAACCGCACGTTGGGTTGGACGCGCTACGCGGTGGCGCCGTTGCTCACGTGCATCGCGATCACCGATCTGTTCATCGTCAACCTGCGCACGATCGATCGTTGGCACGGCCCAGAGGTGGTTGCAGGCCCTGCGGCCGAACGCTTCCATCTGACGCGCACGCGCAACTTTCACGAGCTGTACGCAAGCTTGCCGGCGCGTCACCTGGGGACCGCGGGTTGCTACAACGGCGGCATGAACTGGGCGGTGTCACCCGCGCTGTGGAGCGGCGACGTGCCTCAGGTGCGTTTCGAACCCGCCGATGCAGGCGTGCTCCTCGACCTCGAGCGCACCGTCAACACGCTGAGCCTGCGGGTCCATGCCGCCCGTGCCCCGACACATCTCGTGATCAACCAGAACTTCGACCGCGACATACGGTCCGACGTGGGCAAACTGCGGGAGGATCGCGGCCGTCTCGCGTTGGAAGTCCCACCCGGGGATCATGCGATTCACCTGCGCTACGAGCCTCCGACGCTCGGGTCCGGGCTCAGCCTGACGGGGATCGGGTTGCTGCTTTCGCTGCTCGGCTGGGCGTGGCTGTCGCGACGAATGAGCACAGGCTCGACTTGATCGGTTAGGCTTGTACGCATTCAGCTTTCGGTTGCGCGCACTTCCGTCGGTACAAAACCTGCTGTATTCGTCGGTAACACAGGGGAACATTTCGACTCTCATGTCGGCGACTTCGACCAACACAGGCTCCACGGTCTCGGCCGTACTTCTCTCTGGGTTCTTCGAAGGCATGCGCGTGTTGCGGCTGGATACTGCCGCGATTGCCAAGCGTGCCGACGTCCCCTTGCCAACAGCGCCCAATCCGCGCGCACGCGTGCCGCAGGAAGTGGTGGCGCGGGTGTGGGAGGCGGCGCTCGCAGTCAGCGGCAACGAAGCGCTCGGTCTGCACCTCGTGCAGCTGATGCGTCCAGGTGCGCTCGATCTGGTCGACTATCTGATCCGCACCAGCAACACGATCGCGGAGGCGATCATGAGCGCCGGTCGCTTCGCACGCTTGATGGATTCGTCGGTGGGACTCGCGCTCGAGATCGACGAGCAGATGGTGAAGCTCTCGGAGAACAACCTGGATCCCACACGCCGTCACTGGGTGATGGATGACGTGGTGTTGGGGTCGATGGTGGTCTTGGCGCGCCAAGGCACCGGCGAGCACCTGGTTGCGCGCGAGGTGCACTTCACGCACGCGCCGCCGAAGGACAAGAAAGAGTACGAGCGCCTGTTCGAGTGCGAGCTGCAGTTCAATGCGGCGCAAAACATGTTGCTGTTCGACAGCAGCATCCTGAAGGTGCCGCTGCTCAAGGCCGATCGTTACTTGAACGCAGTGCTGGAGCGCCAAGCCGTTGAGCTGCTGGAGCAGGTGCCGACCGCGCCGAGCCTGCGTCATGAGGTGCGCGAGCTGATCGCGTCCGAGCTCCAGGCCGGCAATCCGACCGCCAAGTGGATCGCGCACCGCTTGGGCTTGAGCACGCGCACGTTGCGTCGCCGCCTGCACGACGAAGGCACGAGCTACCAATACTTGCTCGACTCCGTACGTCAGCAGGTTGCGCTCAAGAGCATTCGCAACCCGAGCACCCCGTTGCACGTGATCGCGACGCAGCTCGGCTTCTCTGGCCCCAGCGCGTTCAACAAGGCGTTTCGTCGCTGGACCGGGTCAAGCCCCGTGCAGTATCGAAAACGCAATCGCGACTGATGCTGGTTCCGATTCAGTACTGCAGCAACTGTGGCGCGAAGGTGGAGGTGAAGATCCCGCCTGGCGAAGACCGCGAACGCTTCGTGTGCACCGCGTGTCAGATGGTGCACTACCAAAACCCGAAGCTCGTGGTGGGCACGTTGGTCGAGCACGAAGGCAAGCTCTTGATCTGCAAGCGCGCGATCGCGCCGCGCCGTGGTTACTGGACCTTGCCGGCGGGCTTTCACGAGCTGGGCGAGAGCACGATGACAGGCGCGATTCGCGAGACGCACGAAGAAGCGGGGGCGATCGTGCGCCTGGTGGCGCCGTTCGGTCATTTCGACATTCCGCACATCGGGCAAGCCTACGTGTTCTATCGCGCGGCCTTCGAGTCCCTCGGCTATCACGCTGGGCCCGAGAGCTTGGAGGTGAAGCTGATCGAACCAGACGACATCCCATGGAAGGAGCTCGCCTTCGACGTCGTACGGATCGCGCTCGAGCTCTACATGGAAGACCGTCAGCACGGCGCGCCGCGCTACCACCAGGGCGCAATCACCGTGAAGCCTGGCGCCACGCGCGACCTCGGTTACTGCGAGCTGACCGAGCGCCTGACTGTGCCGATCGGCTGAAGACGTGCCCAGAGACGATCACGCGGTGGCGCGCGTCAACGCGGTGTTCGCGGCAGGCAGAGTCCGCGGCAACGTGAGCACGTGTTCGATCGGCCAGAGCTGTCCGTCGCTCGCTTCGTAGAGCCGCAACGGTGTCGTGTCCTCGACGCATGCGGTGGTTCCAAATACGCGCGCCGGTCCGTTGGTCGCTACCGTGACGTCCGCGCGGTGATGACGGTGGCCGTGCAGCACGTGCATCTCGGCATGACGTTGCAGTAAGCCCATCACGGGCACGTGGTTCTGTAGTCCGTCGATCCAGTTCAACGCCGAGACGGAGTACCCGTACGGTTGATGGTGTTGGGCGATCGCGATCGCGCGATTGCTGCCCTTGAACCCTCGTGCCGTGCGCTCTACGTGGTCGAGTTGCTCGCGTGCAATGGCGCCGGCGGACCGCGCCACTGGCTGAGCGATCACGGTGGAGATCGGCGCGATCACAGCCTGGTCCAACACGGTGAAGGCACCCTCGCCACTGGTCGCAGCGAACTCGCGCAATGGGCCTTGCAGCGCGCGGCTGAAGGCGCCGCGATCGGTATACGCGTCGTGGTTGCCGGCGGTCAGCGTGATCTCATGTGGATCGATCGCGCTTTCAGCCAGCACTTCCGCCAGGGTTTCGAACTGCGCGTCGGTGCCGTCTTCGGTCAGGTCGCCGGTGATCACGAGGTGATCGGCGTTGCTCGCGCGGTATTGATGGAGCGCGCGACGGAGACGTCGCTTGCGATCGTGCTCATCGAGCGGCCGGCCGAAGCTCAGCAGCGAGAGACGAAGTCGGTCCGAGGGTTCACGGCGAGCGTGCGCGGCCTCGATCAGATGCAGGTCTGAGAGATGTGCGATGCGTGTCATGCCGAGATCGTGCTCGGCAATTGCGACAGGCCCGTGCCAGATGCGGCACAAGCTGGGGAAAAGCGCCGGCTCCACGGCGGTGAGCGAAGGGCTTGCGACCTTGCGTGTCTGCTCAGTTCTTGGGCGTGAAGCGGAACGGCACTTGAACCACCGCGCACGCGCCGCCTTCGGGAACGGGGAAGGTCCACTTGTCGGCGATTGCGCGCACGCACGAGAAGACCTCGTTGTCGCGCAGGGTTCCGGAGACGCCGCTGGCCACCACCGAACCGTTCGCGCCGACCTTCACCTTCAGGCTCAAGTCGCCCTGCAAGATGTTGTTCACCTTGAGGCGACGCTCGTAGCAGTTGCGAATCTGCGACTGGTTCTCGCGCATGATCTTGCTGATGGCGGGCATCGGCAGCTCACCCGAACAATCCCAATCGCTGCGCGCCGGGCCGCGTTTGCGGGGCTTTTCCGGCTCCACCGTCGGTGTGGGCTCAGGCTCAGGCTCGGGCTCGTCGAGCACGAGGTCGTTGTTGGACAGCGCAGTGGAACGCTCGGGCGCCTTCACCGGTGGTGCGGCCGCGACCGCTGGCGGCGGCGGTTCCGGCTTCACCAACATCCAAAGTCCGGCCGCGCCCAACAACAGCAGCAACCCAGCGATGACGTACTTTGCGTTGCCCGACAACGGACTCCCCTTTCACGAAGGCCGCGATAGTACCAGGGCAGAACGAAATGTCGCCCCGGGAATTTAGGGCTCGACCGTGACACGCAGACGCCGCGTATCCGGCTCGTCGCTGACCGCGATTCCGACTGCGGTCGCGCCCGCCAAAAGGGCCGCAGCAGCCGTCCACACGTACCAGCGCTGCCACCAGTGTGAGCGCGCGGCGGCAGGGCGGAGCGGTGGGGCGAAGTTGTCCGAGACGCGCAGCCAAGCCTGATCGCGCGCTCGCCGATCGCGTCCGAACCCCGCTGGATCCAGCGCTTGTCCGAACTGCTCACCGGTCGCGTCTGCCGGGTCTAGCTCGAGCCGCCGCGGTGCCTCGCATGCATCGGCGCCACAGCGCGTCACGAGCGCGCGCTCTCGATGCTGCGGTGACGTTTCAAGCGACCAGACTGCGGCGATCGGTGCGCCGATGCGTTGTAGCTCGCGCAGCGCCGCGCTGATCGCTGGCATGTCCCGCTCGCGTACTGCGTGTGCCAACGCAGCCAACGCCAAGTCGATCCGATCGCGGCTGAGCGCGACGTGCACGTGGGGTCGCACGCCCGCGTCCACCGGCAAGAGCATGCCGAGCGTCTGATGACCCGTCGCTTCGACGCGCAGCACGTGCACACCGCGCGTCGCGCGCAGCGTCATCGGCGTCACTCCGCGCAGCGTGTCGTCGACGAAGACCTGGGCGCCAGCGACGTTGCTGTCGATTGCGATCTCACCCTGGGGTCCGGCGGCAATTTCGCGGGCGATCGTGGCTGCCCTGTCGACCCAACTCGGCGTCGTCTCGGCTGCGCGCACGCCGCGCACCGGATCGACCACAGCGGCACGGCGCAATGCCGCGATCGCCAGCGAATCCAGCCCGGCCTGCGCAGCCACCAAGCCGATCGCGGTTTCGACCTCGGCGTAAAACGCGGGGGCCCCTGGCACATGCAGCAAGGTCACCACCACGTGCTCCGCGGCGGCCAGCTCCGAAAGCGCGTCGCTCTCCGACAGCTGTGCCGCGTGGGCTCGTGCGCGCAGTAGATGTTGCTCCACCGCGAGCAGTCCTTCGACGTCTGTGCGTTCCAGCGTTTGCGTGCGTAGCTCGAGCACGGTCGCCAGTGTGTCCGGCATGACCAGGGGCGCTTCCGCGTCGGCGTAGCCATGTTCGAGCCGGCGCGCCCATCGGTCGGCGACCAGGCCGCCAGCGCCCTGCGCATCGACCGGCAGCACCACCTCCCAGCGACGCGCCTGCGCAAGGACGACCGGGCTCCCCGTGCACCACACCGTGCCGAGCGCCAAAAGCGTCCAGACGCAGCGAAATGAACGTGGCGGGCAGGGCACCATCGCGGCCGCAATTTACGCGAAGAATCGGTGCCCGGGCGCACGGATCACGCGTGATTGCCCCCGGTTGCCTGGGTCGGGGGGGTCATTTATGGTTGCCGCCCTTTTTTCCTACATCCCCGTCCACGGCGCGTGTGCCCTGGCCGCGGGGGGTTCCTCGAGCGGAGAAGGTCCCAGTGCTGGAGACCATTGTTCAAAAATTTCGCGGTGTTGTGGTGGCTGCCATGGTCGTGCTGCTGAGCTCGGTGTTCCTGCTCCAATTCGGCGGACCCCAAGCCGAGGGTTGCAGCGGAGGCCGGCCCACTTACGCTGCCAAGGTGGATGGCGACGTCATCACGCAAGGCGAATACGAAGCAGCCTTCATGCTCGCTGGCGGTGACCAGGCGCCTGATTCGTTTGTGCGCCAAAACAAGATGCGGCAGATGGTGCTGAACGGCTTGATGGAGCGCTCGCTGCTTGCCGAAAAGGCGCGTGAGCTCGGCTACAGCGTGACCGAGGACGAGGTGATGTCGCGCGTGGCGGAGGACGGCATCCTCTACCTGTCGATGTCGGTGGATGCGTCGCCGTACCTTCCGTCGGGGCCGCAGAAGGTCAGCTTCAACGACAAGGACGGCAAGTTCAGCAAAGAGAACCTGCGTCGCTTCATTCAGAACCGCCTGCGTCGCAGCATCCGTGAGTTCACTGAAGCGCAGGTCGAAGAGACCCTGGCTGAGCGCATGCGCGAGACGATCGCGGCCGGCGTCGCAGTCGCGGACAACGAGATCTGGGACGCGTTCGTGCGTGAGCGCGAGAAGGCGGTCGTGACCTATGCGCGCTTCTCCCCCGCGTTCTACGGCGAGAACCTCAACCCGACGACCGAAGAGCTCACGGCATGGCTGCAAGCCAACGACGCCGAGGTGACGAAGGAGCTCGAGCGTCAGCGTCACCGCTACACCGGTTTGGAGAAGCAGGTGCGCGCGCGTCACATCCTGTTGAAGGTGGACTCGCAGGCTGACGAGGCGACCAAGGCCGCGACGCGCGTGCGTGCCGAGCAGGTGTTGGCGCGGCTGCGCGGTGGTGAGGACTTCATCAAGGTGGCGAAGGAAGTCAGCGAAGACGTGGGCAGCGCGAAGGTCGGCGGCGATCTCGGCTACAACCCGCGCGGTCGCATGGTGGCGCCGTTCGATGAGGCGCAGTTCTCGCTTGCACCCGGCGCGATCTCCGATCTGGTCGAGTCGCAATTCGGTTTCCACATCATCCGTGTCGATGGCGTCCGCGAAGGCGACGTGCCGGAGCAGGAAGCGAAGCTCGAGATCGCGGAGAAGCTCTACCGTGAGCGCCGTGCGCAGGAGCTCGCGAAGAATGCCGCGACGGCGTTGCTTGCCCGTTTGAACGGGGGCGAGTCCTTCGAGACGCTGGAAGCCGAGCTGACGGCGGCAGCGGGTGAAGGTGGCGATACGCTGGCTCCACGCTTCCAAGACAGCCGCGAGTTCGGTCGGTCCGACACCCCGATCGCAGGGCCGTTCGACGCGTCGCCCTTGGCCAAGGCCGCGTTCGAGATGAAGGAAGGCAGCAGCTTTCCGGCGGAGCCATTGCGCTTGGGCGACGATTTCTTTGTCTACCGTTTGAAGTCGCGCACGACCGCGAAGCGTGACGAGCTGACCGCGGAAGATCGCCAGCGTATCGGCGACGGGCTGCGTGCCGCGCGTCGGCGCGAGGCGGTCGCGTTGTACGTGCACCAGCTGATGGACCAAGCGCGCGCGCGCAACACGCTGCTGGTTCGTGAGGATCTGTTCGCGGACGCCACCTCCACCGCGCCCACGGATACGCCATGACCCGATCCAGCAGGACCTTCCGTATCGGTCCTGCTGATCACGCGTCTACCTCGCGCCGTGTCGTTGTGTCTGCGACGTCCGCGCCGATGGCGAGATCCAGGCGCGCCAATCGCCGAACCATCACCAGCCCACCGCCCGTGGGTGGCGTGCGCAGTCCAGTCGCGGGTCACCGCATTCGTCGCGAGCAGCTCGACAACGGCCTGCGTCTGACAATCGTGCCGCAGCCGCACCTGCACACCGCGACCATCAGCGTGTTCGTGCGTGTCGGGTCGCGCTACGAGTCCCGGCGCAACAACGGCATCAGTCATTTTCTCGAGCACATGTTGTTCCGCGGCAACAAGCGCTTCCCGTCGGCTTACGCGCTGAGCTGGGCGATCGAGCGTCTCGGTGGAACGTTAAATGCGGCGACTTACGTCGACTGCACCGAGCTAGAGCTGTCGTTGCCGCCAGAAAACGTGGAGTTCGGCATCGCGATCATGGCCGATCTGCTTCGCGAGCCACGCTTCCTCAACATCGACGTCGAGAAAGCGATTGTGCGTGAAGAGATTTTGGAGAGCGTCGACGAGCGTGGCCGTGAGGTCGACATCGACAACATCGCGCGCCGTCACATTTTCGGTGCCCACGCCCTGGGTCACAAGATCACGGGCGACGCCAACAACGTGGCGCGCTTCACCCATGCTGACCTCGCGCGCCACATGCATCGCTACTACGTGGGTCGGAACATGACGATCGCCGTGGCCGGTGCGGTTCATCCGGGCAGGGTCGCCGCCGTCGTGCGCGCTCAGTTTTCCACCACCCGCGCCGGCCATCCCGCGAGACCGGTGCGTCCGCCTCGCGTGCGCCGTGGACCGCGCGTTCGCTTGATCGACGGCGGCGGCAGCCAGACCACCATCCGCGTGTCGTTTCCGACCTTCGGCGAGAGCGACCGCCGCACGCTGGCGCTGCGGATGCTCGCGCGCGTGCTCGACGATGGCATGAGCACACGGCTGCACCGACACATCTGCGATCACCGTGGCCTCGCCTACAGCGTGTTTGCTTCCCTCGACCTGTACCGCGATTGCGGCGTCCTCGACGTCGGCACCACGGTCGAGCACAGCAAAGCGCCCGAGGTGATCAGCGAGATCCTCAGCGTCCTCTACGACCTGGCGCAGACCCCTGTCAGTCAACAAGAGCTCGACAAAGCCTGCGCGCGCTACCGCTGGGACCTGCGTGCGTCCCTCGATGCGCCCGAAGCGATGGCGCACCACTACGGCACGCTGGCGCTTTACGAACGCGAAGGCGCGCTGCAGAAGCTGGCGCATCGTGCCTCCCGACTGACGCGCGCACACCTGCAACGCGTGGCGAAGGAAGTCTTGCGTCCCGAGCGCCTCTTCGTCACATGCACCGGCGCCCTCGACCCCGCCCTGCGCAAACGCATCCGTCGCTTGGTCGGTTGAAGCACGTCTGACGGAGAGAACCGCGCGCGATCGGTCAGTTGCCCTCAGGTGTCGGCGGGTAGGTCCACGTGGAAGCGGGTGTGGTGGCCTTGCTCGCTTTCGACGCTGAGGTTGCCGCCCTGCTCCGAGATGATGCGGTGGCAAATCCACAGACCGAGGCCCGTGCCCTGACCTTGCGGCTTGGTCGTGAAGAACGGATCGAAGATACGCTCCACCAGCTGAGGATCGATGCCCGTGCCGTGGTCTTCCACGGTCATGCGAATCATCGTGCGTCCGTCCCGCTCGATCGTCTTGGCCATCACGCGGATGCGTTTGTTGTTGCCCGCGCCCGGGTAGCGTTCGTTGAGCGCGTCGCGCGCGTTGGTCAGCAAGTTCATGATCACTTGCTGAATCTGCTGCCCGTTGCAGCGCATGTCCGGCAAGTTCTCCGGCACCTCCAAGTCCAGGTGAATCTGGTCCTTCTGTAGCACCACGCGGAACAACGACAGGCTGCCCTGCACGATCTGAAACAGGTTCTCTGGTGTGCGCTGATCGTCCTCGGTTCGTGCCAGTGCGAGCAGGTTCTTGATGATGGTCGCGACGCGGCGGCACTCATCGATGATGTGGCCCGAGAACTCGCGCACGGTCTCCGGTTTCTCGGAGAAGCGTCGGATCAGCTCGGCGTAGCTCATGATGCCCTGGATCGGGTTGTTCACTTCATGCGCGACACCACTCGCGAGCGTGCCGATCGATTCGAGCTTCTGTTGCTGGCGTAGGCGCGCTTCGAATTGTCGGCGTTCCTCGGCGGAGCGATTGGTCTCGACCGCGATCGCGATGTGCGCGCTCAAAGCGGACAAGATCGAAAGGTCCTCTTCGGAGAACACGCCGCTGGCCAGGTGATTGTCGAGGTAGATGACACCGATGAACTGATCGTCGAGCAAGAGCGGCGCGGCGATGATGCTGCGCAGATCACCCGCCACCACGCTGTCGCTGGCATTGCGTAAGCCATCGAGACCGGAGCTGTGCACGTACGGCCTTCGTGTCGTGCGCACGCGCTCCACCACGCTGCGGCTGTACGTCGCCTGTGGATCCAGGTCTTCACCCGACACGCCGCGCCCTGCCGCCACCTCGAGCGCCTCGGACCCGCGACGACGCAGAAACAGAAAGCCGCGCTCGGCGCCGAGGATGCGTACCAGTTGATCGAGCACGGTGCGCGCTTGGCGGCTGGAATCGATCTCGTCTGCGGTGGCGAGCGCGACCGTCAGCAAGGCCTCCAAGTGGCGTCGCAAGAGCAGGGCGCTCGGATTGAAGCTGCTGCCGCTTTCTCCGTGCGAGGTGTTGGATGCGCCGGAGTTGCTGCGCCACTCCTCCAGTGGAAGCTCTGCGCGTAGGCGTCGCATGCGCGCATGCAGGCCATGGGCGACGGCGAGAGCGTCGGCACGCACCAGCTCGCTGCGCGCGGCGCCGAACCGACCCAGCGACCAATCGATGTGGGCGCGAATGCGGCCGGCTTCGAACAGCGCCAGCGGGTTGTCACCATCGCGCGCCAATCGCTCGCCTTCGTCGATGCGCTTCTTCGCCAGCTCCAGGTTGCCTTCGAGCCAGGCCACCGCACCGTGCATCACGATCACCAGCGCGCGGTGCTGTTGCATGCGACGGCCGTTGTCGCCGCGTTCGAGCGCGCTGCGCAGGCCTGCCAAATCTGGCTTGCGGCCCGAGCGGTGGACGCGAATGGCCTCCGACAGACGCGCTTGCGCCACGCATGAATAGCCGGAGCGTTCGGCCAGTTGCCACTGTGGGGGTGCGCCGACGGCGTCGCGGTAGCGCGACTCGAGCACTTCGAGCTCGTCGTGGCGCTGGCTCTCCAAGTAGTAGAGCGCCATCGGTCCGAAGATGACGCGAAGGTCCGAGGCGTCGCCCACGTGTTGTTGCGCCGCGGCCTCGCATTGATCCACCAGCTCACGCGCCGATTGCTCTTCGCCCATCATCATCAGGATCGCCGCGCGCAACCGGAACAACGGATGGCGCCCGCTAATCGCGGCGCGCGGACCGACCCGATCCAAGAACGCCATGGCCTCGTCGCTGACCACGCGCGACGGCCGCAGGTGACCGCGGACGCTCAGCATGTACATCAGCGCGTAGTGCGCGCCGAGCACGTCTGCGGTGGGCAGCCAACGTCGAAACTCTTCCAAGCGCGCGCGTGTCTTCTGCGCAAACTCCGCCACCTCGCCCGAGAACAGGTGCGCGTAGCATTCCGACAAGCGTGCCTGCGCGAGCGCGATCGGATCACCCAGGCGCGTTGCGATCTCCAAGGCACGTGCGCCGTGCTTGCGACCGACCTGACCGGCGCCCAGCATCGACAACATCATCGCGTGATCGGCCAGCGCTTGCGCCCCTTCCGCGGTGTGACCGAGCAACCGCGCCGGCTCACCGAGGCGCATCCCGGCTTGCACCATCAGCGCCACGTCACCTTGTTGATACGCGATACGCACGAGCGATCCGTACAGCTTCGCCAACAGACGCATGCGCTCGACCTGGCGACGATCCGGCTGCGCCGGCGGCCTGAGGTTGACGCGACCCCACGCCACCGCGGTCGTGACTGCCGACATGGCGTCGCCGCGCGGGATCTCCGCCCCCAGTGAAGCCAGTGCCATGCCGACCACGGTGGTCGCTTCCAACAGCGAGTGTGACGCCACGAGCACATCGGCGCGCCGCGCTTGAATCCGTGCCCATGCCAGCGGATCCAGCGCGTGGGCCAACGCTTGCTCATAGTGATCGAAGGCTTGCTGCAAGCGACGCGTGCGGTGAGAGGCTTCCCCCAGCGCTTCCCAGAGCTCGATCGACGGTGTGATCCCCACCCGGACCGCCGCAGCGCGCGCAGTCTCCAAGAGCTCGTACGCATCGGCCGCCGCGTGCGAGCGCAACGCGCGCAAGCCGGCTTCCATGTTGGTCTCGAACATGCGTCGCCCGTGGTGTTCGGTACCTGCCCTTGCGTAGTGATGGGCCAACGCAAAGACATGCTCGTCGCCGTCGCCGCCGCGCTGGTCGAGCGCTTCCGCGTACTGACGGTGGAGCTGCGCGCGCGCCTTGGCATCGATGCCGGAGAGCAGTCCGTCGGCGATTCGCGTGTGCACGAACTTGTAACGACCGTCGGCCGCGCGCTCGACCAAATGGGCGCGTTGCGCTTCGGCGATCGCCAGCAGCACCTCGGAGCTGTCGATCTCGCCGACGCGGGCCAGCAACTCTTCGTCGAAGCGACCACCACCGACCGCGGCGATCCGCAACACCTTGCGTGGCCCGCTGCCAAGCCACTCCAGGCGCCGCTCCACCAAGCGTTGTGCGCCGATCGGAAGGTCCAACAGGTCGGTGCCTTCCAGATCGAGCTGCCAGTGGCCCCAGTGCGGACGCAGGCGTCCGTCATCGACCAGCGCACGCGTGATCTCGCGGGCCAACAGCGGCAAGCCATCGCACAGCTTCACCACCAAGCGCGCCACGTTGGCGTCGACCTTGCGTGAGCCCAGGTAGTTCCGAATCAGCGAAGCGGTCGCATCTTCATCCAAACGTCGCAGCTCGATCCGCGATGCGGTGTGCATCAACCCGGAGACGGCATTGGTCAGCGCCGGACCGCTGTCGGCGTCGTTGCGTCCGGCGAGCAGCAACAACAGCGGCCGTTCGCGCAAACCACGCGCAGTGCGCTCCAAGATCTTGCGGCTGCCGTGATCGAGCCATTGCACGTCATCGACGCGCACCAAGAGCGGACCGGACGTGCTCGCCAAATTGAGCAAGAACGTGGCCATCGCGTCTTCCACGCGTCCCTCGGGCTCTTCCAGCTCGGATGCCGCGGAGAATTCGCCGATCGCAGTCGCCAAGCGCGGCGCAATCACGCGGAGCAACGAGCCCACGTCGGCGGCCGCATGTCGTACGCTCTCGCGCGTCACGCGCCCCTGGCTGCGTTGCGGATCGATCAGACAGGCCAACAGCGAATCGGACAGCTGCCGCATGGCTGCGTACGGCATCGGATCGTCGGCCACGCACCGACAGGAAATCGACAGCGGCACGCGCTCACCAAAATCGGTGATCAAGCGGCTCTTGCCGCTACCGGGAGGTCCCTCCACCAACACCGTTTGGCCGCGTCCAGCGCTCGCCGTGTCCCATGCACCCGTCAGCGCGCGCAGCTCCAGATCGCGCCCGACCAGCTCCAACGGCAAGGGCGGCGCAGGTGCCTCGCCAGTGCGCAAAAGCACGCTCGACGCCAGCTCGTAGCGTGCAGCAAGCTCGTGCAGTCGATCCAAGTCCGCCGAGAGCGCCGCGCCCGACTGGTAACGATCGTCGGGATCCTTCGCCAGCAGGCGCTCGATGATCGCGCCGAACCCGGGCGACACTTGCGGATTGAGCTCGCGCACGGGTCGCGGCACCACCGCGGCGTGCTGACGCAAGAGCTCCGGCACATCGTCGGTGGCGAACGGTGGCTTGCCCGTCATGCATTCGTAGAGCACCGCGCCGAGCGCATACAGATCGGCGCGTCCATCCACCGGCCGCTTCAGGATCCCCGTCTGCTCCGGCGCGGCGTACAGGAATGTTCCGACAGCGGGTGAGCGTTCGGTGGTGCTCGTGTACGCGGCCAAGCCGAAGTCGACCAAGGTCGCGCTGCCGTTGTCGTCGATCAAAATGTTGGCGGGCTTGATGTCGCGGTGCACCAAGCCTTGCGCGTGCATCTCGTGCAGCACGCTCGCCAACGAGCGCGCCATGGCCACCGCGCGCGACTCCAACATCGGCGCGCCGAGCTCCTTCGACAGCGGCAACCCACGCGCCAGCTCCATCGCCACGTACGGCACGCCGTTGACCAAACCGACATCGACGACCGCAGGAAGCGACGGATGTCGGATCAACGCGAGCGTCGCCGCTTCGCGCAGGCGCTGGCGAACCTCGGTCTCGTCTCGCAACGGCTCCAACGGAACCTTGACCGCGTAGTCGCGCCCGTGACGGCGTGCGCGGTAGACGACGCTGTGTGTGCCGCGCCCGAGCTCTTCAAGCAGATCGAGTCCGGGGATGTGCAACTCGTTCAGGCCCATCGAGACCATGCTTGGTGACGCGTGAGAGAGGCGCGCACCGTACCATGCCGAGTGAGGGGCGTGCGCTGTGGTCGAGCCCACCACACGCTTGGATCGACGCGTGGTGTACCCTGCAACGCGAGGACTCGTGCCCGCCCGGCTGACCCCCGACGACACCCACGTACGCGATCTGGAAGTGCTGATTCGATCGCACCACGCGTTGATCCACGTCCAGAGCAGCGAGCCCGAACGGGCAGCCACGTTGGTGCAATGGGTCGCCGACAAGCTGCGCTTGCCGTACGTGAGCTGGGCGCCAGGTCGCGGCTTTTCGCGCGTGGACGTGCCGACGCAGCCGGTGCCTGGCGGAGAGAGCGCGCAAGAATGCCTCAGTCACATCCTCAACGCGCGCGGCGAGACCGTGTACCACCTCCACGGCTTTGCGAGCCTGCTCACCGAGCCAGCCCACGTGCACATGCTGACCCAGATCGCGCACAAGCTCAGCGAACACCGCGGCGCGATCGTGATCACCGACGAAGAGCTCGACCTGCCGCCTGCGCTGCGGCGCTTCGTGACGCGGATGAAGCTGTCGGCGCCGAAGCAGACCGAGTACTACGACTTCGTGCGACGCCTGCTGCGTGACCTGCGATCGCGGATGCCGATCGAAGTGGCGATGTCGAGCGAAGAGGTGTCGCAGCTGCTCGCTCAGCTTCAGGGCCTCACCTTGTTCGAAGTGAAGAAGGTCGTGACGCGCGCGATCGTCGAAGAGCGTCGCTTCGACAAGCAAGTGATCAAGCACGTGGCGCAAGCCAAGAAGGAAATCATTGAGCGCTCCGGCGTGCTCGAGTACTTCGCGACTGACGATCGCTTGAGCGACATCGCCGGCCTCGACCACCTCAAGGCCTGGCTCGCGGAACGCAAGGTGGCGTTCACCCATCCCGATCACGCCAAGAGCTATGGGTTGACTGCGCCGCGTGGGCTCTTGCTGCTCGGCGTGCAGGGTTGCGGCAAGAGCCTGTGCGCGAAGGCGATCGCGCACGAGTGGCAGTTGCCATTGATCCGGCTCGATCCGTCGACGCTCTACCAAAAGTACTTCGGAGAAACCGAAAAGAACCTGAAGCGCGCGATCGACACCGCTGAGTCGATGGCGCCGATCGTGTTGTGGATCGACGAGATGGAGAAGGCGTTCGGTCACGGCGACGACAACGACAGCGGCACGGGACAGCGCGTGTTCGGTACGTTCCTGTCGTGGATGCAGGAGAAGCAGGACGGCGTGTTTGTGATCGCCACGTCGAACGACATTGAGCGCTTGCCGCCCGAGCTGGTGCGCAAGGGACGCTTCGACGAGATCTTCTTTGTCGACTTACCAAGCACCGAGACCCGCGCCGCGATCTTCTCCGTGCACCTGGCGCGCCGCGGTCGTGATCCCAAGGATTTCGATCTCGGCCTGCTCGCCGAGCGCACCCACGGCTTCAGCGGATCAGAGATCGAACAAGTCGTGATCGCGAGCCTCTACACCTGCTTCGCCACGCACAAGAAGCTGACCACGGACGCCCTCCTCAACAGCATCGACCGCACCATCCCGCTCTCCGTCACCGCCGCCGAAAAGATCCACGCCCTACGCACCTGGGCCCAATCCCGTACCGTCCTCGCCGGCTAGCTACTTCGCTTCCAGTGTCTCCAACAGGGCTTCGACGGCTTGTTTGTTGAAGGGTTTGGGCAGGTGGCGGATGCCGTCGCGTTTGAGGAAGTCTGCGACTTCTTTGATCGTGGCGCCGCCGGTCATGAAGAAGAGGCGGGGCAAGAGCTCGGGCATCGTGTTCGCGACCGCGTTGTAGACATCCACGCCCGACATGCCGGGCATCATCACGTCGCAAAGGATCGCGTCGATGTTCTTGTCGCGCGCGATGATATCCAACGCCTGACCGCCGCTCTCGGCGACGAGCACGTCGATGCCCGACAACATCCGCGCGATGCTCCGCGCCACGCGTGGCTCGTCGTCGACCACCAACACTCGCTTGCGCTGGGCGTTGCGCGCTGCGGCGGCGGGTGGATGGGAAGGGCGCGATGGCGTTCCGGCGCGCAACGCGTTGGTGATGCGCTGCGTTTGGCCGGCAGCTTCCGGAAACGCGTCCTCCACCAAGGTCGGCAACGTCACGCGCGCGATCGTCCCGACACCGACGGTGCTCTCGAACGACAACGTGCCCCCGAGAGAAGTCACGATGCCATTGGCCACGAACAAACCCAGACCCGTGCCTCCCCGATCGATGCGCGTTGAGAAGTACGGCTCGCTCAGGCGTCGCAAAGATTCGGCGGGGATGCCGACACCGTTGTCCTCAACCTCGATCTCCACGCTGTCGGCGCCGTTCATGTGCGCGCGGATGACGATGCGTGGATCCCTTCGTTCCGCCTCCTGAACCGCTTGCGCTGCGTTGATCAGCAGGTTCACCAACACCTGACTCAGGCGCACCGCGTCGGCGTACACCGGGTCGACGTCTTCGATCGCCTCGTCGACATGGGTGATGTGGCGCAGCTGATGCGATGCCACTTTCATCGCCGCCTTGATCGCGCTCGGGATCTCCACGCGTTCACGACGTTCGGTGGCGGGCATGGCGTAGGCGCGAAGATCCGTCACCACGCGCGCGATCCGATCGGCACCGCTCAGCGCCTCATCGATGATGGTCGCGGTCTCGGTGGTGGCGCCGCTCGAGGGTCGCAACGTCTCGCGCAGCGCTTCCAGGTTCGCGCGCACGCTGGTCAGTGGGTTGTTGATCTCATGACCGACCCCGGCGGCGAGCTGACCCAGCGAGCTCAAGCGTTCGGCATGGGCGAGGGCATCGCGGGCCTCGTCGCGCTCACGGGTACGACTGTCGACCTGACGCACCAGCTCCTGGCTCATCTCTTCCAATGCACGCGCATCGCGGATCACGCGTCCGACGCTCTCGATCAACACCGTGAGCACGATCGCCAAGAACCCCACGTCGGCCATGTACAAGAAGTCGAGACGGCCGGTGCTCACCAGCACCTCGATCACACCTGACGCGAAGAACACACTGAAGCCCGCCACACGCACGCGTGCCCACGGCCTGCGCTCGAACGCGGCGCGCACGAAGGACAGAAATGGCAGCACCAGCATCAACAACAGCCACGCGGTGACGGCCTCGGCGAACGGCGTGATCACCCATTGCCGGTAGGTCACGCCGAACGTCGGCACTTCGATCGTGCGCAGCTCGTCGGTGGTGCCGAGCCCGGGCAAGAGCGTCGCGGTTGTGATGCCGAGCGAGAACAGGATGAACACGCGCAGCGAAGGGCTCAGACCCCGCCACGGTCGATCGGGCACACCGAAGGTCGTGATCAGCCATGCCGAGCAATGCACCGCCGCGACCGGAAAGTTGAGCATGCCGACCGTGCGCAACCAGCTCGGGTCGATGGTGGGAATCGAGAACAGGGTGTTGATCGTGCTGTAGATCGCGGCGTTGAACGCCATCACGCAGAACACACGCGCGCGTTGCCAGCCCGGCGCCCCTGCGATCGCCAGGAACACGACCCCCGTGCTCACCTGAAAGAGCGCCGCCGAAATCGATATCAACGTCGCAAGATTCATCATCGCCGACCAACCCGCGCGCCGATGCTACAGGCGACCCCGCGACGTGGCGACTAACAGAACGCAAGCGTGACGCGCAAATAGAGAGCCTCCTCTCGCACCAGCAGAAGGTGTCATGAAGCGCGCTGACGTCTGCTACCTTCACGCCTTCGCCACGGAGGACTGAAGAAACATGCAGATTGTCGAAGGTCATCGGACGCGGTTGGCAGCTTTGGCGCTGGTCGTGCTCATTGCACTTGGCACGGGCGCGTGTGGCGATGATGGTGGGAACAGCGGCCCTCCAGCGGTGGCTTTGCCGCCAGGCATTCCCGCCCTGGACGCCACCGGGAATTGCTGCCAGCTCGGTGAGATCTGCAGCACGTGCATCTGCGACACGGGCAGCTCGACGGTCGCAGCCTCCGGCGATGAGTACGCGTGCGGGCAGGTCTTGGGCGACAGCCAGGGTTGCGGCAACTTCGGACGCGCTCAAGCGGTTCGCGATTGCAACGCGGAGATCACGCAACCCGGCAT
>JACZCZ010027532.1_pt1 | contig 20885 bp, 18 predicted proteins | sample 8641811 | NCBI WGS metagenome assembly JACZCZ01 (sample SAMN15324610, study PRJNA640507) | soil metagenome | isolation source: intercropping peanut in the first line | place: China: Luxin town, Laibin City, Guangxi Province | collected 2019-07-25 | depth 10cm m | reverse complement strand
TTGCTGCACGACGTCGGCAAGATCGGCGTCTCGGACGCGATCCTGCGCAAGCCCGGCAAGCTTACCGAAGGTGAATGGGTAGAGATGCGCAAGCATCCCGGCTTCGGTCGCGAAATGGTGGGAGGCATCGGTCAGCTCACCGGCGCGAGCGAAGTGGTGTTCGGTCACCACGAGCGTTGGGACGGCGCTGGTTACCCGCGTGGGCTCAAGGGCGAGCAGATCCCAGTCGGCGCACGCATCTTCGCCATCGTCGACACCTACGACGCGATGACCAGCGATCGCTGTTACCGCAAGGGTCTGCCGCACCAGGTGGCGATCGAAGAAATCCGCAGCCTGGCCGGCAAACAGTACGACCCCGGCATCGTCGAAGCTTTCCTGAAGCTCGACGAGCACGAGTGGCGCGCCGTCCGCACGAAGTTCGAGGACCCGACGATCGAAGTTCAAGCTGCGTAACAGCTGGCCAACAGTTGCGCGCAACCGCCCCACGCGCTCACAGTGCGCGAATGGATCGACGCGCCAACAAGGACGACTGTAAGCCCGACGCCGGCACGCTCATGCCGGTCATCGATCGCAATCGGTGCGAAGCCAAAGGCGACTGCATCGAGGTCTGCCCGTACGACGTATTCGAGATCGGAAAGCTCAACGATGCCGACAAGCGCGGCCTGTCACTGCTCGGACGCATCAAGGCGTTCGCGCACGGAGGCAAGCAAGCCTTCGTCGTGCGCGCCGACCAGTGCCACAGCTGCGGCGCCTGCGTGACCGCGTGCCCAGAACACGCGATCACACTGCGCTCTACCGCGCGCTGACCGATCGCTCCGGAACGACCGATCAGGCACGCGTTCCTCAGGACCGCTCAGCGACAGCCGGCCGGAATGAAAAGAAATGCGGCTTGGCAGGTCTGGTTCCCTGTGCACGCCGCACCGTTGTAGCATTCACAGACGCCGGCATCGCAGGCGTTTCCGCGCGTCCCGCACGCGTTGCCACAGGTGCCGCAGTGGTTCGTGCTGGTGTTGGTGTTCACGCACGCGCCACCGCAGCACGACTGACCCATCATGCAGACGTTGCCGCACGCACCGCAGTTGTTCTCGTCCTCTTGGACCGAGATGCACTGACGGTTGGGCGCCTGCTCGGTGCCGAGATTGCAGAAGCGCTCGCCGTTCACCGGACAGGTGCACGTGCTGTTGGCACAGGTGCTGCCTTGCGGACACTCGATGCCGCAGCCGCCACAGTTGGCCTCGTCGTCGGTGACCGAAAGGCACTCGTACTCGGGTGCTTGCGTGGTGCCGGTGTTGCAGAAGCGCTGGTTGCTCATCGGGCACATGCAGACGCCCGCGTTGCAGGTGCCGGGGCAGTTGATGCCGCAGCCGCCACAGTTTGCTTCGTCGTTCGGCAGGTCGACACAGCCGATGCCATCGCAGTAGGTGCGCTGGTTGTTGTTGCAGACGCACTCGGTGCCCTGACAGAACGACGCGCCAACGCACTGCCGGCCGCAATCGCCGCAGTTGAAGTCATCGTTGGTGACCGGCACGCAAGCGTACTCATCGCCGTCCAAACAGAACTTGTCGCCAGCGCTGTCGCACTCGCATTCGCCGTCGACGCACTCATCGCCAACGAGGCATTCGACGCCGCACGCGCCGCAGTTGTCTTCGTCAGTCTGCAGGTCGACGCAGTCGTTGCCGCACAACGTCTCGTCGGTGTCGGGGCACAGACACTCGCCGCTCTGGCACGTGGTCGGCGACGTGCACACGGTGCCGCATTCGCCGCAGTACCGCTGCGCGCCGGGCTGAGCGCTGCCGTTGTTGAGGTTGTGGCAGGTGTTACCGCAAGCGATCTGGTTGGTGTTGATGCAGCGGCACGCATAGTTGCCGTCGCCGCCGTTGTCGGTGCAGTCGCCGGGGCCGGACTCGGGGCACAGGTTGCCGCACTCGCCGCAATTCTCGCGGTCGGTGGTCACGTCGACGCACTTGTCGCCGCAGACCTCTTGGCCCATCGGACAGCTGCACGTGGAGTTGGTGCAGGTCGCGCCTTCAGGGCACGCATTGCCACAGAGTCCGCAGTTGTTGGCGTCGGTGGCGAGCGCGAAACAGCCGTCGTCGCACTGCACCTTGCCGGACTCGCACGCGCACGAGCCGTTCTGGCACGCCTCGCCGACATCGCAGACGTTGCCGCACGCGCCGCAGTTGTTGACGTCCGTGAGGAAGTTGACGCACGAAGCGCCGCAACAGACTTGGCCGGTCAAGCACGAGACGCCGCCGCACGTGCACGATCCGTTCACGCAGTTTGAATCACCCAGGCACGACGGACCGGTGCCGCATGCGCACATCATCGTGCTGCCGCAGGTCTCGCCTGCCGGGCAGCCATTCGGACCGAGGCCGGTGCCACCCGCATCTTCGTCGCCCGCATCCGCGCCGGGCGTTGGCGCTTCACCGCACTGGTTCGCGGTGCAGACGCCGCCCATACACTGTTGATCGACGGTGCACATGGTCGTGCACGAGCCGCAGGTCGTGCGATCGCTGGTGGTGTCGCGACACACGCCAGCGCAACACATCTGGCCGGGGATCGTGCATGGAGAGAGGTCGGTGCATTGCGCGGCGCACGTCATGTTGTTCACGCACACGGTGCCGAGCGGACACGCTGGCGTCGTACCGCACGCGGTGGAGCCTCCCGTGCCACCAGTGCCGGAGATCCCGCCGGTGCCTGCCGTGCCCGCCGTTCCACCGGTGCCGGCGGGACCGTAGAAGCCGCTGGAGCCGCCGACGCCGCCAGCGCCGCTGCCGCTACCACCGCCATCATCGCCACAGCCGATGGCCAGGATCGAAAGACACACGAACACACCGATCGCCAAACAAGACTTCATTGCCTCTGCTCCTCGCGGCGCGAACACCCAGAAACGCGCGTCACTAAATTCGCTCACCCGACCTGAATCCGCTGCCGGATCCACCCACGTTGGGCATACCACACCTGCCTGCAGGCGAGCACGTTGGCACCCTGTCCTCTGTGCTGAGCCGAGCCAGCGCTCGACAGCAACCCTTGCAGCTCACGAAGCACGCCGCAGACGGCGAAAGGCCGAACGATTAGGGCGCTGCGCGACAGCCCGCGGGATCCGCCGCGTTGGCTTCGACCAGGTGTAGCTCGATGCGCTCGTTCTGTTTGCGCCCGGCGCTGCGGTCGTTCGGCGCGACGGGTCGCGTGTATCCGCAGCCGAATGCGCTCACGCGCTCCGCATCCACCCCCCATTCCACCAACAGGTCGCGGATGCTGCCGGCGCGCGCTTGCGTGGTCGTGTAGCTCGCAGACGATGACGCTTCGTTGTGCGTGTGCGATTCGATCCGCAGGCGCATGTCGGTGTTGGCTTTGAGGATCGCCATCACTTCTTCGAGCGTGCTGAAGCTACGACCGAGCACGGCAGAGCCGCCACGGCTGAACTTGATCTCGTCGAGCACTTCGATCACGTGTGCGTCGAGATCCAGGCGCACGCCCTTCGGACATCCGTTCTGGGTCTCTTCACCGGGGGCGCGCGGACATTGGTCGTCATCGTCGCGCATGCCATCGCCATCGCTGTCGACCCACTGTCGTCGTGGCGCTACGCGCGGTGTCGCGGCAGGCTCGTCCTGGGCGGTCGGCTGCACGGAGTCGGTGCCGAGCGGACGGGTGGCGTCGCCCGCGACTGCAACGTCTTCCACGTCCTCCGCGGGTTGCTCGGGCAGCGCGATGCCTTCGCGCTCGGGCATGGTGATCGCCGCAGAAAATACGACACGCGCATCGGGTGCGCCGTAACCGCGCATGACGCCTGCGCCGCCTGCCAGACCGAAGGTCAATCCACCTTGCCGCAAGCGCAGCCCGAGCAAGGCGCTGATCGGCGTGGTTGCGGTGCGGCCGAAGTCATCGCGCGCGGATTTTCCGAAGACCTCGAGATGCGCGAACAGCTGTTCATGCAAGAGCGGCTGCATCAACGACAGCTCGAACAACAGCTCGTCGCGGACGTGAATGCCTCCGATCTTCGTGTCGGGGCGAAAGCGAAGACCAGCCGACAGGTTGATGCGCAGGGTCGCAATCGAAGTCTCGACCATGCCCCGGATCACGCCGCTCGCGCGTGACTCACCACCGAAGCGTTGCTCCTCGTTTGCGGCGCGTGCGGTTGGAAGCGTCAGTTGTGCGTCGAGGGCGATCAGCGGACCGGTCTCACCCTGCGGTGCGAACAGCTGGAACCGCCCACCGAAATACAGATCGCTCAGGCCCGTACCGCTGGCTCGCGGCAAGCCCATCAGCGTGTCGCCCTTCATCAACAGATCGATCGGCAGTCCCGCGTAGATCAACCACGCCTGAGACAGCCCGAGCGACAGCGCCACGTTCGCCGTGAGCTGATCGCGCACCACGGACGTCCGCTCGCTGCCGGCTTGGCCCGCCACGTCCTCGAACACCAGCGGGTCGTTGGCGTAGTCGACGTGAAGGCGCGTCGAGAACCGAAGGTGCCCGGGCACCACCGGACGCATCACGGCAAACCCGTCCTCGGGTGTCGGCGCACCTTGGTATTGGTTGAGCAGCAGGCTCTGCGCGCTCGCCACCTGCGCCGCGGAGGCGATCGACAACAACACCGCGACACGGAGGAAGCGAAGGACCATGGGTAAGGTCGGCAAGGGAGGCGCGAGTATAGCCCAACGGCACGTCCCGCCGCCTCTTTGAGGGCACCACGCCCCGATGCGACCCGCTTACGGATTCATGCGGCGGTGCCCAAGCGTGATCACGCGTTGAGTCAACGTGGGGAACAGGCGCTTGAAGCCGTCGGCGACGCGCGTCTCGGGTGTGATGAGCACACGCATTTGGTTTCGCTGTACGGCTTTGATGATCTGGGCGGCGCACTTGTCGGGTGACATGGCCCGTTCGCGGAACTGCTGAATGACTTTGTCCTGGAACGCCGCAGAGACGCCGGCATAGCGGGCTGCTGCCACGATGTTGGTGTTGATGCCGCCGGGATGCACCGAAGTCACACCGACATTGCTGCCCTGCAGCTCGCACCACAGCGATTCACTGAACCCGCGCACGGCGAACTTGCTCGCGCAGTACGAGGTCTGGGTCGGGATGCCCACGAGACCGAACACGCTGGAGATGTTCACCAGGTGCCCTTCCGGCTCGCGCTTCAGGTGCGGCAGGAAGAACTTGCAGCCGTACACGACGCCCCACAGGTTGATGCCGATCAACCACTCGAAGTCCTCCAGCGACTGATCCTCGAACGGTGCGGCCACCGCCACGCCCGCGTTGTTGATCACCAGGTGGACGTGACCGTGCTCCGCGATCACCTCATCGGCGAACGCCTGCATTCTGGCGCGGTCCGCCACGTCCACGCGGTGCACCGACACCTTGCGGCCGCTGGCACCGGCGAGCGCGGCGGTCTCGCGCAGCCCCACCTCGTTCACGTCGGCCAAAGCCAGATGACAACCCTTGTTGGCCAACGCGATCGAAAGCGATCGCCCGATGCCACTGGCCGCGCCCGTCACCACCGCCACCCGATCTTGGAAGGTCTTCATGGCGGGCACGATGGCACACAAACCGTCAGCTTGGACGGGTCTTTGGTTGTACGGTCTTTGCTCAGTGCGGCCATGTGGATAAGCTCGCGCCCATGCATTGGGGACTGCGACTTTCGTTGGGCGCGCTGGTCGGCGCGCTCTCCGCGTGTGCCGGCGAGCTGGAGGATCCTCAGCGGTTCGCACTGGGGATACCCTGCGAAGATCCCACGGCGTTTGTCCGCGATACCTGCGGGCTGGCCGGTTGCCACGTCGCGGGCAACCTCTTGGGCACGGTCGACTTGGTGAGCCCCGGCGTCGCCGAGCGCTTGATCGACCAGGACGCGCTGATGTGCGAGGGCGAGCTGTTGGTGGACTCCACCGACCCCGCGCGCAGCTTCATGCTCGACAAAATGAACGCGATGCCACGTTGCGGCGCGCAGATGCCGTTCTTGCTCCCGCCGCTCGGAGCCCGCGATCGCGCGTGCGTGACCGCCTTCGTCGAGCAGGTCCTCGCCGATCACATCGGCTCTGACGCAAGCACGATGGACGCTGCCGTCGACGGCAACCTGTAGCGCGCCCGACCCGTAGGCCTATGCGTCTTCTGCGGGCTCGCTCGCAGCCAACGCCTTGAGCTCCAAGCCTTCGATCTCGAGCAGTGACGCGCCTGCGATCGCCTGCAAATCGCCGTAGATGCCTACGGTTGCGCCCATCACGCGCTGGATCTGTTGCTCGCGCTTGGCCCACTGCTTGAGCATCACGCGGCGCTCGTTCTCCAAGTCGTCACGCATGTTGGTGAAGGCCTCGACGATCGCCGTCACGCGCTGCCGATACTGCGGACCGGTCATGTACTGATACAGGATCGCCATCTTGTCCTGCTGACCCGCGGCGGCACGACGGGCGAGAAACGCCTCGCTCAGACCGAGGCGCAGCGCGGCCGCCAACGGCAACGCCAGCGCGGGTGTCGTCACCCACACCCCATCGATCTCAGCGAACGTCTCCACGCCTTGCGGCATCGCTTGGGTGACGATCACCGCCAGGTCGCATTTGGCTGCGCGCTGATCTTGCTTGAGCTTGTCGATCCACGGCGGCGACCAGTTCTTGGTTCGCTTCGACTCCCACAGAATCGACCCGCACACGTCACCCTGGGCGCTCAACACGCGTTGGACTGCGTCGCCGCCGTATTGGCCCTTCGCCACTGGCTCGACCGTGTCGCGCACGAATGCTTCGCGCAGACGGCGTTCGAGATCGAGCTCCTGCACCTCGCCCTGCATCTGTTGCGAGCCTTGCTCGGCTTTGCGAATTGCCTCGTGCAGCTTGGCCTGCAGATCTGCGATCGTCTTTTCCTTCTCCGCCAAACGAAGCCGCTGTTGCTCTTCCGCCTCACGCTTCGCCTTCACGCGCTCCGGCTCGATCGCCGCAGCGAGCCGCTTCTCCAGCTCGAGCTCCGCGTCTTTCAGCTTGTCGTCCAGGGCACGCTGCTTCTTGCGGAAGTCGAGCTCCGCCTTGCGCGCCTCGGCCAGCTTTTCGTCGTTGGTCTTGAGCATCTCGGTCAGCTCATTCAGGCGCTCGTCACGCTCCGCCACCGCCGCATCGAGCTTCTGCTTGGCCTTGAACGCCTCTGCCTTCGCGGTCGCGTCCCAGCGCGCCTGCAGCTCGGCTTCCTTCTCTTCCAGCTCAAGCTCGTACCTGCGCCGCGTCTCTTCGACCAAAGGCGCGGTCAAAGTCTCGTTCAGGCGGAAGCTGCTCTTGCAGTGCGGACACTCGATCTTCGCGTCGCCGATCGTCGGCGTGCGCGGAATGAGCTCGAGCTGTTTGTCGGAACGCGCTGCCACCATGGTTGTGCCTCGTGCCCGCAAGGTCGCGGTGGTGCACATTGACAACCTATTCCGAAGTTGTCATCGGCGAGTCCATCACACCATGCAGGTCCTGGGACGCATCCTGTTTCGAAGCTTGTTGTTGATCCTGCTCGCCGTCGTGTTGCTGATCGCTGCGGTCCTGATCGACGGCTGGGACGCGCTCGGCAAGGCGCCGGAAGGCAAGCGCCTGGCGCGGATCCACGCCTCGTCGCAGTGGAAGGGCGATCACTTCGAGAATCCGCAGCCGCTCTCGAACGACCTGTGGGGGTCGTTGTTCGGCATGCTCCACGCAAGTGAGCACGTCAGCCCGCACGGCCCCGTGCCCACGGTCGAGATTGATCCGAAGGCGCTCGCCCGTCCGGCAGAGAGCGGCTTGCGCATCACCTGGCTCGGTCACGCCACGACCCTTGTCGAGATCGAAGGCAAGCGTGTGCTGACCGATCCGGTCTGGAGCGAGCGCGCTTCGCCGGTGTCGTGGCTGGGGCCGCAGCGCTACTACACGCCGCGGATCGCGATCACGGATCTGCCGCCGATCGATGCTGTCGTGATCTCGCACGATCACTACGACCATCTCGATCGCGCGACGATCATCGCGCTCGCTGCACGCCAGGCCACCTTCGTCGTACCGCTGGGCATTGGCGCGCACTTGAGCGCTTGGGGCGTGCCGGAGTCGCGCTTGATCGAGCTCGACTGGTGGCAACGCACGCAAGTCAACGGGATCGAGATCGTGTGCACGCCAGCACGCCACGCCTCAGGTCGCGCGCTCTGGGACAAGGACCGCACGCTGTGGGCGAGCTACGCCGTGATCGGCGCGCGCAAACGCGTGTACTTCAGCGGTGACACCGGCTTGTTTTCAGGCATGACAGAGATCGGTGAGCGCCTCGGTCCCTTCGACGTGACGCTGATCGAAGTCGGCCAGTACCACAGCGCGTGGCCCGACTGGCACATCGGCCCCGAGCAAGCGGTCACCGCCCACGCGATGTTGCGCGGACGCGTGCTGCTGCCGATTCACTGGGGCCTGTTCAGCCTCGCCTACCACGGCTGGACCGAGCCCGCCGAGCGCGTGCTCAGCGCCGCCAACGCGCATCACGTGAAGGTGTTGATGCCCAAGCCAGGCCAAAGCGTGGAGCCGACGCGCGCACCGACACCACAACGCTGGTGGCCCAACCTGCCGTGGCAAACCGCAAACCAACACCCGATCGTATCGAGTCAGGTGTCGCGCTGACCGGCGCTAGGCGCTCAGGGTTGTGATCGCAGCGCGCAGCTCAGTGACGGTTTGGAAGCGCGCGGCGGGTTCCTTCTCGAGCGCTCGGAGCACGACGGACTGCCAGGTTTGATCGATCTCGGCGCGATGGCTGCTGAGCGGCGGCGGCGCGTCGTAGCAGTGGGCGAACCCAACGGCGATCGCGGAGTCGCGCGTGAACGGCGGTACTCCGGTGAGCGCGTGATAGAGGATGCAGCCCATCGCGTAGATGTCGGTGCGCGCGTCGGCGCCCTTCCCCATCACTTGCTCCGGCGCCATGTAGCCAGGCGTGCCCATCACCGCACCGGTCGAGGTGAGACCGCTGTGCGCCTCCACCCGCGCGAGGCCGAAGTCGATCACACGCACCTGTCCTTTGGCGTCGATCAGCACGTTGTCCGGTTTCAGATCTCGATGGGTCACACCTGATTCATGGGCGGCCTGCAGGCCTGCGCACAACTCCAGCGCGATCCGTTTCACCTCGGACAACGGCAACGCACCTTGGGCGTGGATCCGCTGCGCCAGCGACTGCCCGTCCACGTACTCCATCGAGATGAACGACATGGTGCCGTCCTGTCCGATGTCGTGGATGCGCACCACGTTCGGGTGCGTGATGCGCCGCGCGGCCTGGGCTTCACGTCGAAAGCGGTCGACCGTGTCTGCGCTCATCAACGTCGATGCAATCGTCTTGAGCGCGACCTTCTCGTCGAGCGCCGTATCGTGCGCCACGTAGACCACGCCCATGCCGCCGGCACCCAGCACGCGCTCGATCACGAAGCGATCCGCCACGCGTTGTCCCAACGACAGCACACCAGCGTGTCCAGGCGTTGGCGTGAGCAGCGAAGCACGCGGCGCATGCTCCGTGGGTGCGCCGCTCAACGGAGTCGGCGGGACGTCGCTCAAGCGCGTCGGTGCGGAGGCGAATCGATCTTCCTCGCTCGGTTCCTCAGCGCGCGATCGTGCACGACGCGACGACTTGGGTCGCGATGCGCGCGGCTCCGCGTCAACCGGTCCCGCCGACAGCGCACCGAACGCATGCAGCGACAACGCGATCGCCCACGGACCAGTCACCCACAGGCACCACAGCACAGACGGCGTGAACACCAGGTTGATCGTGACCACGAACGCGTTGCACAGCACGAAGACCAGCGCGTGCCAGCGCAGCGCGGTGCGCACCCACGGACGACTCACTGGCCAGCGGGCGGTGTGGCGGCAGCCTTCGCGGGTGCTTTCGTCGGTGCTTTGGTCGGCGCGGCGGTTCCGGGCGAAATGATGCGCAACAGCTCCACGTCGAAGACCAACATGCCGGCCGGCGCACCCGGGCGACCTTGGTACGCGAGCGCTTCAGGAATCCACAGGCGACGCGTCTCGCCTTCCACCATCAGCGCCACACCTTCGGTCCAACCGGCGATCACACGGTTGAGCGGGAACTGCGCCGGCTGACCGCGCGCGACCGAGCTGTCGAACATCTTTCCGTCGGTCGTCCAGCCCGAGTAGTGCACCTCCACCATCGCGTCGCTGGCGGGCTTCACTTTGCCGGTGCCCTTCTTAATCACCTTGCTCGCCAGCCCACTCGCGGTCTTCTTCGCATCGGCAGGCGGTGCAGCAACGTCCGCTGGCGCCGCAATCACCACCGGCTCCGGCTTCTTCTCGATGCTCAGGAGCTCCACGTCGAACACCAGCATGCCGGCCGGCGCGCCGGGACGACCTTGGTACGCGAGCGCCTCCGGGATCCACAGCCGGCGCTTCTCACCGACGACCATCAGCGCCACGCCTTCAGTCCAGCCCGCGATCACGCGGTTGAGCGGAAACTTCGTCGGCTGGCCGCGCTTCACCGAGCTGTCGAACATGTGCCCGTCGGTGGTCCAGCCGGTGTAGTGCACTTCGACCACGTCCTCCGGCTTCGGGCGCTCGGTGCCGGTCCCCGGTTGCAGCACGCGCGAGCCCAAACCCGAGACCGTGCGTTGCACATCGTTGGGAATCGACGAGACATCCGGCGGCGCGGGGATGTCGCCGGGCGCAGGCGGTGGATTGGGGCGACGCGGCGGCATGTTGTCGCTGCCCTCTTCCGCAGCTGGCGGATCTTCATGGGCGACCGGTGCCGCTTTGCATCCAACGACGAGCGCCAAACAGACCGAAACCAAACCAAAGAGAGTTGCACGCATGGCGGGCGGTTTAGTCCAAAAATCCCGGCCTTGTCGAGATCGCGGCCGGCCGACTCGCGCAGCGTCTTCAGCGCGGGGTGACTTTGCGGATCAACCCCTCTTGCGTCATCGAAGCGACCAACACGCCGGCCTGTGTGAACAAGCGCCCGGTGCAGTAGCCACGGCCTCCAGCGGCGCGTGTGCTGCGCTGGTCGTAGAGCAGCCATTGGTCCATGCGAAAGGCAGCGTGGAACCAGACCGCGTGATCAAGGCTCGCGGCAAACAGGTCGGGGCTGAAGAACGTGCGCGCATGCGGGCGTAACGCCGAGCCAAGCAGGGACATGTCCGACGCGTAGGCGGCGACGCACGCGTGAATCAGCGGATCATCGGGCAACGTATCGACCGCGCGCACCCACACGCGCTGCGTCGCGCTCTGCACCTCGGGCGCGATCATGTTCATCGGTTCGGTGGTGCGCAGATCGACCGGTCGTGGACGCGTCATCCACGCTTGAATGAACGGGTGCAGCTTGCCCTTGTTCTCTTCGATGTACTGCTCGCGCGTCTGACATTGCTCGGGCGGCGGCACGCTCGGCATCTCGTCTTGGTGCTCGAAGGCTTCGGTTTCGTTCCGATGGAACGACGCCGACATGCTGAAGATCGCCTCGCCCTTCTGCACGCCGATCACGTTGCGTGTCACGAACGACTTGCCGTCACGAATGCGCTCGACCTTGTAAAGAATCGGCAACGCCGGATTGCCAGGGCGCAGGAAGTAACCGTGCAACGAGTGCGGGGCCAACGCGCTGTCGACCGTGCGTCCCACCGCCATCAACGCCTGTGCTGCCACCTGGCCACCGAACACCGCGCGGCGTGGCTCATCGCGATTGGCGCCGCGAAAGATGTTGTTGTCGATCGGCTCCAAATCCAGGAGCGAGAGCAGGTCCGCCAGCACTTCATTCATGGCGCGGGCTTTGTACCACCCGCATGGTGACAGCGCGAACGCCGGCACACAGCCGAGCACATGCACCGCCCAACCTGCATTGCCGCGCTTGGGCGCATCCGATCCCGCGCGATATTCTGCGCGCCGCGCGACGCGTGGATGGACGCATCGCCGCATGGGGAGGAACGAACGAATGATTCAGCGCGCTTGGCTTCTCGGGTTGATGTGCACGTCTTTCGCGATCACAGGCTGCGGCGACGACGATGGTGGCGGTGGCCCAGCCATCGAGGAGATCCCTGCGTTGTACGCGGATGCGATCTGCGACGCCTACATGCGTTGCCTTGGACCAGGCACGCCGAAGTACCTGACGCCCGAGACATGCCTCGACATCAACCTGGCGAACATCGAGGACAGCGATTTCCAGTTTCTGCAGGACGCGGTCGACGCAGGTCGCGTCCAGTACCGAAGCGATCGCGTGAACGCGTGCATCGCCGCGCTGGGAACCATCGCCTGCGACGAGCTGGGCAGTCACCCACCCGAGGCATGTCGCGACGCGCTCGCTGGCACCATCGACGAAGGTGAAGACTGCGCGCTCGACGAAGAGTGCAGTGGGAACGCTTTCTGCGACACCACGGGCATGGCGTGTCCGGGCACCTGCACCGCCTTGGGCGCGGCGGGTAGCGATTGCGAAGAGAACGAGCAATGCGACACCGGCCTTGTTTGCGCGTGCACCGGAAGTCCGGTCTGCAACGGTACGTGCACCACGCAAGTCGGCGTAGGCGACACCTGTGGCGGAAGCGCGGCCGACTGCGCGCTCGGCTTGTTCTGCGCCGGTGAGAACGCGGACATGAACATCAGCGGCGAGTGCAAGACCATCGACGAAGTCTTCGTCGGCGCGGTGGGCGACGAGTGCTCCCTGGACGACGGCCTGCTTTGCGAGGACGGAGTCAGCTGCGCCGCAACGGTCACCGGATCCGGCGCCACGCTGATGGTGGCGTGGGAATGCGAAGCGGAAGTTGCGGAAGACGCCGACTGCAAGCTCGCGATCCCCGATCAGTGTCCGGTCGGTCAGTTCTGTGACGTGAATCCTGGCGGTCTCGCGCCGCGCTTTGTCGGAACGTGCAAAGACCTCCCGCGCGCTGGCCAAGACTGTAGCGATTGGCAGAACCTGTGCGCTGCCGGTTCCGTGTGCGACGTGGCGGGTTTGTGCCAACCAGTCAATCGCATTGGCGGCGTGTGCAACGCCAACAACCAGTGCGCGAGCGACCACTGCGTCGGCGGCGAATGCGCTGCTCCGACGCTGTGCGATCTGGAAGGTTAGGCCTCATCTGCGACGTGGTGATCGACGCGCGGTGCCTGACGGTGCCGCGCGTCCTTTCTTTGGTGCGCAATCAGTCGCGCTCAGTAGTCGAGCTCGGTGAGGATCTTGGACGACTTGGTCTTGGTCGGGCGCCGGCTCGGCGGGCGGCGCGTCGCGGCCGTGCCGGTGTTGGTCCTGGTATTGGGCGGCTGCGCGATGCCGGCGTCTGCGCTGGCTTGCTCGGGGGGCGCAGCGACGACAGGTGTCGGCTCAACCACCGGAGCTTCGATCGCCGCAGGGTCTTCCACGTTGGATGCGGCGGGCGCCGGGCCTTCGGGCTTCGACTCCTCTTGGCTTGGAAGTGGAGTCGCAACAACGTGTGGCGTCTCGTCGCCAGACAACGCGAACACCAGCGCCAACGCAGCCAACACCACCGCCGCGGCCAACGCCCAATACACGCGACGCGTGCCGGTCTTGATCACCACGTCGACCGAAGTGCCATCGAGCGTTTGTGACGACACCGGCGCAGGCCCGTTGAACGTGTCGACCGAGCGCGACGCCAGCGGAGGCACGCCCATCATCGATTGGAACGGCTCGTTCATCGACGACCCGAGCGACGGTGTCCCGATCGTGGGCAACGATTCTGCCAAGCTGGCCGGTGACGGTGTCGGCCGCTCAGAGAGCATCGCAGCGCCCCCATTGCCGATCGCTTCCAGCAGCGCCACGCGCATCGCTTCCGCCGTTTGATAACGCGCGTCACGATCACGCGCGATCGCCTTCATCACCACGTCACACAGCGCGCGCGGCAAGCTCGGACACAGCTCGTGCAGGGGCCGTGGTGCGCGACTGATGATCTGCACCATCAAGTCGCCCACGTGCTCGGCGTCGAACGGAAGCTGTCCGGCGAGCGCCTCGTAAAGCAGCACGCCCATGCTGTAGATGTCGGTGCGTCGGTCGATGTCACGCAGGCCACGCGCTTGCTCCGGAGACATGTACGCCGGAGTTCCCAACAGGACGCCCTGCTGCGTCGTCACCGCCGAGCGCTTGCCTTGACTCTGATCGGTTTGGCGCGAGATGCCGAAGTCGAGCAGCTTCGGGTACACGCCGCTGGCATCGCGCACGAGGAAAATGTTGTCTGGCTTCAGATCGCGATGAACGATGCCCGCGGTGTGCACCGCCACCAGACCGCGTAGCGCCATCACGATGATGTGGACGATCTCTTCGGTGGGAAACGCGCCGCGGACGTACGTGGTGAGCGGCTCGCCATCCAGGTAGTCCATCACCATGTACGCGATGCCTTCGGGCGTCTCGCCGTAGTCCATGATCGTGACCACGTTGCGATGCTTCACCGACGCTGCGAGCTGCGCTTCACGTTGAAAGCGATCGCGGAAATTTTTGTCCTGGCCTTCGGGGCGCACGAACTTCACCGCCACGAACGAGTCGAGTCGCACGTGTCGCGCTTTCCACACCTCACCCATGCCGCCCTCACCGAGCAGCTTCACCAGCTCGTAGCGGTCGGCAATCGTGGTGCCAGGTCCGAGTTGTCCGTACACCATGATTCGTTGGTTGATTGTGGCATTACGTAAGGTAAGGTTCCAAACGTTGCGCACGAAGCTCGAATGCGCTGTTTGGATCCGGCCCTTGCGATTCCACACCACGCACGTGATTGGCGTAGTTGCCTCGGCCGCGCTCGCGCTGTGCCTGATGTTGCTGACCACGCCGATCGCGCGTGCGCAAGGTGGTGATGCGGCGACCCGTGCCACCGCCCGTTCGCTGTTCGAAGAAGGCGTCGGCTACGCGGAAGCCGGAAAGTGGGGCGATGCGGCCGAGAAATTTCAGCGGTCGCTCGCGCTGCGTCCGTCGCAAGTGGTCGCGTTCAATCTCGCCACAGCGTTGATGGAGCTCGGTCGCCTGGTCGAAGCCAGTGAGTTGTTGGAAGGTGTGCGGCGCGACGCCACCACCACGCCGCAAATGAAACGCCGCGTCGATACCCTGCTCGAGACGCTGCGGCCGCAGCTCGCATGGCTCACGGTGCAGCTGCAAGGCGACAACACCGGCGTCGCTGTGCTCGACGGCCAACCCTTGCCGCAAGCGGCGCTGGGCGTGGCGCGCGCAGTCGATCCGGGCAAGCGCACGCTGGAGGTTCGCGTCGACGGACGCGTGGTGTGGTCGCAGTCGATCACGGTCAACGCCGGCCAATCGGAAGCCGCAGTGATCGACGTTCCGAGCGAGCCGGAGCCCGCACCGACACAAGCCACGCCCGCACCGACGCCAGCGCAGACCGCAGCCGCTGCCGCGACGCCAACGACGGACGCGACCGAACACACCGCGCCGGATCGCGAAGACGGCTCCAGTGGCCCCTGGTTGTGGGTCGGCATCGGTGGCGTGGTCGTGATCGGTGCAGTGGTCGCTGTGATCGCCGCCACGTCCGGTGGGACGGAACCTGCTGCACCGCTCACTGGCTCACTCGGCGACGGAGTGATCGAGGTACCCGCACAATGACTCGCGACATCCGTTGGGCGCTGCCCGCCTGCTTGCTGCTTGGCGCGATCGCATGCGGCACCGAGACCACGCCGCGCACCGAGCTGGTGGTCGTCGTCGACAGCGATCTTGCGGCCCCGTCCGAGATCGATCGCGTGAGCGTGAGCGTGCGCCGCGAAAACGGGACCACCATGTCCGAGGAAAGCAGCAGCGTCGGCGGCGGTGATCAGCGCGGCCTGCCCAAGACCGTCACGTTGCTGCACACCGGCGGCACGCTGGGACCGTTGCGTGTGATCGCGCGCGCGTCCAAAGACGGCGACGATGTCGTGACGCAAGCCGCCCGCATCTCCTTCCAAAGAGGCAAGCGCTTGATGTTGCGCATGACCCTCGTGCGCGCCTGCATGCCGTCACGTCGAGCCTGCAGCGCCGCTGAAACTTGCATTGAAGGCGCGTGCTCCGAGCTCGATCGCGACGACCAGCTCACGCCGTGGGAGGCGCTCGACGGTGGCTTCCTGCCGATCAGCGACGCCGCGATCGCCGTGCCCGATGCCACGGTCGACGCCGCCATGCGCGATGCAGAAGGCGATGCCACCGATGACGATGGTGGACGCGAAGACGCCGGCGAAGATGCCGGACAGGACAGCGGACCCGCGTGCGTTCCCGACGACGAAGTCTGCAACGGACGCGATGACGACTGCGACATGAACGTCGACGAAGGCACCACCTTCTCTACCGTGGAACACTGCGGAACGTGCGGACACGCGTGTCCCACCAACCTGATCAACGCGCGCAGCGTGTGCGTCGATGGTGAGTGCGAGATCGAATGTGCCACGCAGACCAAGGACTGCGATGGCGACGTGACGCCCGGCTGCGAGACCAACCTGACGAGCCCCACCGATTGCGGCGACTGCGACGTGGCGTGCGGCGGATCGACTCCGCTGTGCGGACAGAACGGCGGCACCTTGCAGTGCGTTGGCTCGTGCGGCGCGATGCTGATGGAATGCAGCGACGCGTGCGTGGACGTGGAAACGGATCCGTTCCACTGCGGCGCCTGTGGTGATGCGTGTACGGCACAGAGCAATACCTCCGTCACCTGCAGCGCGAGCGAGTGCGTGTACAGCTGCGTCGAGGGTTACGACGCGTGCACCGACGGCGAAGAGAGCGACGGTTGCGAGACCAACACGCGCACCGATCCGCTCCACTGCAGCGCCTGCGGCACAGCATGCGACGACGAAGCCAACTCCTCTCCGCGCTGCGTCAATGGGACGTGCGACATCGCCTGCGACAACGGCTTTACCGACTGCGACAACAACATCGCGACCGGCTGCGAAATCAACACCAATACCGACATCAACCACTGCGGCACATGCGAGATCATGTGCCCAGCGCGAACCAACGCCACCACCACATGTGCCGGCGGGAGCTGTGGCTTCACGTGCATCGCGGGTCGCGGCAACTGCGACAACAACGCGGCCAACGGCTGTGAGACCAACACGCAGACGACCAAAGCGCACTGCGGTGCCTGCGCCGGTCAAGGCGGCGACGTCTGCACCGCGCTCGAAGGCTGCTGCCGCGGCGCGTGTCGCTTGCTGTCGCTCGGGTGCTGAGCACTGAAGTCAGCCCGCGGTCGCCGTTGCCCAGCTCGCGCCTTCCGCCAAGAGCTTCTTGAACTTGATCATGGAGCGCGGCTGATTGATCACCAGGCACGCCACCAAGCGATCGTCGCGGCGGTAGAGCGCGGTCAGCTTTCGATCTGCCAGCGAGCCTTCGACGATGACCATCTCGTCGTCACGGCGCGCACGTCCCACCATCTGAATCTTGCGGTCGTACTGATCGGACCAGAAGTACGGCACCGAAGAGAACAGGTTGCGCGTGCCATTGCCCGCCATCAGGTTCTCGGCCACGTGCGCTGCTTGCTCCACCGCGTTGGTCCAGTGCTCGATGCGACGCGCATCGTCGAGCCAAAGGTTGTGCATGCGCGCCACGTCGCCTGCGGCATACACGTGCGGCGCTGCCTCGCCGTAGCCGTTACACACCACGCCGTTGTCGAGCGTGAGGCCACTGCCTTGTAGCCATTCCGTATTCGGCGTGACGCCGATGCCGACCACCACCACATCCGCCTCGACGCGCGTTCCGTCGGACAACAGGAGCGCGCTCACGGCCGGCTCGCCTTGCGCTTCGGTCACCGTCACACCCGTCCGCAACGACACACCTTGATCGCGATGCAGCGCCGCAACCAGCTCGCCAAGGCCCTGGCCGACGATCGGTGACAGCGGCACGGCCAGCGCTTCGATCACCGTGACGTCAAGCCCGCGCGCCCGACACGAAGCTGCAACCTCAAGCCCGATGAAGCCCGCGCCGACGATCGCCACACGCCTCGCGTGGGTCAGCGCATCCCGCAAAGCAAGCGCGTCATCGAGGCCGCGCAGGCCGTAGACACCCGCGCGCCGCTCCGTATTGGGCAAGGTGCGAAGGCGAGCGCCGGTCGCGACCACCAAGCCGTCATAAGACAGCGTGTGTCCGTCGCTCAGCGTCACCTGTCGCGCGCTCAGGTCGAGCGAGGTCGCGCGCACCCCTAGGCGCATGTCCAGAGCGAGCGCGTCGTAGCCTTCCTTCTTACGAAACGACGTCTGCTCCGGCTGCCAGGTGCCTTGCAGCACTTGCTTCGAGAGCGGCGGACGGTCGTAGGGCCGGTGGGGCTCGTCGCCGACCAGCGTGAGATCACCGCCAAAGCCGCGATCGCGTAGGGCCTCCACCGTGCGTAAGCCGGCCAGCGACGCACCCACCACGACGATGCGGTTGAGCATGCCGCCTCAGTCTTCGACCGTGATTGCGCCGGTCGGACACTCGCGGATCGCCTTGTCGACCTTGGCCTTGAGCTCCGCGCCGGGGGTCTCATTGAGGATGTAAAGGAAGCCGTCGTCGCGGACTTCGAACACCTCCGGGGCCGCCTCCATGCACAAACCGTGGCTCTGGCAAAGGTCAAAATCCACAACGATCTTCATGAGTTTCCCTCGTCGGTTGGCGCCGCTCAGCAGGCCGCCATGCGCCGGCCAATGTGGCTGCATTCGTGCCGCCACAAAAGTGAAAAATGCGTCCGCGCGTTGACATACGCAATCGTATGTGAAAAACAAGCGTCACATACGCATGCGTATGTGAAAAGAACCTCGGCGCTGTGTGGAGTCGGTGCACCGCCGGCGCGGGTGAAGGAGAGGGACGATGTCGGTAGCAGCTGTTGCCAACGGGAAGTCTGCCAAACGCCACAGCGCCGAAGACGTGATCGAGCACAGCGCGGTCAAGATCTGGGGGCTGCACCTGCTGTGCTTCGCGATGCCCCTACTTGCCCTCGGCTACGGCCTGACCGGCCCGCACGCCTGGTGGCAATCGTTGCTGTTCATCGTGCCCGTGCTCGCTTCGGTGGCGGCTGACTTCTGGAGCCCCAGCGAGCGTCGTCAGCCCACGCCGTCGCTGCCGAGCTGGCCGTTCAACATCGTGCTGTACGTGCTCGTCGCGATGCAGGTCGCAAATGTCGCGCTCGCGATCCGCATCGGCGCGATGCTCACCTTCGATTCCACCGCGGCGATCATCGACAGCCTGGTCGAGCTCTTGGCGATGTCGGTCGTGATCGGCGTGACGTCGGGTTACTCGGGCTTCGTCGTCGGTCACGAGCTGATCCACCGCCGGGAAGCGCACATGAGGCTGCTCGGTCGCATCATCTTGATGACCAACCTCTACGAACACTTCGCTACCGAGCACGTGCGCGGCCATCACCCGCGGTTGGGCACACCGGCGGACCCAGCGACGGCGCGCTTCAACGAGACCTATGAGCATTTCTTCCGACGCACGGTGCGGGCGCAGCTCAAGAGCGCGTGGCACCTGGAGAACGTGCGGCTCGGTGACGCGCAGATGAAGCTGTGGGACCCGCGCATGTTGCGACACCGGGTGTTCCAGGGACTGGTGATCGAGTGGGGCGCGTTCGCGTGCGTGGCTTGGTTCTTGGGTCCGGTGGCAGCGTTTTCGTGGTTTTGGAGCGCGCTCACCGCGGTGCGCCTGTTGGAAGCGGTGAACTACTTCGAACACTGGGGCATCACGCGCGCTGGTAGGGGCGTCACCACTGTCGATTCGTGGGACACCGATTCGTGGTTCACGCTCTACACGCTGGTCGGCTTGTCGCGTCACGCCGACCACCACGCCACCGCCGCGCGCCCGTACCAACAGCTGCGCTACTTCGAAGAGAGTCCCAAGCTACCGTACGGCTACTTCGGCATGGTGGTGACGGCGATCGCGTTCAACGATCACTTCCGGCAGAAGATGACCGAGGAGCTGAAGCGCAAGCAGCTCGGTCCGTTCCGCGCCGATCTCGTGCAATCCCAAGCCACCGCTGCGTGATCAAAGCAGAGCGTCGATCGCGTGGGCCAGCTTGAAGTCTCGTTCGCTGATGCCCGAGGCGTCGTGTGTCTGCAGGTCGATCACCACGCGGTTGTAGACATTGCTCCACTCCGGGTGGTGGTCCATGCGCTCTGCGATCAGGGCCACGCGCGTCATGAAGCCGAAGGCGGCCCCGAAGCCATCGAACGTCAGCTCGCGATGCAGCTTGCCGTCGCGCAGCGACCATGCCGGCAACGTGGCCATTCGCGTGGCGATCTCGGAGTCTTCCAGCTTGCGCAGTGCCATCACCCACCTCGTGGTGCGCGAGGGTAGCGATGCCGGTGGCGATCGGTATAGTGCGCCTCTTTCTCGCGGCCCTGCGTTACCGCGACCGCCGGCTCGCAGTCCGGCGGTACTACGGCCGCCCGGTGGGAGACCCTTTCATGTTCGGCACCAGCGCTCGCTTCGTTCTTGTCGCCTCGATCGCCTTGATCGGATCAGCTTGCGCGGAAGGCGCGGGTCCTGCGCGCGGTCACGCTCAACCGGGTGAGGCTTGCCGCGTCCCCAACGACTGCGCGATCGGCTTCACCTGCACCGACGATGTGTGCAGCCAGGCCGATCCGGTGCGCAACCCGTACCGCATCAGCCTCACCTGGGACGTCGACACCGACTTCGATCTGCACGTGATCTCACCCGAAGGCAGCGAGCTGTACTTCGGCCGCGACAACAAGTACGCGTGGCTCGGCGGCGACGATTGCGCGCGTGAAGAGTGCGCCGAAGCAGACAAGACGCACGCCGAGCATGCGTTCCTCACCATCGACGTGCCCGATGACGTGGATGCGGGTCAGACGATCGAGCCCGACAGCGACGGTGATGGCGGCGTGGACGATGGCGTCGCACCCGGCACGACCGTCCTGCTCGCGCAGTACGAGTACTGGGTCGACAACTATGGCTGCAAGCGAGCGGGTGACTTCACGCTGTCGGTGATCGCCGCCAACGAGCGCGTGATCGAGAGCCACACTGGCACGCTCGAGGCGCGCTGCGTGGAGTCCGAG
>JACZCZ010081697.1_pt1 | contig 21007 bp, 15 predicted proteins | sample 8641811 | NCBI WGS metagenome assembly JACZCZ01 (sample SAMN15324610, study PRJNA640507) | soil metagenome | isolation source: intercropping peanut in the first line | place: China: Luxin town, Laibin City, Guangxi Province | collected 2019-07-25 | depth 10cm m | reverse complement strand
GCTGCCGCAATCGGTGTTGGTGCGTAGCGAAGCTTCACAGCCGTTGTCGGGATCGCCATCGCAATCGTCGAAGCCCGTGGCGCAAGCTGTTGGGCTGCATTCGCCGTTGACGCACTCCGCGGCCGTCGTGTTGGCAAGCTGGCTCGCGCTGCAACTTCCGCCGCACGCGCCGCAGTGGGTCTCATCGGTCAGGATGTCGGTCTCGCACGCGTTACCCGGCATGCCGTCACAGTCGGCGCGGCCGCCGCTGCAGGTGCCCGGCACGCAGAACCCAGCGCTGCAGCTGGCGGTCGCGGTCTGGAACATGCATTCGGTCTCGCAGTTGCCGCAGCTCTCGACCGTGCTGGACAGATCGGTCTCGCAGCCGTTGTCGGGGTCGCCGTCGCAATCGTCGAATCCGTTGCCACATTCGGCGACACCACACTCGCCATCGAAACAGCCGACGCTGCCATTGGCGATCGGATCACAGACGCGTCCGCACATGCCGCAGTTGTCGATGGTGCTCGTGGGTGTCTCGCAGCCGTCGTTCGTGTCGGTGTTGCAGTCACCGAAGCCGTCGAGGCACGCGGCGAAGGCGCAGGTCTCGTTGATGCATTGGCCGGTGGCGTTGGCGTACGTGCACGCCTTGCCGCATGAGCCGCAGTGCTCCGGCGAATTGAAGAGCGCTTCGCAGCCGGTCTCGGCCAGCTGATCGCAGTCCGCGTAGCCGCCGGTGCAGTTGGTGATTTCACAGACGCCGGTGGTCGGATCGCCCGGCACCGCTTCGAGACACAGCGCTTCAGCATTCGGTAACGGACACAGATCGATCGGATCGCCGTCGTCGATCATGCCGTTGCAGTCGTCGTCCTCGCCGTTGCAGATCTCGGGGCAGATCATCACGCAGTCGGAGTCCAGGCCGGGTCGGCACGGACCTGGATCGACCATCCCGCTGTCGTTGTCGCCCGAATCGTTGTCGGTGCTGCTGTCGGGCAACGGCGTGTTGCCGTCGCGCATCGCATCCGGCGACGCGTCCATCACGCCACCCTCGAACGAGGCATCACCGTTTGGGCGACGACCAAGCAACTCCGGGTCGTAGGCGCTGCACGCACCAAGGGCCAGCCATCCCGCCGCGATGGCAAGGCGTCTCCAGATCACGCTCACGTGGTGCTCCTGTCCCAACCGCTCTCGCGAAGCTTGGACACCGTCCGGTGGACGGCGTCGCTGACCGACCGTCGAGCTCCGCGTCTCACCCAACGCTTGCGCTCAACCCCATGCGGCAGAGTAGGGGGACGCACCATTGCCGGCAAGGCAGGCCGGAGGTGCGACAGGGTGGGCGTGACGCATGACCGAGCTCAGTGGCGCGGTCCGACCTTGCTCTGCTTGTGTCGATAGAGCGCGGCGTCGGCGCTCGCGACGAGATCGTCCACGTTGCGAATGTAGGCATCGGTGACCGACGTACCCACGCTCACCCGTAGCGGTTGTGCAGCCACAACCGAGGCCTCCACCGACTTCTCGATGCGTGAGGCGATGTTCCTGGCGCCCTCCAGATCGGTGTCGGGCAGGAGCACGGCGAACTCGTCACCACCGAAGCGCGCGACCAGATCGCTGGTTCGCACCGCGTCAACGCAGCACTGCGCCACGGTCATGATCGCGCGATCGCCAGTGGGGTGGCCGAAGCGATCGTTGATCGTTTTGAGCCCGTCGAGATCGAGCATCAACAGCGCGACTGGCTTGTTGGCGCGTTCACTGCGTGCGATCGCCCGCGTGGCCGCGTCCTTGAATGCGCGCCGATTCGCGACACCGGACAGATCATCGATCGTCGCGAGCTGCTGCATGCGGTGCAGGGCCTGCGCGCGGATCGCGATCTGCGTGAGCAGGGTGCGCAACGGCTCCACGCGATCACCGAGCAGCTTGTGCGCGTTCGACAATGCGATGTTGATCTCCGACGGCGTCTCGGCGCGGGTCAGGCAGATCAGCGCGTGGATGTCATCGGCATCCAGCGTGACGCGCGCATCTCCGCTCGCCATCGCGTGAATTCCGCTTTCGTCTTCCCAGGGGTTCTCTCTGACAGGTTGGGACATCGGCTGCCTCAGTTCTTTGGGATGCGCGCGGACGGGCTGAGCATTCAATGCGTCTTGCGGCCGTTTTGTTCCGCGAAATGCCTGCGTACCGGGTCTGATCGATTTGTCGCGTGGGCGCTTCATGGAGCTTGTGGTGCTGTTTGTACCGTCTGTGCGCATCGCCTGCTTTTCGTCCGCGTTGTTGGTTGATTTCGACGTGCGCGTTGGACGAACGGTCTGGCCCTGTTGCAGGATCGCGCGACGTGACGTTGGGGGACGGCCCATGCCCGAGCAGAGCTGCAACGGTTGTGCCGTTCGAGCGAGGAGTGTTGTCCCGATGTTGCGCAACCCGTGTGTGGGAGCAGGTGAGTCGATGATGCGGTCACGACGTTCGCAGCAGGCGTTGTTGCGGTGGCTTGGTCTGGTGTTGTTTTGCGGAGCGCTTGGCGTTTCGCCACGTGAGGCGTTCGCGCAGGAGACGCCGCCGGATGAAGCGGCTCAGGCGCGCGATCAGGAAGCGCGTCGTTTGTTCGAAGCCGGCCGCGCCGCTTACGTGGAAGAGAAGTACCAGGACGCGCTCAACTACTTTCAACAGTCGCATGAGATGAGCGGTCGCCCACAGCTGTTGTTCAACGTGGGTCAAGCTGCGGATCGGGTGGGCCAACGCGAGACTGCCGCCCAAGCCTTCCGTGATTACTTGGCCGCCGTGCCAGACGCTGAGAACCGCGCCGAAGTCGAAGCACGCATCGCGGAGCTGGAGTCGGACGGCACGGTCTCGTCCTCGACGTTGACGGTCGAAGCCGAGCGTGATCAAGCCGCGGGTCGTGATGGGCTGTACCTGCGCGGCGGGGTGGGTCTCGGCGTGTTCTCCGATTCGTTCAATCGGAACCTCGGCGCTGGCGTCGAGGCCACCGCGAGTGGCGCGACATTCGCGACCGAAGGCGCCATTGGTTACGCGGTGCAACCTGGCTTGGTGATCGCTGCCTTCATGGCGATGGAGTGGGCGCAGGCAAGCAAGATCGAAGCGGCCGGCGTGACCCGTGACGACGCGAGCGTCGGCGTCCTGCTGATGTTGGGCGCGATGGTCGACTGGTATCTGAAGCCCCACCGAGGCTGGCATTTGCAGGGTGGTCTGGCGGTGGGCCGGCTCTCGGTGCAAGGCGGCGACAGCGACGTGATCGATCACACGCCGGTCGGCGGCGCGCTGTTGCTCGGCGGCGGCCACGAGTGGCCACTCGATGGCAAGCTCGCGATCGGCGTGCTCGGTCGCTTGACGGTCTCGCAGCTCAAGGGCGACGAGTTCACGCACAACGTCGGCGCGCTGTCGGTTCTCTGCTCGCTGACATTCTTCTAGCCTGGGCGGTTGAGCGCTGATCAGCCTTCGAGCGAGATGTCGACCATCAGCTCGTTGGCGATCGTCTCCAGGCCTTCGCGCAGATCGCCGAGCGTCACGCCCGCAGGCAACAGTAGCTCGGCGGTTGCCTTGAACAGGATCTCGCCCGACATCGGTGCGCTGAGACACTCCGTCGAAAGCCGCTCCACGTTGACGCCGCGCTGCGACAACGCGCGCGAGACATCTCGCACGATGCCAGGGCGGTCTTGCCCGATCAGCTCCAGCTTCACTGGCTTGGCGGGGCGCGCTTCATGCTTGGCACTGGCCTCGACCTGGACGCGCAGGCCCTGTGTGCTCAGTTGCTGCAGCGCATTCGTGAGCGCGTCGCGGCGATCCGCGTGAATGTCGACCAGCAAGATGCCGGCGAACTTTCCGCCGAGGCGTGACATGCGGCTCTCGACCCAGTTGCCACCATGGTCCGCGACCGTACGCGAGATGGCTTCGACCAAGCCGGGGCGATCGTCTCCAATGGCAGTGAGCACAAGCGATGTGGACATGCCGCAAGCAACGCACGATTCCGGCGCCGGTTCAACGCGCTCACAGGAACGTCACAGGCCGAGCTAGGCGCGGGCCGAGCGCATGAAGAAGTCGAACATCTCGTCGATCGACGCGCGCAGGTCGTGTGGCTCAGGGAAGCCTGCGCCCCATTCGATGCACGCGCGCAGCATCAAACCTTCGAGCACTGAGCCCAAGCGGACCGCGGAAAAATCACGCGTCAGCTCCCCGCGCGCCTGACCTTCCGCGAGCAGGCGCTCCATTGAGCGCGTCGCTGCATGCTCGGAGCGCAGCACGTCGGGATCACGCACCGGGTTGTAGGCATTGGAGACGGCGATCGCGTACCAGAGCGCGCGCTCCGACATCACGTAGGTCGCCAACAGCTGAAAGAATTGGCGTAAGCGTAACTCCACGCTGCCGTCGGCGGTGAGCAAGCCATCGAGCGCACGCGCCGCACCGGTCATGGCGAAGTCGCGCAGGATCGCGTCCTTCGAGGGGAAGTATTTGTAGAAGGTGGGCTGGCTGATGTCGGCCGCCCGCGCGATGTCGTCCACCGTCGTCTGCTCGTAGCCGCGGCTGCGAAACAGCTCGATCCCGGCCTGCAGGATGGCCTCGCGCTGTCGTGCTTTCTTGCGCTCTCGCAGGCCACCGCTGACTGCCGTGATCTCTTCGTCACCCATGAAAAGTAGATACCACGCGACAAAAATCAGTCCACACAAATAACTTTGTGTTGACTAATTATTTTGTTCGACGTAAGCAATCCTCGTGTGGACGGTAGCCCATCCCAGGGCGCACCGGTCGGTGGTGGGCATCGATCGGAGATGCGATCTGGGATGGGCAATTTTGTGCCGCCCGCGCGGAGGCGAACATGCAGGGCACATCGGCGATGCAGGCGAACGCAACGAGCGAGCTGAAGAACGCGATCGGCGAAGTGCTTGGCTTGTTGCGCCAAGGCGCCATTCAACCGACGCGTGTGGCGCAGGCGTTCGATCAGATGACGCACGCACAACGGGTCGCCGCGATTCGCGCCACAGGTCGCCGTGAACAGTTGCGCTTGTGGACGGCGGTGGATGGCTTCGCGCCGTTGTCGATCCGCGACTTGGTTCCCGCGTCACAGCCGGACGGCCAGCAGGTGCGTCACTTCGGCAAAAACTCCCTGCCGCTGTTCACCGAGTTCGAGAAACGCTTCGTGCGGCCAAGCGGACAGGACGCGAGCAACCCGAGCGAGCTCCACGGCTACAACTTTCAAGACAGCGGCATTGCCACCTCGTTCAGCGGCCCTGGCTACTTCATCGCGGTCGATGATCCGAAGCGCTCGGAAGTGCTGATCGACTACTACCGCGTGCCCTCAGTCCGTCCCGCCGGCTGGCCCTCGATCCGTAACAACGAGCGTGGCGGTGCGCGTCTGGTCTACGGCTTCATGATCGACACGCTGCGTCGTGTCTCCGAGCACGTGACGATCGGCCACGCAAACAAACATGGAAAAGACATGAGCGCGTGGTTCATCCTGTGTCGTGACGCAGGGTGAGCAACGCGTCAGGTGAGTCGACGCGCTGAGCATCGTTGACTCGACGGTGAGCGGTGCACGCGGTGTGCACGCATCTGAAGGAGGTCCATGAACGCCTTGGTCCGTCATGTGTTGTGCGCGTTGATGCCAGCGACCAAAGACATGCCTGGCATGCAGGACGCAGATGTCGACGCGTTCTTGGTGCGCTTCCGCAAGGATGCGGCGCCCTTGTTGTGGACAGGTGTGGTCGCAGGCTCGGTGTTGTTCGTGCTCACGCCGATTCTCACCGTCGGATTGCCGCTGCCTTCGTTTCTGTTGAGCGCGAAAACGCTCGACACCCACGCCGCCAAGATCACCAGCCATCCGGTGTATCTGCTCCGTCAGGGCATCTTCGTGACGCGCTTGGCCGCGGGCTTGTGCTGGGGCGGAAGCCCGAAGGTGCGTGAGCGGCTGGGCTTGCCCGCGTACGGCCCCGATTCCGGGATCTTCCGTACCTCATAGCTCGCGCGCTCGATCACCACGTTCTCTCTGCCGAAGGAGCCTATGCCTGGACAGCACATCGCGTTCCAACCGCGCGGACCCGAGACCTTGTTGGAAGCGGACTACGTCGTCGTCGGCAGCGGTGCAGGCGGTGCGGTCGCCGCGGTGACGCTCGCACGCGGCGGCGCAAGCGTGATTGTGGTGGAAGCGGGACCGTGGCGTGACCCCGAGCAGTATCCGTCGTCGGTCTACGGTGCGATGCGCGACATGATGGAGGACTGGGGCTCGCTGCTCGCGCGCGGTCGTGCGTTGTGGCCGATCGTGCAGGGGCGGCTCGTCGGCGGCAGCACCGTGATCAACTCGGCGATCTGCGTGCGCACTCCGGGGGACGTGTTTCAAGACTGGCAGCGGGACTTCGGCATCGACGCCGATTCGCTTTCGAGCGCAGTGTGGCGCCATCAAGACGTGCTCGAGCGTGAGCTCTCGGTAGAAGAGGTACCGCCGGCCGCGCGCGGTCGCTCCAATGAGCTGGCGATGCTCGGCGCGAACAAGGTTGGCTTCGACAGCCACTACATGAAGCGTTACGTGAAGGGCTGCGAGGGCGCGGGGCAGTGTCTTCAAGGCTGCAAGAAGCTGAAGAAGCAGAGCACGAACCTCAACTACATCCCCGAGGTGATGGAGCGCGGCGGCACGATCGTGTCGTGCGCGCCAGTGAAGCGCGTGATCTTCGAAGGCTTGCGTGCGGTCGGCGTGACCGGTCACTTCAAGCACCCGCAGACACGTGAGGGTGGCGCGGCGTTCACCGTGCGCGCGAAGAAGGCGGTGATGGTGGCCGCGTCGGTGACGCACACTGCGCCGATCCTGGAGCGCTCTGGCTTGCGGCACGCGGCGCTTGGTCACTACTTTCGCTCGCACCCGGGCACGCCGGTGTTCGGTGTCTACGACGATCCAGTCGACATGAACGTCGGCGCGACCCAAGGCTGGGCATCGACCGCGTACCGCCAAGAAGGCGGCTTCAAGCTGGAGACGTTGGCGTTGCCGCTCGATCTCTTGTCGGGTCGGCTGTCTGGTGGCGGTACCCAGTTGATGGATCGCCTACGCGACGTGAGGCACATGGCGATGTGGGTGCAGGCTTGTCGCGCCGAAGCCACCGGCACCGTGCACAACGGCTTCATGGACACGCCGTCGATCACGTTCAGCGCCACCAAGACCGACATGCATCGCTTCCGCACGGCGATGCACCTGATCGCGAAGATGCACGTGGCGGCGGGGGCGCGCGCGATTGTGCCTGCGATTTACGGATTGCCGTTCAGCCTCGCGCCGAACGAGATTGATCTGATCCAGAGCGCACCGCTGGACCCGCAGTCGTATGTCGCGATCCTGTCGCACCTGTTTGGCGGCGCGGTGATGGGCGTGAACCCATTGACCTCGGTGGTCGACACGCGTGGTCGCGTCCACGGCTATCAAGGTTTGTTCGTGGTGGATGCGTCAGTCATCCCCAGCACCTTGGGCGTCAATCCACAGCACACGATCATGGCGTTGGCGCGGGAATTCGCAGAGCGCGCGTTGGAGTGACCATGCGACGACAGCTTGTTGTGATGGCTTGCGTGCTCGGCTCCGCGTGCTCGGACGACAAGCCGAAGGGCCAGACGTTGCCACCGGCTGGATCGCTCACAGCAGAGAGCGGCCACAACGCCTTTATGCTCGGTGTCGCCACGGCTGCGGCGCAAATCGAAGAAGCCACACCTGAGAGCGACTGGTACGTGTGGGGAGCCGCGGCACCCGACGGGCTCGGCAAGGGCAAGGCGTTCGTCGGGGATGCGGTGCAGGGCTATGCGCGCGCGCTCGACGACGTGGCGTTGATCGAAGAGATGCATCTCGACGCCTATCGCTTCAATCCGTCATGGGCACGGATCGAGCCCCAACGCGACGCGATCGACCAAGCCGCAGTCGACCACTACGACGTCCTGATCAACACGCTGCGCGATCACGGTATCGAGCCGATCATCACCGTGCACCACTTCGCGAGCCCGGTTTGGATCGACGATCCGCGACGTCCCAGTGGTGATGCATGCGAGCCGTCCGATCAGGACCTGTGCGGTTGGGCGAGCGAAGCGGGCTCGGCGCTCGTGGTCGAAGAGCTCGCGGAGCATGCGGCCTTGTTGGCGCAGACCTACGGTGATCGCGTCGATCATTGGATGACCTTGAATGAACCGATCAACTACCTGCTCGCCAGCTATGCCACCGGCACGTTCCCGCCCGGACGCGGATCAAGCGCTGACTTGATCTTGCAGCCCGGTACCGCTGCGTTCTTGCGTGTGGTCGAGCGCTACGCCAGCGCGCATGTCGCGATCTACGAGGCGATCAAGGACAACGACACGATCGACGCCGACGGTGACGGCGAAGCGGCGGCGGTTGGGTACTCGGCATCAGTGATCGCATGGACGCCCACCCGCGACGGCGCGATTAGCAGCGAGGCGGACGACGTGGCCGCCGCCGATCGCATGCGCCATCTGTTCCAGGGTGCGTTCACGCAGGCGTTCATCGACGGCTACTTCGATTTGAACCTCGACCAGGCGTTGGATACCGGCGAAGCGCACGACGATTGGCGCGGCAAGCTCGATTTCCTCGGCGTGCAGTACTACGCGCGGGCGGGTGTGACTGCGGCAAGCGCCATCGCGTTGCCAGCGGTGGGTGGAATGCCGTGCATCGCGGGTGTGCCGTTGGTCGATGGCTGCTTGGTCGTTCCCGATCCGACCAAGTGCGTGCCGACCATGGGCTACGAATTCTACGAGCCGGGCCTCTTCGACGTTCTCAGGGACTTTTCGACGCGCTGGCCGGGCTTGCCGTTGTTGGTGAGCGAGTCGGGTTTGGCGACCGACGTGGGTGAGCGTCGCGCGCAACACATCGTGCGTTCGTTGGAGCAGATCCTGCGTGCCCGTGCCGATGGTGTGGACGTGCGCGGCTACCTGCACTGGAGCTTGATGGACAACTTCGAGTGGGCCGAAGGCTTCGGTCCGCATTTCGGTCTCTACCGTGTCGACGTGGAAGGCGGCGACTACGAACGTCGCGCCACGCTCGGCGCAGAGGTGCTCGGTGACGTCGCGCGACAGCGTCTGTTGAGCGATGCGTTGGTCGCGCGGTGGGGTGGAGTGGGACCGCTGACGCCGGAATCATCCGAAGCGCCGGCGGTCAACGATCGCTGCTTGCCGGAATGATCGAAGAGAGAGCCCGCATCAGTCGGCACAGCCGTCTTGGGGCATCGCTTCGATCCAGGCGCGAATCAACGCGACGCCGTCCGCATCCGACGTCACGGTTGGTAGCTCAGGCATCTTGATCGACGGATCGGTCGACTCCATGCGGTAGACGAGGATCGATTCGTCGGGCGCACCCGGCACGATGTCGTGCTCGCGCTGACCGCTGCCTGGTCCTGCTGCGACGGGACCTTTGCACACGCCGAAGGCATACGGGTTGTCGTTCGAGATGCGCAGGTCGAGCCCGGTCGAGCCCGCCTCGCCGCCGGGACGGTGGCAATGACTGCAGTTGGCATCGAGGTACGCACGCGCGCGCGCGTCGAGATCCGCATCGCCGTAGGGGTCCGACAGCGTGAACCGCTCGTCGGCAGCCGGAATATCTCCCGTGAGCAGACCGAGGGTCTGCAGATGATCGATCTGGTTTCGCACATCGGGCATCGACGTGGTGCCGTAGTCGTAGTCACGATTGAGCTGGCGTGTGCGTGGGCCGAGCGGCTCGAAATCGTGATTGAGCGAATGGCACGTCGCGCACTCGTTGTCGTTGGGCACACGATAGTCCAGCGCGCGCTCGGTTCCGGTGCGGTCGATCCACGTCACGCTCAGGCGCCGTCCCGCCTTCACCCGCACGGCTTCGGTCTGCCCGTCATCCCAGACATACGTACGCCCGCTCCACTCGCCATCCTTGCGCTCGATGATGCGCGTCTCGAGCAACCGTCGTGCACCGTCCGGCGCGCGCTCGTCTTCGGGAAAGTAGAACGTCTTGATGAAGCGTGTGCCGTTCGGAAAATCCCACAGCTCATCGGCGTCATAGGTTGCGCGTTCGCCTTCCGGCAGGCTGAGAAAGCGCAACTTGTACGACTCGTCCGCGAACAGGACCGCGTTCACGTCGTAGGGAACCACGTTGTCTGCAGGTGTTTGCGCGACGGCGTCCGTGAACAGCGCGAGCGCGTCCAAGGTCTCCGGTGCGGTCGGTGCTCGGCTTTCTTCAGCGCACGCCGCCGTCACCAGCGACGTCGCCGTCAACATCGCAGCGAAGACACTCCGCCGGATCGGCATCATGTGCAGCAACCGATCACCAGTCAGCGATCGGCGACAGCGGCTCGTGATCGCACAGGTACGGCGTGATGTCGGGCGAGTTGCGCACGCCGAGCTGATCCAAGTCGAAGTTGGAGAATGTGGCGTCGCCGTTGTCGTTGAAGCAGTTGCGCAGCGAGAGGCCCGGAATGGGCGCCACCGTGTCGCTGCCCGGCGTGCTGCCTTCACCGGTGGCCGCTGGCTTCTCGAGATCGACCACGCCGTCCCACGACATGTCGGTGCCCACTTCAGAGTTGGTGATCGCTGCGATCAACGCGGCCGTCCCCTGAGGATCGCTGCCGTTGTCGGCGAAGGTGTTGTCATGGACCGAGTTGGCTTCCGGATGCCAGTCGTAGTCGGGGTCCGCATTGCCATCTTCGTCGCGCATGGCGACTGCCCAGCTGACGACCGCGATTCCGGTCGAGATGTTGCCGGTGATCGTGTTGTTTTCGATCTCGTTGTTGTCGGACGCGAGGATGAACATGCCGGTGCCAGTCGGCACCTCCGCCACGATGTTGCCGGGCGCAGCGAAGTTCTCCTGGTTGTTGTCGACGATCATGTTGTCGTGCACGTGCGCGCGCTTGCCGTCTTTGATCGGCAGGCCGGGCATGTTGAAGACCAGGATGCCGCCGGTGTTGCCGTGGGCGTGGTTGCCGTAGACCTCGGCGTCGGTGGAGTTCTCGATCTCGAAGCCCGCGACGTTTCCGGTCGCTTCGCTGTTGCGCACGATAATCGTGTTGGATTGGCCGACGTAGATGCCGGCATCGCTCGCGCCAGAGACGAAGCAGTCTTCGATCAACACGTGCGTGGAGCTGACCGGGTACAGGCCGTAGCCACCGTTGCTCGACGAGGGCCCACCGGTCCACACCACCGAAACCTTGCGCATCGTCACACGGTCGACCGCGGTGGCACGTACGCCGTCGCCCTTCGGATCTTCCACGCGCACGTTTTCGAGCGTGCAGCGATCGCAGCGGATCTCGAAGCCGTTGGAGCCCGTGAGCTGTCCGCTGAAGTCCAGCACGGTGTCGTCTTCGCCGCGCACGGTGACGCCGTCGCTGTCGAGCGAGAGTTGATCGGTCAGCTGGTAGCGCCCGCCCGCGAGACACACCGTGTCGCCGTCTTGGGCGTCGATCAGCGCGGTTTGAATCGCGGTTTGATCGTCGTCACCAGGCGCGACGTTGAATGCGCACGATGACGCCGCATCCTCCGACCCGCAGCCCGCCACCCACACCGTGCCCACCATGCTCAGCACCACACCCCACGTTTTTTTCATGGGAATGCACTAGCGGGAAGCGTCGCAAGCCGCAACCAATCGGCGTGTGTCCGGTGGGATGATGTGCGGTGGCTGACTGCTCGCGATCGTTAGTGGTGCCGCTTCAGCGCGAGGCCAACAACGGCTTGAGGTAACGCCCGGTGTGCGACGCTGCGACCTTGGCGACTTGTTCCGGCGTGCCCTGTGCAATCACCTGGCCACCGCCCTGGCCGCCTTCCGGACCGACGTCGATCACCCAGTCGGCGCACTTGATCACGTCCAGGTTGTGCTCGATCACGAGCACCGTGTTGCCCACGTCGACAAGGCGTTGCAGCACTCCGAGCAACTTGTCGATGTCATCGAAGTGCAAGCCAGTGGTTGGCTCGTCGAGAATGTAGAGCGTGCGTCCGGTGTGGCGCTTGCCGAGCTCGCGGCTGAGCTTCACGCGCTGGGCTTCGCCACCGCTCATGGTGGTCGCGGTTTGCCCGATCTTCATGTAGCCGAGCCCCACGTCGAGCATGGTCTGAAGGATGCGGCTCAAGCTCGGGTGATTCTCGAACAAGTCGCGGCAGTCGCTCACGCTCTTGTCGAGCACGTCGGCGATGCTGAGACCCTTGTACTGCACCGCCAACGTCTGCTCGTTGTAGCGCTTGCCGCCGCAGACATCGCACGGCACGTAGACGTCGGCGAGGAAGTGCATCTCGACCTTGACCATGCCGTCGCCCTGACAGGCCTCGCAGCGCCCGCCCTTCACGTTGAAGGAAAAGCGTCCGGCCGTGAAACCGCGCGCGCGTGCTTCGGGTAGCTGGACGAAGATGTCGCGGATCTCATCGAACGCCTTGGTGTACGTCCCTGGGTTGGATCGCGGTGTGCGTCCGATCGGCTGCTGATCGATCGCGATGACCTTGTCGATTTGATCGATGCCTTCGATCGCATCGTGCAAGCCGACGCGCTCGGTAGAGCTGTGCAGCGCCCGCGCCAACGCGGGTTGCAGGATGCCTTTGATCAACGAGCTCTTGCCGGCTCCGCTGACACCGGTCACAGCGACCAACGCCTGCAACGGGATCGCAACGTTCACATTGCGTAGGTTGTGCTCGCGCGCGCCGATCACCTTGATCTCACCCTGCGGTTTGCGTCGTGTGCGTGGTCGTTCGATCTCACGGGCTCCCGACAGATACTGCCCGGTCAGGCTGTCTTTGCTCTTGAGCAGCTCGTCGGGCGTTCCGCTGAACACCACCTCGCCTCCGAGATGACCGGCGCCGCGCCCGAAGTCGATCACGTGGTCGGCGGCGCGAATGGTTTCCTCGTCGTGCTCCACGACCAACACGCTGTTGCCGAGGTCGCGCAAGCGCTGAAGCGTTTCGATCAGACGCAAGTTGTCGCGTTGATGTAGCCCGATGCTCGGCTCGTCGAGCACGTACATCACGCCGCTGAGCTCGCTGCCGAGCTGACTCGCCAAACGAATGCGCTGCGCTTCGCCGCCGCTCAGCGTCGGACCGGACCGATCGAGCGTCAGGTACTCCAAACCGACGTTGAGCAAGAAGCCGATGCGGTTGTTGATCTCGCGTAGCACTCCCTCGGCGATCTTGGCCTGACTGCCTTGAAGCTTGAGCCCAGCGAAGTGGCTCCTGGCCTGGCCGACCGTCATCGCGGTCACCTCCGCCATGCCTTTGCCGGATACCTTCACCGCCAGGCTCTCGGGCCGCAGACGCTTGCCACCGCAGTCCTCGCACGTGCGCTCGCTGCAAAACTTCTTGTACTGCTCGCGCATCGCGTCCGACGCGGTCTGCTGATAGCGGCGCATCAACGACGGGATCACGCCTTCGAAGCGCATCCCCCAGCTGCCCTGATTGTCCGAGCCTTCCTTGCCCCACGTCACCCGGATCCGCTTGTCGCCGAGACCGAACAACACCTGCTTCTGCTTCGCCGCCGGGATCTTCTTCCATGGCGTGTCCAGGTCGACCTCGCAGGTCTTGGTCATCGCGTCGATGATGCGGAACGTCCATCCTTCACCGCGCTCGATCGCGCCTGCCCACGGCGCAATCGCGCCTTCGCGGATCGTCAGCTTCGGATCCGGAATCACCAAGTCCGGGTCCACCTCCATGCGCGTGCCGAGCCCGTTGCAGTGACTGCACATGCCGAGCGGACTGTTGAACGAAAAGGTCTGCGGGCTGAGCGCGGGAAAAGACACGCCACAGCAGTTACGCGACTCGCTGAAGCTCAACGTGTCGCCGCCTTCCACTTCCACCACCAGCTCGCCTTTGCCCTCGCGCAGCGCAAGCTCGATGCTCTCGGTCATGCGCGCGCGACCTTCGGCGCTGACCTTCACCCGATCGACCACCAACTCGATGGTGTGCTTGAGCTTCTTGTCGAGCTTGGGCGGCTCGGCCAGGCGATGCAGCTCACCGTTGACGCGCACACGCACGAAGCCGCGCGCCGCGAGATCCGAAAACAGATCGACGTACTCGCCCTTGCGGTGCGTGACGAGCGGCGCGATCAACGTGAGCTTGTCGCCGTCTGGTCGCGCCATCAGCTCGCGCACGATCTCTTCCGAGCTCTGACCGCGCACTGGCTTGCCGCACTGATGACAGTGTTGGACGCCCGTACGCGCGTACAGCACACGCAAGTAGTCGTAGATCTCAGTGATGGTGCCGACGGTGGAACGCGGGTTGTTCGATGCGCTCTTTTGCTCGATCGCGATCGTGGGCGACAGGCCACGGAGATGCTCGACCTGTGGGCGTTCGAGCTGACCCAAGAACTGACGTGCGTAGGAGCTGAGGCTCTCGATGTAGCGACGCTGGCCTTCGGCATAGAGCGTGTCGAACGCGAGACTCGACTTGCCCGACCCGCTGACGCCGGTAAGCACCACCAGCTGGCGCTTCGGCAACAACAAGCGATCGATCTTCAGGTTGTGCTCACGCGCGCCGATCACCTCGATGAAATCGGGCTCAAGCGCGGAGGCACTCCGGCGCGTGTCAGAAAGCACAGAGCGGGTTGTGGAACCGGGGGCGCTCGATCGGGTGCGGGCCTTCGCCATGAACATGCCTCAACAAGAGAGGCGCGACGCTTAGCACGCGCGGCGTCAGGCTACACGCGCGTTCAGGCGACCCAGCCACGCTGCTGACAACACGTTGTCAGCAGGCTCAGACTTCGACGCGCGCAGAAGCCCATGAAAATGTGCTGGAAGCGTCTCGGGGGATCGGGTTTGATGGACCTGGTTCGTGGACCCACTACCGGAGACCGACACACGCATGAGTCAGAACGCAGCCAGCCTTCGTCGCCTTTTGGATCAGGTGTTTGCCGATGGAATCGTCGAGACGAAGGAGCGAGATGCCCTGGCGGCTTGTCGCGCGAGCCTGCCATCCTCCGAAGTGCTGAAGGTGTTCGCCAAGTTCGTGGCCGACAAGTGGGGCGAAGCCAGCGCCGACGGACGTATCACCGGTGCGGAGCGTTCGTTGATCTTGAACATCATCTCCGAGCTCAACCTCGTGGCGAGGGACTTGCCGCCCGAGGTGCGGATGGCGCTCGGCGACGAAGTCTGAGCGCACGATTGCGCGCAGCGAACGAGCCCACGCGCGCGCCGACACTAGGGCGCGCCGCTGACGTGCGCGGCGACGACAGCCAATAGGCCGTCCCCGTAGCGCTCAGCTTTGGCGGGACCGATGCCGTGGGCGGCGAGCAGCTCAGCACGGTTTTTCGGGCGCAGAATGCACAGCTCGCGCAGGCTTCGATCGCTGGCCACCACATACGGTGGCACGCCCTCGCGCTTGGCCAAGGTCATGCGGTGGGTCCGCAGCGCCTCGAACAAGCGCGCTCCGATCTCGTCCAGGTCCTCTGTGCCGCGTGACGTGCGCTTGCGATCGCCACTTGCGGTCGGGTGGGTCGACGCACGCGTCACGGTGAGCGGCGGAAGTTGAAAACGCACCGGTCGCTCGCCCCGCATCGTGGCAGCGCCTTCGTCGGTCAGCACCACGCGCGGTCGTTCGGCGCCGACGAAGCTCACCCAGCCGGCGGCGATGCAGCGACGCAACAAGCGCACGACGCGTTCCTGTGACCAATCGGCCAGCGCGCCGAATGTGCGCACGCGATCGAGCCCGGCTTGGGCCAAGCGCGGATCGGCAGTACCGGTGAGCATGCTCGCGGCGGCGTTGAGACCGAAGCGACCGTGCACGCGTGCGACTGCGCTGAGCGCCTTGCGCACCACGGTGGTGACCTCTTCGGGATCGACTGCGACGTCCTCGCTTCGCATCGACAGACACACATCGCAGCGTCCGCACCCATCGAGCGTTTCGGCGTCGTCACCGAAGTAACGCAGGATCGCGTCGTGTCGACAGCTGCCGCCTTCGATCCAACGCATCAGCTCCAGGAACAGGTGCCACTTGTGCTCGACAATCTCCGGTCGTGGCGCCACGTCGTCGGTGGGGCGCTCCAACAGCGCGCGTCGCAGCGGCACATCCTGCGCCGAGGCAAGCAAGAGCCCAACCGCGGGCAATCCATCGCGACCCGCACGGCCCACCTCCTGGTAGTAAGCCTCGATCGAGCTTGGCGGGCTCAGATGAATCACCGCGCGCACGTCGCGCCGGTCGATCCCCATGCCAAACGCATTCGTCGCCACCACCACGTCGAGCTCGCCTTGCATGAACGCGCGCTGCGTCGCTTCACGCGCTTCGCCCGACAGTCCCGCGTGATAGACGCCGACCCGCTTGCTTTCGCGCTGCAGTCGGGCGGCGGTGGCTTCGGCCTTGCGGCGCGTCGGCGCGTAGATGATCGCAGCGCCCTTGTCGCGTGCGCCGGGAAACCCAATCGCCTCCGCCAGCGTGCGCTGCATCCGTGCACGTGCGTCGGCGGCCGAGTCCACTTCGTGTGCGCGCAGGGCCAGATTGGGTCGCGCGAAGCCGCGCAGCACTTGTGGTGTGTCTGCGGGTAAACCGAGCTTGGCCAAGATCTCGTCGCGCACCACCGGCGTGGCGGTGGCGGTGCATGCCAACACGCGCGCGCTCGGCACAAGCGTGAGCAGCGATCCGATCTGCAGGTATTCGGGACGAAAGTCGTGCCCCCACTCGCTGATGCAGTGGGCTTCGTCGATCACGAGCAGGGGACAGGTGATCTCGCGCAGCAGGCGTTGAAAGCCGGGCACCCCCAAACGCTCTGGCGCCACGTACACGAGCTTGACGTGTCCCGCGGCGATGTCACGCATGCGCTCGCGGGTCTCGTCTGCGTCCAACGTCGATGCGAGGTAGGTGGCGGCCACACCGCGCGCGCGTAACGCGTCCACTTGATCCGCCATCAGCGAGATCAGCGGAGACACCACCACGCTCGTCCCGGGCAGCAGTGTCGCGGGCAATTGGTAAGTGAGGCTCTTACCGTCGCCGGTGGGTGCGACCAACAACAAGCGTTGATCACGCAGCAAACGTTCGATCGCTTCGCGCTGACCGGGTCGAAACTGGGTGTACCCGAGCGCGTGCAAGCCGCGGTCGAGATCGAGCATCGTCATGTCAGGAGGTGACTCGTGCGCGCAGTTGTTCGAGTCGTGCGCGCTCTGTCGGATCGACGCTGTTGCTCAGCGCGCGTTCGATGGCGCCGATCGCCTCCGCACCGTACATCGTCTTGATCAGCGATGCGCCCCGCTCGAACGTGGGCTCCAAGCTCGCGATCTTGATCAGGTTACGCAACATGAACGTGTCGCCGCGACTCGCCTGTTTGCGCTGGTACGCGAACGCATATTGACCGGCGGCGTCGCTGAACCATTCGCGGTTCATGAAGATCATCGCCAGCACGAGATGGCCACGCGGGTCGTTCGGTTGCTCGCGGTTGTAACGACGCAGCCAGCCGATCGCCCGTTCGTCGCCGCGCCAGCCTTTCTGCGCGTGGGCGCGGAGCTTCTTGAGCGTGGTGGGGATCGAGCCACGCCACGGGTTTTCGGCAGGTACGCGCGGCGCATCGCTCGCCTCGAACACAGGGGCAGGGCCATCCTCGTCGAACGTTGGCTCAACTGTTGGTGGCACCGGCGCGACGGGGTCGGGCGTCGCGGCGGGTGTCGGCGCGGCGATCGGCGTCGGGGTGGCTGGCGCGGCCTGGAGCGCAGGTTTTGCCGCGGTCGCGGGTAACGACGGTGGTTTCGCGCTCGCAGCTGCAGGGGTCGTGCTGGCATCGCGTCCGTCCGGCAACACGCGTTGGATCGTCGATGGCATCGCCGCGCGCAGCGCCTGCTGTTGTTGCTCGTGATCGGAGCCGAACAAGATGTAGAGCACGGCCACCGCGATCAGCACGAGGAACACCACGATCGCCGACAGCACCCATGCGCCTGCCAGCAAGATGCCGCGACCGAGCTCCTTCACGCTCTGGATGAAGCGTGCGACCGGGCCTGACGCGCGTGCGCGGCGCAGTCGTGCAGCGCCTTCGTGAAACACGGTGGGGGCGAGGCCGATCGGCACAGTCGCTGCGGCGCTCTCGGGATGCTCGGCCACCGAGAACGCGGCGAGCTCTTCAAAGGTCGGGGCACGTGCGGGAGGTGCGGGCAGCGCTTCGAACGCGGCACTGAGCGCAGGTGCGTCGGGGAACCGGTCGCTGGCCTTGCTTGCCATTGCGCGTTGCAGCAGCGCTTCGAGCTCTGGCGTGGCGATGCGCTCGGGACACGCTTCCATCAAGGTCGGTGGTGAGCCGGTGAGCTGACGTTGCAGGAGATCGGTGCCATCGCCGACGAACGGGCGGCGGCCCGCGAGCATCTCGAACAAGACTGCGCCCGCGCTGTAGACGTCGGCGCGCGCATCCGTCGTGTCGCCCACCGCTTGCTCGGGCGGCATGTAGCCGAGCGTGCCGAAGATGTCGCCGGAGCGAGTTACGGTTGCCTGCTCGATCGCGGCGTCGCCTTCCAGAAACTTCGCGAGCCCGAAGTCGAGCAGCTTCACCCGATAGCCGCCATCGGCAAGCGCCTGCAGGAAGATGTTGCCGGGCTTGAGATCCCGGTGAACCAAGCCCTGGCCGTGCACGTAGCTCAGCGCCGCGAGCAGCTCACGCATCACGTCGCACGCGCGATCGATCGGCAGCGGACGCGTTTCGCTCATCAGCTCACCGAGCGTTTTGCCCTCGAGCAGCTCCATCACCAGAAACGGCGTCTCGTCGGCGACATCCACATCCAGGATCGACACGATGTTGGGATGACGCAGGGCCGACAGCGCCTTGGCTTCGCGGGCGAAGCGACGTTGCAGGCGGGTTTGGGCGAACGTCTCGCGCAGCACCTTCAAGGCGACGGTCGATCCGGTCTGCCGATCGAGCGCGCGGAACACGATCCCGATGCCGCCTTCGCCGAGGCGCGCCTGAATTTGATAGCGGCCGCCCAGCTCGCGACCGATCCAATCCGGAGGCGGGGCCGTGCTCGGGGTCGCTGTGCGGGGGGTGGGATTCATGACAAACGCCGAAGCTCGGTACGGTACACCGAGGGTGCCGCACGGATCACGGCAACGTGACGAGCGTAAACACGTTGCGTCGCATGGTGTCGCCCAGCCCGAGCTGGCCGGCGCCATTTTCCCCGGTGCAGAACAGCCTGCCGTCAAGCTTCAGCGCACACGTGTGGAATCGCCCCATCACGACCAGTGCCCAGTCCGTGTCCGTGCCGATCTGCGGCGCCCCGGTCTGATCGGTCCAGTCGCCCGTCCCGAGCTGGCCTTCCACGTTGCGCCCCCAACACGTCATCGTCCCGGCCTGGCGCACGCCGCACGCGTTGAAGACGCCGGCCGCGTCGGAGCGCCAGGGCATCGGATCGATCGTCGTCGGTGTCATCAGGACCGTGGGTGGGCCGCTAGCGTACGTGCCCCAGCAATGGCTGATGCCACCGGTGCGACGCCCACACGCGCCGTCCTGGCTCACGCTGATGTGCAGCCAATCCGCGTCGACGCCGGTCTGCGTCCACGTGTTGTACTGGTTCGGCACGTTGCTGCCGAGGCCGAGCCCGTAATAGACGTTGCGTCCCACGCACCACAGCGTGCCCGGGCTGCGCAGACCGCAGACGCGCGCTTGACCTGCGGCGATCTGAATCCAGTCCGTGTCATTGCCAGATCGGATCGGCGTGAGGCTTTCACTCAATGGCGTGCCCGCTTGTCCGAGCTGACCTTCCGCGTTGTCGCCCCAACACCACAGCGCGTTGTTCTCGTCGATCGCGAACGTGAACTGATAGCCGGCGCTGACGCGGAGCAAGCGTGGCAAGCCGGGCACTCGCGTCGGGACCAGACGCGGATTGCGGTCGTCGAGCCCGAGCTGCCCGTGGTTGTTCATGCCCCAGCAGTAGAGGTCTCCGCTGCCGCGCTCGATCGCGCAGGTGTGGCCCTCGCCTGCGCTGACCTGTTCGATCGGCACGCCGCTAGGCAACGTGATTTCGACGGGACGCGTTTGATTCGCTGTCCCGTTGTTGCCGATCTCTCCGTTTGTATTTTGCCCCCAGCAATAGACGCGACCGTCGTCGAGCAGGCAGGTGTGCGGTCCGGCGCTCGTGAGGCTTGCTACCGCGATCGGCGGATACGTCGGATCGATCCCTCCATCGTCCGCGGCGTCCGCCATGGCGTCCGTCGCTGCGTCAAGCCATGCGGCGGCGTCGCCTGCGTCGAGCAGGGGCGCGTCGACAACGTTGGCATCGATGATCGCGGCGTCCCTGGCGGCATCGTGTGGGGCCGTCGCGTCGACCTGCGCATCGCGTGGCGCCGTGCTCGCGTCAAGGCTCGCGTCGAAGGTCGCATCACCGGCGTCCCTGCCGCCGTCGACTGACGAGAGCGTCTCGAATCGCAAGCGCCCACAGCCGGCAAGCGCCGTGCAAACGATCAACGCAGCGACGAGCCCCCCGCGCATGGCATCGAGGTTAGCTCGCGCTGCGTTGCGGTGCAGCGTGCGAAAGCGTGTGTGGCTGTCGTTTGCGATCACCCGACAGCGATCGAGCGCTCTCGTCAGCCGCCGGCAGCCAGGGCCGCGTCGATTTCCTTCGAGATTGCATCGACATCGGTCGGGTTGGGAATGCGCTTGCCGTTGAGGAACATGGTTGGCGTGCCATCGACAGCAACCTGGCTACCGAGCGCCATCTCGGCGTCCACCTGCGCGGCGTACGTCTTGTCGTCCAATGCCTTCTTGAAGTTGGCCATGTTGAGACCGAGCTCCTGCGCGTACTTCTCCAGCGCGGCACGCTCGAGCGCGTTCTGGTTCTCGAACATCTTGTCGTGGAACTCCCAGAACTTTCCTTCAGCGTTGGCAGCCAACGACGCTTCCGCCGCGACGTGCGCGTTCTGGTGGAACGACAGCGGGAACTGACGGAAGACGAAGCGGATCTTGTCGCCGTACTTTTCCTTGATCGCGTGGGTTGCCGTCGCGGCGCGCGAGCAGAAGGGGCACTGGAAGTCGCTGAACTCCACGATCGTGACCTTCGAGCCTTCTGGACCGAATGCGGTTGCGGCGTTGCCCGCGATCAACGCGATCTTGTCAGCCTCGAGCGGCTTGTTCTTGGCTTCCTGCTTCTTCAGGTCCGCCACCACT
>JACZCZ010099740.1_pt1 | contig 21043 bp, 16 predicted proteins | sample 8641811 | NCBI WGS metagenome assembly JACZCZ01 (sample SAMN15324610, study PRJNA640507) | soil metagenome | isolation source: intercropping peanut in the first line | place: China: Luxin town, Laibin City, Guangxi Province | collected 2019-07-25 | depth 10cm m | reverse complement strand
TAAACTCCATCCTCTCTCAGGTTGAAGTCTCCGGGAAAGTCGGCACGGTTCAGTCCAGTGATGGCGGAGCGCTGCTGTTCCACCTGATCAGCAAGCTCTACGAACGCGTCTCGCTGATCGTCACCACCAACCTGTCGTTCGGAGAATGGAGCAGCGTGTTCGGCGACGCCAAGATGACCACAGCCCTGCTCGATCGGCTCACGCACCGCTGCGACATCATCGAAACCGGCAACGACAGTTACCGCTTCAAGAAGCGCAACTAGCCATCCAGTGCCTGGTCAATTTTGGACGCCGGTCAGTGGTCAAAGTTGGAAGCGCGTTGACAATCATGGTCGCGTGGGCCGCGATCGGGATGTGCTTCGTGGCCTTCGGTCGCAGGCAGCCCATCGTCGGCACGGCCGGCACCTGTTCGGATGCGTAGAGCCGATGCGCTGCATGGATCGTAGACACCGGGAGAGTCAATGTTTGCTCATATGATGGATCGGCCGCTGCTGATCAGCAGCATCGCTCGGCACGCAGAGCTGCAGCATCCAGACGGTGAGATTGTATCGACAATGGTCGACGCCGGCCGGCATCGCTGTACGTATCGGCACGCATTCTCCCGCGCCCGCAGACTCGCGAATGCACTCAAGCGCCTGGGCGCGCGGCACGGCGACCGGATAGCGACGCTCGCCTGGAACGACTTCCGTCACTTCGAAATCTACTACGGGGTGTCCTGTTCAGGGCTCGTGTGCCACACGATCAACCCGCGTCTGTTCGCCGAACAGCTCATCTACATCATCAATCATGCCGAGGACCGCTGGTTGTTCCTCGATCCCGCATTCGTGCCCCTGATAGCGGAGCTCCTTCCTCGCTTGCCAAAGATCGAAGGCTTCGTGGTGCTCACCGAGGAAGCGCACATGCCTTCAGCACAGTTGCCGAGAGCTATCAGCTACGAGTCACTGATTGGCCTCGAGTCGGATGCATTTGAGTGGCCGGAGTTCGACGAGCGTACTGCCAGTTCTCTCTGCTACACCTCAGGTACGACAGGCGATCCCAAAGGTGTGCTGTACAGCCACCGCTCGACGATTCTCCATGCTTACAGCTCTGCCCTACCGGATGCCCTGGGCCTCTCCGCCACCGACGTCGTGATGCCGGTCGTACCCATGTTCCACGTCAACGCCTGGGCGCTGCCCTACTCTTGTCCCATGGTCGGCGCGAAGCTGGTACTTCCCGGCGCGAAGATGGGGGATCCGCAGCTACTGCAGATGTTGATCGAGACCGAGCGCGTCACTCTTGCAGCAGGTGTACCGACGGTCTGGATGGGATTGATGGCGTACCTGCAGAAGTCCGGCAAGCGCATCGATGGTTTGCGGCGGGTGTTGTCCGGCGGCTCGGCGGTTCCACTGGCGCTCATGGATCAGATGCGCGAGCACTATGGAGTCGAGATCCTGCATGCTTGGGGCATGACCGAACTCAGCCCGGTCGGGACGATCTGCAAGCCTTCGGCGGAGTCGGCCAGACTGCCCCTTCCGCAGCGAGAAGCGTTGCGGGCCAAACAGGGCCGCGCAATCTTCGGCATCGAGCTCAAAGTGGAGGACGGCGAAGGCAAGGAGCTGCCTCGCGACGGCAAGTCGTCGGGCGCATTGAAGGCTCGCGGTCCGTGGGTCGCATCCAGCTATTTCCGGCGTGAAGGTGACGCGGCGTTCGAAGACGGATGGTTCGATACCGGGGATGTCGCGACGATCGATCCGCTCGGGTACCTGCAGATCACCGATCGCAACAAGGATGTCATCAAATCGGGTGGCGAATGGATCAGCTCTATCGAGGTGGAGAACCTTGCCCTCGCTCATCCCGCGGTGGCTCATGCCGCCGCGATTGCCATCGCTCACCCGAAGTGGCAAGAGCGGCCGCTGCTCGTGATCGTCCTCAAACCGGGAGTAACCCTGAGTCGGGAAGAGCTGCTGGCCTTCTATGTCGGAAAGGTAGCGAAATGGTGGATCCCCGAGGATGTGGTGTTCGTAGACCGTCTGCCACTCACCGCCACCGGCAAGATCAGCAAGCTGCAACTGCGCAAGGAATTCGCAGACTACCAGTTCACTACAGACCGCAGCAGCTGAACCTTGCGTACTGCTTGAAGCCGCCGATGTCATTAGTACTTTCCCGCCGCGACCTGGACTTCGTGTTGTACGAATGGCTGGGGATATCAGAGCTGACCCAGCGTCCTCGATACTCAGAGCACACCCGAGAGACTCTGGATGCAGCACTGGATCTCGCCGAGCGATTCGCGACCACGTATTTCGCGCCGTACAACAAGAAAGGGGACCAGCAGGAACCTCACTTCGACGGTCAGCGAGTTACGACACTTCCAGAATTGGCTACTGCGCTTCGTGAGTTTGCCTCGGCCGGCATGCTCGCCGCCGATAAGGATCACGAGGTCGGCGGCTTCCAATTGCCAGTTGCGATCGAGCGCGCCTGCTTCGCCTGGTTCCTTGGCGCGAACTTCGGCTTCGCATGTTATTCGTTGCTAACCATGGCCAACGCTGGACTGTTGCTTCGATATGGCAATCGCGAGCAGATTGTGAGCTATGCGCAGCCAATGCTCAGCGGACGTTTCGCAGGCACCATGTGTCTGTCGGAGCCACACGCCGGATCTTCGCTCTCCGATGTACGAATGCGAGCGGAGCCGCGACCGGACGGAACGTATCGGCTGTTTGGCAACAAGATGTGGATCTCAGGCGGCGAGCACGAAGCTTGCGAGAACATCATACATCTGGTCCTCGCACGCATCCCGGGGAGCCCGGCCGGCGTCAAGGGACTCTCCCTCTTCCTGGTGCCTCGACAGTTACTCGACCTTCACGGTGAACCCGCCGAGCGCAACGACATCACCACCGCAGGCCTCAACCGCAAGATGGGCACGCACAGCACCGTGAATTGCGCTCTGAACTTCGGAGAAGGTCGCTTCCTCCCCGATGGCGAAGCCGGCGCCAAAGGATGGCTCGTTGGTGGCGTGAACCAAGGCCTGGCGTGCATGTTTCAAATGATGAATGAGGCCCGCATTGCCATCGGACTTGCGGCGACAGCACTGGGATATACCGCGTATCTGCACGCACTGGACTACGCACGGACGCGACTCCAGGGACGCCATCCTTCACTGAAGGACGCGCAATCGCCCCAGGTGCCGATCATGACGCATGCAGACGTCCGCAAAATGCTGCTCGCTCAAAAGTGCTATGCGGAAGGTGCCCTCGCATTGACATTGTACTGCGCCCGGCTCGTGGACGATGAACGCACGCTCGACGGATACGGCCGTTCGGACGCGACCCTGATGTTGGAGATCCTCACTCCGATCGCCAAGAGCTGGCCCTCGCAGTGGTGCCTGAAGGGCTGCGACCTGGCGATTCAAGTGCATGGCGGATATGGGTATACGCGAGACTTCAACGTCGAGCAGTTCTATCGCGACAACCGGCTGAATCCGATTCACGAAGGCACCCATGGCATCCAGGCACTCGACCTTCTAGGCCGCAAGGTATCGATGGCAAACGGTCGAGCATTTCAGCTCTTGCTGACGCGCATCGGGGCCACCATCGCTAGAGCGCAGCACGACGCTGAGTTGATCGAGCTCGCGGGCCAACTGGAATGTCGTGTCCGGCGCGTGAAGAACCTGACAGAAACACTCGTCGAATTGCCAGATCGAAATCACGCACTCGCCAACGCCTCTGCCTACCTCGATGTCCTCGGGCACATCGTGGTGGCGTGGTTGTGGCTCGATCAGCTGATCCTTCTACAACGAAGATCCGGCGCCTATTACGAAGGCAAGCGACGCGCCGCGGGGTACTTCTTCCATTGGGAGCTACCCACGGTCGACCTGCCCCTGCAGCGCCTCGAAGCGTTGGACACGATTGCGCTCGACATGAACGACGCCTGGTTCTGAACGGTAACGCGCACATGGGTTAGCTGCCATCGACTCGGTGGCGTGATCTACGGCGAAGCTGGACAGCCTATCCGCATTATGAGAGGTCAATTCTTCATCCCCGCCCCGGCTTGACCCTTACGCCACGTGAGGGATCATGCTCTCGTTCCCAGCAGACAGGCAGCAGATGGAACCGTCTCCGGCGTCTCCGTCCGGACTCTGCACTACTAAGACGAGATCGGACTTCTAAGACCTGCCGTCACCGGCAATAACCGCTACCGTTACTACGGAGCCGAGGAACTCCTGCGGCTTCAGCAGATCCTGTTTTATCGCGAGCTGGGCGCCGCGCTCGGGGAGATCGCCAAGATGCTCGATTGCCCCCGGCTTCGATCGCACCGCTGCTTTGTTAAAAGCGGAGTCGGCTGTTGCGAGCAGCCGCGCGCAATCGCCGACTCGTTGGCGCAGCGCCGCCCGCTGCTGGGCCGCCTAAAAGGCAGCAGGAAAGAATACAGACCGCTGTCTTCATCCGTAGATTCGCAATTAGGCCATCCGAGTTTCCGGGATGACCTATTCCAGATTCACCTGCCAGGATACTCCGAACCGATCGTTGAACCAGGCAAACCGGCGGCTAAAACCGTAGTTGCCTTTAGGCATGAGATAACTTCCGGTCGAGAGTGCATCGCAGATGCGGTCGAACTCTTCTTCCGACGCACAGGATACAAACAGTGAAACCGACGGCGTAAACGTAAATGCATGGTGCACGAAGCTGTCGCTGCACAAAACCGTCTGACCGCTGAGCGAGAACCGAGCCAGAATCACCGACCCCTGCGGGCCGGGGCCGTCAGCGCCGTATCGCTTTACATCGATGATCCTGCTGTTCGGGATCGACGAGACGTAGAGGCTCATCGCCTCTTCCGCACGGCCTTCGAACATGAGAAAAGGCATTACAGACGTTTCTTTCATTCGGATCTCCCGGCGTTCTTGCCGCCCTTCTTGCGTTGCCTCTTGCCCCGCGCCACCTCCGTCGCCAGGGCTGCCAGATGGCGAGACCAGAAGTGCCTGAATTGGTCCAGCCAAGCGTCGACGGAACGAAGAGGAGCGGGGTCTAAAGAATAGAATCTCTTGCTGCCTTCGGGCCTGGCCACCGCAAAACCGTTGTCGCGCAATACGCGAAGATGCTGCGACACTGCCGCCTGGGTGATACCGAATTCGCTTTGGATGGCCTCGACGATCTCCCCCGAGGTCGCTTCACCGTTCCCGATCAATTCGAGAATTCTGCGCCGTACGGGATCTCCCAGTATGTCGAGGGCGTGCATGAAGGCCGACCTAGTTTCCCCGGCGTGTGTAAAAGCGGACAGTGGCGTCGGACCGCTTACTGGCAAGTGCCGAGGCCGTTCCGGAGGCCATATCGGCTTCGCGCCAGGCATTGCCGACTCCATCGACGAATGCCGTGCCTTCGGTTGACGTCACTCTGTCTATTCCTTCGGCAAGCTTCACCACATGTGGGTCTCGCACATGCTTGAGGAGACCGAGTAGCGCAAGATCCCAACCCACGCCGACTGCACCGGGCCCGAACGTGCCCCACTTATCATCATCCGGCACGACATGCTCGACCGTCAGCTTCGCGCGGTCGACTTGCAGCGCGGTCAGATCCGCATTGACCCACGTCGCCTGATCGCCGTAGTTCCAGGTCAGGCCGAGATGAGTGGGCTTCTGGCACTCCTGAATGCGACCGCTGGCATTTCCCTCGATTCGATAACACCCGCCGAGTTCAAGCTCACCCGTGACTCGCCCTAGCCAACGACAGATGCGGCGAGGGTTCGTTATGGCATCCCATAGATCTTCAATGTCTGTGTCGTAATTGGCGGAGGCGATGACGATTTTTGCGTGCTTACCGGCGTACTCGCCTTCTTTCACCGTCCGCGTTGTGAGGCCGAGAAACTCTACGAGGTCGTCTTTCACCCGCAAATCTTCCGCTCTGCTATATAAGTATCGGCTTATATAAGTCGTAACCTGCACTCGTGTCAAATTAGCGGTGAGAGGCAGCGGCCCGTTGTCTGAGACCGGCCCCTAGCCGGAATACGCTCGATATCGCCATTGCACCGGCTGCGAACACCGGTGAGAGCAACACATCCCAGAGCGGCCATAGCGCGCCCGCGGCGACCGGGATCAGTGCCGTGATATAACGCCCTGGCGCTGGACCTGACTGGTGGGGCATGCTCGACCGTGGTTCGCTTCACCGGTGCGTGTCACATTACTGCACGGCCAGATCGCGGATGAATCCTAGCATTTGGATATTGAACTCATCTGCTCGGTCCACGAACAGCGCATGCCCGGCCTGCGCAATTTCGACCATGCGTCCATCGGGCAGGTCGCGAAGCATCGCACGCTGGGCCTCCAGATCCTCCGCCGTTGCACTGGCGACGATGAGCGTCGGACGCACCAGCTTGCTCACGTACGGCCGCCGGTCGACAGTGAGCAGATCGGATATCAGCATCGCCATACCGGTCGTCGTCGGCGTCTTCATCGCCGAAGTGAGGAAGCGCTCTGCGCGCGCAGGTTCGAGTGGCTGCGCGAAGATTGCCCGCATCATGCCCTGCAGGTAAGGCTTTTGGTGAGCGCTGTACAGACCCATGCGACCCAGCAACTGTTTTAATGCCGCGGGATTATGCTCCACGAAGTTCGGACCGGCGGAGGGCATCGAATCCACCAGGACGTATCCAGCAATCCGGTCCGGACCAAACTGTGTGGCGTGTGAGAGCACATCCTGCACGCCTTGCGACCAGCCGACGAGTAAGACGTTGCGCAGGTTGAGCGTCTCGATCACGCGATCGATGTCGCTCGCCCGCACCTCTGGTGTGTTTCCGTCGGCAGTGACGGTCGAGCGGCCCTGAGAGCGCGGATCGATGGCAACGACCCGGTGCTTTTCGCGAAGCACGCGCATCTGAGCTTCCCAGACGTCGGCCGAGAATGCCCAACCAGGGACCAGCAGAACTTCGACATCGCTGTGCTTCGGTCCTTGCTCCACATAGTGAATGCGTACGCCCGGCGCGACAGCGACGCTGCTCTCCGCGGCAACCGACGTCGAAACACACGCCATCAGTATGATCGACCACAATCCACGAGCTTTGAGATACATCGTTACTCCATGCAGCTGCGTTCATCCAAGGCCGGCAATGCTCCGCGAACGGCTCAGGCTGTTCGGCGTCGCCCGCGCGCTTTGCGCGTCGAGCGTTCTTTCGCGGTCCTAGCACTCGGCGGCTCGGGGGCAGCGCGCGCCGCTCGTCCTTTGCCAGTCTGAGCGTTTCTAGTCGACGTTTCGGCAGCAGCGAGCTTCGGTTCGCAGTCGGTGCCGATCAGCAGCACGCGGCTGGACGGCACCAGCTCGAGCACCTCACGCGTCATCGGATCCGCCATGACGACCTGAAGTGCAGCAAGACCCGCGAGAGCGGAAAGAGACGGCCGCGATTGCGCAAGCTCCGCGTCACTGGCGGCATGACGTCGCATCGCTTCTTCGGCCGCGCCATCTTCGATAATGAGGAAGTCGTTCGCGCCGGCCTGCAGAATCTCCCAGGCGGGCTCGAACGGACGGCCGACGCACAGATCTGTCATCCGCGAGGAGACGGGCGCGGGCGCGTCCATGAGAGCATTATTGCGGGCGCTTAGATACAGGCCGGCGGCGCCGGCCGGCTCGACAACGATAAAACGAGGACGCTCCTGGCCCCAGCTCTCCCAGAAGCGCACATTCAGCGCCGCGGCGAGATTGCCTACACCCGCCTGCACGAAAACGTGCGTGGGCGGCTGACTTTTGCGCAGGTCGCGTACGATCTCGTCGGCGATGAGGGTATAGGAGCGCAGAAAATCGAGCGCGACGGACTGATGGTCCGCCACCACTCCTGTCTCGCAGATGAGGGCCCAGTCCGAACTGGGCAGATTGGCCGGCAGCCAGCGAACCGCTTCGTCGTAACCGCAGGACAGGCGCGTCACCTCTGCACCCTGCGCGCGGATCGCGACGGCGCGCTCGTCCGCGACACCATCGCAGAGGAAAATGTGCGCCTTGCAACGAAACGCCCGGGCTGCCCACGCGACCGCCTGACCGATGTCACCTGCGCCGGCGCACGCCAAGGTCACGTTCGCCGTTAGATGCGCGCATGCACCCGAAGCGAGCTGCCCCACCGTTGGGCGCGGCGCACCCTGTGCTTCGATCCGATCTGCCAGCACGCGATATACGGCACTAGCCGCCCCGACGGCCTTGAACGTACCGGCTCCGCAACGCTGCCCTTCATCTTTGTAAAGCACTTCCGCGAGTCCGACGTGCTTGGCCAACCGATGAAGGTTCAATAGCTGTGTCGGATCGTTGTTGGGCACGAGCTCTGCCGTCTGGCGAGCAGCGGCGGAGGCGACCAGTCCGGCGACCTGCAACACGTGCGCGGGCGGGCCTCCTGCAGCAGGCGTGCGTGAGACCAGTGGAGTACCGGAGAACGGGCTGCCCACCTGACTCACCATCGCACCGCGCTGCTCCTGTTTGGCACGAAAATGCGACGGACCCGGTGGAGACATCACGGACAGGCACACTGCGTCACCGTTGCCCGCGTTCAAATAAGCGTGCGGGGTCGAGCTGTCGAAGTAGATGTAGTCGCCGACCTCCAGCGTGATCGGCTCGTAACCCTCGTAGTGGAACTCGACCGTGCCTTCGACGATGAAGAGAAACTCCTCGCCGCGATGCGAGCTGAGCGGGCCGAACTCCTGCAGCGAGCGCGCCTTTACATTTGTGATCACGGGAATGAGCTTCTTGTGCTTGAAGTCCGTGCACAGATAACTATCGCCGTATGGGACGGTCCGGATGGGCTTGCCCTGCCCTTTGCGGCCGATGGTGCGGCGTTCGGTAAATTCCGCCCGGCGCGACGGAGCATCCGTGGCGAACAAGTCCTCGATATCGACCTGCAGCCCGCGACTGAGCCGCACCAGATTCTCATACGTCAGCGAGCTCTTCTCGTTCTCGACTTTGCTCAGCATCGACTTCGACAGGCCGGTCAGCCGGCTCACCTCGTCGAGCGTCAGGCCCCGGCTGAGCCGGATCCGCTTGGTGATCCTGCCCAGTTGCGGAAACGGTTCTGCGCTTGCTTTCTTCACTGCCGGGGCTGCTCCTTTGACCATTGCGCCTATTGTTTCATATACGAAATTGGACGTTAAGAGGCTGCTGTGCGGAATCGGGTCGGTGAGCGCGCGATTCCTCTTGCGAAACATTGTTTCATGTCGTAAACAAGGTATCAGAATCCGGCTCCCCAGTGGCGCCGTAGGAGCTGTTCGCCATGCTGACCCTCTCCCCCTCCGGCACACATCCAGTAACTGAACATCGCGGCGTCCTGCCGGGCTGGCCGAGGATTGTCTGGCTGGCGATGGGAGTTCTGCTCTTTCTGCTCACATCGAAACGCTGGGGAACGGATCTGCTCACGTGGATCGCGCCGATTCCCTTTCTTTATTACCTGCGTACGACCCGCGGATGGGGCTCCCGCATCGCCTTCGTAGTTGCAATGGTCATCGCGCTCACGCTCGGCGTCGTCAAGATTGCCGCCGACGACCTGCAGTTGCTTGGCGCGCGCTTCATCGTGCAGATGGGATCGATGGCGGCGCTGCCAGTCGCGCTGATCTATCTGGTCTGGGATTACCTGCGCCGGCGCACCAGCGACATCTTCGGCGTCTACCTGTTTCCAGCCCTGTATGTCGCGCTCGAGTGGTACCACTCGAATGTCGGCACCACCGGCTCGTGGGGAGGCCTGGCCAACACGCAGGCCGACAATCTGGCACTGCTGCAGATCGGCTCGCTCTTCGGTATCACGGCCGTGACGTTCCTGATCGCCTGGGTGGCGGCCCTGCTAGAGCTGGCCCTCGCGCGCTGGCGCGATCACACGGTATGGCGCAACCACGCGGCGGCTCTCGCGATCGTTTTCATTGCCGTGCACGTCTTCGGCTCGATACGGCTGTATGGCGCGCAAACCGGCACACCGGTGCGCGCGGTGGCAATCACTCAGCCGCGGGCCGGCTTCCCGATCTCGCAACAAACGGGGCGGCGTGAGCCGGGCGTGGACCTCGACTATCACGTTGCGAAAACGCGTGAGGCGGCTCGGCAGGGCGCGCAGCTCGTGGTGTGGTCGGAAGCTTCCGTGAGAATTCAGCCTGAGGAGCACGAGCCAGTGATGCAGCAACTGGCCGATGAGGCCCGGCGCCTCGGCATCGTTCTCGTGGCGACGTTCGGTGTCGATCAAGGCCCGCCCGATCATTACATCGACAACAAGTTTGTGCTGTTCAAGCCGGACGGCACGATCGCCATCGACTACTCGAAGCACGTCCCCGTGCCGACTGAACGCGCGCTGCGCGGCGTAGGCCCGATCACCAGCGCTGCCACGCCCCTGGGCAGAGTCGGCGGTGCGATCTGCTATGACTTCGATTTTCCATGGGTCGGTCGCGCGCTTGCCAACGCTGATACCGGACTCGCGGTGGCACCCGCGGCGGATTGGGCCGGCATCAATCCGCTGCACACCAAAATGGCTCGATTTCGCGCGATCGAAGGCGGCTATTCCCTGATTCGCGCCACCAATCGCGGACCGTCCGCTGCGTTCGATGCATACGGCCGAATCCAGGCGTGGCTGCCCTTCTCCGAACCCAACGATCGACTGATGGTCGCCACGCTTCCTAGTACGCGCGTGTTTACGCTGTATGCGGCAATCGGCGACGTCTTCTCTTACGCCTGCTTTGCGTGGGTGCTGTTCGTAATCGCGGTGGACGTGCGCAAGCGGTTCACCGAGCGGGCGCGCATAGCTTCCTCGGAAGCCTGAGATCAGGCGATCGAGAATGCGGACCAGCCGTTTGTCCGAGCCCATGACTCGCCGATCAGCCGGCTGCCCGCGACAACGAGATACGACTCGTACATCGCCGCGGTCATGCACGCGTGATTGGGCGCGACGCGAACTTTCGCACCGATCGGCAAGCGCTCGAAAAGCGCCGGATCGCCTGCCACGATCTCGCCGTGCTCCTGATGCACGTCGGTGACCACGAGATCGCCGAAGGAAGGGCGCCCGTCTAAATCGAGCACCCAACCGTAACCACGGTCCACTGGCGATACCGCGGTGCTGCGGTCTTTTGAGAGCGCCAGGCCGCCTGCGTCGATCACGATCTGATTGCGCGAGCGCTTATGACTGATCACGGTCGCGAGCACTGTCAGCGCAATCGCATCGCTCGTTACGACACCGATCGCGTGCTGGAACAGATCCCCGGCCATATACACTCCTGGGCGAACCTCCGTGATCCCTTCGTACGTGCGCGCATGCACGACCGTCGGAGTCGAGCCCGCGCTGAGACTGCGCACCTCGATGCCGGCCCGGCGCAAATTCGCTGCCGCCTCCAGCAGCGTGATGCGCTCACTTTCGGCCACCGCGGCGATACATTCGAGCGTGCGACAACGATAGGAATGCCCACCGTGAGTTGCCACTCCCTCTAGAACAACGCCCGCTGACAGCAGCACCTTGGCTGCTTCGAGCATCTGCGGATCGTCCGCAGAAAATCCTGTGCGATGCTCGCCACTATCGACCTCGAGCCAAACTCGAAAGGACACGGCGTGCGATCGGGTATAAGCAGCGACCCTGCGCGCAGTCTCGACGCTATCCAGAAAGAAACTGAACCTCGAAGCCAGACGCAGGATCGCCGCCGCCCGGTCAAGCTTGTCGGGAGCGATGCAGACAGCGTACTGAATGTCTTCGATGCCCTGAGCCGCGAAGTACTCGGCTTCATTCAACGTCGCGACCGCGATGCCTCCGTGCGACGGATCAATCGCCAGGCGCGCCGCGTCGATCGCCTTGAGGGTCTTCATGTGAGGCCGCAGCCTGACGCCCAGCGCGCGACAGCGTTCGATCATCCGTCGGCAATTGCGTTCCAGCGTGACCCGATCCAGCACCAGTGCCGGCGTCGTCTCGCCTTCAAGTCGCCTCATGGCTCGCTCCATTTCACAATGCCGCCCATTCAACCTTTACGACGCTGCCTCTGGCACGCCCTGCCCTGTCATGCGAGCCCGCTCGTCGTCTCGCTTGAGCGAGAGCGAGTTGAGGTAGTGCACGCCGATGCCGATCAGGAACAGCGGCGCCAGCGCCGTCAGCCCCAGTTGCAACGGCTGCACGTTCCAGTGCTCCGGCGCAAGGTCGCTGATGAAGCCCACGAACAGCGGTCCCCCGCCGAGGCCGATCAGGTTCAGAAAGAATAGCAACAGCGCGGCCGAAATGCCGCGCTGGGTCGGCTGTGCGACGTTCTGGATGACCGCGAGCCCCGGCGCGAGAAACATGTTGCCCATGAACTGCGGCACCATGAGCAGCAGCACACTCGCCTGCCAGGTCGGAGCGTACGCGCCAAGCAGCAGAAACGGCAGCCCGATCATCAGGGCGCCAGCGGGAACCAATGCATACGCGCGCATCGACCGGCGCGAGAAACGATCCACGAGCCAACCGCTGGTCAGCGTCCCCAGTGCGGCAGCCGTTCCGGAAGCGAGGCTGTAGTACACCGCGATGTCCGACAACGTCATGCCTTTGGTTCGCATCAGCAGCGCCGGCAGCCACGCGCCCATACCGTAGCCGACGAATGCCGAGCATGCGGTTGCAGCCGCAGTCAATCGCAGCGTTCGCTGCTGGAAGAACAATCGAATCGATTCTCCCAGCGGCAACGTCGATCGTGCAGCCGGCTGCTGCGCTTTCGACCGCGCTCCAGCATCGAGACGACCGCGCTGGGGTTCGCGAATCACTAGCAGCACGAAGAGCGCGATCAGCACACCGGGCAGTCCGACGACGAAAAAGGCAGTGCGCCACCCGTACTGGGCAGCAATGCTGCCGCCGATTGCAGCCCCCAGCGCGGGCCCGGCGGCAACGCCGAAGGAATAGATTGCCAGCGCGCGGCCGCGTTGCGCCGGCGGGAAGTAATCGGAGATGAGCGAGTTGGACGGCGGCGAGCCGCCAGCCTCGCCGATCGCGACCCCCATGCGCGCCAGCGCGAGCTGAGCGAAGTTGTTCGCCAGTCCACATGCGGCTGTGAACAGGCTCCAGGCAGCGCAACAGGCGGCAATGATTCGCACGCGGTTGACTCGATCCGAAAGCCACGCGAGCGGAATCGCGAACGTCGCATAGAACACCGCGAAGACCGGACCGGACAGGATGCCGATCTGGGTGTCGCTCAAACCCAGATCCTGCTTCACCGGCTCGGTGAGGATGGCGAGGATCTGCCGGTCTAGAAAGTTGCTCATGAACGCGAGGGTGAGCGCGAACAGCACCAGGTAGCGATACCAGCTTGTCTGGTCCGGCAGTCGTTGAGTCATGTACTCGCCTCTTCACGCCGGCGCGTCCGGCCTTGCGTCGATGCAGGAATGCGGCTCCGGGGCCGAGGGCGCCGGCGGAGCCGCACGGGGGAAGGGTCAATGCAATATCTAGAAACGCGTGCCCAGCTGCACGTACCAGCGTGGCCCCGAGTTGGAACGGCAGAAGCAGTGACCCTGGTCGGCGAACTGCGCTGTCGTACGCCAGCGCTCATCCGTCATGTTCTCGAAGAACAGGCGCGCGAACCATACCTGGTCCACGTCTTCGAGCGTGAGATAGCCGTTGAGGATGGTGTATGCGTCGTGCGAGAAGTTGCGAGTGTTCTCAGGGGTGAAGTACGTCTGCCCTTCGTGCTTCGCCATCACGCGCGGCGTCAGCAGCCCCCAGGCGCCGATCGGGATGCTGTATTGGACATCGGTCATCCACTGGATCTCCGGCGCGCCGGGCAGACGGTTGCCCGAAAGATCTCCGGCCGCCGTGACGTAGTCCTTGAACTCCGCCTCGAGATAACCGACGCTGGCGATGATCTGCAGCCGCTCGATCGGCGCATAGGTCGCTTCGATCTCCAAGCCCTGCGATTGTGACGCACCGGCGTTCTCGATCGCGAGCGTGTTGGGCAGCGTGCCGAACCAGCGCGGTGTCTGCAAGTCCGAGTAGCGATAGTGGAACGCTGCCGTATTCACGCGCATCGTGCCGTCCAGGAGATCCGCTTTCGCGCCGATCTCGTAGGCCCAGAGATTCTCCGGCCCGAACGGCTCCTGCGCGAACGTCTGATTGAAACCGCCGCTCTTGAATGCGCGCGACGCCTTCGCGTACAGGAACACGTCGTCATTCGCTTTGAAATTCAGGCCGAAACTCGGCGAGACGTCGCTGTAATCCTTCTCAGTCTTCTGCACGAAACGGATCTGCCCGGTTATCGGGGTGGGCGAGAAATAGCCCGGCGGCACCTGTTGCATGGCATCGACTTCGCGGGTCTCCTCCGAATAGCGCACGCCCGCCGAGGCGGAAAGCCTGTCGGTGAGCTCGTATTCAACCTCCGCGAACGCGGCCCACGCCGTATTCGTGAACGTGCCGGTGTAGGAGCGCAGGATGTCCGGATATTGCAGACCGGGAATGACGCCGACCAGCGATCGCGGCAGTACGCCGCGAATACCCAGATCCTGGCGCGAGTCGATATCTTCGGTGAAGAAAAACAATCCGCCGATCACGTCGAATGGACCCTCACCTTCGTAATTCAAGCGCACTTCCTGCGACAGCTGGTCCTGCTTCTCGGTCGTGGTCTGATCCAGATTGTTGGCGGCGTTAGAAACCGGCTGCGCGGCCACAACGTCAGGCGTGGTTGCATCGGCATCTACGATCGCGAACGACTGGTACTTGCGCCAGCCGGTGATCGAGGTGAGCGAGAGCGAGTCGCTGAACCGGTGATCGAGCGTGGCGCTCGCGCCGCCGGTCTCCACGTCACTGAACGAGAACACGTCGTTCGAGTATTTGCCGCTCGTGAGCGGGTTGCCGCTCGAATTATCTTCCCGCACCTGATTGAAGGGCACGTGGGCAAATCCGAACTGCAGGCCGTACTTCGCCCAGTCTCCGAACAGCTGCAGCTCGGTGCGATCACCCAGCTCGAATAGCAATGAACCGCGCGCGGCCCTGCCGAAATCACGGTCCGTGCGACGATCGAGATACGTGTTCACGGATCGGCCGTCTTCATCGCCGTAGTACACGCCGCCACGGAACGCAACTGAGTTGCCGAGTGGAATATTTACGGAGCTGCGGATGCGATAGAGATCGTAGCGCCCGAGCTCACCGTCCACCTGCCCCTCGAAACCGGCTGTGCTGGGCTTCTTGGAAACGACCGACACGGCGCCTGCGGTGCTATTGCGACCGCGCAGCGTGCCTTGCGGTCCGCGCAGCACTTCGAGGCGTTCGATGTCGATGAAGTTGAACGCGCTTGCCGCGGGGCGGCCCAGGTACACGCCGTTCACGTACTGGGCCACCGCATCGTCGAGACCGAAGCCGACGACGTTGGAGCCGAGGCCGCGAATGATGAAGGGAGCGGACAGCGGACTGCGCCGTCCTGCCACGGTGACGTTAGGCGTCACGAGCGCGACGTCATCGACGCTGTTGATGAAGTTATCGAGCAGCTTCTGCTCGGTCAACGCGGTCACCGCCACCGGCGTTTCCTGCAGGTTCGTCTCACGCAGGGTCGCCGTAACGACGATCTCCTCGAGGACGTGCCGCTCCTCTTTATCCTCTTGCGCGTTCGCCGTGAATCCCACTGCGCACGACAACGTGACTGCCGCGGCAAGATGGCGTGCGCTCGCCGGCATCGGCTTCGTTCTGCTGATCATCGTTCTTCTCCCGTTCATGGCTCTAGTCACCCCTGAAAGCGGAACGGCCGTCGCAACGACGCGCGTTCGCTTTCGCCACTGTCATCCAATCGAGATGGCGCGTGCCGCAGCTGTTTCAGCCCTCGGCCCGTTGCGCCAGCTTCTGCAGCTCGCGCTTCATGACCTTGCCGGTCGGCCCGATCGGCAGCTGCGCGAGCACGATCACAACACCCGGCTTCTTGTATGGCGCGAGGCGCTGTGCGGCGAAGCTCCTGATCTCTTCTGCTGAGACCTGCGCTTGCGGGCGCGCCTGGACGAAGGCGATGACTTCCTCGTTGCCGTCCGCGGTACGCCGGCCCACCACTGCGGCCTGCTGTACGGCCGGATGTGCATTCAGAACCGCCTCGACCTCCGCCGGATACACGTTGAAACCGGAGCGGATGATCAGCTCCTTGATGCGACCGGCGATCGTGAGATTGCCAGCTGCATCCCGACAACCAAGGTCGCCTGTCGCCAGCCATCCGCCGGGACGCATGACCTCGGCTGTCGCTTCGGCATCACCGTAGTAACCGTCCATCAAGCTCGAGCCACGCACCCAGATCTCTCCGACCTCTTCCGGGGAAGCGTCGCGCCCTTGAGTTACCAGCCGCACTTCGACATCGCTGAACGGCGGGCCCACATGAGCCGGCTCACCCGTCCGGCCCTCGCTGCGCGCAATCGGGCTCAACTCGGTGCAGCCGTAACCATTGATGAGTCCAAGGCCGAAGCGCTCCTCGACGCGGCGCTTCAGCGATGGATCGAGGGGCGCGCCTCCGCAGGCGATCACCCGTAGGCGGTGCCGCGAGACGTCCAGATGAGCTGCGTCGAGATGTTCGAGCAGTTTCGAATAGATCAGGGGGACTGCGGTGATGCGCGTCAACTGTCCGCTACAGATTCGAGTTGCAAGACGCGCGACCTCGAAGCGCGGCGCCAGGTCGATGGCGGAGCCGGCGAACATCGCGCCCATGAGCACGGTCCCAAGCCCGATGATGTGAGCGAAAGGTGCAACACCATAGGCGATGTCGTTCTCCGCAAACGAACCGTATCGAACCGTGTTTGTGCCTGCAGCGATCAATGCGCGATGCGAAAGCATCACTGCGCGCGGCCTGCCTGTGGTGCCGGACGTAAATAGCAGTGCGCCCATGCGCCCGGGCGCGCCCGTGACCGCTTCACGGGAGATGTGGGAACGAGAGACAAGCATCGTGCCCGACAGTCCCGACAACGGCTGCGCTCCGTAGCGCTGCGCATGAGCTCGCGCCTCCTCACTCTCCGAGATCGCGAACACGATTGCGCGCGGCTCGACGAGAGCGACGTTTGCATCGACTTCCGGTGCGCTCAATCGCGGGTTCACGATTGCGGGCCAGGCGTCCAACTCGTGAGCCGCGAACACAAAAGCCGCCGTTACCGAAACGTTCAGGCCGAGGATCGCCACGCGATCCCCTGAGCGGATGTCGGCTTGCGTCAGCGCCGCCGTGGCGACGCGGATCAGCTCGCCGAACTCGCCGTAAGTCACTCGGCGATCGCCCTCGATGAAAGCCAGGCGTTGCGGTTCGCTCGCCGCCCAGTGCAATGGCATGCTGCTCACCCGCCCAGAATCCTGCGCGGCCGCTGCTGCGTCGAACCCGGCTGTGTCGGTCTTCGTCACGCGCCCCCCTGTATCGCCGCTACGCCGTGCCCGCATGGCACCCGAACCCAGCGACGTTGAGTGCATCCTAGGATAGTGAACTTGTGTTCGCAATAGGAAACTTTGTTTCGTATTGTTGACAGCGCCCTCGGGCGCGTGTCACGGTTTGCCAACACGCGGGCTGGCGCACCCGGTCCCGATTCCCATCAAGAGAGGTAAGCATGGCCGTGTTCTCGGCAGCGGAATTCGACGATCACCAACTCGTGCAGTTCGTTTCGGATCGTGCCAGCGGCCTGAAAGCCGTGATCGCGATACACCGAGCGCGCCCGGTCGCCGGGGGCGGCATCCGCATGAAGCCCTACGCCAGCGAAGCAGACGCAGTTCGTGACGTGTTACGACTCAGCCGCGCGATGACTTACAAGTGGGCGTTCGCAGGGCTCGCGCCGGGCGGAGGCAAGACAGTCGTCATCGGCGATCCACGCCGTGAGAAGTCTCCAGAGCTGCTGCACGCACTTGCGCGCGCTATTGACCGTCTCGGCGGCAAATACATCGCCGGCTCGGATGTCGGCACCTCGAGCGAGGACATGCGCCTCATGCAGCAGGTCACGCGTCACGTGCGCGGCGCCGATGCGAAACACGGCGATTCCTCCGAAGCGACCGCTTACGGCGTCCTGCAGGGAATCCGCGCCACGGCAACGCATTTGTTCGGCAGCCCGAACTTGAAGGACGTCTGCGTTGCGGTTCAGGGTGTGGGCCACGTGGGCGAACGACTCTGCGCGCTGCTTGCCGCAGAAGGGGCGAAACTGATCGTTGCGGACGTCAACGCGGATGCCGTCGCACGCGTATGCACCACGCACGGCGCGCGCGCCGTTGACACTAGCGAGATCCTGAGCGTTGAGGCGGACATCCTGGCTCCCTGCGCCCTCGGTGCAGTAGTCGATGATCCGATCGTTCCAACGCTACGAATCAAGGCGATTTGTGGCGCGGCAAACAATCAACTGGCCGAAGACCGCCACGCACTCGATCTGCATCGGCGCGGCATTCTGTTCGCGCCCGACTTCGTCGTGAACGCTGGCGGAGCCATCAATGGCACCTTCGAAGGCGCGCAGTACGACCGCGACCGCGTCTGGCGGCGTCTCGACAACATCTACGACAGCTGCCTGGCGATCTTCGCGCGCGCGAAGGAACAGGGCTCGACCACATTGCACGCTGCCGAAGCCATCGCACGCGAGCTCGTGGATGGATCACCGGCCGCGCGCTGAGCGCATCACGCTCCTTTCCGACTACCGAGTACCGAAATGCAATCCCAAGCAACTTCCCTCAAAGGCAAGACACTTTTCATCACCGGCGCAAGCCGCGGCATCGGCAAAGCGATCGCGCTGCGCGCGGCGCGTGACGGTGCAAACATCGTCATCGCCGCCAAGACCACCGACACGCACCCTGCCCTGCCGGGAACGATCTTCAGCGCCGCCGGGGAGATCGAAGCGGCCGGCGGCAAGGCCCTCGCCGTCGCCACCGACGTACGTTTCGAGGACCAGATCGTCGCGGCGTTCGACAAAGGCGCGGCGATGTTCGGCGGTATCGACATCGTCGTGAACAACGCCAGCGCGATCAGCCTCACCGGCACGTCCGAGACACATCTGAAGCGCTACGACCTGATGCATCAGGTGAATACGCGCGGCACCTTCCTCTGCAGCAAGGTGGGCCTGCGCTACCTGCGAAGTGCTGCCAATCCTCATATCCTGAACATCTCACCGCCGCTGAACATGAGCGCTCGCTGGTTCGCGCCGCATGTCGCGTACACGATGGCGAAGTACGGGATGAGTATGTGCGTACTCGGCATGGCCGAAGAGTTCCGCAGTCTGGGGATCGCGGTCAACGCGCTGTGGCCGCGAACGGCGATTGCAACGGCGGCAGTGCAGAACGTTCTCGGCGGCGATGACGCCATCCGGCGGTCGCGCGTGCCCGAAATCATGGCCGATTGCGCGCACATCGTGTTGACCAGCGATAGCAGAACCTGCACCGGCAACTTCTTCATCGACGATGAGCTGCTGCTCTCCCGCGGGATCAATGATCTGTCGCGCTATGCCGTCGATCCGTCTCAGACGCTGCAGTTGGATTTCTTCCTCGACGAGCCCGGCCCGAGTAACGCGGTACGTCATTCGCACAGATCGACGCTGCGTTCTGCCGAGGCAGCAGGTGCGCAACCATGACGGGAGCCGATGCCCTCGTCACTGCACTCGCCGACAGTGGCGTGAGCGCGTGTTTCGCCAATCCCGGCACCAGTGAAATGCACCTCGTGAGCGCTCTCGATCGGGAAGCGCGCATCAGAAGCGTTCTTTGCCTGTTCGAGGGTGTCGCAACTGGCGCCGCGGATGGGTTCGGGCGCATCACAGGTCGACCCGCGTGCACGCTGCTGCATCTCGGTCCGGGATATGCGAACGGCGCGAGCAATCTTCACAACGCGCGCCGCGCAAGAACGCCTATCGTCAACATCATCGGCGATCACGCCACTTATCATCGGCGATTGGATGCCCCGCTGACTTCCGACATCGAGGCGCTGGCTGCACCCAACTCGGTTTGGATCAAGACGGCCAGCTCTTCAGAGGACGTCGCCGAGTTGGCCGTGCAGGCCGTAGCAGCGAGCCTCGGCCCTCCCGCCGGCAGCGCGTCACTCATCCTGCCTGCTGATTGCGCCTGGTCCTCCGCCGAGCGACGCGCCAGCATCGCGACGGCGCAGACCGCTGCGCCACCGGACTCGAAGACGATCGAGGAAGCCGCGCTCCTCATCGGCAGGGCCCAGACTGCGGTCATCCTGCTCGGCGGCCACGCATGCACCGAACGAGCCTTGCGAGCCGCAGCTCGTTTAGCGGCGCAAGGTCTGCGCATCGTCACGGACACTTTCCTCCCGCGTCAGGCTCGCGGCGCCGGGCGGTTCGCGCCTGCGCGCCTGAAATACTTCGCGGAGATGGCGGCCGACGATTTGAAGGATGTGGATCTGCTCGTCACGGTGGAGACGAGCGCGCCAGTCGCATTCTTCGCCTATCCCGGCAAGCCCAGCATGCTGCTGCCCGCGAACTGCAGGACGTTCACCCTCGCCAGTCCCCAACAGAATGGCGCAGCGGCCCTCGAGATGCTGGCGGATGAACTGCGCGCACCATCCAGTGGGCGCTCGGCCGAGTACGCGCCAGCGCCACTGCGTGAAGATGCATTGACGCCCAAGGCGATAGGCGAGTCGCTTGCGAGGCACATGCCGGAGCATACGATCGTGTCGGAGGACGCTTCGACGTCCGGGCCTGCAATCTTCGCTGCCACGGTCAACGCGCGTCCGCACGATTGGCTGATGCTGACCGGCGGCTCCATCGGTCAGGCGCTGCCCGCGGCGCTCGGCGCGGCCATCGCGGCACCGGAGCGCAAAGTCGTTGCAGTCACGGGCGACGGTGCAGCTCTGTACACGGTACAGGCATTGTGGACCATGGCTCGCGAGAAGACCGATGTCACAACGGTGGTATGCGCCAACCACTCCTATCGCATCCTGGATATGGAGTTCACTCGCACCGGCGCCGGCGATCCCGGCGCCTCGGCGCGGCGGCTCCTGGATCTGAGCGCGCCGCGCATCGATTGGGTGGCGCTCGCCGCAGGCATGGGAGTGCCTGCCCGCCGCTGCAGTACCGCTGCGGAATTCGATCGCGCTTGTCGCGAGGCAATGAACGAGAAGGGCCCGATGCTGATCGAGGCCAATCTGGGAGGTTAACTGAGTGCGGGCCATTCGATTCGATCGTACCGGCGGTCCAGAGGTACTGCACGTCGT